>Ga0209051_1003215_pt1 | contig 10908 bp, 10 predicted proteins | sample AraplaCvi_mMS_r2_2_FD_184286 | JGI IMG/M metagenome (GOLD analysis project Ga0209051, IMG submission 184286) | Arabidopsis root microbial communities from North Carolina, USA - plate scrape MF_Cvi_mMS_r2 (SPAdes) (version 2) | ecosystem: Host-associated > Plants > Roots > Endosphere | place...
GCTTTATTTCGTCACCGGCATCCGGATGCCGGTGACGAAATAAAGCGGATTCCAGGTCAGCGCCAGGATGATCTCCAGCACCATCACGCCGACCACCACGTAGAAGATCGCCATGGGTGGGTCCTCAGCCGCCGGGAGGGTTGCTGGGCAGGGCCGCACCCTTGGGCCACAGCAGCCACAGGTTGCCCTTCTGCTTCATGTCCCCCGCCAGCTTGCCGGCGGCGTCGCCGGTGCCCCAGTACAGGTCAGCCCGCACTTCGCCGGCAATGGCGCCGCCGGTATCCTGCGCGGCCACCGGGCGTACCACCGGGCTGCCGTCCGGGCGCGTGGTGGACAGCCACAGCAGGCTGCCCAGCGGCACCACGGTGCGGTCCACCGCCACGCTGTAGCCGGCCGTGAGTGGCACGTTCAACGAACCGCGCGGGCCTTCGTTGCCGTCCGGACCTTTGCTGAAGAACACGTAGCTGGGGTTGCTGGCCAGCAGCTCGGGAATGCGGGCCGGGTGCGCGTTGGCCCAGCTGCGGATGGCGTCCATGGTGACGTCTTCCTTCTTCAGCTCACCCTGCTCCACCAGCCAGCGGCCGATCGGGCGGTAGGGGTGGCCGTTCTGGTCGGCGTAGGCGATACGCAGCTGGCGGCCGTCGTCCAGCCGGATGCGGCCCGAGCCCTGGATCTGCAGGAACTGAAGGTCCATCGGGTGGGTCAGCCAGGCCAGCACCGGTGCGTTGACGCCCTTGGCGCTGATCGTCGCGGCGTCGTCGTACGGGCGAAGCACGCGCCCTTCCACGCGGCCGCGCAGACGCTTGCCCTTGAGTTCGGGGTACAGGCTATCGAGCTGCACGCTGACCATGTCGGTCGGCACGCCGTAGACCGGCACGGTGGCCTTGGCGGTGCGGGTCAGGCTGCCGGGGTAGACCGGCTCGTAGTAGCCGGTGATGAGGCCATCGGCACGGTGGCCTCCGGCGCGCAGGGCGTACACCTGCAGCGTGTCCTGCAGGAACTGGCGGATGGCAGTGGGGGTAGTTGCCACACCCGCCGCCGCCGCGCAGGGCGCTGCCCACACCGCATCGCTCTTCAGGTGCGGGCAGGCGCTGCGCCAGGCAGCGAAGCCCGCCTGCAGGTCGCTGTCGCTGACGGCAGGAAGTGCGGCCCAGTCGGACTTCGCGTAGGTGGGGGTGACGCGGGCGGCCGGGGCGTCGGGCTTCGGCGGGCTGACGCTGCACGCGGTCAGGAGGGAAAGGCCCAGGAGGGCGAGCGCAGAGTGTCGGGTCATGTCACCGGGTCTGTTGCAGCAGCGAATACAGGATGCGGGCGTCTTCGGCATCGAGCGTGGGCGGCAGGTCGTCGCGCCCGCGGAAGCGGCGGTGGAAGGCGCCCGCGGCAGCGGCGCGGTCGTCCAGCGCGTACCCGAACGCCTGCAGGCCCAGCCAGGGGTCGAAGCCTTCCGGCGCGGGTCCGTCGCTGGCACGCGGCCACAGGCCGAAGCCTGCCTCGGCCAGTTGCTGCCACGGGAAATAGCGGCTGGGATCCTGCTTGCGCGACGGGGCCAGGTCGGCGTGCGCGATGACCTGGCTGCGCGGGATATCCAGTCGGGTACACAGGTCGCCCAGCAGCCGGATCAGCGCGGCAACCTGCGCCGGGGCGAACGGAGTGCTGCCGTTGTTGTCGATCTCGATGCCGATCGACGCCGAATTGAGGTCGGTAATGGTGCCCCAACGGCCGCCACCGGCGTGCCACGCGCGGCGGTTGTCGGCCACCAGCTGGTAGATATGACCCTCCGCGCCCACCAGGTAGTGCGAACTGACCCGCCCACCGCTGTTGGCGGTGCGCAGGGTCTGAAGGCTCTGCTGCACGCTGTCCTGGTCGGTGTGGTGCAGCACGATGATGACCGGGCTGCGCATGTTGTGGTTTGGCGACGGCACCCAGGTGGCCAGCGGGCTGCGTACGTCGGTGCTGGCGCACCCGGCGAGCAGGGCGGTGGCGAACAGCACGAGCGGGAGTCGGAATCGGCGCATGGCTTGATTGTGCGTCATTCGGCGCCGCCATGCGTAGAGCCACGCCCTGCGTGGCTGCCAGTGATCAAGCAACCGCTGAGCTGCAGAGGCATCGCAATCACGCAAGGCCCAGGTTTACCAGCGCTCGCGGGGTATGGCACGATCAATGAGCGAGACCATTCCCGTGTAGAGCAGACCACTCATAAGCCCGATGATCGAGAAGACGACGATCCTTCTGGGTGCCCAGGTCATCCAGAACGTCCGGCTGGACCAGATGGCGTCCCACGCGCCACCGGCGAATGCGCCCTCCATCAGGAGCCAGCCCAATACGGCGCCGACAGCGCCAAAAATCACGTGTCGAAACCGACACCGCTCGAACATCCCATCGATCAGGCACACCAGCGGGCATCCCACGATCAAACCGATCACGGCGCCTACGATGAGGAAGAATGGCAACACCTCCAAGGCGTCATCCAGCGCGATGTTCGCGGCATACAGCCAAGGTGCCAGAAAGACGACGCTTCCGGCGACCGCCGTACTGACGGGTACCGCAATCATTCTTGCGGCCCAGTTCCAGGTGCTCATTGACAGACCTTACCTTCCTTCAGCGGGTGGTTCATGGCCAGGGTCTGAACGCTTGATGGACGCTCCGCTTGCCAGCAGGCGGTCAGGCGCCACGCCTACAGCATGAATTCCTTCTTCAGAATCTCAACCCCGTCAACCAGGATGGTGCACCGTTTGGCGTTGGCGGCAGGCATCAGCTTGCCGAGCAACGGACCGAGCGAGGTGGAGAAGGTCTTGTTGCAGGTCGCGTCCTTCTCAAACGGCAAGGCATGGCCATCCGCGTCCGCTGCGATATGGCACTCAGACACCAGACTCTCAGGCAGGCCCGCGATGGGTGCGTTCTTCATCGTGGCCATGTCCAGGATGGACACGATCTCGTTGCAACCGCCACTCAGCAGCCTACGCTCATATCGGCCATCGAAAACCACATCCGTGTAGTCTGTACCGCTGAACACGGCCTTCCCGTTGATGCTCGCGGTCACCTTGTTGGGTTTGAACATCCCTGCAGAAGCGATGCACACCTCAGCCGTAGTGGGTGAGCCCTCCAGTTCCTTTGTTTCCGACTGACATTCGGCAAACGCCACCGAAGTGCCCGCCATGGACAGGAGCATGATTGCGGCTGAGGTGTACATTCCATGTTTCATCGTGGATCCGTCATTTGTGAAGTTGCGGTGCGGGAGCTTTGGCATGGTCGGACATGTACACACGTGCGGAGCGTCGCTGGCACCGGTCACCACCGGTATCCATAAGCCCAAACGGCATTGCCTACTGCCAGCGCCAGGAACAGGAAGCCCCCAGACAACGCGGCGCCCGGCGACCGAAGAACTTCGATGCGTTCAACCAGACGCTTCTGTGCCTCACTCAGGGAGTCGCGCTTCAATCCAGCCCAAAGCATGAACATGTAGGCCGATAACACCGCAAATACGATTGAATGCAACCACGCAGGAAGAACCGTTCCATTCATTACTACAAAACTCCAAGATGGAAAATTGGCGCGCTCGCGATTTCGGGCACATTGATCATTGAGCGGCCTGTGGGCGCGGAACTTTAGACGAGCGCTATCGCCTTTCGCTGCAAATCCGATCCCGGAGCCTGCGCCACGATCCGGAAAACCCAGAGGCAAGTCTCCTCCACGGACGTATCGCGTAGTTCCAGATTCAGCTAAAGGCTTGAATTCTTGAAGGCCTCTTTCGCTAGACCAATAATCTCCGCGAGCTCTTTCATATCGATCAACGCCTCGGATACATCCAACAAGCGCTTACCACCAGCAAAGGGGTCCAGCACGATCTCCGCTGCGAGCGCCCTAACCTGATGACCAACCTTCCTCGACGGTTGGAGATGATCAGGCGTTGGGAACTAAGAACTTATGAAAGACATGTTGTATAGGAATAGGGAAACGACAACGATCGCCAGGAAGACCTCCAAGAGCCTAGTCCATTTCCAGTGGCGCAAACGAGCGACGAGAACGCAGAGAAGGACTGGAAGAGACAGAAATGACACGGCGACGGCAAGCCGGACCCAGTCGCCGTAAGGTCCCGAAAGAAGTTGAGGCATCAATCTCAAGCCCCTATTCCAATGGGAATAGGCAGAAAGTAGCTCGACAAGCGCACATAGCGCCCAGAGGAAAAAGTACGCAAGGTGAATCAGGTTGTGCTTCGCTCCTGCCATGATCACGCTCCTGACTCATGCAATCCATTCACCACGATCTAGACACAATTTTACTCCAGTCAATGATTGCAGGCGCCTGCACAGCCTGGGTCTCATGAGGCTTCAGAACATCCCCTGATCTGCGTTGGTGCCGTCCGAGGCACCAACTTGCCACCCGCCACGCCAGTCTCGAAATACTTACTGTCACTCGACCACCCCTTCTACCTGTCCTTGGCCGCTGTCAGCTTTCGTAGCAAGCTGGGCCAGATGAAAGAGTAAAGGATGCCCGCGAGCAGACCTATGGTGGCAAACGCTGCAAGTCGCCTGGGCGCCCGTTCAATCCAGAAGGTGCTGCTTGCCCAGATGTTGTTCCAAGCGTCACGCGCCGCCCAGTACGCCGCGCAGTTGGCGGCGAGGAAAGATAACATCAGCAACGGACTCTAAACCCGCCCGCTACTGAAGTCGGGGGGACGTCGGCACTACCGAGGCTTTCTGTTCCACCGTGATCGCAACCCGTTCAGTTCTACGGACAAATCACCACTCTGAAACAATTCCTGGAACAAGCTCAACGCGTGAGAGATGTTTGAGCTAACGGTCCTCGCGTCCCACTCATCATCGCCGAACCTTTCTGTGCCGCTGAACGGCCGGTCTTCCGGCTCCCACCATTCGAGCAAGTCCAGCTTAGGATCGGCTGATCGTGTCAATGCGACAAGTCTGTACTTCCCACCAATCGAGTTCATCGTAAATTGCTTTACCAATCCGGCGCCTGGTGTGAGGACACGCAGGTCTACGAATCCGCCCTTTTCGAATGTCAGGTGCAATGCCGATTCGATGCGACTCCACACTGGCCTCTCGGTCACCGTAGCACCGTTACCCACAGATCTGTCGTAGGCGCACAGCTGTACGACAAACCCAGAATCAACCACGTTAGTTGTCATTCGACCCAACCCCTTCCTCGAATCCACAGGAATAGGCGACCGCGCACCGTATCAACAACCTGGAGGCTATTCAATCCAGAGCGTTCTGCCGCCGTCGACAGGTTGCTTTGGCAACAGGAACAGACTGCCTCGCCTCGAACGACTATGCTCATGTTCTGCCCCCGCGTCAGCCCTACATCGAAAGCCTGCTGGATCAGCCCGATCTCCGCATGTGCATTTGCCATCGTGGAGTTTGGATCACCGGGCGGAACAGTATCTGAAATTAGGGTTCGCTTACTTCCGTCGGCCAGCTCTGACGGCCTGGCTGTCTGATTTGTGTCAAATAGCGTTCGCCCTCCTATCGTGCTCTGTCGGTGCCGCGTGCGCTGCCGTTGAACACGGACTTGCCGGCGTTGAAATGGAACAGGTCGCTGATCCCGGCCAGGTTTGTCCAGCGATACCGTGGCACCGGCCTGCAGCTTGCCGGTGGAGGTGCTGCCGGCGTCGTCCAGGGTCAGGTTGAGGCGCACGGGCGCGCGCTGGCTCCAGCTGATGACCAGGTGCTCTCACCGGGCCGGGCCTGCTCGCCTTCCTGCGGCGGTGCGATCTGGATGTCCACCGTTGCGGTCGGCACGCGCTGCAGGTTTTCCAGCGCCTGTTCGATGTCGCGCAGGTTGAGCAGGTCGCCGGGGCCGACCGCCAGTGCGTTCCACAGCGCCGGGGTGCGTCCTTCGCCGGTGGCAAGGCGGACCGCGTGGATGCGGCCGGGCACCACCGTGAGCGTGAGCGTGCCGGTCTTCAGGTCCTGCGGTGCGGCAAGGATGCGGGTGGTGACGAAGCCGCGGGCGATGATCGCGTTCTGCACCCGCTTCATCACGATGTCCACGCCACCGGTGCCGAGGCAGCGCCCGGTGGCGCGGTCGTTGCGCGGATCGGCGGCATTCAGCGCCCAGCCGAAGCGTTCGACCAGTTCACCGTCGAGCACGATGTGGTTGATGGTGAAACAGGGCGATTCGTCGACCGGCAGGCGACCGACGGCTTCTTCCGGGGCTGCCTGCAGGCGCACGTCAGGCGTGGTTTCCTGCTGCTCGCGCAGCACACGCTCACGCTCCTGCTGGCGCAGCAGTTCCTGGTCTGACGGCCCCGCCACCTGTGCACCGGCGGCAGCCGGCAGGCAGGCGATTGCCACGGTCACGGCCAACGGCCAGCGCAGCGCACGGCTGCGTTCGATACGTCCCTGATCCACGTTCACGCGCTTCCCTGGCAGAAGATTCTGAAGCCTCCGATCCTGAAACGGCCGGCGGGCGGCGGACTTTAAAGCAATCCTGCGATCCGAAACAGCTCTGGATCCTCCCTTTCGTTTGTAGGAAAACTACGCACCGCGCGTGAAAGTGAGACATCGCCCGGGTGGTGCGCGGGCATAAAAAAACCGGCGGTCCGAAGACCGCCGGTCGCAACGTCAATGATTAACGCGCGTTACCGCAATGGTGTAGCCCCGAAGAAACTGTGAAGTCGATCAGACCTCGTAGGCGGACTCGCCGTGCGAGGTGACATCCAGGCCGGTGCGCTCGGCTTCCTCGGTGACGCGCAGGCCGAAGACCATGCGTACCACCAGCAGGATCGCCACGGTGACGACCGCGCACCAGGCGATGGTGAAGCCTACGCTGACCAGCTGCACCCATACCTGGTGGCCGATGTCGAGGTCGGCCTTGGTGCCGCCCAGCGACTGCGCGCTGAACACACCGGTGAGCAGCGCGCCGACAATGCCGCCCACGCCGTGCACGCCGAACACGTCGGCGGTGTCATCCACCTTGAGCAGGCGCTTGAGGCCGGTGACGCCCCACACGCAGACCACGCCGGTGACCAGGCCGATCACGATCGCGCCCAGCGGACCCACGGTGCCGCACGCCGGGGTGATGCCGACCAGGCCGGCGACCGCACCGGACGCCGCGCCCAGCGCGGACGGCTTGCCCTTGCTGACCGCTTCGACCAGGGTCCAGCCCAGCACCGCAGCGGCGGTAGCGAGGATGGTGTTGATGAAGGCCAGCGATGCCACGGTGTCGGCAGCAGCAGCCGAACCGGCGTTGAAGCCGAACCAGCCCACCCACAGCAGCATCGCGCCGATGTAGGTGAACGGCACGTTGTGCGGCTTCAGGGCGGTCTGGCCGTAGCCGATGCGCTTGCCGACGAAGTACGCGGCGACCAGGCCGGCCACGCCGGCGTTGATGTGCACCACGGTGCCACCGGCGAAGTCGATCGCGCCCATTGCGCCGAGGTAACCGCCGCCCCACACGATGTGGGCCATCGGGATGTAGCTCAGGGTGAACCACAGTGCCGAGAACAGCAGCACCGCCTTGAACTTGATGCGCTCGGCGAACGCACCGACGATCAGCGCGGTGGTGATGCCGGCGAAGGTGGACTGGAAGGCAACGAACAGGTAATCCGGCAGGCCCTTGATCGGGGTGTTACCTACCGAATCCGGCGCAAAACCCTTGAGGAAGGCAAACTGGGTGAACGAGCCGAAGAAGGCGTTGCCTTCGCTGAACACCGCGCTGTAGCCGTAGGCCACCCACAGCATCAGCACCAGCGAGAACACCACCAGGATCTGGCTGAGCACCGAGAGCACGTTCTTGGACCGCACCAGGCCGCCGTAGAACAGGGCCAGCCCGGGCACCACCATCAGCAGCACCAGCAGGGTGGAGGTGAGCATCCAGGCGACATCGCCGTGGTCGAAGGTGGGCGCCGCGGCAGCTTCCACGGCGGCGGCCGGTGCCGCGGTTTCCGGGCCGGGCAGCGGTTCGACGGCAACGGTTTCCGACGGTGCCGGGCTGACCTGGGCTTGGGCATGTGCGGTGCCGGAGAAGGCACCCACGGCCAGCGCGCTGAACAGCATCAACAGGCACACCGCGTGGAACCGGGCCTGCCACCCGGTGAACAAGGAAGTCTTCATTGTGGGCTCCGAGTGGGGTTAGAGCGCGTCCGCGCCGATTTCGCCGGTGCGGATGCGGATGACCTGTTCGACGGCGGTGACGAAGATCTTGCCGTCGCCGATCTTGCCGGTGCCGGCGGCGGTCTGGATCGCTTCAACCACGGCGTCCAGGCGTTCGTCGGTGACCACGGTTTCGATCTTGATCTTGGGCAGGAAATCGACGACGTACTCGGCGCCGCGATACAGCTCGGTGTGGCCCTTCTGGCGCCCGAAGCCTTTCACTTCGGTCACGGTGATGCCCGACACGCCCGCGTCGGAGAGGGCCTCGCGGACCTCGTCGAGCTTGAACGGTCGGATGATGGCGGAGATCAATTTCATGCGCATGTCCCGATGGTGGATGGAACCGGCCCGAAGACGCAGGCCGATGTCAGGTCAACCGGCGGCCACTTGCACATGGCCGCCGGTCGTTGCGCCGGACGTTGCATGGACCGCGATGACGCGGGAGGGAGGTGTGGCCCATGCTGCGCGTCCGGTCTCTCTTTTCCCCTGGTTTTGTCGCGAAGAGCAGCCGACTGACAGTCGGCTCTACCGGGTGGTACGTGCGATTTCCGCGTGGTGCGTGCGGATTGGCGCGTGGTACGTGCGATTTCCGCGTGGTGCGTGCGGATTGGCGCGTGGTACGTGCGACTTCCGCGTGGTACGTGCGGATTGGCGCGTGTTGCGTGCGATTGCCGGGTGGTACGTGCGGATTGCCGCGTGGTGCGTGCGGATTGCCCGTGGTGCGTGGTGCCGCGTCGTGGCTCCCCAGCCGTGGCGCGTTGGTGCAGAAGCGGTGGCGATGCAGAAGGTGGGAGGGAAGTCCTTCGGCATCGCCACCTGTTGCTCAGACCGCGTAGTACATCTGGTACTCGAGCGGATGGGTGGCGGCACGGAAGCGGGTCACTTCCTGCATCTTCAGCGCGATGTAGCCGTCGATGAAGTCGTCGGTCATCACGCCGCCGGCCTTGAGGAACTCACGGTCCTTGTCCAGCGCTTCCAGGGCCTGGTCGAGGCTGGAGCAGACCTGCGGGATCAGCTTCTCTTCTTCCGGCGGCAGGTCGTACAGGTCCTTGTCGCTCGGTGCGCCCGGGTCGATCTGGTTCTTGATGCCGTCCAGGCCGGCCATCATCAGCACGGTGAAGGTCAGGTAGCCGGACTGGATCGGATCGGGGAAGCGCATTTCGATGCGGCGCGCCTTCGGGTTGGACACCCACGGAATGCGGCACGAGGCGGAGCGGTTGCGGGCCGAGTAGGCCAGCATGACCGGGGCTTCGAAGCCCGGCACCAGGCGCTTGTAGCTGTTGGTACCGGAGTTGGCGAAGGCGTTGATGGCCTTGGCGTGCTTGAAGATGCCGCCGATGTACCACAGCGCCAGCTGGCTCAGGCCGCCGTAGCCGTCGCCGGAGAACAGGTTGGTGCCGCCCTTGGACAGCGACTGGTGCACGTGCATGCCGCTGCCGTTGTCACCGACGATCGGCTTGGGCATGAAGGTGGCGGTCTTGCCGTTGCGGTGGGCCACGTTCTTGATGACGTGCTTCATGCGCAGCAGTTCGTCGGCCTTCTGCACCAGGGTGCTGAACTTGGTGCCGATCTCGCACTGGCCGGCGGTGGCCACTTCGTGGTGCTGCACTTCCACTTCGATGCCGACCTGTTCCAGGGTCTTGCACATTTCAGCGCGCAGGTCGTGCAGCGAGTCGGTCGGCGGAACCGGGAAGTAGCCGCCCTTCACTGCCGGACGGTAGCCGCTGTTGGCGCCGTCGTACTTGTCGCCGGTGCTCCAGGCCGCTTCTTCGGATTCAATCTTGAAGAAGGTGTTGCCCATGTCGTTGGCAAAACGGACCGAGTCGAAGATGAAGAACTCCGGTTCCGGGCCGAAGAAGGCCTGCTCGGCGATGCCGGAGGACTTCAGGTAGGCTTCGGCGCGCTTGGCGATGCCGCGCGGGCAGCGGCCATACGGCTGCATGGTGGCCGGGTCGAGGATGTCGCAGGTGATCACCAGGGTCGGGTGCTGGTAGAACGGGTCGACGTAGGCGCTGGACGGGTCGGGTAGGAGGACCATGTCCGATTCGGCAATGCCCTTCCAGCCGGCGATGGAGCTGCCGTCGAACATCTTGCCTTCTTCAAACAGCGACGGTTCCACGATGCTGGCCGGGAACGTGACGTGCTGTTCCACACCACGCATGTCGACAAAACGCAGGTCGACGAACTCGATCTGGTTGTCCTTGATCAGCTTCTCAACATTTTCCACGGACATCGATGAAACCTCGGATGGGTAATTGCCTATGTGTCTGGAGCAATCCCCGTGCCAACTTTTCCAGGCAGCCAAGTGGTTGATTTCACACGGCGTGCACCAGACCGGACGCTGAACCGGGCGCACCATATCGGTGCAATCGCCGCACCACGCACACATTTGGTGCGGCGGGTGATGTTTTATGATCACTGCCGCTGCGGGTGCGGCCCGGTTCCAGTCACGGACCGGGCAGCGCCCGGTTACCCACCCCTGCCGGGCGGCGCCCGGCGCTACCGAGTGTTTCGATGTCCGACCTGCTCTCCGCCCTGTTGCTGGGCATTCTTGAAGGCCTTACCGAATTCCTGCCGATTTCCAGCACGGGCCACCTGCTGATCGCCCAGCACTGGCTGGGTGCCCGCTCGGACTTCTTCAACATCGTGATCCAGGCCGGTGCGATCCTCGCGATCACCCTGGTGTTCCGCCAGCGCCTGTGGGCCCTGGCCACCGGCCTGCACGACCGCGCCAACCGCGATTACGTGCTGAAGCTGGGCACCGCGTTCCTGGTCACCGCCATCGTCGGCCTGCCCA
>Ga0209051_1003217_pt1 | contig 10906 bp, 9 predicted proteins | sample AraplaCvi_mMS_r2_2_FD_184286 | JGI IMG/M metagenome (GOLD analysis project Ga0209051, IMG submission 184286) | Arabidopsis root microbial communities from North Carolina, USA - plate scrape MF_Cvi_mMS_r2 (SPAdes) (version 2) | ecosystem: Host-associated > Plants > Roots > Endosphere | place: USA...
CATGGCCGAGACCCTGGGCTTCCAGTCGATCTTCGTCGCCGTGCTGGTGCTGGCAGCCATCGCCGTCGTCTGTGTCATCAAGGTAGTCCCGGGCGGTAGGTCCAGCGTGGCTCCGGGCCGGATGGACTGGTGGGGAGCGGGTTCCCTGTCCGTGTTCCTGGTGTTCATCACCTACTTCGTGTCCACGGGTTCCTCTGCCGGCTGGACTTCACCGGCAGCCCTCGGACTGCTGGCTGGCAGTATTGCATCGTTCACGGCCTTCTGGCTCATCGAGAAAAAGCGCGAAACCCCGTTGGTTGCAGTACACCACCTCCGTTCCCGCCAGGTGTGGCCCGTCATCGCCACCACCGTGCTGACACTTGCGGGCATCTTCGCCATCATCAACTTCACCGTGGTATTGCTCAGCCAGGACAAGGACAACGGCTTCGGACTGTCCGCGTCGGTGGCAGCCCTGCTGTTCCTCACCCCTGCAGCACTGATTGGCGTGTTCGCCGCTCCGCTGGCCGGCTGGATCGCCGACCGCCGCGGTTGGATCAAGACCGTCCGTGTAGGCACCGCAACCAGCCTCGCCTGCGCGATCATCGCCGCCCTGTTCGCCCACAACCAGATCGCGGTCCTCATCGCCATCGCCGCCTTGGGTATCTTCTACAACGGATTCTTCCTCACTGCCATCAACGGCCTGTCCGTCCTGCTCTCGCCCAAGGAAGCACCCGCAGCGCTGCCGGGCATCAACGGCGCCTCCTTCGGCATCGGGGCGAGTCTCGGCGTCGTGGTTGTTGCGCCGTTCGCAGGCCAAGGCACCGCCGCCGGGTACTCTGCTGCCCTCTGGATTTCGGTGTCCATCACTGCCCTGGCGTTCATTGTCAGCCTGTTCATCGCCGCGCCGAAGGGCGAAAAGATCTAACGCGCGACGCCGGTCCGCCGGTTCCGCGCGGACACCCAGCAGAACCCCCATCACCGCTACACCTGAAACGAGAGACCTGTGAACCAGCCTGCACCCTTCTTCCTTGACTGCGATACCGGCATCGACGACGCCCTCGCCCTCGCCTACCTCCTGGTCTCACCCAAGGCCGAGCTCGTAGGAATAGGGACCGTGAGCGGCAACGTCAGTGCAGCCGGCGGCGCCCGCAACACCCTGGACCTGCTGAACCTTGCGGGCCACCCGGACATCCCCGTGGCAGTCGGCGCGCACGATCCCCAGGTGGGCACCTTCCATGGGGGCGCCCCGCACGTCCATGGCGACAACGGCATCGGCGGCGTGGACCTGGCTCCGTCCGACCGCGAACCGGTGAAGGCCACGGCTGCCGAACTGTTGGTCCAGTTGGCCCACCAGTACGCCGGGGAGCTGCGGTTGGTGGCCATCGGCCCGCTGACCAACATCGCCGAAGCGTTGCGGCTGGAACCGAAGCTGCCTGAGCTTATTGCCGAGGTGACCATCATGGGCGGCGCTGCGCTGGCACCGGGAAACATCTCTCCTGTGGCCGAAGCCAACATCGCCAACGACCCCGAGGCCGCAGCCGAGGTCCTGGCCGCGGACTGGAACGTGACGCTGGTTCCCCTGGATGTCACCATGACCAACGTGCTGGAGGAAAACCACCGCCAGGAGCTGCTGTCCACCGAACACCCGGTGTCCCAGGCCTTGGGGGAGATGCTGGGCTACTACTTCGGCTTCTACGTCGACATTTTCGGACGGGCCTGCTCGGCCATGCACGATCCCCTTGCCGCCGCCATCGCCGTCAGGGGAGTCGAACCCACCCTGGCCCCGACCGTCCGGGTCCAGGTGGACACCACCGACGGCCCGGGCCGGGGCCAGACGGTCTGCGATCTCCGAGGACAGTACGCCGGGTTCCCGGAGCAGCGCGGCGCGCGATGCCGCGTCGTCCTGGAGATCGGCGAGGATTTCGCTCCCCACCTGCTGGGCACCTTGCAGGCGGCATGGCTCAGCGAAGAGCAGGTAGCACAGCCCGTCGCCTGACGGGCGGGAGACTGAGGTATCGACGACGACGGCGGCAGCGGCCCGCCGTCGTCGTCCTTCTTTAAGAGGCTTATGCGTACATCAGCGAACCGGGCGTGGTGAGCTTTTCCCCGGTTTCCAGCCAGGTTTTCAGGCCGGAGAGGATCATGGGCCAGCCGCCGTAGAGCTGGTCGTTCGCGCCTTCGCGGAGTTGATCGTGCGTGACCGTGAGGTGGCAGGAATCCCCGACGGGTTCGATTTCCCAGGTGATCCGCGACGTCCCCTCGGCCTTGACGTCCTCGCCCCACAGCGCCGTCATGGTCTGGACGAGCCTGCGTGGGGGATCGACCTCGATGTTCTCGCCTTCACCCAGCGGCGCGTCCGCTTTGGGGTTGCGCATCTCGAAGCGGCTGCCCGGCGTCCAGTCCGACGTCAAGGTGTTCCCGAACTGGTATTTGCTGCGGATATCGCTGTCGGTGATGGCCTCCCAAAGCTTTTCCGGCGTGGTCTTGATGTAAATCTCGAAGATCTTTTCCATGGGACTTTCCAATCTGGATTTGAGGTCGCTGAGGGCAGCGGCCCATGGTTCTGCGTATTTACTCACCCAGCGATCGTGGATGAGGCGGATGGGGACCGGATTCAGGAAGTGCAGCTTCTCGCGTCCTCGACGGCGGACAACCACCAACCCGGCATCCTCAAGCAGTTTGAGGTGCTTTGCGATGCCGAAACGGGTCATCTCGAACCGGGCTCCGAGGGCGGTGGCGGATTGGCCATCCGCGCGGAACAACTCGTCCAGGAGTTCCCTGCGGGTGGGGTCAGCCAAGGCCTTGAACACGGCGTCCATGGGATCAGAATAGGTTACCTTTTGGTCACGTGTCAACGGTTTTTCGTTGGGGCTCGGCGAGATCGCGGGTGCTCGGTCGAGTTGGCTGAACATCCCCTGGCTGCTCGCAGGCCTCCCGCGAATTCAAGACAGTTGTTAACAAGCTCCGAAAGTTTCCGAACTATTGTCGAAACAAGCCTGCTCGTTTCAAAACTATTCCGCGATTTCGAATCGATTACTCGAGGCCATACGCCCGAAAGCCGTACTCGAACCCAGATTTCAGGCCTCTAAGTTACTTGCGAGTTTCGGATACTGGACTGTTGTTATTGCTGAAACTTTACGATAGTTTCTCTCTGTGATGTGCGTCGCACTGTAGGTCGGAGCGACGAACCCCGAGTGAAGGACAATGATGACCATCCACCCTGAGGACTTGCGGACCGCAAAAACGCGGCTGCAGCACCTGCATCAGCGATTAGGCGGTATCGCGTACGGCGGGGACTACAACCCTGAGCAATGGCCGCGCGAAGTCTGGTTCGAAGATGCCAAGCTCATGCAGCAGGCCGGGGTGAACCTGGTGACGCTTGCGGTTTTCTCTTGGAGCCGCTTGGAAACCAGCGATGGCGTTTTCGACTTTGGCTGGCTGGACGAGGTCATGGATCTCATGCATGAGCACGGCATCGGCGTGGACCTGGCAACACCGGATGCCGTCCCGCCGGCCTGGCTGGTGGAGCAGCACCCGGACATCATGCCGGAACGCCCGGACGGGAGCATCTTCGGATTCGGCTCCCGCCAGCACTTTGACGTGTCACACCCCGTGTATCGGGCCAAGTCGCTGGCACTGGCCGGGCGGATGGGGGAGCAATACGCCAACCATCCGGCGTTGCGAATGTGGCATGTGGGCAACGAATATGGGCCCGTTTCCTACGGACCGTGGGCTGAGAAGGCCTTCCGGGAATGGCTTCAGCGGAAGTATTCCTCACTGGATGAACTGAACGAGGCCTGGAGCACTACCGTCTGGGGCCAGCTCTACTCGGACTGGAACCAGGTCCGGGTCCCGGCCCAGCCCCGAACGTGGTCCAACCCGTCACGGCGTCTGGACTTTCATCGGTTCACGTCGGACAGCATGCTGGAACATTTCAAAGCCGAACGTGACATTCTTAGGCGCCACAGCCCGGACTTGCCGATCGTCACCAACTTCATGCGCTTTTACAAAACCAACGACTACTGGGCATGGGCAGCCGAAGAAGACGCCGCCGCCCTGGACATCTACCCGGACCCGCGGGAAGAAGACGCTCACATCGCGGCTGCCCTGAACTTCGACCTCATGCGCTCCCTCCGCCACGGCCAACCGTGGATGGTCATGGAACAAGCCACGGGCGCGGTCAGCCAGTGGTCCGTGAATGTGTCCAAGCTTCCTGGCAAGATGCGGCTCGGCTCCTACCAAGCCATTGCCCAAGGCGCCGATTCGATCCTCTTTTTCCAATGGAGGCAGGCGAAGGGTGGGACCGAGCGCTACCACTCGGCCATGGTGAACCATGCGGGCCCCAACACCAGGATCTTCCGCGAAGTGTGCGAGCTGGGCCAGGAACTCAAAGCACTGGGCGGGCTGACGGGGACCCGTTCCGCTGCCAAGGTGGCCATTGTCTTCGATTGGGACTGCTGGTGGGCGTTGGAGCTGGGTAACTCCCCCCGCTCGGACCTGAACTACGCGCAGGAAGTATTGCGCTTCTACCGCCCGCTTTTTGACGCCAACATCACTGTTGACTTCGTCAATGCCAACAGCGACCTCTCCGCCTACGGCGTGGTGCTCATGCCGGCGTCGTACCTCCTCACGGACGAAGCCGCTAAAAAGGTCGAAGACTACGTGTCCGAGGGTGGACGCCTGGTGGTGTCCTACCTTTCCGGCATCGTGGACTGCGACAACACCATCCGCCTGGGCGGGTATCCGGGCGCGTTGCGAAATGTCCTTGGTGCCTGGAGCGAGGAGATGCATCCTCTCGCAGGGGACGGCGAGCAAGTGAAGCTGACCACGGCCGACGGCGGTACTTTCTCCGCGGATTACTGGACCGAGCACCTGCACGCCGAAACCGCGGAGGTCCTGGCCAGGTATGCGTCCGGTCGCCTGAACGGCGCACCGGCAGTGACGCGCAACTCGTTCGGAAAAGGCTCGGCCGTGTACGTGTCGGCCCGCGTCGACGACGGACTCCTCAAGCAACTTCTCGACGACGAACTGCGGACCGCAGGCGTTGAGCCGGAACTGAAGGCACCCACAGGAGTCCAGGTCCGCCGTCGTGCCGGCACCAGCGGCGACGGCACCGCCAAAAGCTTTCTCATGGTGCTGAACCATAATGATGCGCCGTCCCGGGTGGACGTCCTCGACGGCGGCACGGACCTGATCAGCGGTCGTGCGGTTCAGGGGGCGGTTGAGCTCCCTGCGTACGACGTGCTGATCCTCGAAGAACAGCAGGAGAGGCGGGGACCATGGCACTAAGACTGGATGTTCCACCAAAGGTGGTGCCGGGCGACCAGCCAGGCAAAGCGAAGAGGCGGCGTGACAAGCCCGGGAGCTGGAAGCTGGCCTTCAAACGCGATTGGCGACTCTACACGCTGTTGGCGCTGCCACTGCTGTATCTTCTGATTTTCAGATACCTGCCGATGGCCGGCAATGTGATTGCCTTCCGTCAGTTCCAGCCCGGTGGCAGTATCTTCGGGGAGAAGTGGGTTGGCCTCAAGTACGTCACCCTCTTCATCAATGACCCCAGCTTTTGGCAGGCATTCCAGAACACCATCGTCCTGGGTGTCCTGACCCTGGTGTTCTGCTTCCCGATGCCCATCATCTTCGCGCTGATGCTCAACGAGTTGAGGTCGCAGAAGTTCAAGAAGTTCGTCCAGACCGTGGCATACCTGCCGCACTTCATGTCCGTGGTGATCATCGCCGGGATGATCCTGCAGAACTTCTCCATGACGGGAACCGTAAACCAGATCGCGGAGTCCCTGTTCGGAACTTCGGTGAACTTCACGCAGGACCCAGGTTGGTTCCGGCCGATGTACATCAGCTCGGAAGTCTGGCAGACCATGGGCTGGGGAGCGATCCTCTACCTCGCCGCGCTCACCAGGGTCGATGAATCGTTGTACGAGGCGGCACGGATCGATGGCGCCAACCGCTGGCAGCAGACCTGGCATGTGACCCTGCCGGCCATCCGACCCACCATCATCACCCTGCTCATCCTGAACATCGGAACGTTCATGGCTGTGGGTTTCGAGAAGATCCTCCTCATTTACAACCCGCTCAACTACGCAACCTCAGACGTCATCTCCACCTACCTGTACCGGGTAGGCCTGGAATCCAGCAACTTCAGCTACGCGGCCGCGATCGGAATGTTCGAATCCGTCATCGGCCTCACGCTGATCCTCTCAGCGAACGCGATTTCCAAGCGCCTCGCAGGAACGAGCCTGTGGTGAACAAGTCAGCTACTGCCAACAAGGGCGCTGCGGCCCAAGGGGTCCTTTTGAAGAACATGCGGGTTTCCCGTGGGATGCGGATCTTCCGGGCCTTCAACCTGGTGTTCCTGCTGCTCGTGGTGTTCCTGACGATGTATCCGTTCCTGAACATCATTGCCCAGTCGTTCTCCAGTGAAGGCTTCATCAACGCCGGGCAGGTGAACCTGTTCCCGATGGGTTTCAACACGGAGACCTACAAGTTGATCCTGGCCGACTCCACGTTCTGGACCAACTACGGAAATACGGTCCTGTACACAGTGGTGGCAACGGCTATTTCCATGGTGCTGACCACGGCCTTCGCTTACGCCATTGCCAAGAAGGACCTCAAGGGCCGCAGTGTGTTCATCGGCCTGGCAGTCTTCACCATGTTCTTCAACGGCGGCCTGATCCCGAACTACGTACTCATCAGTTCCTTGGGAATGCGGGACACCATCTGGGCGGTGGTGCTGCCAAACGCCATCAGCGTCTTCAACCTGCTCATCATGAAGTCGTTCTTCGAGAATATGCCCCGTGAGCTGGAGGAAGCGGCATCGATTGACGGGCTTACCCAGTACGGGATCCTCTTCCGGGTAGTGCTGCCGCTGAGCAAAGCCATTGTGGCCACCATGGTGCTGTTCTACGCGGTGGCCAACTGGAATTCCTGGTTCCAGGCCTTCCTCTACCTCGACAACCCGGACCTCTTCCCGGTCACCATCTATCTGCGCAACATGATTGCCGGTGTCACCACAGCGGGGTCGGCTGGCGGGACGGCTGAAAACGTCGGGCAGATCGCAGCCAACATCCAGTCGGTCACCATCGTGCTCACCGTCATTCCCATCCTTTGCGTCTACCCCTTCGTCCAGAAGTACTTCTTCTCGGGCGTCATGCTCGGCTCCGTCAAGGAATGAACCTATGAAAGGAAACCCCATGATCAGCACACGAGAGTTCCGCAGGAGGGACTTCCTCGGCCTCGCATCCGTTGTCACCATCGGCCTGATGATGACCAGTTGTGATTCCGACACCTCCGAGAAGGTGGACACTTCCAAATCCCGCAACGGTGCGATGGAGAGTTTCAAGGTTGGTGACACATTCAAGGCGACGACGCCGTTGACGTTCACGTTCCTGTTCTCCGACCAACCCACCTATCCCTACAAGAAGGACTGGCTGCTGTTCACCAAGATGGCCAGCGACAACAACGTCACACTGGAACCGACCATCGTCCCCAACAGTGACTACGAGCAGAAGCGCAGCCTGCTCATCAGCTCCGGCAGTGCACCGGAAATCATCGCCAAGACCTACCCGGGACAGGAGTCGGCGTTTGTCTCCGCGGGAGCGGTGCTGCCCGTCAGCGACTATGTGGACCTGATGCCGCACTTCCAGGAGAAAGTGAAGAAGTGGAAGCTCGAACCGGAAATTGAAGCGCTGACCCAGGAAGACGGCAAGTACTACGTTCTTCCCGGATTGCATGAGGAATTGTGGCCGGACTATTCCCTGTGTTTCCGCAAGGATGTGCTGAAGAAGGAGGGTCTTTCCGAGCCGAAGACGTGGGACGAGTTCCGCGATGTGCTGCGCTCGCTGAAGAAGGCCTACCCGGACGTTGTTCCCTTCTCCGACCGGTTCAAGGGTGACAGCGTCCTCAACATCGCCAGCGCAGCGTTCGGGACGGTGGCCGGTTGGGGATTGGTTGACGGGCTCCAGTTCGATGAAGGTAAGAAGCAGTTCGCATTCGCCGCGGGGTCCGACAAGTTCAAAGACCTGGTGACGTACTTCAACTCGCTCATATCCGAAGGACTGATGGATCCCGAAAGCTTCACCCAGACGGACGATTCCGCTATCCAGAAGTTTGTCTCGGGGAAGTCCTTCGTCATCAGCGCCAACTCCCAGAATGTCATTACCTATCGGACCTCCATGGAACAGTCATTGGGCAAGGGCAACTTCGAGATCGGCAAGATCATTGTTCCAGGAGGCCCTGCGGGCGACATTATTGGCGGCAGTCGCTTGGAGAACGGCATCATGTTGAACTCCTCGGTGAAGGATAAGGACAGCTTCGTGGCGCTTATCCAGTACATCGACTGGCTTTTCTACAGTGATGCCGGGCAGGAATTCAGTAAATGGGGTGTGGAAGGAACCACGTTCACCAAGGAAGGCGGTAAGCGCAAGCTTGCGGCCGACATCAACTTCCAGGGGCTCAACCCTGCAGGCACCAAGGATCTTCGTGTTGACTACGGGTTCTCCGGCGGCAACTTCGCCTACGGCGGCACGACGGAACTCCTGCAGTCCACGTTCAATGAAGAAGAACTGGCCTTCCAGGAAGCGATGAAGTCGAAGAAGCCACGCCCGGTCGCGCCGCCGGTCCCATTCAACGACGTCGATCGCGAACAAGCCACGTTGGCCCTCACCCCGCTGAAGGACCACGTCAAGCAGAACACCCTCAAGTTCATCACCGGCCAACGTCCCCTCGGCGAGTTCGACGCCTACGTCAAGGAACTCGACAGCAAAGGCCAGACAAAATACGTGGAGCTGGCGAACAAGGCCTACAAAGCGTACGCGGACAAGAAGTAGATCCGATGGCAGGCAGGAAGCCAGAATTCGGAACGGGACCACTGTTCAAAGCCGCCGGCACTGTATATGGCATCATGACCGGGAGTGCTCTGTTGGTGTTGGCCAATGCACCGGCGGTTCTCATGCCGTTGCTGGTCGGTGTACTCGGGCCAGGTGCGCTGCTGGGGTTTGTCCTAGTGGGACCTTCTGTTGTGGCTTCCTGCTATGCCTTCAATCGACTTCTTGCAGGCGGGGACAGGGGAGTGTTCCGTGACTTCCTGGCTTCCTACCGTCTGAACTTCAAGCAGGCACTGCTCGTGTGGCTGCCCTACATGCTGTTCCTGGGTGTCATCGCTTTCAACCTGAGCGTCCTCCCCGGCTCACCGGACGCTGCCTCAGGATTCGGGATGCAGTTCGCCGCACGGATAGGTCTGGTGGGTCTCGCGCTCCTGGTCTGCACTGCCGCCATGAACGCGATGCTCATCCTTTCCCGCTTCAGCTTCCGCGCCCGGGACGTCTACCGGTTGTCCCTCTACGCTTTGGGCGTGGAGAAGAGGGTGTCGTTGGGCACCGCCGGGATCCTGTTCGTGACCGCCTTCATTCTGGGAATGACCACCGTCTGGTTGATGCTCTTTACAGCCGGTTTGGTGCTGTACCTCGTCTGCCTCAATTCCCTTTCAATGCTGAGGTTCGTTGAAGCCAGGTTCACCTGAGGACGGCGCAGGATCCTGCCTGGCGGTGTCCTATCCGAACCGACAGAAATCAATCAGCACTCTTTCAAGAGATCTGCGTCACGTTCTCGAGGGCGGCCCCACAGAAAGAGTAGGGGGTGCAATGGGCGTCCTCTATGGCAAGTGACGGGGAAAAATATGAACAGGGAGAATTGCGTCCGCGGATCAAATTTCAACTCGGCACAAAAGGGCCGACGTCGCTTTGGCTTAAATCGCTGACCGTAGGGTTGGTGATACTTCTGATGACAGCACTTGGCATGAGCCCTGCAAAGGCATATGTCCTTGAGGGCGTTCGGTGGGAAGGCACGCCGACCAGCGGTTGTTGCGCAACCATTTACATTCAGTACCAGCCAAGTATGTACAGCATCAACATAGCAGGCTGGGATAATGGTCGTTATGCATGGAACGTCGCTCCGGACAACATCTACCTTCCCAGCGGACCCGGCGCGCTGACGGTTGACGAGCTGGGTCACGCTATCGGACTAGGCCACGCCGGCGGCTGCGTTCGCATGACTTCCTCCACCTCCACACGAAATAGCTGTGGGGTATTTGGGCCAACCAATGATGACAACAACGGCACTATTGCCCTGTACTAATTGCTCTGTTCAGAGAGGATGCTGAAATCATGAGGACACAATTCATAAAGAAGTCCGCATTTCCACGTATGGCTTCAACGATAATCGCCCTAGTAACTATTGCGGGTCTCTCGGGATGCGCAGGTTCGCCCGAGGCGGCTAATCCCAGCAGCTCCGCCAACACTGTAGGCATGGACGCCAGTTGGGCGGAGAGCTACGACAATTTGACGGATCTAAAAGCGCACAGCGCGCTGGCTGTCGAGGGAAGCTTCACGCGAATCATAGACGAATCCAAGATCAAAACTGTCCCTATCACGGATTTTGAGTTCACCGTTGACGAAGTAATCCATGATCCCGCGGGCACCCTGAAAGAGGGGACCCGCATAACCGTGCGACAGACCGGCGGGTCTGTTGACGGGGTTCTTCATCAGATCTCAGACGACCCGTTGTTCAAGATTTCTGAAAATGCCGTCCTGTTCCTCAAAGAGCCGGAGCCTGGCCTATTTTATGTAATCGGTGGACCGTCAGGGCGCTTTGAAGTCATCAACGGAAGGGTCACACCTTTCGACGCTGAGGGAACAAAGTTTGAGGGCACCCTGGAAGACTTCGCCGCAGCGGTGAAGGGTTCCTAGGTCGTCAAAACTCAGAGGGGGCATGTCGCCGGGAACTGCTGTCCTATCCGATTTTTGGGTAAGCAGTCTTGGTGGCAGCCCCCTCAATCTTCTGTCACCTGTTCCCGCAGGATATCCGCGTGCCCGCAGTGCTGGGCCAGTTCCCGCAGCATGTGCAGATACACCCAACG
>Ga0209051_1003218_pt1 | contig 10906 bp, 9 predicted proteins | sample AraplaCvi_mMS_r2_2_FD_184286 | JGI IMG/M metagenome (GOLD analysis project Ga0209051, IMG submission 184286) | Arabidopsis root microbial communities from North Carolina, USA - plate scrape MF_Cvi_mMS_r2 (SPAdes) (version 2) | ecosystem: Host-associated > Plants > Roots > Endosphere | place: USA...
CACGACCAACGCCACGACGGAGTAGAGCCACCAGGGCAGATGCAGGCCGTGCCCCTGGGCGATGACGTCGGCGAAATATCCTGCCGCCGCTGTGATTCCGATGGTCCCCGCCCCGTAGGCCAGGGTGGTGGCGTAGGCCGCACCGAGGCCGGCCCCCGGCCCGAAGCCGGCGTGTACGTAGCGCGCGAAGCCACCGCCGCCGGGTACCGCCCGGTTGATCGCCACGTAGCCGACCGCGAAGCAACCGAGCACCAGACCGGCGACGACGAAGATGATCGGCAACCCCGCACCGTTGCCGAGCGTGAAGCCGATCGGCGTGTTTCCGATGACCGACCCCAACGGGGCGGCACAGGCCACGACGAGAAGCGCCACCCGGCCCGTTCCCAGATTGGCCTTGAATTGCGTTGTGTCGGTCCCTGATTGCGCCCCGGAGTGGTCCACGGTGGCGGCGGGCGGAGTGGGTGATGACATTCGGGCTTCTTCCCTGGGGTCGCGCAGGATTCATGCCGGATGGCTTGGGCGTCGGCGCCCACTGGGTAAAGTATGCGGACGTCCGAAATAAAACAATGACTTGGCGGAATCCTTAACGTGGCGGCAACAGTCGACGCGACCGCTTGCGCGATCGCCACCCGCCTGATGGGGTCGACGCATGCCATTCCTGGACACCGACGACGGTCGCGCGTACTACCGACACTGGGCCGCACCCGCCCCGCGGGCGGCGGTCGTCTTCCTGCACGGCTTCGGCGAGCACACCGGGCTCTACCACCGGTATGGCTTCGCCCTCAACGCCGCGGGCGTCGACCTGTGGGCCGTCGACCAGTTCGGTCACGGTTTGACCCCCGGTGAGCGCGGGGACTTCGGATCCCTCGAGGCGAGTGTCGCCCTCGCCGATCGACTCGCCGACGCGGCGCGGGCCGAGACACCCGACGTGCCGCTGATCGCCCAGGGGCATTCGTTCGGGGCGGTCGCCACACTGTGGAAGGTGCTCGCCGTTCCCGACGCCTATCCCGCCGCGGTGATCTCGGGTGCGCCCTTGGTGCCGGTCCCCGGTCTGGTCGACGTCGACTCCACCTTCGAGATCGCGCCGAGCCAACTCTCGGCCGACCCCTTCTACCTCGACGCGATGGAGAACGACCCGCTGGCCTTCGTCGACGCCGACGGCGGCCCACTGGCGCGCGAACTGGACCGGGGCTGGGACGCCTTCGGCACCACCCTGCCCACGCTCGCGATCCCGGCACTGGCGATCCACGGCGAGAACGACCCGATCGCGCCCGTCGGTGCACTGAGGGCGTATGCCGAGCAGGTCGAGCGGTTGTCGCTGGTCGAGATCCCCGGCGGCGGCCACGACATCCTCAACGACGTCAGCCATCGAGAGGTGGCCGAGCACGTCGTCGAGTTCATCCACAGGAGTTGTGCACAGTGTGGATGAATTACACCCGTGTAGTTCGTGGCTACAGCCAGGTGTCGGCCGTCGTCGCGGTCAGGAATGCGTCGAGGTCGTCGCGCCACTGCGCCGGCGTGTTCTTGTCCGGTTCGATACCGGTGTACTCACCGCGGTAGAACAGCAGCGGCCGCGGCTTCTCCTTGGCGGGCTCCGACATGTCGTGCACCGCCCCGAACACCACGAAGTGATCGCCGCCGTCGTGCACCGAGGCCACCGTGCAGTCGATGTGTGCCAGCGCGCCGGTCAGGACCGGTGATCCCAGGTGTGACGGCGTCCAGTCCACCCCGGCGAACTTGTCCGGTTCCCTGGATCCGAAGCGCGCCGAGACGTCCTTCTGATCCTCGTGCAGCACGTTGACGCAGAACCGGCCGCTGGCCTCGATGGCCTGCCAGGACCGGGACTGCTTCGTGGGGCAGAACAACACCAGAGGCGGGTCCAGCGACAGGGCCGCGAACGACTGACACGCGAAGCCGACGGGGTCGTCGTCGTGAACGGTGGTGATGATGGTGATGCCGGTGCAAAACTGACCCAGCACGTGCCGGAACGTCCGCGCGTCGACGGGTTGGGGCATGGTCGACTACTTGAAGCCGACGCTGAAGTCGTGCCCCCACAACGACACCGCGGTGCTCTCCCTGGCCACCCAATTGGCGTCTTCGACTTCGAGCCCCTCGCAACCGAATTCGATGTCGAATCCACCGGGAGTCTTGATGTAGAAGGACAACATCTTGTCGTTGGTGTGCCGGCCCAAGGTAGCCGACATCTTCACCTTGCGGCGCAGCGCGCGGTCCAGGCACAGGCCGACGTCGTCGGCGTCCCCGACCTCGACCATCAGGTGCACGATCCCGGTCGGGTTGGGCATCGGCATGAACGCCAACGCGTGATGGCGCGGGTTGCAGCCGTAGAACCGCAACCAGATCGGATCGGAATCGGCAGGACGGCCGACCAGTTGGGGCGGCAGACTCATCGAATCCCGCAGCCGGAAGCCCAGCACGTCCTGATAGAACGCCTGGGCCGCGGCATCGTCGTCGCAGGTGAGCACCACATGGCCGAGGCCCTGCTCGCCGGTGACGAACTCGTGGCCGTACGGGCTGACGAACCGGCGGCCCAGATACTGGGCGCCGTGGAACGCCTCCAAGACATTGCCCGCGGGGTCGACGAAGCGGATCAGCCCCTCGACGCGCCGTTCGAGTTTGTCCTCGCGGGAGCCCTCGGTGAACTCGACACCGGCCTTGGCCAGCGTCTCGCGCAGGGCCTGCAGGGCGGGTGCGTCGGCGACCTCCCAGCCGGAGACGAGCAGACGGTCGTGCTCACCCGGCACGATCACCAGCCGGGCCGCCATCTCGTCCATGCGTAGGTAGAGCGCGCCCTCGGTGGACGCCCTGTCAGGGGCGGAGCCCTCCACCATGCCCAGCACCTTCAGCGCGAACTCGCGCCAGGCCGACACGTCGGTCGCCTCGATCCGCATGTACCCCAGCGACTTGATGCTCATGGTCTAGCCCCCCAGGAAGTCGATGGTCAGCTGGTTGAATTCGTCGAACTTCTCCAGCTGCGCCCAGTGCCCGCACTGACCGAACACGTGCAACTGCACGCGTTGAATTTGCTTGAGCGCGACGAGGGCACCGTCGATGGGGTTCACTCTGTCCTCGCGACCCCAGATGAGGAGCACCGGCTGACGCAGCTTGTAGACGTCACGCCACATCATGCCGAGCTCGAAGTCGGCCCCGGCGAACGACTTTCCCATCGCCTTGGCCGCCGCGAGGGACTCGGGCTGACTGGCGATCGCGAAGCGCTCGTCGACCAGCTCGGGGGTGATGAGCTTCTGGTCGAAGACCATGATGCGCAGGAACTTCTCCATGTTCTCGCGCGTGGGGTCGACGGTGAACTTGCCCAACAGCTTGACGCCCTCGGTCGGGTCGGGCGCGAAGAGGTTGACGCTCAAGCCCCCCGGGCCCATCAGCACCAGTCGGCCCGCCCGCTTCGGGTTGTCGAGCGCGAAGCGCACCGCAGTGCCCCCGCCGAGCGAATTACCCACCAGCGCAGCACGTTCGATGCCGAGATGGTCGAAGAGGCCCAGCAGGGCGAGCGCGCTGTAGCGGTTGTACTGCTCGTGCTCGGTGTGCTTGTCGGACAACCCGTAACCGGGCTGGTCGACGGCGAGCACGTGGAAGTGCCGGGCCAGGACGGCGATGTTCTTCGAGAAGTTCGACCAGCTCGACGCGCCGGGACCGCCGCCGTGCAGCAGCACGATCGTTTCCGAATTCCCCACGCCCGCTTCGTGATAGTGCAGGCGCATGTCGTCTCTTACCTGCGCGTAGCGCGAGGTCGACTCGAAGGTGATCTCCTGCTGGTTCTCGACTTCCTGAGCGAACGACGTCATCAGACCATCGTGTCCGCGGGCGGCAGCCCGAAGGCCTCGTTTCCAAAGATCAGATAGGCGCGTTCGGGCTCGTTGGCGGCGTGCACCCGGCCGGCGTGGGCGTCGCGCCAGAACCGTTGCACCGGCTTGTCGGTTTCCAGCGCGGTGGCACCGGAGGCCTCGAAGAGCAGGTCGATCGACGCGATGGCGCGGGCAGTGGCGCGCACCTGGTCGCGACGGGCGCGAGCGCGGAGTTCGAACGGGATCTCCTGGCCCGCCGTCAGCAGGGCGTACTCGTCGCCGACGTTGCCGATCAGCTGGCGCCACCCGGCGTCGATGTCGCTGGCCGCCTCGGCGATGCGCACCTTGGCGAACGGGTCGTCCTTGGACTTCTCCCCCGCGAACGCGGCACGGACGCGCTTGCCCTGGTGCTCGACGTGAGCGTCGTACGCGCCATAGGCCATCCCCATGATCGGGGCGGTGATGGTGGTGGGATGCATGGTGCCCCACGGCATCTTGTAGACCGGTGCGGTGTTGGTCTGCAGGCCGCCCGCGGTCCGGTCGTTCATCGACTTGTAGGACAGGAAGCGGTGCGTGGGGACGAACACGTCCTTGACCACGACGGTGTTGCTGCCGGTGGCCTTGAGGCCCACCACGTGCCACACGTCGTCGATCCGGTACTCCGACCGCGGGATGAGGAAGCTGCCGAAGTCGACCGGGCGGCCGTCCTTGATGACCGGTCCGCCGAGGAACGCCCACGTCGCATGGTCGCAGCCGCTCGACCACTGCCACGCGCCACTGACCAGGTAACCACCGTCGACCACGGTGCCCGCACCCATCGGCGCGTAGGACGAGGAGATGCGAACCGAGGCGTCCTCTCCCCAGACCTCCTCCTGCGCCTGCTGGTCGAACAGGGCGAGGTGCCAGTTGTGGACGCCGATGATCGAGCTGACCCAGCCGGTCGAGCCGCAGGCACTGCCGAGCCGGCGGACCGCCTCGTAGAACGCGGTGGGATCGCACTGCAGGCCACCCCACTGTTCGGGCTGCAGCAGCTTGAAGAATCCGGCCCTGTCCAGTTCCTCGACGGTCTCGTCGGGGATGCGTCGCAGGTCCTCGGCGGCCTGAGCGCGCTTGGCGATCAGCGGCAACAAATCGTCGATGCCGTCTAGGACCGATTGCACGTCGCGTTGTTCAATAGACGTCACTGGTTGCCTCCGGGCATCGAGGAGTGGATCAAGGGCTTCACCAAGATTAGAACACGTTACGATTTGTGTCGAGCAAGTCCTGCCTACGATGGCTAGACCTGCGAAAGTACGTTTTTGTAACATGTTCTAGTTTTGCCGACTGATGGAGGACCGACCGTGACGGACGAGCCGCTCGGCACCCACGTGCTCGAGCTGCAATTGGCCGACGTCGTCGAGGAGACCGCCGATGCGCGGTCGCTCGTCTTCGAGGTGCCCGACGGGTCGCAGATCCCCGTCGACCGGCTCCGCCACCAACCCGGACAATTCCTCACCCTGCGGGTCCCCAGCGACCGGACCGGATCCGTGGCCCGCTGCTACTCGCTGTGCAGCTCGCCGTTCGGCGACGAAGCACTGACCGTCACCGTCAAGCGCACCGCGGGGGGCTACGCCTCGAACTGGCTGTGCGACAACGCGCGCCCCGGCATGCTGATGCACGTGCTCGCGCCGTCGGGCACCTTCGTGCCCACGACCCTCGACACGGACTTCCTGCTGCTGGCGGCGGGCAGCGGCGTGACGCCGATGATGGCCATCCTCAAGTCGGCACTGTCGGAGGGCTCCGGCAAGGTCACGCTGATCTACGCCAACCGCGACGAGAAGTCGGTCATCTTCGCCGGCGCCCTGCTCGAGTTGTCCACCAAGTACCCCGACCGCTTCACCGCGGTCCACTGGATCGAGTCGGTGCAGGGACTGCCCAGTGCCGCCGCCCTGGTCAACCTGGTCGCCCCCTACGTCGACCGCGAGACGTTCATCTGCGGGCCTGGGCCGTTCATGGTGGCGGCGCAGGACGCGCTCGGCGTCGCCGGTGCCAGCCCCGAGCGGGTCCACCTCGAGGTGTTCACGTCCCTGGAATCCGACCCGTTCGCCGCCGTCGTGATCACCGAAGACGAGGGCGACGAGGCTCCGGCGACCGCCACCGTGACACTCGACGGTGAGACCCAGGACATCCGGTGGCCCCGCACCGCCAAGCTGCTCGACGTCCTGCTCGACAAGGGCCTCGACGCGCCCTTCTCCTGCCGCGAAGGTCATTGCGGCGCATGCGCGGTACTCGTCAAGAGCGGCGAGGTGCACATGGAGGTCAACGACGTGCTGGAGGCCTCCGACCTCGCCGAGGGGCTGATCCTGGCCTGCCAGGCCCGGCCGGCATCCGATTCGGTCGAAGTCACCTACGACGAATGACCTGCGGGCTAACATTCGCTGGACCGCAGAGGAGCAACGTGAAGCGCAGGGCTGGAACTCTCGCGACGGTGTCGGCGACCATGCTCGCGCTCGGCGTCCTGTGCCCGACCGCGGAGTCCGGCGCCGCGACGAACACCGCCACCCGTGGCATCGCCATCGACGACACTCACACCGTGCAAATCCACGTGACGGCCAACTGCGTCAAGGCCGAGAACAGGTGCTACTTCGACACCCTGGCCGACGTCCTCACTCCCGACGGCACCACCGGATTCCCGTCGGACTTCTACGGCAAGCAGAACACCACCATCCGGTCGACCAACCGAATGGTCTACATGGACGCGGACTTCGACGCCGCCAACACCCGGATGTTCAAGTCGATCAGCGACACCGAATTCGCCACGGTCTACTTCGCGGGCAACCCGCCGGTCATGCGCGGCGACGCCCGCACCGTCCAGTTCGAGACCGGGCAACCCAACACCGAGGCCGGCTTCATCGCCTGCGCCTACATCCAGGTGGTCTACGGCGGCATCAACCTGACCACGCCCACGGCGTGCGCGCAGACCACCTACTCCTGAGTCCTAGCCCAGGTCGCCGACGAGGACCGGTTGCGCCAAATACTCCGAGGCGAACATCGCCTTGAGCGCGTCGACCTTCGGCATGTCGTTGGCCATGATGTAGGCGCTCGTCGGGTGCGAGTTCAGATAGTCCTGGTGGTACTGCTCGGCCGGGAAGAACCCGGTGTTCGGCTCGACCGTCGTCACGATGGGGGCGCTGAACACCCTTGCCGCCGACAGCTGCGCGAGATACGCCTCGGCGACGCGCTGCTGGGTCGGGTCTCGGGCGAAGATCGCCGACCGGTACTGCGTGCCCTCGTCGGGCCCCTGCCGGTCGAGTTGCGTCGGGTCCTGCACCACCGAGAAGTAGATCCGAAGCAGTTGACCGAAGGTCACCTTGGCAGGGTCGTAGGTGATGCGCACGGACTCGGCGTGTCCGGTGGTGCCGGTGCTCACGGTCTCGTAATCGGCGGTCGACTGCTGCCCGCCGGCATATCCCGACTCGGCCATCGTCACGCCCTCGACGTGCTGAAAGACCCCTTGGACGCCCCAGAAGCAGCCTCCGGCGAGCACGGCGGTCTCCGAGGTGCCGGGCGCCGCCCGTGGTTCGTCGACCGTCGGCGCGGGGGCGAGGACGGGAGCGGACGTCCCGATGCCGGCGAGGACGGCCGGCACGGCGATGGCGCCGGACTGCAGCCCGAGGAAGACCGCGGCCGCCACCCCGAGGGCCCCGAGACCACTGCCGACGGTCAGCCTCGCGCGATTCGCCATCTCACCAGTGTCCTCCGCGACGAACGGCTCGGGAGCCCGCGACCTTACGAGAGAATGACGACGAGACGTTCTCCCACGGTTTGCCGCCCGTTTCCCCGCTCGGCGCGCGTCACGAACACGAGTGCGACACCATCGACGTGGTGGACGCAGACGAACGGCTGAACCCCGACGGTGACATCCCGGACACCGGTCTCCCCCGCGAGCTCGCCGCGCGCATGACGATGGCCGAACAGTACGACTGGCATCGCGGCTACCTACGTCGCCACCCGGTGTCGCGCCGAAACTTCCTCTTCGGGTCGGCCGCCGCGGCGGCCATCGGCGCCGTCGGCATCTCCCCCTTCGGCGCGCGGGCCTATGCCCAGGAAGCGCCGTTGACCGTCGCCAACCGCCGAGTGGGCTACGGCGCCGACGCCTCGAGCCAGTTGCGCTTCGCCGCCCAGCTCTCTCGAAACCCCAAGGGGCAAAGGGTATTCGTCGACCACGGGCCGACGGCGGAGCTCGGGGCGACCACCCAGGCCGAGGTGCGCAACCTGGTCACCCAGATTCCCGACAGCCGCGGCGGTGTACTCGCCGCGGAACAGTTCTACGCGCACGTTCCCGTCGACAGCCTCCCCGGTCACGCGTCGCACTTCTACCGCTGGCGCACCGACGACGGTTTCGTCGGCGACGTCCGGTCGACGTCCACCGCGATGCCGACGGCACGAAACGCATTGGCGCCGTTTCGTTTCACGATGATCGGCGACCAGGGCACCGACGACACCCCGGTGCTTCCCCCCGGCCTGCCGGCCGGGCTGTACGACGACGCCTACTACGCGGGCGACAACGACCCCACCGCCCCGCACACGGCCAACCTGCTCGACCAGATCATCGCGTCGCGGCCCGACTTTCACGTCCTCGCCGGCGACATCGCCTATGCCGACCCCAGCGGCGCCGGCCTGAAGCCGACGTTCGTGCCGACCAAGACCGACCCGCCCAAGGGATTCGACAAGTACAACCCCTTCGTCTGGGACGTCTACCTGGGCTCGATCGAGGCCAGCGCGTCGACCACGCCATGGATGTTCGCCACCGGAAACCACGACATGGAAGCCGCCTACTCCGACCACGGCTACGGCGGCCACCTGGCGCGGCTGGACTTCCCCGGCAACGGTCCCGCCGCCTGCCCGTCGGCGTACTCGTTCACCTACGGAAACGTCGCGGTGCTCTCCCTGGACGCCAACGACGTCAGCTACGAGATTCGCGCCAACACCGGCTACTCCGGCGGGGCCCAAAACCGTTGGGTGGACACGACGTTGGCCGCGCACCGAGCCAACCCCAACATCGACTTCATCGTCTGCTTCTTCCACCACTGCGCGTACTCGACCACCAAGCAGCACGCCAGCGACGGCGGCGTCCGTGCGGCGTGGACCGCCCTGTTCGACCGCCACCAGGTCGACCTCGTCCTGCAGGGACACAATCACGTCTTCGAACGCACCGATCCGATCCGGGCCGGCGCCCCCACCACGGTGGCGTCCGACAACGCAACGGTCTATCCCGAGACCGACGGCACGGTGTACTACACCGTCGGCAGCGGCGGGCGCCCGCGCTATTCCTTCCAGGACGGCGAGCGCGAAAGTTACCGCGGCAGTGAACTTCCCGACACCTTCGTGCCCAACAGCTACGTGTGGGACGCGGCATCGGGGGCCAAGACCACCGAGGCGGTGGCGTGGTCGCGGGTGCGCTTCGCCAACTATGCGTTCGTGCGCGTCGACGTGCGACCGGGAACGCTGATGAGCGAGATGGACGTGACGGCAGTCGACGAGTACGGCCGCGAGCTCGACAAGCTGACCTACCGCCGGCCCGTGCGCACCTGAGCGTCTATCGCGGCAATCCCAACAGCCGCTCGCCGGCGAGATTCAGCAGGATCTGTTCGGTACCACCGGCGATCGACAGGCAGCGGGTGTTGAGGAAGTAGCGCACGTCGGGCGAGTCCACGATGCCCGCACCGTCATGGGAGTCCATGATCGCCTCGGCGAGGTTCTGGCGGTAGCGCACCCCGATCAGCTTGCGCACGCTCGACGCGGCGCCCGGGTCGTGGCCGCCGACGGCCATCTGCGCGATCAACGCGTCCAGCAGCGCGCCGACCTGAGCCGCCACGATCAGCACCCCGAGGCGATCGGCGTCGGCGGGGTCGAGATCGCCGTCGAGCACCTCGAGCAGGTGCTCCATCCCGCGGTCGAGCGCTCCGCCCGTGGCGATGGCCACCCGCTCGTTGGCCAGCGTGGTGCGCGCCAACGGCCAACCGCCGTCGACCGGGCCGACCACCATCTCGTCGGGCACGAAGAGGTCGTCGAAGAAGACCTCGTTGAAGAGGGCCTCGCCGGTGATCTCGCGCAGCGGCCGGATGTCGATGCCCGGCGACGTCATGTCCACCAGGAAGTAGGTGATGCCCTTGTGCTTCGGCGCATCCGGGTTGGTCCGCGCCAGGCAGATGCCCCAGTCGGCGCGGTGCGCGTTCGACGTCCACACCTTCTGACCGGTGAGCAACCAGCCCGTGTCCTCGGCGTTGCGAACTGCCTTGGTACGCAACGCCGCCAGATCGGATCCGGCTCCCGGCTCGCTGAACAGCTGGCACCAGTAGACGTCACCGCTGAGGGTGCCGGGGATGAACCGCTCGATCTGCTCCTGGCTGCCGTGCCCCAGGATCGTCGGCGCCGCCCACCATCCGATCGAGATGTCGGGTCGCACCACGCCCGCCGCCTCGAGCTCCTGGTCGATGACCAACTGCTGCGCGGGGGACGCCGAACGCCCATAGGGCTCGGGCCAGTGCGGCGCCATCAGACCGGACTCGGCCAGCGCGGCCTGACGCTTCTCTTCCGGCAGCGCGGCGATGCCGGCGACGGTGTCGGCGACCTCCGCCCGGACGTCCTCACCCTCGGTGACGTCGACGTGCAGTTGGCGGCGAACGCCGTCGCGCGTCAGCCGGGCGCATCGCCGCAACCACGACGACCTGCCGCCGAGGAACTGCGCATTGGCGTAGGCGCGGCGCATGTAGAGATGCGCGTCGTGCTCCCAGGTGATGCCGATGCCGCCGAGCACCTGAATGCAGTCGCGGGCGTTGACCTTCTCGGCCTCGATGCCGATCGCCGCGGCGACCGCCGCGGCGATCGACAGCTGGTCGGGGTCCCCGTCGGCCACCGCACTGGCGGCGTCGGCGGCGGCGACGGCGATCTGCTGGGCGCGCAACAGCATCTCGGCGCACATGTGCTTGACCGCCTGGAAGCTGCCGATGGGCTTGCCGAATTGTTCGCGCACCTTGGCGTACCCGCTGGCCTCCTCGAGGCACCAGCGCGAGAGCCCGGCTGCCTCGGCGGCCAGCAGCGTC
>Ga0209051_1003226_pt1 | contig 10862 bp, 8 predicted proteins | sample AraplaCvi_mMS_r2_2_FD_184286 | JGI IMG/M metagenome (GOLD analysis project Ga0209051, IMG submission 184286) | Arabidopsis root microbial communities from North Carolina, USA - plate scrape MF_Cvi_mMS_r2 (SPAdes) (version 2) | ecosystem: Host-associated > Plants > Roots > Endosphere | place: USA...
CGCGCTGCGCACGACGCCGATCGTGCTGTTGCCGCGGCGCGCGGCATCCGTCTGGCTGGCGCTCGCGGCGAACCCCGTCGACGAGGAGCCCCTGGGTGGCCGGGCCGAGCGTGTCGTAGCCTTCCTGGAGTCGCACGGCGCCTCCTTCTTCGACGAGATCGCGCAGGGCTGCCGCCTGCTCGGGGCCGAGCTGGAGGATGCGCTCGCCGAGCTGGTCGCGCGCGGGCGCATCCACTGCGACAGCTTCGCCGGGCTGCGCGCGCTGCTCGTCCCGGCCGCCCGCCGCGCGGCGACGGGACGCCACCGGCGACGGCCGCTGTTCGGCATCGAGGACGCGGGCCGATGGACGGTGCTGCGACCGGATCCCCCGGCCACCGGGCCGGCGGATGACCGCGCCGCGGAGGGCCTCGAGCATCTCGCGCACGTGCTCCTGCGCCGCTACGGCGTCGTCTGCTGGCGCCTGCTCGAGCGCGAGGCCGCCTGGCTGCCGCCCTGGCGCGAGCTCGTGCGCGTGTACCGCCGGCTCGAGGCGCGCGGCGAGATCCGCGGCGGTCGCTTCATCGCCGGCGTGAGCGGCGAGCAGTTCGCGCTGCCGGATGCCGTCGCGGCGATGCGCCGCGTGCGCCGGGAGCCGGGCGACGGGCGCCTGGTCGTCCTCGCCGCCGCCGACCCGGCGAACCTGCACGGGACGATCCTGCCCGGCACCCGCGTGCCGCGCGTCGCGGGCGCCCGCGTGCTGGTGCGCGACGGCCTCGTCATCGGCACCTGCGTGGCCGGAGAGGTCGCGCTGCTCGAGCCGCTGGAACCCGAGGAGCGCCGCGCGGCCACGCGGCTGCTCGCGCTGGATCCGGGCGTGCGCTTCCTTGAGTCGTCGACTGCGCTCGCGAGCGAGAGGTTCGACGCTTCGCGCTAGGCCCTGCCGCAAACGGCCTGACCTTTCTCGCAGACCTGTACAAGCAAGGCTGGCCGGTGCGCCTGCTCGTGGAGCGCTACATCGACGGCATCCGCAACGGCCGCGATTTTCGGATCGTCGGACTGAACCTGGCGCCTGGCGGACTCTGACTCAGCCCACGTGCCTCCGGCGCGTGTCGCTCGGCCGCTCGCCGAACTGCTCCTGGTACGCGCGGCTGAACTTGCTCGCGTTCTGGAAGCCCCAGCGCAGGGCGATATCACGGATGTCGTCGGGCGCGCCGTGCGTGAGCTCCGCGTGCGCGCGCTCGAGGCGGACGGTGCGCAGGAAGGCGTAGGGCGACATGCCCACGTGCGCCTGGAAATGACGCAGCAGGCTGCTCGCGCTGATGCAGGCGGCCTCGGCGATGTCGGCGAGGCCGATCGCGCCGTCCGCGTGGGCCTGGATGAAGTCGATCGCGCGTCGCAGGCTGGCCGGGGCGGGGGCGCTGCCGCCGGCACGGCGCGCGAGCGAGTTGTCGACATGCTGCTCGTGCAGCAGGGTGAGCGCGATCATCTCCGTCCAGCGCTGGAACAGCATGCGCAGGCCGGCGGGCGCGCCGGGCGTCTGCAGGACGTGGGCGGCCTGGGCCGCCATGAACAGCAGACGCGGGGCGAGCTGGGCGCCCAGGTGCGGCGCAAAGCGGGGCGCGCGGCCGTCGGTCGCCGGCGTCCAGGATCCGGACAGCCGCAGCACTTCGCTCTTGGGCAGGTGGAACTCCACGAAATGCGAGCCGCCCGAGACGCGCGTGCGCTCGACCTCCGCCGGGTCGATGATCACGCCTTCGCCGGCACCGGCATGCACCTCGTGGCCCGAGAGCGTGACGCTCAGGTCGCCCGCGAGCGGAAGCCCGATCGCGTAGGCCGCGGGCGCAGCGCCCGGATTGCGCGTGTGCAGGTCGAGCCCGAAGCCGAAGTGACACTCGCCCAGGAAGACCTCGGCGGGAAAGGCGTCGCGGCCGTGCGGGTCGACGGCCTGCATCACGGCGCCGACGCTGAGCCGCTCGCTGCCCGGCGCGCCCCACTGCGTGATGCGCCGGTCGGCCACGGGCGAGGCGAGGTTGAGGCGATCGAGGTAGCCCTCGATCGCGTCGCGGCCGTCCAGGCTGAGCGTCGGGCCCGCGAGCACGCGCTGCGGGGACGAGGTGGCGGGCAGGAGGGGAGGCGCGGGAGGAATGCTCACGACGGCGACGACCGCCCCCTCTCGCGGTGCCGCGCTCGACGGCGGCTCGCCCGCGGGGGGCAGGGCGAAGCCATTCTGGCACCCGCCCCGCGCCCGCTCAATCCTCGGCAACTCCGGGGGTGTCGCGCGGCAACCGCCTGGCGCGGGCGATCCGTCGCGTGCGCGGCTCACCGCCCGATGCTCCGCCGCTCGGATCGCCGCCCCGAGCCTGGGGCTCAGTACGGGTTCGCGAACTTCAGCACCGTCCCGAGGTCGATGCCGCGCACGATGTCGGCCGAGTGGTAGAGCAGGCCCCAGGTGTCGATCGCCGAGCCGTCCGCGAACACGCACATGGTGTAGACGCGCTCGCCTCGGGCCGTGGCCCAGCCGCCGCCGTCCAGGCCGTTGCCCACCTGCCAGGCACCGCCGAGCTGGTTGCAGTAGGCGAGCGAGGGGTTGCCGGGGCCGCCGTTGGAGGGCACCTCGGCGTAGTACGCGAGGGCGGCCATCGTCGGCTTCTTGCTCTCCAGCGTGCTCTCGAAGATGGTGATCTGCGACGTGTCCTCCGCCGTGTACGTGCAGGCGAGCTCGTTGCCGCCGTACTGCATCCACTGCGAGGCATCGTTGTTGGTGCCGGACCAGGTGTGCATCTTGGCGGCCACGCCGCCGGTGCTCTCGCAGTACGCGCCCTTCGAGCTGAAGACGGTGTCCTTGGAGGCGGCCTGCGCGCCCGTCGGGGCGGCGAGCGCGGCGGCGATCAGGCCCGCGGTGGCCAGGGCGGCCAGCGGCGATTGCAGGGAGCGGGCGGTACGGGAAGTCGTGAAGCGCATTTGCTTGTCCTGTCGAATGGAAGGGAAGGAGAGCGGCCGGGAGCGGGCTCGTCCTCGGCGTCGTGACGCCTTGTTCGAATTCGCTTGGCACGGACGTCATTCTGGGAGCGGGCGGGCCCCGGCCGGAGCCCCGGAACGTCAGCGGGGCTCCGGGATCTCCAACTTCGAGGTTCCCCGCCAGCTCGACGGGTCGAAAGTCCGACCGCCGCGCGAGCATTTGCAAAGCGAGTAGGCTGGAGCCTTCGTCGCAACTACGAAAGGGGGTGATATGTCTTCAATCTCACGGTCGGGGGCAACGCCCTACGCGATGTAGTCGGCCTAGTCGCTCGACCCGCGGGCGCTCCACACCGATGGGTGGGGGCGCCCGCGTCATTTCAGGTACTCCCGCACTTCGCGGAGTGCCTCGTCCGCGGGGAGGGCGCCCCCCGCATCTCGCGCTTCCTCGTAGGCGGCGTCGCCCAGGGCCGCCCGGATGCGGGCGCTGAAGGACTCCAGCCAGGCCCGGTCGGCCGGATCATCCAGGGCCCATCCGAGCTGGAGGAATCGTGCCCGGGCCGCGCCTTCGCAGCGGGCCGCCTGTTCCCAGTCGCCGTGCAGTGACGCGAGCGCCGCGCACAGCATCGACGGGAATCCCCGGGCGTAGACGACCGTCACCTCCTCGCCGAGTGCCATGGCCTCGAGCAGCATGTCGCGCAGGCCGCCGGTGCGGCCCTGGGCCGTGGCGATCATCATCAGGTTGTAGAGGTTCGTGGCGATGCGGCGCAGGTCGCCCTGACGCCGGGCGATGGCGAGCGAAGCCTCGGCGAGCGGACGGGCGCGATCCCAGTGGCCCTCGAAGCGCTCGAGCTCGCCGAGCGCCAGGGCCGCCGCGCCGAACGCTTCGCTGTCGCTTCCCACCCGCCGTGCCAGGTCGAGCGCCTCCTCCATGCGCGCGCGCGCACCCGCCAGGTCGCCGCGTTCGACGCGGAACACGCCCGCCCAGGTGAGCGCCTCGGCCAGCGCCTGCGGCGCGCCTATCCGGCGCGCCATGCCGACCGCTTCCTCGTGGGCCTCACGCGCGAGGTCATGAAGGCCGACCTGCGCGGACAGGCGGCCCGAGATCGTGAGGGCTTCGCGGCGCAGTCCGGCGTCGGCCTGGGCACCGCCGCGCTCCAGGGCCTCCCGCGTGAAACGCTGGCCCAACTCGAGGAGCGCGCGATTGAGCCAGTAGCGGAACAGCCCGATGGCCAGCCGCAGGTCGTCGTCCGCGCCGGCAGGCGCCTCCGCGCACCCCGCGTGCGCCGCCAGCAGGTTGTCGAGGTCGAGATCCAGGCGCCGCATCATGCGTGCCTGCCCCTGGCCGTAGGACTCGCTCCTCGCCTGCCCCGCCAGGGCGACGAAGGCGGCGAGGTGCCGCCTGCGCGTCGCGTCGCCCTCGCCGATGCCCTCGAGCCGGAGAAGCGCGAACTGCCGCATCGTCTCCAGCATCCGATACCGGGGCTCGTCGAGGAGGTCCGGCTCTGCGACGACGAGGGATTTGTCGACGAGCGCGCCCAGCGCTTCGAGCACCCCCCGTCGATCGACGCCATCGTCGACGGCCACCTGCTGGGCGGCCTCCAGGGAAAAGCCGCCCGCGAACACGCCGAGACGCCGGAACACGGCCTGCTGGTCTGGCGAGAGCAGGGCGTGGCTCCATTCGAGGGCCGCGCGCAGCGTCTGCTGCCTCGGCGGGGCCAGCCGGCGGCCGGCGGTGAGCACCTCGAAGCGCTCGCGCAGCCGGATGCGCAGCCCGTCCATCCCGAGCAGGGGCAGGCGCGCCGCGGCGAGCTCGATCGCCAGGGCGATGCCGTCGAGGCGCCGGCAGATGTCGATCGCCGTGGCGACGTTGTCCTCGGTCAGCGCGAAGTGCTGGTCGGCGGCCGTGGCGCGAGACTCGAAGAGGGCAACGGCACCCGCCCGGCGCGCCGCCGGCAGCGAATCTTCGACCGGCAGCGCGAGCGGTGAGAGCCGGAAGACCTGTTCGTGCGCGATGTTCAACGGCTCCTGGCTCGTCGCCAGGAAGCGCACCGCCGGGAGCGAGTCGCACAGGACCTCGACCACCTCGGCGGCCGCGCGCAGCACGTGTTCGCAGTTGTCGAGCACCACGAGGATCCTGCGCGAGCCGATGGCCTGGGCGATCGCGTCAAGCGGCGCGATCCTGCCGAGCCTGACCCGCAGCGTGGTCGCCACCGTCGTCGCCACCAGCGAAGGGTCACTCACGGGCCCGAGGTCCGCGATGAAGACGCTGTCGTCGAACGCGCCCCGGACGCGGTGCGCGAGCGAACGGGCCACCGTCGTCTTGCCGACGCCTCCTGCGCCTGCCACGGTGACGCGACGATGCGCGAAGACTAAGGCCTCCAGGGCCGGCATCTCGTCGTCCCTGCCCAGGAGTGGCGCCGGGTCGCCGGCGGTGTCCTGCGCCCCGGGCGCCGAGGCGGCGCGCAGCGCGCGCACGAGCGCCAGCGTCTCCTCGCCGGGCTCGGCCTGCAGCGATTGCGCGAGCCGCTCACGAAATCGCTCGTATTCGGCCAGCGCCCCGCTGCGGTCACCGCGTCGCAGCATCAACTGCATCACGGCGCGCAGGGCGCTTTCGTCATCGGGGGCCACCACGAGCGCCGTGCGCGCGTGTCCCAGGGCCTGCGGCAGGTGGCCCGCGTCCGAGCGGGATCGGGCGGCGCGCAGGGCGGCCGCGAAGATGTCGGCAGCGAGGCGGCGGCGCATGTCCTCGATCCATTGCTCGAATTCGGGCGCCGTGCCGGCCGCCGAGAAGCCGGGCAGGAACTCGCCGCGATACAGCGCCAGCGCGGCTTCGTCGTGGCCCGCCCGGAGTGCGCGCAGGCAGGCTGCCGCGTCGCACGCCACGCGGCCAGGATCGAGGGCCAGCACGGCCTCGCCGTGGCGGATCAACGCGTCCTCGCCCAGTGCCCGGCGCAGGAACAGCACGGCCTGCCGAAGCGCGGCTCGTGCACGTTCCTCGTCGGAATCCGGCCAGAAGAGGGCCAGGAGCCGGTCGCGCGAGCAACCGCCCTGGTCGCCTTCGACGGCGAGGTAGGCCAGCAGCGCGAGGCGCTTGGGCTGCGCCAGCACCGATGCGACCGAGGCGCCCGCGCCGTCGGTGAGTGCGATGCCCCCGCAGGTGCGTAGTTCGATCATGACGACGGCCGCGCGCGCCTCGTCCGGTGGGGGCCGGGATCACGCGGGGATCACGCCCCTCGCCGATCATGAGCGCACGGGAAACGCATTTTGCCAGCCATGCGCTGGGAAGGAGCCATTCATGCTGCGCCGAGACCTCGTCGCCACCGCCCTCGCGGCGCCGCCCCTGCTGATGGCGGGATGCGCGTCGCCGCCGTCCCGCGCCGGCGCGAGCGCCGAGCCCGCGACGGCGCGCATCACCGTGCTCTACGACGCCTTCGGCCGCGACCCGGCCCTGCAGAAGGACTGGGGCTACGCTGCCTTCGTCGAGACCGGCGGCAGGCGCATCCTGTTCGATACCGGCAACGACCCCGCCATCCTGGCCAGGAACGTGGCGGCCCGGGGCGTGGATCTGGCCCGCCTCGATGTCGTCGTCCTGTCGCATCGCCACGGCGACCACATGGGCGGCATGAAGACCCTGCTCGACGCCAACCCGAAGGTGAGGATCCACGCGCCCAAGGAGGCCTTCGGCGTGTATGGTGCCGACCTGCCCGGCACCTTCTACCGCAGGGACGAGTCGCTGCCGCCGGAGCAGCGCTACTTCGACGGCAGGCCGCCCGACGTGATGCGCTTCGGCAGCGCCTGGCCGCAGGCCGACATCACGCTGGTCGACAAGACCACGACGATCGCGCCGGGCGTCCACCTGATCTCGCTGGTCTCCGACAAGCCCGGAACGCTCGAGCTGCGCGAGCTCTCGCTGGCCGTGGAGACCCCGGAGGGGATGGTGATCGTGGTCGGCTGCTCGCACGCGGGCATCGACCGCATCGTCAAGGCGGCCGCGGAGATCCAGCCCAGGATCCAGCTCGTCGCGGGCGGCTTCCACCTCGTGGTCGCCAAGGATGCGGAGATCGAGGCCGCCGTCGCGATGCTGCGCGACACCGCGCGGGTCGCCTGGGTCGCTCCCGGACATTGCACGGGCGAGCCGACCTTCGCGGCGCTGCGCCGGGCCTACGGCGACCGGTATCTCTACGCGGGGCTCGGGACGACGATCACGCTGGGCGACACGCCGCGCGTGATCGGCGGCAGCGACGTGCGCGAAACCGAAGCGGAACTGGAAGGCGAGGACGACCTGCAGGCCTACCGGCGGCTCCTCGCGGCCAGCAACGAGCGCAGGCGCGGATTGTTCGCGCGCCTCCAGGCGTCGGCCACGCCGGGCGGGGCCTACCTCGGGCAATGGAGGCGAAGCCTGGCGGGATGCTGCTGACGCGGCGGTACGCACCCGGCGATCGCGCATAGCCGGCGCACTTACAATGCCGACGCTTCGCATCGAGTCCTCCCGGCCTCTGCGTGCCCCGAAGACTCACCGATGCGCAAGTTCTCCTATTGGCTCTGCGTCGCCCTCGTCGCGCTCTCCAGCATCGATGCGATCGCCGTCTGGCCGCTGTATCTGTTCCGTGTCTCCTCCCGGGCCAGAACCTGCTCTCGCCGCTCTCCTGGTTCGGGGGCCTGGTGCCGCCGATGTTCGCGTTTCTCGTCCCGCGCTTCCTCGCGATCGGCCTGCAACTCGTGATGCTGGCGCTCGTGGCGCGGCGCATCTGGTTCCTGGCGACGAAGCGCGAGGGCGTCCCCGAGGCCTACGCCGGCCTGCCCCGCGCGCTGGGGTACGTGGGAGCCGGGTCGTTCGTGCTCGGCTTCGTCGTGTTGGTGCTGAGCTTCGCGCTTCGCGCCGGCTCCGGCGTGCCCGGCGGCTTGCTGCTGATCCCCGCGGCCCTGTGCGTCCCGTGGGCCTTCTTCCTCACCGAGGTGCGGAGCTGGCGCGGATACAGGCCCCCGGTGTCCTGGCGCGAGCCTTCGAGCACGATCTGAGGGCCGGCACCGGCGTCCGGCCCGCCGCTCAGGCGGTGCGCCGCGCCGGGCGCAGGAGCGTGCGATGCCGCGTGCGGCGCTCCGCCAGCTCCGGGCTCTCGCCCACGGTCTCGACGACGCCCAGGACGCTCTCGGACACGGCCGAGACCTCGGCGGGCCCGAAGGCCCCGTCGGCGTAGCGCGGCGGCCAGTCGGCCAGGCGCGCGCGCCGGAGCTGGGGCACGCCGGACTCGTCGCCGTAGGTGCGCTCGAACACGTGCGTCACGAGTTGCCGCCGCACGCGCTCGGTGATGACGAGCGTGGAGCAGCGCGTGCCGTAGCGGCCGTCCGGCGAGCGGATGAAGGCGGAGCTCAGCATGCGCTCGACGTCGCGGGCGACGCCCGTGCTGGGAAGGTCGTCGTCTGCGGCCGGCGTCTCGTCGGCGAGCGACGCGAACAGGCGCTCGGCGAGCATGTCCACCGAGTCGGCGTCCTTCAGTGCCTCCGCCATGCGGCCCTTGAGCGCGCGCACCTTGGGCCACGGCGTGTCGAGCGCCGCGTTCGACAGCCCGAAGATGCCGCGCTCGATGCGGTGCGGCAGCGCCTGCTCGCTGGTGGCCCAGAAGCAGTCGCCGCGGCGGAAATCGGCCGCGATCAGGTTGAACGGCGCGTACCCGGACAACGAGGTCTGCATCCAGAACTGGTCGGGCCGCATCTCGGTGCGGAGCCACCCGGGCACGATCCCGCCGCGGCTCGGGGCCTCGGGATCGAGCGTGGCCGGACGGCGCACGTTGGTGACGAGGGCGAAGCGGCCGGCGGCCGTGAGGCCCATCCAGGTGCCGCCGGCGCTCAGGTCGCGGCCGCCCAGGATCTCGGGGCCCCCTTCGGTCGGCGTCCACCAGGCGAGGCGATTCGCCGGGCGCGCGAAGAATTCGTCGCGGTTGGCGGCAACCACGAACGGGAAGCGGCGGCTCTCGTCGAGCGCGAGGGCTACGAGGCACATGGCAGGAACACTTCGACGTGGCGCGCACCGCGCAGCAGCGGTGCGAGGGGGGCGCTGGCGGCAGCGAGCGCCTGCAGCAGGCGCGTGGCCTCGGGGGCGTCGATGGCAGTGCCGGGCGAGGGGTGCGCGGGACGCGCAGCGAGCGGCAGGCGGTAGGTTTCCATCAGGGTATCGTCGGCGGCGGCCGCCGGCGCCGAGGCTGCGCCGGAGTCGACAGGTGCGCCCGGCGAATGCCCGGCACGCACTTCGCATCGTAAGAGCACTTGCGCCTGCATGCCCTCGAAGCCGGCGGCCAATGTGCGTTGAATGTCACGCACCCGCGCGATGGCGATGGGGGCATCCCCCGGATCGACCCGGTAGTAGACGCAGACCAGCAGTTCGGCCGCGGCGGTCGGGGGTGCGGTCATGTGGACGGCCGTGCAGGCGGCGCCCCGAGCGCGTCACGCCGCCTCGGACGGCAGCTCGTAGGGCAGCGGGCGGCGTCGCAGCGGCGGGCCGTCGGCCGCCCCCAGGCGCAGTTCGCCGGTTTCCGCGAGCGCCCGCTTGGCCTCGACGAGTGCGGCGTGGCGCGCCACGCCCCCCTGGCCGATCGAGGCGGCCAGGACCACCACGCCGGCGGGCTGCGAGGCGTCGTCGGCCGCCCAGACCTCCACGCCCGGCTCGGCGGCCGCCTCGCCCTCGACGAGGTACAAGCGCCGCTTGACGGTGCCGCGGTACTGGCTGCGCGCCACGATCTCCTGCCCGGGATAGCAGCCCTTCTGGAAGTGCACGCCGCCCACGAGCTCGAGGTTGACCATCTGCGGCACGAAGGCCTCGGCCGTGCGGGCGACGATGCGCGGCACCGCCGATTGCACCTCGAGCCAGTCCCAGACAGGCTTGGGGCAGGCCGGCAGGGCCGGCGCGGCCGCGTCGGCCGGGGTCGCCCACAGCACGCGGGCGCAGCCCGCGGCGTCGTTCAGGCGGATGGCGGTGCCGCCGGCGCCGGCGCGCATCTCGAAGGGCAGGGCGGGCACCTCGATGCCGGGTACCGCACCCGGTATGCCGGACACCGGCGCGGCGATGCCCCACAGGGCCAGCTCGCCGGTGGCGTCTGTCAGCTTGCATTTCGCGCGCAGCACGAACATCGACAGGCGCTTGAGGGTGGGCGCGAGGAGGTCGGCGCTGCAGGCCAGCAGGATCTCGTCGGGCGCCGCGCGCCAGAGCACGAAGGTCGCGAGCAGCCGGCCCTTGGGCGAGCAGTAGCCGGCGAGCCGCGCGGCGCCGACGGGCAGGGACTGCGTGTCCTGCGTCAGCTGGCCGTGGAGGAAGGTCGCGGCGTCCTCGCCGCGGGCACGGATCACGCCCCAGTCGGACAGGCGGACGGCGGCCGGAGTTTCGAGGACGGGAGCGAAGACGGGATCGGGCGCATTCATGCCCCGATTATCATGGCGCCCCCGGGATCGATTCGTGAACAGGGGCTCGCGCGCGAAGCTCCGCCTTTCCATGCTCCTACGATTCTTCATCGCGCTGGTCGTGCTCGCGTCCGCGGCCTGCGGCGCCGCGGCCTGGTGGCTGCAGCAGCCTCTCGTGCTGGCCAGGCCGGAGGTCGAGGTGTCCATCGAGCCCGGCACTCCGGTGCGGGAGATCGTCCGCCTCTGGCACGACGCGGGCGTCGAGACGCAGCCCGAGCTGCTGTACCAGTGGTTCCGCTGGTCGGGCGACGCGCGCCGCATCCGGGCGGGCAGCTACCTGATCGCGCGCGGCGCCACTCCGCGCACGCTCCTCGAGAAGATGGTGCGCGGCGAGGAGGAGATGGAGTCCGTCCACATCATCGACGGCTGGACGGTGCGCCAGATGCGCGCGGCCCTCGCGGCCGCCCCGAACCTGAAGCACACCTCCGCGACGATGACGGACGAGCAGCTGATGGCCGCCCTCGGGGCCCCGG
>Ga0209051_1003227_pt1 | contig 10855 bp, 9 predicted proteins | sample AraplaCvi_mMS_r2_2_FD_184286 | JGI IMG/M metagenome (GOLD analysis project Ga0209051, IMG submission 184286) | Arabidopsis root microbial communities from North Carolina, USA - plate scrape MF_Cvi_mMS_r2 (SPAdes) (version 2) | ecosystem: Host-associated > Plants > Roots > Endosphere | place: USA...
CCCGGCTCGGCCTTCGCGACGGCGCCCAGGTGCGCGCCACCACCGCCGGCGGCACCGACGGCCCGCGCGAGGTGGCGGGGCTGCGCGTCGTCGCCTACGATCTCCCGGCCGGCTGCGCGGCCGGCTACTTCCCCGAGCTCAACGCGCTCGTTCCGCTGTGGCACCACGCGGTCGGCAGCCAGGTGCCGGGATACAAGTCGGTGCCGATCCGGGTCGAGCCGATGCAAGGCTTCGGCTAGAAGGCTAGCGGGCAGGATAGCCCGGCGCGAGGCGACACACCGTCGGCGCCGGCTCGATCGTCCGCGAACCCGCATGGATGCTGGATTCCGGGCTTCGCCCGACGCGCTGGCACGTGCGTTGCGATGAAGGCGCACACTTCGGACAACGACGAGCCACCATGCAAGACAACTACGACATCGAGACCGTCGAGGGCGGTGCCCCCATCAAGATGTGGACGCGCGGCGTCCCCGTCGAGCCCGACGCGAGGAAGCAGCTGGCCAATGCCGCGAAGCTGCCGGTCGTGTTCCACCACGTCGCGGCCATGCCGGACGTGCACCTGGGCATCGGCGCGACGGTGGGGTCGGTGATCCCCACGCTGCGCGCGATCATCCCGGCCGCGGTGGGCGTGGACATCGGCTGCGGGATGATGGCCGCCAAGACCACGCTGCGCGCGGACGACCTGCCCGACAACCTCGGCCCGCTTCGCGCTGCCATCGAGCGCGCCGTGCCCCACGGCTCGACGCCGCGCCACCGCGGCCGCGACCAGGGCTCGTGGGAGAACCCGCCCGCGGCGGCCGACCAGGCCTGGGCCCGCCTGGTCGACGAGTTCGACGCGCTGTGCGAGCTGCACCCGCGGCTGAAGAACACGAACAACCGCAAGCACCTCGGGACGCTCGGGACCGGCAACCACTTCATCGAGGTCTGCCTCGACGAGGCCGGCGCGGTGTGGTTCATGCTGCATTCGGGGTCGCGCGGCGTCGGCAACGCCATCGGGACGCACTTCATCGAGCTCGCGAAGAAGGACGCGCTGCGCCAGCAGGCCAACCTGCCGGACGCCGACCTCGCCTACTTCGAGGAGGGCGCGCAGTACTTCGGCGACTACGTGCGTGCCGTGTCGTGGGCGCAGACGTTCGCGGCGACCAACCGCGAGGTGATGATGGCCCACGTCGTCGCCGCGGTGCGCACGGTGATCGCCAAGCCCTTCGAGGCGCACGTGGAGGCGGTGAACTGCCACCACAACTACGTGCAGAAGGAGACGCACTTCGGCACGGAGGTCTTCGTGACGCGCAAGGGCGCCGTCTCCGCGAAGAAGGGCCAGATGGGGATCATCCCGGGCAGCATGGGCGCGCGTTCGTACATCGTGCGCGGCCTCGGCAACCCGGAGAGCTTCGAGTCGTGCTCGCACGGCGCGGGGCGCGTGATGAGCCGCACGAAGGCGAAGAAGCTGTTCACCGTCGACGACCAGGTCAAGGCCACCGAGGGCGTCGAGTGCCGCAAGGACGCCGACGTGATCGACGAGATCCCGATGGCCTACAAGGACATCGACGCGGTCATGGCGGCGCAGCGGGACCTGGTCGAGGTGGTGTACACGCTGAAGCAGGTCGTTTGCGTGAAGGGATGAGCGATCATCCCGCCATGCTCGTCATCGCCGGCCAGGCCTTCGAGATCGTCGACGCCGCATTCGGCTGCCACCTCGGCCTGCGGGCAGGAGGCTGGCGACCCTGTCTGAGCCTGGACGTGCGGGCCCGCGCCGGGTGGCGCGAGGCGCGCATCCTCACGCCGTCCTTCGCGGTCGAGTTCCCGGCGCTCGACGTGCTCGAGGGCGTGGCGCTCGACGTGCCGGCGCCGGTCGACCTCCCTGGCCTGCCGACCTGGCCGGCCTTCGTCCTGCACATTCACGACGATCAGGAGATCCGTCGGCCGCGCCTGTCCTTCGGCCACTTCGACGGCGATCGCCTGCCCGCCTGCCTGACCGGGTTCGTCGACGTCGAGGACGACGACGGCAACGTCGCCCATGACGCGGCGCTGGCGCTGTCCGCACCCCTGCGCTTCGACGGCGTCGTCGTCGACGAAGGCTGGACGCACAAGGCCGAGGAGCGCCTCGCGCAGTTCTTCGACCGCGCGAGCTTCGATGCGCCGGTGAAGCGCCCGGATGGCGCGCACGTGTTCCGGCGCAAACTCGGGCCATGAGAGAAGACGACCGCTGCCGCTGCACCTGGGCCCTGGGTGATCCGCTGATGGAGGCCTACCACGACGAGGAGTGGGGCGTGCCCGAGCGCGACCCGCGCGCGCTGTGGGAGAAGCTGATGCTGGACGGCTTCCAGGCCGGCCTGTCGTGGCGCACCGTGCTGCACAAGCGCGCGGCCTTCCGGCGCGCGTTCGCGGGCTTCGATCCCGACAGGGTGGCGGACTACGGCGAGCGCGACGTGGCGCGGCTGCTGGCCGATCCGGGCATCATCCGCTCGCGCGCCAAGATCGCCTCGACGATCCACGGCGCACGCGTCTACTGCGCGATGCGCGAGCGCGGCGAGGACTTCTCGGCGTTGTGCTGGTCGTTCACCGGCGGCCGCCCGGTCGACGGACCGCCCGGGCATTGGGTCGCGACGACGCCGCTGTCCGACGAGATCTCGAAGGCGCTGAAGGCGCGGGGCTTCAAGTTCGTCGGCTCGACGATCGTCTACGCGTGGATGCAGGCGGTGGGCATCGTCAATGACCATGCGCGCGGGTGCCATCGCCAGCCCGAGGTCGCGCGTCTCGCGCGCGTGGCGGCACAATCGGCCGCGGTTCCACCCACCCCCCGCAGACTCCGGACATGATCCTCGAACACGCCGACATCACCATCGCCCCCGGCAAGCAGGCCGAATTCGAAGCCGCCATCGCGCACGGCATCGCCACCGTGATCTCGAAGTCCAAGGGCTTCGTCGACGCGACCGTGCACAAGGGCATCGAGTCGCCCGAGCGCTACCTGCTGACCATCCACTGGCAGACGCTGGAGAACCACACGGTCGACTTCCGCGGCGGGCCCGCGTTCCAGGAGTGGCGCGCCATCGTCGGCCCGTTCTTCGCGAAGCCGCCGGTGGTCGAGCACTTCCACCAGGCCTGGCCCGCGGCCTGAGCCGCGGCGGGCGCCGTCCGGGTTCAGGCCGAGGACGGGCCCGTCGCCATCGTCTCCACGCGGCCGTCGGCGTGACGCGCGAAGCGCACGCGCTCCGGGCCGTGCACCGGCGCGGGGTCGGGCCAGGGCCAGCCGCCGAAGCCGGTGGCGCGGTAGTCGGCGAAGGCCTGGCGCAACTCGGCCTCGGTGTTCATCACGAAGGGGCCGTACTGCGCCACGGGCTCGCCGATCGGGCGGCCTTGCAGCAGCAGGAACTCGGCCACGTCCGCGCCCGTGTTGACGAGCTCGACCGGGCTGGTGGCGCGCAGCTCGATGCCGGCGTGCCCCATGACGGGTTCGCCGGCGACCGAGACGCTCGTGCCCTGGAAGAAGTAGAGCTTGCGCCGCGCCGCCGCGCCGACCGCCGCGGGCAGCTTCCAGCGCGCGCCCGGGTCCATGCGGATCGTCCACATGGCGATGTCGGCCTCGGCCTGCGAGGCCCAGGAATCGGGCGGCGGCGCGAGCGGCTCGGCCACGTCCACCGGCGCGTCGGCCGGCGCGTCGGCGCGGCGCGGTCCCTCCAGGCGGCCGGCGATCACGGCCACCTCGGTGGTGCGGCCCTCGCCGTCGTCGAAGAAGCGGTGCGGGATGTCGTCCGCCCAGAACATCGTGAAGTGCGGCTCGGCCATCTTGCTGCGCGCGGGCAGGTTGAGCCAGATCTGGAACAGCTCGAGCGGGTTGGCGTGCTCGGTGTCGAGCAGCGGGAACATCTCGGAATGCACGATGCCGCGGCCCGCGGTGAGCCACTGCACGTCGCCACCGCCGAAGCGCGCGGCCGCGCCGAGCGAGTCGGAGTGGTCGGTGAGGCCCTTGCGGACGATGGTCACCGTCTCGAAGCCGCGGTGCGGGTGGGAGGGGAAGCCGGGCACGCGCTCGCCGTGGTACATGTTCCAGCCGTCGCGGCCCGCGAAGTCCTGGCCGATGTTGCGCCCGGCCAGCGAGGCGGCCGGGCCGAAGGCGCCGTTGCCCTTCGGATAGGCGTCGTCGTGGTGGACGCAGAACAGGAACGGGTCGAGCGTCTCCCAGGGGAAGCCGAGCGGGTGGATGCGGACGATGGCGGAGTCGGGCATGGCGGTGGGGTGCAGCGGGCTGAGCGGGCAGTCTAGCCAGCGGGCGCGCGTCGCGCTGCCGGCCGGTCAATGCGCGGGCAAGCCCGGTGCCCCGCTCAGAACGGCGCCGTGGCGTCCGCCGGGTTCGGCGGCGCGTAGACCGACTGCACCGTCCCGGCGGACTGCCCGGTGAGCGCGGCGATGACCTTGTCGGTCGTGCTCGTGCCGGCCTGGCCGAGCTCCAGCGGGCCGCCCAGCGCCTCGACCAGCTCGGGGATGAGCCGTCCGAGCTCGCCGGTGACGATGGCGACGTCGGCGTCGAAGCCGTCCTCGCCGCGGCCGGGCTCGGTGCGGCCTTCCAGCGCCACGTCGAGCAGCTTGATCTTCTTGAGCGCCAGGTTCTCGGTCAGCACGAACGAGACGCGGTCGTCCCAGGTCAGCGCCAGCGAGGTGGGCAGCTTGCCCTGGCGGATGTGCTCGCCGACCTCGTCGATCTCCAGCGTGTGGCGGGCGTAGCGCACGAGCGACTTCTCGCTGTCGGGCTGCTTGAGCTCGCATTCGCGGTCGATGGTGAAGCCCGCGGGGGCCGCCTTGTCGCTCAGCCAGGCGGACATCGCCGTGGCCGGCGCCAGCTGCGTGGCGACCATCTCCAGACGCAGCCCGCCGCCGAGCAGCTCGACCAGCCCGGTGGTGACCTTGTCGGCCTTCTTGGCGCTGGCCGCGCCCACCACGACCAGGCCCGCGCCCAGGTCGATCCACACCGGCGTGTTGCCGCGCTTGGGGAAGGCGCGCGGCAGCAGCTCGCGCACGATCTCCTCCTTCAGCTCCTTGGCGGCCTTGCCCTTGGGGCGGCGGCCGGTGTCCTGCTCGATCTTGTCGAGGCGCGCCTCGAGCTGCTGCTTGACCGCGCCGCCGGGCACCGACTTCGTCTCGGTGCACAGCTTGAGGATCCATTGGCCGGCGACGCTCTCGACCAGAGGCCCGTGCTTCTCGCCGCGCGGCTCGACCCAGCCGGCCGACTCCTGCTGCGTGGCGCCGCACTCGACGAAGCGGGCGCCGCCCAGGCGCTCCTCGAGCTCGGCCAGCGGCGGCTGCTCCCAGTGGGCGATGCGGTAGACGAGGGCGTTCTTGAACATGGCGCTGAAAAGGCGAAGAAGCGGTTGGGCAAGGGTCGCGATTCTAGGCGACCTGTATGTCCGTCCAGGGAGGGAGGTGCGGTGCGGCCTTCGGCCCGACCTCGTGTCGGGGTGCGGTGCGGGCGACGCGAGGTCAGGCCGGAGGCCAGACCCCTTTCTTGGCGCGGCCGGCCTTCACGTCGGAGCGCACGCTCTTGGCCTGCAACCTTCGCCGCTTCGAGCCGAGCGTGGGCCTGGTCGGCCGGCGCACCAGCGGCGGCTTCTCGACCGAGTCGACCAGCGCCTGCAGCCGTGCCAGCGCCTCGGCGCGGTTCAGGTCCTGGCTGCGGTGCGTCTGCGCCTTGATGACGACGATGCCCTGGTCGGTGATGCGCTGGTCGCGCAGCGCGAGCAGGCGCGCCTTCACGGGGTCGGGCAGCGAGGAGGCGGGCACGTCGAAGCGCAGGTGGATCGCGGACGAGACCTTGTTGACGTTCTGGCCGCCCGCGCCCTGGGCGCGGATCGCGCTGATCTCGATCTCCTCCGGCGGAATGGCGATGGGCATGCGCCGGATTGTCGCTCTCGCCGCGCCCGCGGCCTTCGCGCGACCGTTTGGCGACGGCGGCCGGTTTCCGAGTAAAAACGACTGACACTGGCGCGGGGTCTTGAGGCGCGATCACGGCCTGAGGCAAGATCTCCGTTTCCCTTCCCGCGGTGAACCCGCCTCCGAGGAGTCTCCATGGCCCTGGCCCAGACAGCGTCGCTCGCGCCCTTCGCGCATACCCTGCAAACCTTCAAGATGCCGTCGGGCGCCAGCGGGCGCTTCCATTCGCTGCCCGCGCTGGCGGCCGACTTCCCGCAGATCGCGCGCCTGCCGGTGTCGCTGCGCATCGTCCTCGAGGCCGTGCTGCGCCATTGCGACGGCAAGCGCGTCACCACCGAGCACGTGCGCCAGCTCGCCACCTGGGCGCCCAAGGGCGCGCGCAGCGAGGAGATCCCCTTCGTCGTGGCGCGCGTCGTGCTGCAGGACTTCACCGGCGTGCCGCTGCTGGCCGACCTGGCCGCCATGCGCACCGAGGCGCACAGGCAGGGCAAGAACCCGAAGACGATCGAGCCGCTCGTGCCGGTCGACCTGGTGGTCGACCACAGCGTGATGATCGACGACTACGGCCACAAGAACTCGCTCGACCTCAACATGAAGATCGAGTTCCAGCGCAACAACGAGCGCTACAAGTTCATGAAGTGGGGCATGCAGGCCTTCGACACCTTCGGCGTCGTGCCCCCCGGCTTCGGCATCGTGCACCAGGTCAACCTCGAGTACCTGGCGCGCGGCGTGCACAAGCAGGCGGCCGAGGGCGGGCATCCGCCGGTCTACTACCCCGATACCCTCGTTGGTACCGACAGCCACACCACGATGATCAACGGCCTGGGCGTCGTCGGCTGGGGCGTGGGCGGCATCGAGGCCGAGGCGGCCATGCTGGGCCAGCCGGTCTACTTCCTCACGCCCGACGTCGTCGGCTTCGAGTTCACCGGGCAGCTCCGCGAGGGCGTCACCGCCACCGACCTGGTGCTCACCGTCACCGAGATGCTGCGCAAGGCCAAGGTGGTCGGCAAGTTCGTCGAGTTCTTCGGCGCCGGCGTCGAGTCGCTCTCGGTGCCCGATCGCGCCACCATGGCCAACATGGCGCCCGAGTACGGCGCGACCATGGGCTTCTTCGCGGTGGACGACAAGACGGTCGAGTACCTCCGGGGCACCGGTCGCACGGACGACGAGATCGAGGCCTTCGCCGCCTACTTCCGCGCCCAGGGCCTGTACGGCACGCCGGCCTCCGGCACCATCGACTACTCCGAGACCCTGGTGCTCGACCTCGCCACCGTCGCGCCCAGCCTCGCCGGCCCGAAGCGCCCGCAGGACCGCATCGAGATCGGCAAGCTGTCGGCGAAGTTCGACGAGCTGCTCACCACGCCGGCCGCCAGCAACGGCTACAACCTGCCGCCCGAGCAGGTCGACCGCCGCGCGCTCACCGCCAGCGGCATCGAGATCGGCCAGGGCGACGTGCTGATCGCGGCCATCACCAGCTGCACCAACACGAGCAACCCGGGCGTGATGCTGGCCGCGGGCCTGCTCGCCAGGAAGGCGGTCGCCGCCGGCCTCAGCGTCAAGCCGCACGTCAAGACCTCGCTCGCCCCCGGCTCGCGCATCGTCACCGAATACCTCACCAAGGCCGGCCTGATCGAGCCGCTCGCCAAGCTGGGCTTCGCGCTCGCCGCCTACGGCTGCACCACGTGCATCGGCAACGCGGGCGACCTGACGCCCGAGATCAACCAGGCCATCGTCGAGAACGACCTGGTCTGCGCCGCGGTGCTCTCGGGCAACCGCAACTTCGAGGCGCGCATCCACCCGAACCTGAAGGCCAACTTCCTCGCCAGCCCGCCGCTGGTCGTCGCCTACGCGATCGCCGGCAACGTCAAGCGCGACCTCATGACCGAGCCGGTGGGCCGCAACGCGGCCGGCAAGGAGATCTGGCTGGGCGACATCTGGCCGACCAGCAGCGAGGTCTACGAGCTGCTCAAGTACGCGATGGACGCGGACGCCTTCCGCAAGAACTACGCGCAGGTCAAGAGCGCGCCGGGCGCGCTGTGGAACGACATCCGCGGCGTCGCGGGCCAGGTCTACGACTGGCCGACCAGCACCTACATCGCCCGCCCGCCGTTCTTCGACGGCTTCTCGCAGGTGCCCGCGCCCGCGCCGACGGCGATCCACGGCGCCAAGGTCATGGCGCTGTTCGGCGACTCCATCACCACCGACCACATCTCGCCGGCCGGCTCCATCAAGACCGACTCGCCGGCCGGCAAGTACCTGCAGGCGCACGGCGTGCTGCCGGCGGACTTCAACTCCTACGGCTCGCGCCGCGGCCACCACGAGGTGATGATGCGCGGCACCTTCGCCAACGTGCGCATCAAGAACCTGATGCTGCCCGCGCGCGCCGACGGCGGCCGCGTCGAGGGCGGCTACACGCTGTTCCAGGGCGCGCCGGGGGCCGACCTGCCGACCGACGGCAAGACGCCGGTGACCATCTACGACGCGGCCATGGCCTACCAGGCGCAGGGCACGCCCACGGTGATCTTCGCGGGCGAGGAGTACGGCACCGGCTCGAGCCGCGACTGGGCCGCCAAGGGCACCCAGCTGCTGGGCGTGAAGGCGGTCGTGGCGCGCAGCTTCGAGCGCATCCACCGCAACAACCTGGTCGGCATGGGCGTGCTGCCGCTGCAGTTCAAGGGCGGCGACAGCTGGAGCAGCCTCGGCCTGACGGGCGACGAGACCATCGCCATCGAGTGGGACGCTCCCATCACCCCGCGCGCCGACGCGACGATGACCATCACCCGCGCCGACGGCAAGACCCAGAAGGTCAAGCTGATGCTGCGCATCGACACGCCGATCGAGGTCGACTACTACGCGCACGGGGGCATCCTGCCCTACGTGCTGCGCCAGCTGCTCGGCAGCTGAGAGCCACGCGTCACCTCGCGGCGCGCATCCGCACCGCGAGGGCCGACAGCGAGGCGATCGTCGCCACGGCCATCACCCCGCCCCAGCCCCAGCGGGCCTGCGCGAGGCTGCCCAGCACCGCCCCGCCCGCCATGCCGACGAACATGCCGGTGAACAGCAGGGCGTTCAGGCGGCTGCGCGCGGCCGGATCGAGGCCGTAGACGATCGTCTGGTGCGCGATCAGCGTGGCCTGCACGCCGAGGTCGAAGACGATCGTGCCCGCCACCAGCACCGGCAACTGCAGGACGGGCGGCAGCGCGGCCGCGAGCGCCATCGCCAGGAAGGCGGCCGCGGCGAGCGCGCTGCCCAGGCGCGTCACCAGTCCCGGGCCGCGGCGATCGGCGAGCCGGCCGGCGAGCGGCGCGGCCAGCGCCCCCGCCGCGCCGGCCAGGCCGAACGCCCCCGACGCGGCGCTGCCCAGGTGCCAGGGCGCGCCGTGCAGCATCACGGCGAGGGTCGACCAGAAGGCGCTGAAGCCGAGCGCGAGCAGGGCCTGGGCGAAGGTCGCGCGGCGCAGCGTGGGGTGCCGGCGCCAGAGGTCGACCGCGGAACGCAGCAGCTCGCCGTAGGCGTGCGTGGACGTCGGCGCGAAGCGCGGCATCGCGCGCCACGCCGCCGCGCCGAAGAGGGCGACGCCCGCCGCGGCGAACGCGTAGACGCTGCGCCAGCCCAGCGCCGCCGCGACGAGGCCGCTCGCCACGCGCGAGAGCAGGATGCCGGTCAGCAGTCCGGTCATCACCGTGCCGACCACGCGTCCGCGGCGCGACTCGTGCGCGAGCGTGGCCGCGGCGGGGATGATGTCCTGCGCCAGGGTCGCCGTGCCGCCGATGGCCAGGCTCGCGACCAGCAGCAGGCCCGGGGTGGGCGCCGCGGCGCACAGGAGCAGCGCCAGGACGAGTGCCGCGGTCTTGGCGAGGATGAGCCGCCGCCGGTCGATGCGGTCGCCGAGCGGCGCCAGGAAGAAGATGCCGAGCGCGTAGCCGGCCTGCGTGAGCGTGGGCACGAGGCCGATCTCGCGCGCGCTGGCGCCCATGTCCGCGCCCAGCGTGCCGAGCAGCGGCTGCGCGTAGTACAGCGAAGCCACGGCCAGGCCCGCGCCGGTCGCCAACAGGAGCACCAGTGGCAGCGGGACGTCGTGGACGGGGCCCGCCGTGGGCAGGGGGGCGGGTAGGGCGGAGGAGTTCATGGGGGCCTTTGAGGGGAGCGGTGATTGGTGGTCATTCTGCAAATGCATTCGAGTGCTGTGTAGACGCGTGTGGCGTACAAGTGCTATACGCTGAATGCATGACCATCCCCTCGACGCCCGATCGGCTGGACCTGCTCGAGACCTTCGTGCGCATCGTGGAGTCGGGCAGCCTCTCGGCGGCGGCCGTCCGCCTGGCAACCACGCAGCCGACCGTCAGCCGGCGGCTGCAGGCGCTCGAGCGCGCGCTCGGCGTGCGCCTGCTGCGGCGCTCGACCCACACCATGACCTTGACCGAGGACGGCGAGCGCTGCCTGGAGCGCGCCCGCCGCCTGCTGTCCGACTGGCAGGAGTTCGAGTCCGACCTGAAGGGCGTCGGCGAGCAGCCTGCGGGGCGGCTGCGCATCGTGGTGCCGCATGCCTTCGGCCAGCAGCACCTCGTCGGGCCGCTCGCCGACTACCTCCGGCGCGCGCCGGGCGTGGACGTGGAATGGCTGCTGCACGACCGCCGGCCGGACTTCGTGTCCGAGGGAGTCGACTGCGCCATCCAGGTCGGCCCGGTCGATGACCCGGGCGTCGTGGCGCTGAGGCTGGCGCAGGTGCCCCGCGTGGTCGCCGTCGCGCCGGCGCTGGTCGACCGGGCGCGCCTTCCGGCGGAACCGGCGGCGCTGGGGGCCTTCGCGTGGCTCGGGCTGCGGCCGTACTACCGGGACGAGGTGCTGCTGCGGCCGGTCGACGGGGGCGGCGCGCAGCGCGTGGCGATCCGTCCGCGCATGGAGACGGACAACCTGTTCGCGCTGCGCGCCG
>Ga0209051_1003232_pt1 | contig 10842 bp, 7 predicted proteins | sample AraplaCvi_mMS_r2_2_FD_184286 | JGI IMG/M metagenome (GOLD analysis project Ga0209051, IMG submission 184286) | Arabidopsis root microbial communities from North Carolina, USA - plate scrape MF_Cvi_mMS_r2 (SPAdes) (version 2) | ecosystem: Host-associated > Plants > Roots > Endosphere | place: USA...
TGACGGTAGTCAACTTCGCTGTCTCCCGGCCGGCCTGGCTCGACGTGCGCGTACGGTGCTCTTCGGCGACGAGAGGAGCACCGGGATGGCGGCCCTGGACGTGTCCGTACCTGCGCTGGTCGGCACCCTGGACCTCATCGGGGTATTCGCCAACGCACTGCTCGGTGGCGCCGTCGCGCGACGCTGCGGCTTCGATCCCGTCGGCTTCGCTGCCCTGGCCATCGTGTCGGGCCTGGGCGGTGGCTTGCTCCGCGACACCCTTCTTCAGCACGGAACGCCCGTCGCGTTGACGAATTACGCCTACCTCGCCACCGCACTGGTCGGCGCCGCCGTCGCCTTCGCCGTCACGTTCGAAGGCCGGGTGTGGGATCGGTCGTTCCCCTTCGTCGACGCCCTGGCGCTGGGGTGCTGGGCGGCAGCGGGGGCGCAGAAGACGTTGTCATTCGGGTTGGGTTGGCTCCCGGCGATTCTGCTGGGCACGGTGACGGCGGTCGGCGGAGGCGCGATCCGCGACATCGCGGTCGGTGAGGTGCCGACGATCTTCGGTGGCAACACCCTCTACGCCACCTGCGCAATCCTCGCCAGCGGCACCGTGGTGGTCGTTCAACAAGTGGGGAACTCCCAACTGGCCCTGCTGGTCTCGACGGCGGTGGGCGCCGCACTATGCCTCGTCGCGCGGTGGCGCGGGTGGATCCTTCCGGAGCGGGTCGTCTGGCGGCGGCCGACGCGCTTGCGGTCCCGACGACGAAAGGACGGGTCATGACCTCTGATTCGCGCGCCTCCGACCTGTTGGCCGGCCTGGACGGCATTCGGTCGTGGCAGGAGGACTTCTACCGGGATCTGCACGCCCATCCCGAGCTGTCCCATCAAGAGCACCGCACCGCGGGACGGGTTGCGGAGCGGATGCGTGCGGCGGGCTTCGACGTGCACGAGCGCGTCGGCGGCACCGGAGTGGTCGCGTTGCTACGCAACGGTTCCGGACCGACGGTGCTGATGCGGGCGGACATGGACGCCCTTCCCGTCAGGGAGGCCACCGGATTGACCTATGCCAGTGCGACAACGGCCACCAGCGCGGCCGGCGAGCCGGTGCCGGTGATGCACGCATGCGGACACGACGTCCACGTCGCGTGTCTGCTGGGTGCCGCACAGGTGCTCGCCGACGGCGCCGACCTGTGGAGCGGCACGGTGGTCGCGGTGTTTCAGCCTGCCGAGGAGGTCGGTGACGGCGCTCGGGCCATGGTCGACGACGGTCTGCTGGAGCTGATCCCCAGGGTCGACGTCGCGCTGGCACAACACGTGTTGCCGGCGCCCGCCGGAATCGTCGGAACCTGCCCCGGACCGGTTCTCGCCGCTGCGGACAGCATTCGGGTGACGGTGCACGGCCGCGGTGGGCATGGCTCCATGCCGCACGCCACCGTCGACCCGGTCGTCCTCGCCGCCATGTTCGTCATCCGGCTGCAGACGATCGTGTCGCGCGAGATCGCCCCCAGCGAAACGGCGGTGCTGACCGTCGGCAGCATCGTCGCCGGCACCACCGGCAACGTGATTCCCGACCACGCGGTCCTACAACTCAACGTGTACCTATTCCGACACCACCCGCACGATCATCCTCGACGCGATCCGCCGTGTCGTGACCGCCGAATGTCAGGCATCTGGCACGCCACGGGAGCCGGACATCGAGCTGGCTGACCGGTACCCGCTGACCACCAACGATCCCGACACGACAGACCGGGTCGCCGCGGCATTCGCCGACTACTTCGTGCCACCCGCCTTCCCCCGCAGTCGGCCAGCGAGGACTTCAGCGACATCCCCGACGCCTTGGGCGTGCCCTACACCTACTGGGGCATCGGGGGTACCGACGCCGAGGTCCATCGCAGGGCCGCAGACGCCGGCCGGCTCGCCCAGGACGTGCCCGTCAACCACTCGGCCTCGTTCGCGCCGGTCATCCAACCCACGTTGGACACCGGAACCTCGGCGCTGGTCGTCGCGGCGCTGGCCTGGTTGTGACCGCGCCGGTCACGGCCTCATCCCGGTGTGTCGCCGGCGACTCCGGAGGGTCGGTCGGCAGGCTCGATCCTCCTGATCTCTTCGCGTGACCGAACTCCCAACTTGGCGAAGACATTTCGTAGATGAGTGTTCACGGTGTGCTGGGACAGCCACAGCGTGTCGGCCACCTGGCGATTGGTGGCACCGTCTGCCACCAGTTCGACCACCCGGCGTTCCTGACGCGTGAGGCTGCCCCATCCGGTGCGCTGACGACGGCGACCGATGCGTCGATGCACGCCAAGGGAACTCAACGTTCGTCCGACCCGCCGGGCGTCGAGAATGCTCTCGCATCCGGAGAACACGTCGAACGCGGTGTTGAGATGGTCCACGGCGGTCGACCGGTCGCCGTCCGCGGCGAGCAGACCACCCAGGTCCTCGACCGCGGCGGCATGCAGCAGGGGTCGCCCACTCGTCGCGAGGACGTCCACCGCCGCCGCCAATCGTCGCTCGTCGCGCCCGAGGAGGCCCCGGACGTGACCCGCGACGCCGGCGAACACCGCGACGCCGTCCGGTTCGCGTTCCAGCGACGCGACCGCTACGGTCACCCGTCCGCGAAGGCCGTCGTCGTCGGCACCGGCCGCGACCCGCGCCGCGAGGACCAGGTCGTCGAGCTGGGTGGCCAGCGGCGGGGTACCGAGCAGTGCAGTCTCGTCGGCGAGAAGATCGGCCGCATGGCGAAGGTCGCCGGCTCGCCAGGCGGCCATGGCCAGCGCCGCGTGCGCGGCCCGTCGGCGTGCCGGTCCACGGTCCTGCAAATAGCGCGCGGCGTTGCACGCGACCCGGGACACGTCGGGGTCCTCGAGCCGTGCGGCCAGCTGCGACAGTACGGTCGCACGCAACAGCCCGGCCGCCCCGTTGTCGACTGATTCCGGTGCGCCATGAGTGGAGTCGCTCACCGTGCGCGCCTCGGCGAGCTCGCCCTCCGCAACGGCGCGTAGCGCATCCAACTGGGAGAAGCTGCGGATGAGGGTGGCGTCGTCGGCGCGCCGCGCCGCGTCGAGACCGTCGCCGATTCCGTCGGCGGCCTCTCCGAACCTGCCGGCCATGATCGCGAAGTTCGCCCGGTGGAACACCACGAGGTTGCCGACGACGCCCAGGTCGTCGACTCGGGTCAGGCGTTCGGTCTCCGCGAGGGAGTCGAGGCTGCGCAGCACGAAGCCCTCCGCACAGTCGACGTTGGCCAAGGCAATCTTGGCCAAGACCGTCGCCATGGTGTCGGACGCCGACGCGGCGGCGTCGACGGCCTCCATCGCCAGGGACCGCACCCCCGACTCGCCCTCCATCGACGCGTTGTAGGCCAGCCAGCTCAGGTGCCGCACCCGCAGGGCCGACGACATCCCCGGATTGCGCAGGGCCAGTCGATTCTGCTCAGCACGGTGACCGGGCCCCTGCTTGGAGTAGGCCGACATGCTGAGCCGGATCTGCCCCTCCTCCTCCGCGCCCAGGGCCGACGACAACGCCGTGGCGAAGAGATCCCGTCCGGTGTCGAATCGCAAGGCCCGGTTCATCAGTCCGATGGTCTCGGCGACGACGACACCGCGCTGTGGATCGTCGGGCCGCATCAACCGCAGCGCTCGTTCGGACAGATCCGCCGCCGACGAGGGGTCCCACCGCGCCACCGACTGAGCCGCGCCACGCAGTGTGCCGATCGCCTCTTGATCGCCGATGTCGGCGCTACGGGCGAGCTGAATCGCCACTTCCTCTGGTGCCGAACCAGATTCGAGCAACACCGTCGCCGATTCCCGCTCGAGCGCCTTGCGCAGCGTCACCGGAATGGTGTCGCGCGTCGCGTGCCGTAGCAGGTCGTGGCGAAACCTCAGCAAATCCCCCACTTCGGCGAGCAGATCGGCGCGCACCGCCTCACCGACCGAGTCGACGAGGCTCAGCGGCGGATGTCCGACCATCCGCGCCAACGTGTTCACGGAGAAGTTCTCGGGCAGCACCGAGGCCATCTGCAACACCCGCCGGGTGCCGGGAGGCAGGCGGTCGAGCCTCCGCTCCATTGATTCCGCGAGCCGCCGGGGAAGCTCACCCCCACGTGCCGAGGCTCGTCCCCCGTCGATGCTGATGCGGTCTTCTTCTCGGAGCCCACGGAGCAACTCCAGCAACAGAAACGGGTTACCGTGAGCCATTCGCGTCATCCACGTCAGCCCGGTGTCCAAATCGGCTCCCAGGACGTCCTTCGCCATGTCGGCGGCCGCGTCGTCACTCACGGCTTTCAGACAGAGGCGGCGGGCCTGCCGGCCGTGCGTACGGATCATGTCGTCGACGGCGTCGCGGACGGCCGGACGGATCGAACCCGACCGCATGGCGATGATCCAGGCGACCGGTGCGGCGGCCAAACCGTCGGTGAGAGAGCGGATGGCGGCCAGCGTTCCGGTGTCGGCCCAGTGCGCGTCGTCGACGACGACGGCGAGCGGGGCCTGGTCGGCCGCGGCGGCCAGCGCCGCCTCCAGATCGCGCACCACCCAGTACCGGCCCTCGGCGCCGACACCCAGCGTCTTGAGCGCGGAGACGTCGACCAGGGACTGGTTGGCGTCGGCGAGGGCGCTGAACAACAGGGCGAAGGGCACCGCCTGCTGATCCTCGAAGGCCTTGCCCGACACGGTGTCGACGGAGTTCGCCGCCAACCGCCGACGTACTTCGGCCAGCAGCCGCGACTTGCCGATGCCGGGGGGACCTTCGATCACCAGCAGGGACCCCGTGCCCTCCACGAGCGTGGCGATCGCGTCGTCGACGACGTCGAGTTCGTCGCCGCGGCCTCGGAGGGGGGCCAGGGCTCCGCGAGCTCGGTCGTCGACGCTCACCGCTGGTGCCGCAGCCCACGCCGAGATCGTCGGGTAGCTGCGCGTGCCACGATCGTCCCCCGGGTCTTCTCACTTTGCCAAACGGCTGAAGTTCGACTTCAGTGACTGAACCTTAGGACACCCACACCGATCGGGGAAGCCGTCGCGACGGCGTCTGCCGCTGCGCAACGGGTTCCGGACCTAGTCGATCCGAGGACTTTCGTCCGGTGTCAAACCCACGGCATGGGTCAACTGCGCCGCGATCCACCCGCGCGCCCACTCGGGCGTCCACCCCAGATCGTCGACCAGCAATCGGATGCCTCCGTGGGACCCGAGGTAGAACGTGGCGACATCGGCGAAGTGCTCGGGTGTAGCCCGCTCGGGGAGGACTCCAAGCTCCCGCAATCTCACAGCGGCGCCGACGAACACGCGCCGATCTCGGCTCGTGGCGTCGTACAACCACCGTGCCCACTCGTCGTCGTGTCGAGCCGCGGTGATGCACAGCTCGACGAGGTCGCCGTAGGTGCCGTACGTCTGCAAGCAGGCCTCGACGAGCGCGTCGACGACTTCGGCACCGCTGCTTGCCGTCTGGATCCGTGCGGCGGCCTCCGGCATGACCGACGCGGTGATCCACAGTTCGAAGAGCGTGCTCAGCAGCCCTCGCTTGCCGCCGCACTGTTGGTACACCGTCCCGGCGGACACGCGACTCGACTCGGCGATGTCGTCGACGGTCGTGGCGGTGAAACCCCTTTCCTTGAACAGCGTTCGGGCCGCGTCGACCACGGCCTGGCGGGTTTGTCGGGCGTATTCGTCCCTGCGTCGAAGCACCCGCACCGGCGGTGGCTCGTCGTGGGACGTCAACGTCGGGCCGAATGCCGAGGAAGTGTCCCGGTCGACGGCGTCATGGTCATGACTGTAGTGAGTCAAACCCTTTTGGGACAGTACCTTTCATCCGCCGTCCGGCCTGGGCGGGCCCTGCCTCACCGCCTACGACATAGCACGGCGCGCAGTGCCGAGGCCGCCCAGGCCTCACACGTCGCGCTACGTCCTCGACCAAGGGTCGGTGCCTCGTGCCCGCGCGACCAGCTCGGCTCGCGAGTGCACCCCCAACTTGGCGAAGACCTTGCGTAGGTGCGCGTTCACGGTGTGTGGCGAGACACCCAGCCTGTCGGCGGCCTGCCGATTGGTGGCACCGTCGGCGACGACCTCGAGCACGCGCATCTCGGACTCGGTCAGGCTCTCCCAACCCGAGCGAGCCCTTCTGCGCACGACACGCCGTTGCACGCCAACCGAACTCAGGTACCTAGCCACCCGTTGAGCATCTGCGGTGCAGCCGAGGTCGACGTACAGGTCGAAGGCCTCCGCCCACCGCGCCGCCGCACTCGACCGGTGGCCGCCTGCCATCAACGCCACCCCGGAATCCTCGACGGCGCCGGCGTGGAGGATCGGTCTGCCCATCGCGGCCAGCCGGGCGGCTGCCTGGTCGAGCGCCGCCGCGTCGCCGTCGACGAGCGCGCGGACGTGGACCGCGACCGCCGAGAAGAGCGTGTCCTGCCGACCGCCGCGCTCCAGCGTCTCCAGCGCAACCATCACGCGTTCACGCAATCCCGCGTCACTCGAGGTGGCGGCCACCCGTGCGGCCAGTACGACGTCGTCGAGGTCGGCGGCCCACAACGGCGAGGTGAGCAGCTGGACCTCCTCCCCCAGCCACCGGGCCGCCGCCGCGTCGTCCCCGCGCTGCCACGCCGTCCGGGCGAGCGCACAGATCGCCTCCCGACGGGCCGAGGGTCCGCCGGCAAGGCTGGCGCGTGCGGCGATGCCGACGTCCCTGGTCAGCACGCGGTCTGCGGTGTGTGCCGCGACGGCAGCCAAGACCGTGAAACCGATTCCGCCGTAACGGGCGATGTCGAGGCAGTCGTCCTCGGCGAAGGCCTCCTCCACCGTGCGGCGGGCGGCGTCCAACCTTCCTGCGACCACATCACACTGACCGCGCACCAATGCGAGAACCTGCTCGGCAGCATGGATCCCGCGACTGTGCTCGAGCGCCACCGTCAGCTTCCCCAGAGCTTCCTCCGAGCAACCCATGGTCACCAGCGAGCTCGTCACCTCGAAGGCGACGATCGCACCGAGGAGGCCGAAGTCCGGTGACGACGGTGTCGGTTGCAGCATCACGAGACGGTCCAGGCTCTCGCGGCCTCGACCCTCCGCGCAGTCGACGCGCACGAGCGCGCACTGCGCGATGGTCCGAGCCTGCACGTCGTCGTGCTCGTCGACCGCGGACATCGCGTCGCGCACGGCCTCCCGCGCCGCGGCCACGTGACCGTCACCGGCCAGGTTGAACGCGAGCCACGCCAGGTGCCGGGTCCGCATCTGCGGTGAGATGCCCGGCAGCACAAGCGCGCGGCGGTTCTCGTCGACGCGGCGGCCGGGTGCCTCCCTCGACACGATGGACTCGATCAGACGGATGGCGGCTTCCTGTTCACCCGTCAGCGGAGTCGTCAACGAGGACGCGGTCAGGTGTCGAGCCTCGTCATACCTCAGGGCCTGGTTGAGCTTCATCACGGTGTCGGTCAGCATCTCGCTGCGCAGTGGGTCGTCGGGGCGCAGGAGTTGCAACGCTCGCAGGCTGAGGTCGGCGGCACCGGTGGGACTGGTTCGCGCCAGCGCGTCCGCAGCGTCTCGCAACGAGCCGGCAGCGGTCACGTCACCGACGTCGGCACTACGAACCAGTTGAGCGGCCACTTCCTCGGGAGCAGCGCCCAGTTCCAACATGATGGCGGCCGACTCGCGTTCCATGGCCCGTCTCAATCCATACGGGATGGTCTGCTGCGCCGCCGTGCGCAGCAGGTCGTGGCGAAATCTCAGGTGCTCCCCCGACTCGGTGAGGAGGTCCGCACGGATGGCCTCGTCGACGACACCCATGATTTGGGAAGGGCTGCGTCCCAGAGCCTTTGCCAACATGGCCGCCGAGAAGCGCACGGGTAGCACCGACGCCACCTGCACGGCGTGCCCCGCGTCGGGGGACAGGCGATCCAGGCGGCGCTGCATCGTGGTGGCCAGGCGTTGGGGTGGGGCTGCACCCGTCGCTCGGGCACGGCCCCGCTCGACGCGAATCCGGTCCTCCTCGCCGAGTCCGCTGAGGAGTTCGAGAACGAGGAACGGGTTCCCGTTGGCCAGGGCTGAGAGGCGCAACACGGACTCGTCGACCTCGGCGCGCAACACGTCGCCGGCGATGTCGGCGACGGCGTCGAGACCAAGACCGCCGAGGACGCGCTCCCTCGACCACTGTGCGCCGACGCGCACGAGCGCCTTGACGGCGTCCGACGTCACCGGATTGCCGCCGGTGGGCCTCGTCGCGAAGATCCACAATATCGGCGCGTCCGTGACCACCAGGGTCCGCAGGGCGAGGACGGTGGCGGGGTCGGCCCAATGCAGATCGTCGACGGCGATGCACAACGGAGTGGCCGCACCCGCGGCCGCGACGGCGGCAGCGAGGTCACCGACGATCCAGAACTGCGAGTCGGCGCGCGACGCGAGCTCGCGCAGTTCGCGGGCGTCACACAGTGGTGGTTCCGCGCGCAGGACCAGTTCGAAGAGGGGCGCGAACGGCACCATCAGGGTGTCCTCGAAGGCCCGGACCGCAAGCGATCGGAATCCCAGCATGCCCGCCCGACGTCCAATCTCCTTCAGCAGCGCAGACTTTCCGATTCCCGGCGGACCTTCGAAGGTCAGCATCGCCGACGACCCGGCGGCCACTCGCCTGAGCGCCTCGTCGGCAACCGCCAGTTCCTCGGCACGACCGCGAAGCGGCCGTGTCTCGATCCTCACGCCCCCAGCACCCCTGTCGTCGTCGACCCAACTGATCGAGCATGCACCCCCGGGACGCGGTCGTCCCTCTCGAGACGGCCACGGACCTTAAAGATCACCCATCGCGCGATGGCATCGCACGACGGGCGCTTGGAAGACTTCGGGCAGCCAACCGACGAAGGAGCCATGATGACCGACACCACCACGGGCGACGCCGTCGCGGCCGGAACCATCTCCATTGGCGGTGACATCTCGGTCAACAGACTCGGTTTCGGGACGATGCGCCTGACCGGCAAGGGTGTCTGGGGACCGCCCGCCGATCACGACGAGGCGATCCGTGTCCTGCGTCGCGCAGCGGAGCTCGGGGTGACGTTCTTCGACACGGCCAATTCCTATGGCCCCTACGTCGCCGAGCACCTGATTCGCGAAGCCCTCGCCCCGTACCCGGACGACGTCCTCATCGCTACGAAGGCAGGTTTGTTGCGCACGGGTCCCGACGCGTGGGTCCCCCTGGGTAATCCGAATTACCTGCGTCAAGAGGTGGAGATGAGCCTGCGGCGCCTCGGGGTGGATCGCATCGACCTCTTTCAGCTGCACCGGGTCGACCCCGACTTCTCGATCGACGAGCAGGTGGGCGTGCTCGCCGACATAAAGGCCGAGGGCAAGATTCGGCACATCGGCCTCTCCGAGGTCGACGTCGACCAGCTGACGGCTGCGCGTCGCGTCACGCCCATTGCGTCGGTGCAGAACCTGTACAACCTGACCAACCGGGGTGCCGAGGACGTGCTCGACGAGTCAGAGGCCCAAGGCATCGCATTCATCCCGTGGTTTCCCCTTGCCGCGGGCCCGTTGGCGACCGCCGACGGGCCACTGCACCAGCTGGCGGTCGACCACGACGCGTCCCCGTCGCAGCTGGCCTTGGCCTGGCTGCTCAAGAGGTCGCCGTCGATGGTGCCCATCCCAGGCACCTCACGGGTCGAGCACCTCGAGCAGAATCTGGCCGCCGCCCGAATTACGCTGAGCGACGCCGAGTTCGACGCGATCGGCGCCGCCGCCGACGCCACGTGAGCGCTCACCCCCGGGCGGTCCGCGACGTCGGGCATCCGGCATCGGCTTGAATGAACGGGTGATCGACGACTCAGACGTCACGAAGGCAGCGCGCCGGCTGGCGGGCCTCGTCCGGCGGACACCCATGGTCGACGTCGCCGCGGGAGTCACCCCACTCTGGCTGAAGTGCGAATTCATGCAGCACACCGGGTCGTTCAAGGCGCGTGGTGCGCTCAACCGCGTGCTCTCGGCCCGGGAGGACGGCGAACTGGACCCCGGTGTCGGCATCGTGGTGGCGTCGGGCGGCAATGCCGGACTGGCCAACGCCTACGCCGCGGCCCACGTCGGGGTGCCTGCCACGGTGTTCGTGCCCGAGTCGGCGCCGCGGGTGAAGGTCGACCGGATTCGTCGCTACGGCGCCGACGTGCGTCGGGTCGGCACCGAGTACGCCCACGCCTACGACGCGGCCGTCCGCCACGCCGAGGACGTCGGGGCGGTGTTCTGCCACGCCTACGACCAGCCGGCCATCGCCGCGGGCGCTGGAACGCTGGCGCTGGAGGTGCTCGAGGATCAACCGACGGTCGACGTGGTCGTGGTCGCCGTCGGAGGAGGTGGGCTGCTCGCCGGGGTGCTGGCAGGTCTCGACGGTCGCGCCCGAGTGGTAGCCGTCGAGCCTCGATCCATCCCGACGCTGAATACCGCACTGGCCCAGCGACGTCCGGTGGACGTCGCGGTCTCGGGCGTCGCCGCCGACTCCCTTGGCGCTCGACGGATCGGCGACATCTGCTGGGACGTGGTGGACCGCAATCCGGTGACCAGCGTCCTGGTGTCCGACGACGACATCGTGGCGGCCCGTACCGCGTTGTGGAACGACTTCCGCATCGCGGCCGAGCATGGCGGTGCGACGGCGTTGGCCGCGTTACGGTCTCAACGCTACGTACCCGAACCGGGCGAACGCGTCGCGGTCGTGGTGTGCGGGGCCAACACCGATCTCGCTACGCTGCCCTGAGCCGACGCCTTGGAGGATGTCAGCAGATGGCCGAGAATCGAGGATGACGTGACGACTCCCCAGGCCCGCGTGCTGACCGACGTACACGCCCATTTCCTGACCGACGACTACGTCGCCGAGGCCCGCCGCGCCGGCGTCGAGCACCCG
>Ga0209051_1003235_pt1 | contig 10836 bp, 6 predicted proteins | sample AraplaCvi_mMS_r2_2_FD_184286 | JGI IMG/M metagenome (GOLD analysis project Ga0209051, IMG submission 184286) | Arabidopsis root microbial communities from North Carolina, USA - plate scrape MF_Cvi_mMS_r2 (SPAdes) (version 2) | ecosystem: Host-associated > Plants > Roots > Endosphere | place: USA...
TCGCCGGCGCTGCTGGGCGTGGGTTACATCGTCGGTTTGAACATCGGCATCGTGGTCGTGTCCGGTTCGATCCTGTCGTGGCAGTTCGCGATTCCGATCTACCACGCGTTCTTCCTCAATTCCGATCCGGCCCTGGCCGCGCAGATCGCCGGCGCTTCGGCGGCCGACGCGGGCGGCGCGATCTGGTCGGCGAAGATCCGCTACCTCGGCGTCGGCGCGATGCTGATCGGCGGCATCTGGACGCTGTTCTCGCTGCGCAATTCGCTGGCTTCGGGCATCAAGAGCGGCCTGGCCGCGGCGCGCAAGGGCGGCGGCCTCGCGGTCGCCGAAACCGAGCGCGACCTGCCGATGAAGTGGATGCTCGTCGCGCTGGCGGTGTTCGTGGTTCCGCTGTGGATGCTCTACCACGCCATCGTCGAATCCTGGGGCGTGAGCCTGACGATGACGCTCATCATGATCGTCGCCGGCTTCCTGTTCGTGTCGGTGTCGGCGTACCTCGCCGGCCTGGTGGGTTCGTCGAACAATCCCGTTTCCGGCATCACGATCGCGACGATCCTGTTCGCATCGCTGGTGCTGATGCTGCTGCTCGGCCGCGATTCGACCATCGGCCCGGTGGCCGCGATCATGATCGGCGCGGTGGTGTGCTGCGCGGCGGCAGTCGGCGGCGACAACCTGCAGGACCTCAAGGCCGGCTACATCGTCGGCGCCACCCCGTGGAAGCAGCAGTTGATGCTGGGCATCGGCGCGTTCTCGTGCGCGCTGATCATGGCGCCGGTGCTGAATCTTCTGGCGCAGGCCTACGGCATCGGTCCGCCGACGGCGCAGCATCCGAACTCGCTGTCCGCGCCGCAGGCGACGCTGATGGCGTCGGTGGCCAAGGGCCTGTTCGGCGGCAAGCTGCCGTGGGACATGATCGGCATCGGCGCCGTGATCGGCGCGCTGGTCATCGCGCTCGACGAATGGCTGAAGTCGCGCAAGTCGCATTTCCGCGTGCCGGTGCTCGCCGCCGCGATCGGCATCTACCTGCCACTGGAACTGATGGTGCCGATCTTCCTCGGCGGCCTGCTCGCGTACATCGTCGAGCGTCGCCATGGCCTGTCGATCGACAGCGACGAAGCCGATCGCGATCGCGCCCATCGTCCGGGCACGCTGTTCGCCGCCGGCCTGATCACCGGCGAAGCGCTGACGGGCATCGCGATCGCGATTCCGATCGTCTGGTCCGGTCGCGCCGACGTGCTCTCGCTGGGCACGCACCTGGGCCCGTGGGTCGGCCTCGCCGTGCTCGCTTTCGTCGCCTGGCTGCTGTTCCGCACCAGCGTGCGCAACGGCGGGCCGGAATCGGCCAAGCCGCTGGCCTGATCGCTTCGATACCGTCATCCCCGCACAAACGGGGATGACGCAACCTGCGCCGCACGCGGGTTCCACTTCTTCAACGCAACACCTTGCATCGAGAATCATCATGACGCCACGCCACGCCATCCTTCCGCTCGCCCTGCTGCTGGCCTGCGGCTCCACGTCCGCATTCGCCGCCACGCGCGGTTTCGACGTGCGCGACCTCGCCTCGCTGGAGCGCGTGTCCTCGCCGACGCTGTCGCCGGACGGCCGTCGCGTGGTGTTCGCCAGGCGCGTGGTCGACATGGCGGCGAACAAGTCGTCCACCGCGCTGTACATCGAAGACCTGATGGCGCGCGACGCCGCACCGCCCAAGCGCCTCACGCCGGAAGGCTGGAACGTCAACTCGCCGGGCTTTTCGCCTGATGGCAAGACGGTCTACTTCCTGAGCGCGAAGGGCGGCTCGATGCAGCTGTACGCGATCCCCGCTGCCGGCGGCACGCCGAAGCAGGTGACGGCGCTGGGCACCGATGTCGGCGGCTACAAGATTTCGCCCGACGGCAAGCGCGTCGCGATCAACCTGGAAACTTTCCCGGACTGCAAGGGCGACCTCGCCTGTTCGAAGAAGCAGCTCGACGAGCGCGGCGCGCAGAAGAACACTGGCGTCGTCTTCGACCGCATGTTCATCCGCCACTGGGATGCATGGAACGACGGCCGCCTGAACCGCCTGTTCGTGACGACGCTCGGCGACAAGCCGGCGACGACGGCGACGCTGGTCAGCGGCGGCGTGAACGGCGACGTGCCGTCGCGTCCGTTCGGCGACAGCACCGAATACACCTGGGCGCCGGACGGCAACACGCTGGTTTTCAGTGCGCGCATCGCCGACGCGAAGGAACCGACGTCCACCAATTTCGACCTGTACCAGGTCAACGCCGACGGCACCGGCGCGGCCAAGAACCTCACCGCGTCGAATCCGGCGTGGGACACGGGCGCGACCTTCAGCAGCGACGGCAAGACGCTGTTCTATCGCGCGATGAAGCGCCCGGGTTTCGAAGCCGACCGCTTCGGCCTGATGTCGATGGACCTCGCCAGCGGCAGGACGCACGAGATCGCACCGAAGTGGGACCGCTCCGCCGACGGCATCACGCTCGCCAACGACGGCAAGACCATCTACACCACCGCCACCGACATGGGCGAACACCCGCTGTTCGCGGTGGACATCGCGTCGGGTGAGGCGAAGAAGCTCGTCGGCGAAGGCAGCATCTCGTCCATCGACCTCGCCGGCCCGACGCTCGCGCTGACGCGCAACACGCTCAAGACCGGCGACGTTCTGTACACCACAAGCAGCGATGCCACCGCCCCGTTGCGCGCGATCACGCAGACCTCGAGCGAGCGCCTGCCCGACGTGGCCTTCGGCGATTTCGAACAGTTCGACTTCAAGGGCTGGAACGGCGACACCGTGCACGGCTACATCGTCAAGCCGTGGAATTACGTCGAAGGCAAGAAGTATCCGGTCGCATTCCTGATCCACGGCGGCCCGCAGGGCAGCTTCGGCAACGGCTGGAGTTATCGCTGGAACCCGCAGACCTACGCGGGCCAGGGCTATGCGGTGGTGATGATCGACTTCCACGGCTCCACCGGTTACGGCCAGGCGTTCACCGATGCGATCAGCCAGCACTGGGGCGATCGCCCGCTGGAAGACCTGCAGAAGGGCTGGGCCGCGGCGCAGAAGCAGTACGGCTTCCTGGACGGCGACAAGGCCTGCGCGCTGGGCGCGAGCTACGGCGGCTTCATGGTCAACTGGATCGCAGGCAACTGGAACCAGCCGTGGAAGTGCCTGGTCACGCACGACGGCGTGTTCGACCAGCGCATGATGGGCTTCGCGACCGAAGAACAGTGGTTCACCGACTGGGAGCAGGGCGGCAACGCCATCGACAAGGCGTCGAACTACGAGAAGTTCAACCCGGTCAACCACGTGAAGGAATGGCGCGTGCCGATGCTCGTCGTGCACGGCCAGCAGGACTTCCGCATCCCGGTGGAGCAGGGCATCGGCGTGTTCACCGCGCTGCAGCGCCAGAACATCCCGTCGCAGTTCCTGTACTTCCCGGATGAAAACCACTGGGTGCTCAAGCCGGCCAACTCGGTGCAATGGCACGACACGGTCAACGCATGGCTGAAGCGCTACATCGGCCAGGACGTCGTCGCGAAGTAAACCTGAAGCTCCCTCTCCCGCGTGCGGGAGAGGGTCGGGGTGAGGGCAATCGCGCCCTCACCGCATCCATCCGAGAACCGGAACCGCACGATGCCCAACGACACCCCGAGTACCGCGCTGATCACCAACGACATCGTGATACTGGGGCTGATCGCCGCCACGCTCGGCACGGTGTTCTGGACCTCGTCGCTGGCCTCGTTCCGCAAGTTCTATTCGATCGTTCCGGCGTTGCTGCTGTGCTACCTGATCCCGGGGCTGTTCAACACCTTCGGCGTCATCGATGGCGAACACAGCAAGCTCTACAACCCGGTCGCCAGCCGCGTGCTGCTGCCCGCCGCGCTGGTGTTGCTGACGCTTTCCATCGACCTGAAGGCCGTGCTTCGCCTCGGTCCGAAGCTGGTGGCGATGTACGCCGCGGCGTCTCTCAGCGTGATGCTCGGCGGCATCCTCGCGTTCCTGCTGTTCAAGGCGGTGCACCCGGAAACCGTCGCCGGCGACACGTGGGCCGGCATGACCGCGCTGGCCGGCAGCTGGATTGGCGGCGGCGCGAACATGCTCGCGATGAAGGAGATCTTCCAGGTCAACGCGACCACGTTCGGTCAGTTCGCCGTGGTCGATGTCGGCGTGGGCTATGTGTGGATGGCGGCGCTGATCTTCCTCGCCGGACGTGCCGCGGCCATCGACGCGCGCAGCGGCGCCGACACGCGCGCCATCGACGAACTGAAAGACAAGCTCGCCGCGTTCAAGGCGCAGCACAGCCGCGTGCCGACGCTGACCGACCTGATGGTCATCGTCGGCATCGCGTTCGGCACCGTCGGGCTGGCGCACTTTCTTGCGGCGCCGTTGTCGGCGTGGTTCGGCGCGAATGTCGGCTGGGCGCGCGCGGTGAGCCTGCACGAACCGTTCGTGTGGGTGGTGCTGATTTCCACCTTCGTCGGCCTGGGCCTGAGCTTCACCCGCGCACGCACGCTCGAAGGTGCGGGCGCGTCTAACATCGGCACGCTGCTGCTGTATTTCCTGATCGCCGCCATCGGCATGCAGATGGACATCCTGGCGCTGTTCGACCGCCCGTGGCTGTACCTGCTGGGGCTGGTGTGGCTGGCGATCCACATCGTGCTGCTGTGGCTGGTCGGCCGCGTGCTGAAGGTGCCGTTCTTCTATTTCGCGATCGGCTCGCAGAGCAACATCGGCGGCCCGGCATCGGCGCCGGTCGTCGCATCGGCCTTCCATCCGGCCCTGGCGCCGGTGGGCGCGCTGCTGGGCACGCTCGGTTATGCGACCGGCACGGGGCTGGCGTATGCGATGGGGTTGATCCTGCGGTCGCTGGCGCAGTGAAGCCCTGAAGCGATCCGCCGGGCGGCGCCGCGAGGAGCGACCGCCCGCAAGACTCGGAAGCGTCTGATTCGAACGGCGCAGCCGCGTGCCGAGAATGCGAGGCCGATTCCCCTGATGGGTGCGGCGCCGCATGCGTCCTCCGCTTTCCGTTTCCAACGCTTCGGCCCGATGGCGCCTGGCGGCCCTGCCGCTGGGCTTTGCCAGCCTGGTGGCGCTTGGGTTCGCGTGTCTGGCGTGGCGGTATTGGGGCCATCGATCGATGCTGCTCGGCATGGGCGCGTGCGGATTGGCCGTGTTCATCGCCGGATCGGCGTTCGCGTTCCGCGACCGCCTCGGCGCGCGGCTGGTCCGTGTGCGACTCGATGACGACGGGCTGAGGGTAGAGCAGGGCGGCAGGTCGACCCGCATCGATCTCGCGCAGGTTCGCGATGTGCGCGTACGCGATGCGTTCCCGCTCGAAGCGATCACGCTGCGCCTCGCCGATGGCTCCCGTCTCGCGTTCGCCTTCGCGCATCGCAACGCGCTCACGCGGCTGCGTTCGCCCATGCTGGCACAGCTGCTCGAACGACTTCCCGATGCGTCCGTGCCCGCGCGGGCGCCGCGCCTGGGCGGCGACATCGGGATGCTGCCGTGGTGGGCGCGTTGTCCGGAGCTGATGGCGATTCCGCTGTTCGCGGTGGCGGGCATCGTGATCGCGTTGTCGTGCTTCACGATGGCGATGCTGTGGCCGGCGGTGTTCGACATGCCGCCGTGGTGGATCGCGGTGTCGACCTGCGGAGGTGGAATGCTGATCGGCGCGATGACGTTCCTCGCGATCCGCATCCGGCGCTCGCCGCCCGACGTGCGCTTGTGGAAAGGCGTGTTGCTGGTCCGATGCAAACGACGCGGACGGTTCATCGAACGCTGCCATCCGCTCGATGGCGTCGCTGGAGTGCGCTATTCGCGCGCGCTCGGCCGACGCAGGCGGGTGTGTCTGTTCGCGATCGAGCTGCGCGGCGTGCTGTCCACGCGCGCGTTGCGGATCACGTTTCCGGCGCAATCCTCGCAGGCCGTGCTGGGCGCGTTGCGCTGGCCGCGCAACGACGAGTGCCTCTGATTGCACCGTAGTGTCCGTAGCCCGGGCAGGTTCAGCGCACCCGGGGGCTGAGCACGCCCGATGACCCGGGTGCGTTCCCTTGCCCGGGCTACGAATAAAAAAAGGCGCCGCATGGGCGCCTTTTTCCTTTACGGATGGCGACTCAACAACAACGACTGCGCCCTTTCCCGTACCGGGCTTCCATCCGCTCGCGGAAAAACTCCTCGCGCGTCATCGGTTCGCGATCCGGATGCGTGCGTCGCACGTGCGCGACATACACGTCGTAATCGGGAATGCCGATGGCCAGGCGCGCGGTCTGGCAGCTCGCACGCCACCAGCGTGCGAGCAGGCCGGCCGCCACGCGCAAGGCGCGGCGGACGGGGCGGTCGGCATCAACGGGCAATGGCATCGAGCGCGACATAGTCGGACTCCTTCGCCGTCGGCACGTTGGTGCGACGGGCGGCTAGGGCCGCACGCACACCGAACAGCACCGTCGCGACCACGACCGCGACGAACAGCGCGCAAAGCGCTGCGTCGAGGTAGTTGTTGAAGATCACGCGGGACATGTCGTCCATCGACTTGGCCGGTGCCAGCACCTCGCCGCGCGCGGCGGCGTCGGCGAACTTGCGGGCGTTGGCGATGAAGCCGATCTTCGGGTCCGGGTGGAACAGCTTCTGCCAGCCCGCGCTGAGCGTGCAGATCAGCAGCCACGCGGTCGGGATCAGCGGGATCCACAGGAACTTCTCGCGCTTCATCTTCACCATCACCACGCTGCAGAACACCAGCGCGATGCCCGCGAGCATCTGGTTGGCGATGCCGAACAGCGGCCACAGCGTGTTGATGCCGCCCAGCGGATCGACCACGCCCTGGTAAAGGAAGTAGCCCCACAGGCTCACCGCGATCAGCGTGCACACGATGTTGCTGACCCAGCTGTCGGTTTCCTTGAACGGTGCGTACGCAAGACCCGCCAGCTCCTGGATCATGAAGCGCGCCACGCGCGTGCCGGCATCCACCGTGGTCAGGATGAACAGCGCTTCGAACAGGATCGCGTAGTGGTACCAGAACGCCATCATCCCTTCGCCCGGGATCAATCCGTGGAGGATCTGCGCCATGCCTACCGCGAGCGTCGGCGCGCCGCCGGTGCGCGAGAGGATCGTCTGCTCGCCGATTTCCTTCGCCGTGGCGGTCAGCACGTCAGGCGTGAGCACGAAGCCCCAGCTGGAGATCGCGGCCGCGGCCGATTCGGCCGTGGTGCCGATCAGCGCCGCGGGCGCATTCATCGCGAAGTACACGCCCGGCTGCAGCACGCACGCGGCGATGAGCGCCATGATCGCGACGAAGGCCTCCATCAGCATGCCGCCGTAGCCGACCATCGGGATGTCGGCTTCGCTGGAGATCATCTTCGGCGTGGTGCCCGAGCTGATCAGCGCGTGGAAACCCGACACCGCGCCGCAGGCGATGGTGATGAACAGGAACGGGAACAGCTTGCCGGAGAAGACCGGGCCGGTGCCGTCGACGAACTTCGTCATCGCCGGCATCTGCAGGTCCGGCATCGCAACGACGATCGCCAGCGCGAGGATCAGCACCGTGCCGATCTTGAGGAACGTGGACAGGTAATCGCGCGGCGCCAGCAGGAACCACACCGGCAGCACCGAGGCGATGAAGCCGTAGGCGATCATCAGCCACGCCAGCGTCGTTCCCTTGAGGTGGAACACCGAACCCCAGGTCGGATGCGCGGCGACGTGGCCGCCGCCCCAGATCGCCAGCATCAGCAGCACGAAGCCGATGATCGACACTTCCAGGATGCGGCCAGGGCGGAAGTAGCGCAGGTACAGGCCCATCAGGATGGCGATCGGGATGGTCATCGCCACGGTGAAGGTGCCCCACGGGCTTTCCGCCAGCGCCTTCACCACGACCAGCGCCAGCACCGCCAGCAGGATCACCATGATCATCAGGATGCCGACCATGGAGATCACGCCTGCCGCGGGGCCCATCTCGGCGCGGATCATCTCGCCCAGCGAGCGGCCGTCGCGCCGCGTGGAGAAGAACAGCACGAGCATGTCCTGCACCGCGCCGGCCATGACCACGCCGAACAGGATCCACAACGTGCCGGGCAGGTAGCCCATCTGCGCGGCGAGCACGGGGCCGACCAGCGGGCCGGCGCCGGCGATCGCGGCGAAGTGGTGTCCGAAGACGATGCTCTTGGCGGTCGGGACGTAGTCCAGGCCGTCGTTGCGGCGCCATGCGGGCGTCGCGCGCGAGCCGTCGATCATCAGCGCGTTGCGCGCGATGTACAGCCCGTAGAAGCGGAACGCGACGGTGAAGGTCGCCACCGCCGCGACCACGAGCCAGATCGCGTTGATGGTTTCACCGCGATGCAGCGCGATGGTGCCGATGCAGAAAGCCGCCAGTACCGCCAGGGCGGCCCAGGCCAGCCAGGATAGAGATTTCATGACACCCCTCCGGAAGGATCACCGAAGGGTCGCGCCGCGCCGGGCGCCGGGTCAATGCGCAATGCGTCAACTCGACTGCGACTTTGGTCTATGCGGGCCCGGAACCGGCGGAATCTTTGCGTTCAGAGCCATTTGGCGCGCCGCAACAACACATAGAGCACGACGCAGACCACGGCCATCGAGACGATCATGGCCGGATAGCTCCAGCGGCCCTCCAGCTCGGGCATGTGCGCGAAGTTCATGCCGTACCAGCTGGTGATGAGGGTCGGGGCGGCCAGCAGCGCCGCCCAGCCGGCCAGGCGCTTGACCACTTCGCCCTGGTGGATCGTCACCAGCGACAGGTTCACGCTCATCGCCGCGGTGAGCATCTCGCGCAGGGTGTCGGTGGTCTCGTTCAGGCGCACCGCGTGGTCGAGCACGTCGCGGAAGTACAGCTGGCTTTCCTCATCGATGAGGCTGGTGCGCGTGCGCGCGAGCTGGCCGAGGATGTCCTGCAGCGGTGACACCGCCATGCGCAGGCGGGTGAGTTCGCGCTTGAGGTCGTACAGGTGCTTCACCGTCTCGCTGCGGAATTCCTCGGCAAAGATGTCCTGTTCCAGCTCGTTCAGGTCCTGGCTGAATTCCTGCACGATCGGCTGGAAGTTGTCGACGATCAGGTCGAGCACCGTGTACAGCGCCGCGCCCGGGCCGTGGGCGAGGTCGTCCGCATCGCGCTCGTAGCGCGCACGTGCCGGCGCGTAACTGGTCGACGCGCCATGGCGCACCGTCACCAGGTAACGCGGGCCGACGAAGATGTGCGTCTCGCCGAAGCGGATGTGGCTGTCCACGCTCTGCGCGGTGTGCACGACGATGAAGAGCGAGTTGCCGTAGGTTTCGATCTTCGGCCGCTGGTGCGCGTTGCGCGCGTCCTCGATGGCCAGGTCGTGCAGGCAGAACTCTTCCTGCAGCTTGGTCAGGATCGCGTCCTCCGGCTCGTACAGGCCGACCCAGACGAAGGTGTCGTCGTCCTTCGACAGGACGTCGCTGATCTCGTCCAGGCTGATCTCGCGCCGCTTGCCCCCGCGCCCGTACACGGCGCAATTGACCACGCATTGCGGGTTGAGGCGGCTGGAGGCGTCGTTCTTCGGTTGGATCGGGGCGGGCGTGCTCATGCGCGAATCCTGCGCCGGCACGCCCATCCCGGCAAGCCTCAGCGCCGTGCGCGGAAGGCCTGCAGCAGTCCCAGGTGGATCGGCAGCAGCAGCGCGATCCAGTGCACGTTGCGCTGCGGCTGCACCGGCAGCCAGTACACGAACAGCGACACCACCGCGCCCAGTGCGATCACGCCCAGCACGCCGCGGAAGAAGCCGCCCGGATCGCGCCCGCGCAACACGCGCCACGCGCCCGGCAGCAGGAGCCACGACAGCGGGCTGAGCAGCAGCAGGTTCGCGTTCGCCCACGCATAGGTGTGCTGCGTGCCGAACCAGAGGAAGAGCATCAGCGCACCGAGCACGCCGGCGAGGATCCAGAACGGCAGCGCGACGGCCGCGACCACGCGCGGACGCGTGCGGCCGAGCATCGCCGCGGCGATGCCGATCGCGATGCCGGCCAGCGCCCACGGCCACCAGCGCACCGGACCGTCCTGCGGTTCCGGCGGCAGGCGATGCGGCAGGAATTCCTGCTCTTCCAGCACCAGCGGGCGACCTTCGGTGTTCTTCGTTTCGCGCAGCGCGGCGGCCAGGCGCATCGGCACGTAGGACTCGCGCCACACCGGCATCGGCTGGTCCGCCGACGGTCCAAGGCCCACGTCGAAGCCCAGCCACATCCACCACGCGGGCGATGCGAGGCGAACGGCTTCGCTGCGCGCGGTGGAACCGTGCGAGCGTCCTTCGATCTGGCGGCGCAGGCCGCCGCCGAGCACGCGGTCGAGCGCATCGCGCACGCGCGTGGAGCAGTTGTCGTCGAAGTATTCGTACTTGTAGAACGCGTTTTCCGGCTTTGCGTTCTCGGCCAGCGCGTTGGCGAGGTCGACCGCCTGCGCGTCGGTGAGGTCGAGCCACTGCACGCTCACGCCGCGGCCTTCCTCGCGGTACTGCATCAGGTCCTGCTCGAACGGCAGCGCCGCGAGGCGATAACGCATGTCGCCCTTCACGAAGCGACTGACGAAGTCCTTCTCGGTCGGATCGAAGAAACCGAAGTTGTACGAGATGGCCTCGTTCGTTTCCGGATCGACCACGACGATCGCGTTGTGGCCGAAGCGTTCGAAGAAGATCTCGCCCGGCTGCATCGTCGCCACGCCGATGCGCGGCACCGCCGCGAAAGCGGGCAGGGCGACGAATGCGAGCAGCAGCAGGACCAACGCGAGCGCGCGGCGCATCGCGCCGGACTCACGCGTCACCCAGGACCCCGACGTGGAAGGCGTGCACGCGGCGCGCGTCGGCGCCGGAGAC
>Ga0209051_1003238_pt1 | contig 10830 bp, 9 predicted proteins | sample AraplaCvi_mMS_r2_2_FD_184286 | JGI IMG/M metagenome (GOLD analysis project Ga0209051, IMG submission 184286) | Arabidopsis root microbial communities from North Carolina, USA - plate scrape MF_Cvi_mMS_r2 (SPAdes) (version 2) | ecosystem: Host-associated > Plants > Roots > Endosphere | place: USA...
GACAGGCTCGTCGACTCCGTCGCCGACGTCGTGGACGCCGTCGCCGCAACCGTGCCGTACCTGGCGACCGACACCACCACCCTGGCGGCTCGGACCGCGCGACGGGATCTCCAGCTGGCGGCCGTCGACCTGCGCGACGCCGCCGATCACCCGATGCAGCCCGCCGCAGACGACGTCATGCGGCCCGCCGCAGACGACAACATGCGGCTCGCCGCAGTCGACGTCATGCGGCTCGCCGCAGCTGCCGCCGAGCACCTGGCCTACCGCACCGTCGCCGCCTGCTGGGAGGCCGACGTCCACGAGGCCGGTCCGCTGCTGGATCGCGAGCAGGCCCGGGCGTTCGCCGGGCAACTACACGACGTGGCGGCCGCGCTGCGCCGCCGGGCGCCCGCGCCGTCGGTCGAGGACGCGCCGGACTTCATGGCCGCGGACGTCGCCGCCCTGACCGGGGCGCTGGGACGCTAGGCCAGCCCCAGTTCGCCGCGCGCCGAGCGGTCGCAGTCGTCGAGGAGGTCCAGGCACCGCTGGTACTCGTCGGTCTCGCCGATGGCGTCCGCAGCGTGCGCCAGGGCGGCCACGCAGCGCAGGAAGCCACGGTTGGGTTCGTGGGCGTAGGGCACGGGCCCGAATCCCTTCCACCCGTTGCGGCGCAGCTGGTCCAGTCCGCGGTGGTAACCGGTGCGCGCGTAGGCGTATGCGGTGACCGCCTTGTCGTCGGCGAGGGCATCCTCGGCCAGCGAGGCCCAGGCCACCGAGGCCGACGGATGCGCTGCCGCGACGATGGCCGGATTCTCGCCCGCCGCCAGCTCCGCCTCCGCCTCGGTGTCGCCTGGAAGCCGGACCGGGTCAGGCCCCAGCAGATCGCCCATGTGAGTCATGGGCTCATTGTGCCGTGCGCGTCCCACGCCGACGCCCTCAGGCTTGGCTCGCCGCGAGGCGGATAGGATTCGTCGTAGTCACGAGGGAGGACTCACGCGCGCATGTCGAACCCATCGGGGACGGACGAGAACAGGGAACACGTCGACGCCACGAGCGGTGACGACGGTTCCTCACCCGAGACCGAGGTCATCGACCCGGCCGCCTTGGCCGGAGCCGCCGAGGCGGAGTCCCCCGAACGCAGATTCACGGCACCGTCCGGAATGGACGCGGGCAAGACCCAGATCATCGCGACCGCACCCGAGCCGGCCACCGAGATCTTCGCCGTGGCACGGGAACACACCGACGCCGCGGAGGCCGGTGCCTTCACCGCGCCGATCCCCCACGCCGGAGGCGCTGCGCCGCAAGTCATTCCGGGCCGCGGCGAGCAGTCCAAGACGCCGCGTAGCCGTCGCAGCTGGGGCTGGGTGATCGCGCTGGTGCTCGTCATCGCCGCGCTGGTCGCCGTCGCCATCCTGGGCACCGTGTTGCTCTCCCGCGACGACTCGTCCGCGGTGTCGCAGGAGGACATGGTGCGCACCACGATCCAGAGCTTCGACACGGCCATCCAGAAGGGCGACCTGTCGACGCTGCGGACCATCACCTGCGGCGAGACGGCCGAAAGCTACATCAGATACGACGACGACCAGTGGAAGGACATCCACGCCCGCGTCGCCGCAGCGCGTCAGTACCCGATCGTCGCCAGCGTCGACGAGGTCGTCGTCCACGATTCGCACGCCGAGGCCAACGTCACCTCGTTCATGGCGTTCGACCCCTCCACCCGCTCGACGCGGAGCTTCGATCTGGAGCTCCGCGACGAGCAGTGGAAGATCTGCCAAGCGCCGCAGTAACTAGCCGGCCCCCGTTGGATTGCCGGCTCAGCCGGCGGACACACTCCGGCCGCTGCTGTGCAGGTCGTTGCACGCCTCCACGACGCGCTCGGACATCGAGGCCTCGGCCTTCTTCAGGTAGCTCCGCGGGTCGTAGACCTTCTTGTTGCCGACCTCGCCGTCGATCTTCAGCACGCCGTCGTAGTTGGCGAACATGTGCCCGGCCAGCGGACGGGTGAACGCGTATTGGGTGTCGGTGTCGACGTTCATCTTGACCACCCCGTACTTCAGCGAATCCTCGATCTCGGACTTCAACGAGCCCGAACCGCCGTGGAAGACGAAGTCGAAGGGCTTGCTGCCCTCGGAGAGCCCGAGCTTGGCGGCGGCGACCCGCTGCCCCTCGGCGAGCACCTCCGGACGCAGCTTCACGTTGCCCGGCTTGTAGACGCCGTGCACGTTGCCGAACGTCGCGGCCAACAGGTAGCGGCCGTGGTCACCGGCGCCGAGCGCCTCGATGGTCTTCTCGAAGTCCTCCGCGGAGGTGTAGAGCTTGTCGTTGATCTCGGCCTCGACGCCGTCCTCCTCGCCGCCGACGACCCCGATCTCCACCTCGAGGATGATCTTGGCCTCGGCCGCGAGCTTGAGCAGTTCCTTGCCGATCTCGAGGTTCTCGTCGATCGGCACCGCCGAGCCGTCCCACATGTGCGACTGGAAGAGCGGGTTGCCGCCCTTGGCGACGCGCTCGGCCGAGATGGCCAGCAGCGGGCGTACGTAGGTGTCGAGCTTGTCCTTGGGGCAGTGGTCGGTGTGCAGCGCGACGGTGACGTCGTACTTGGCGGCCACCACGTGGGCGAACTCGGCCAAGGCGACCGCACCCGTCACCATCTCCTTGACGCCCAGGCCGGACGCGAATTCCGCACCGCCGGTGGAGAATTGGATGATGCCGTCGCTGCCGGCGTCCGCGAAGCCCTTGATCGCGGCGTTCACCGACTCGCTGCCGACGCAGTTGATGGCCGGGAATGCGAAGGAGTGCTCCTTGGCACGGTCCAGCATCTCGGCGTAGACCTCGGGAGTCGCGATGGGCATGTCAGTTTCCTCTCGGCATTCGTCCGGGTTCGCAGAGGAGTATCTCAACTACCACGACGTCGCGGCACCTCAGGGTTGAGACGGCTCCTCGACGGGCGTCATGATCCGTCCCGAGAGTTCGAGCAATGCGCCACGCAGGTCCTCGTCGTCGATGTCGGCCAGCTCCGGGTCCGCGGCGGCCCGGCCGACCCCGGAACAGAACACCGAGAAGGCAATCCGGTCGACGGCGTCGCGGTCGGGGCCCTCCATCAGTTCGCGTAGCCGGCCCGTCACCGCGTTGAACCCGGGGTCGCTCAACACCAGCGCGTCGATGGCCGGATCGCCGTAGAACACCACCGCCAGCTTGCGGTGCCGCACCACCATCTCGACGAGCCCGCTGACGGCCACGGCTCGCCGCTGACGCGCGTCGGGCAGCGCGTCGGCGATCCTGATGACCCGGGCGATGTCCTCGATGGACGGCCGGATCACCTCCAGCGCAATGTCCTCCTTGGACTGGAATTGGTAGTAGACCGCGGCCTTGCTGACCCCTACCCGGTCGGCGATCATCTGCAGCGACGTGCCGTGCACGCCGTGTTCGGCGAAGAGGGTCACCGCGGCGTCGAGCACCCGCTCGCGGGCCAGCCCTCGAGGTGCAACGGGTTTTGCCACTGCCTCGCCTCCGTGATCGTGACCGCCCCGAACCTCCGAGCCTCGTGTCGCGGATGGGCGAAGTGTACGTCCGCGACGGGGGTCAACCCGTATGAAACGGTCGCAGGAACTCAAGTTAGCCGCTCGGCTTGCTCAACTTCAGCACACGCCCTATTGTTTTGACGCGCTAACCACTTGGTGGTCTGCGCGCCGGAGCGACGAAGGGGCTTTGCGTGGTCGGGATCGTCAAACGCGCGTGGATACCGCTGCTCATCGCCGTCGTCGTGGCGCTGGGCGGTGTCGTGGTCTACCGAATGCACGGGTTCTTCGGCTCGGACAACGAGATCACCCGCCCTGGCGCCGGCCTGGCCCAGGACGCAGAGCCGTTCAACCCCAAGGTCGTGACCTACCAAATCACCGGAACGAAAGGCGCCGTGGCGACCATCAACTACCTCGATCTCGACGCGACTCCCCAGCGCGTCGACGACGCCCGCCTGCCCTGGTCGATCACCCTGCGGACCACCAAGCCGTCGGCCAGCGCGACCATCATCGCCCAGAGTGACGGCGATCAGATCGGTTGCCGCGTCAGCGTCGACGACGAGGTCAGAGACGAGCAGTCCTCCACCGGCGTCAACGCGCAGGTGTCCTGCCTGGTGAAGTCCGCATGAGCGACCAGCAGACGGTCCAGCAGCCCGTCCACCGTGCCCGGATCCCTCGTTTCCTGCGACTGTTCTGCGTGCCGGTCCTGTTGGGCTGGTTGGCGGTGACGGCACTGGTCAACGTGGTGGTGCCACAGCTGGAGGCCGTCGGCGCGGCCAACTCCACCTCGCTGACGCCGAACGACGCGCCGTCGCTGCAAGCCACCCAGCTGGTGGGCAAGCTGTTCGGCGAGTACGACTCCAACAGCTCGGCCATGATCGTCTTGGAGAGCGACAAACCCCTTGGGGCACAGGCTCATCAGTACTACGACGGCCTGATCAAGGATCTCGAGAAGGACACGACCCACATCCAGCACATCCAGGACCTGTGGGGCGATCCGTTGACGTCCTCGGGCTCGCAGAGTGCGGACAACCTCTCGGCGTACGTGCAGTTGTACATCGCCGGCAACCAGGGTGAGACGCTGGCCAACGACTCGGTGCAAGCGGTGCGGGACATCGTCGCCGCGCACCCACCACCATCGGGGTTGAAGGTCTACGTCACCGGTGCGGGACCGCTGAACTCCGATCAGCAGCATGCCGGTGACAAGAGTCTGCAGTTGGTGACGGCGCTGACCTTCGTGGTGATCGTGACCATGCTGCTGCTGGTCTACCGCTCGATCGTCACCGTGCTCATCGTGCTGCTGACGGTGGTGCTGGAACTGGCCGTGGCGCGCGGCGTCGTGGCGTTCCTGGGTTATCACCACGTCATCGAGCTGTCCACGTTCGCGGTGAATCTGTTGACGCTGTTGGCGATTGCCGCCGCCACCGACTACGCGATATTCCTCGTCGGTCGCTATCACGAAGCGCGCAACCTCGGCGACAGCCGGGAAGACGCGTTCTACGTGATGTACCACGGCACCGCCCACGTCATCATGGGTTCCGGTCTGACGATCGCCGGAGCCACGCTGTGCCTGCACTTCACCCGACTGCCCTACTTCCAGACCCTCGGAATCCCGCTCGCCATCGGCATGTTCGTCGTCACCATGTCGGCACTGACTCTGGCACCGGCGCTGATGACCGTGGCCTCGCGCTTCGGTTTGCTGGATCCCAAGCGCAAGACCAAGACCCGCGGGTGGCGGCGGATCGGCACGGCCGTCGTGCGCTGGCCAGGACCCATCCTGGTGGCGTCGACGGCGATCACCCTGGTCGGCCTGCTGGCCCTGCCGTCCTACAAGACCAGTTACGACGACAAGAAGTACCTCCCGGCCGACGTCGAGGCCAACATCGGTTACGGCGTTGCGGCCAAGCACTTTCCGCAGGCGCGGCTGAATCCCGAGGTGCTGATGCTGGTCGCCGACCACGATCTGCGGAACTCCACCGACATGCTCGTCGTCGACCGGGTGGCCAAGAGCGTCTTCCACCAGCCGGGCATCGCCCGAGTGCAGACCATCACCCGGCCGCTGGGCACGCCGATCGAAGGCAGCTCCATCCCCTTCATCGTCGGCCAGCAGGGGGTGAGTCAGAAGTTGGGTCAGTCCTACGCCGAACAGCGCACGGCCGATCTGCTCACCCAAGCCGCCGACATCAACGCCCAGATCGACGTCCTGCGCCAACAGCTGTCCCTGCAGAAGCAAAGTGCGGCAGCCCAACAGGAGCAGACCGACGACCTCAAGCAGACGGTGGCGGTCACCCAGGACCTGCGCGACAAGATCGCCAACTTCGACGACTTCTTCCGGCCGCTGCGCAGCTACTTCTACTGGGAACCGCACTGCTACGACATCCCCGTCTGCTACACGCTGCGGTCCATCTTCGACGCGCTCGACGGCATCGACCAACTGACCGACCTCCTCGGGCAGACCACCGCCAGCCTGGACAAGCTGAATGCGTTGCAGCCCAAGCTCATCGCGCTGATCCCGCCACAGATCGCCAGCCAGGAGCGCAATCGCGACCAGATCATGACCAACTACGCCACCCAGGAGGATCAGCAGCGCCTGCAGGACCGGCAGCAGTCCGACCCCAGTGCCATCGGCAAGGCGTTCGACGACTCGAAGATCGACGACACCTTCTACCTGCCGCCCGAGGTGTTCGACAATCCCGACTTCAAGCGGGGCCTCAAGCAGTTCGTCTCACCCGACGGAAAAGCCGTGCGGTTCATCATCTCCCACCAGGGTGACCCGGCCACGCCGGAGGGCATCTCGCACATCGACGCCATCAAGAACGCCGCATTCGAGGCCATCAAGGGCACGCCGCTGGAGACCTCGAAGATCTACCTGGGCGGCACCGCGGCCACCTACAAGGACATGCGCGACGGGTCCAATTACGACCTGATCATCGCCGCGGTCTCGGCGATCTGCCTGATCTTCATCATCATGTTGATCATCACCAGGGCGGCGGTCGCCGCGCTCGTGATCGTCGGGACGGTGGTGTTGTCGCTCGCGGCGTCGTTTGGGCTGTCGGTTCTGTTGTGGCAGCACGTCATCGGCCTCGAACTGCACTGGCTGGTGCTCGCGATGTCGGTCATCATCCTGTTGGCGGTGGGCTCCGACTACAACCTGCTGCTGGTGTCCAGATTCAAGGAGGAACGCGACGCCGGGCTGAACACGGGCATCATCCGGGCGATCGCCGGCAGCGGCAGCGTCGTCACCTCGGCCGGGCTGGTGTTCGCGTTCACGATGATGTCCTTCGCGATCAGCGACCTGAAGGTGATGGCCCAGGTGGGCACCACCATCGGGCTCGGCTTGCTGGTCGACACCCTGGTGATCCGGTCGTTCCTGACACCGTCGATCGCCGCGCTGATGGGCCGCTGGTTCTGGTGGCCACTGAACGTGCGCCAGCGGCCCGCGCGCCGACCTCAGACGGTGAGCACCATCCGGTAGCGCGCCTTGCCGCTGTCCATGGCGGCGTAGGCCTCCGCCGCTTGGGCCAGCGGGCGCTCCTCGATCATGGCGCGGACCCCCGACTGGAGGGCGAAGTGCATGGTCTCCTCGACGTCGCGGGAGGTGCCCGAGGGGTGCCCGGTCACGGACAGGCCGGCGTTGATGAGGTCCAGCGGGCTGATCGGCAGGTTCTCGGGCGTGACGCCGATGATGACGAGCTCGCCCTGCGGGCCGAGGCCGCCGACCGTGGCTGCCATCGCCTCGGAGTTCGCGGCCGTCGCGAGCACGACCGCGGCGCCGCCGAGCTTCTTCAGCGCTTCGGAGACGTCCTCCGCAGTGGAGTCGACGTAGTGGTGCGCGCCCAGCTCCTTGGCGTCGGCCGCCTTGCCCGCGCCGCGGGCGATCGCCACCGTCTCGAAGCCCATCGCCCGGGCGAACTGCACTCCCAGGTGGCCGAGTCCGCCGACCCCGAGGACGGCCACGAGGTCACCGGCCTTGGCCTTCGTGCTGCGCAATCCGTTGAACACCGTCACGCCCGCACAGCCCAGCGGCGCCGCCTCGACGAAGGTCAATCCCTCCGGGATGCGGGCCAGGGCCGTCGCCGGCACGGTGACCGACTCCGCGTAGCCGCCCGGGTACTGCAGGCCGGGCACCTGCAGGCTCTCGCACTGCATGAACTGCCCCTTGCGGCACGGGATGCAGCGGTTGCAGTTGCCGCCGAACCAACCGACCTCCACGCGGTCGCCGACGGCGAAGCCCTCGACGCCGTCGCCGAGTTCGGCAATGGTGCCCGCGATCTCGTGACCCGGGGTGATGGGCCAGTTCAGGCCGGGAAATCCGCCGTTGACGAAGGCATGGTCGGTGCCGCAGACCCCGGCCGCGGCGACGGCGATCCGCACGTGGTCGCGCGGCGGTGAGGTGGTGTCGACGTCGACGAGGGTGAGATCTGCGCCGGGTTCGGCGACGTGCACGGCTTTGTGTGTGGGCATGACACGAGGTTAATGAGAAGGCGACGGGGAAGTGAGGATGTCGGCGACATCAGCCGCCGCCGGTATCCTCGGCTGCCATGACGACCACGACCCTGGCGCTGCTGCCGGACTTCCTGGATCCGCTGACGCTTCTCGGGTACTTCGGCACATGGGCCCTCGTCGGCCTGCTGGTCGTCGTCTTCATCGAGTCCGGCGTCCTGTTCCCCGTCTTGCCCGGCGACTCCCTGCTGTTCGTGGCGGGCATGCTCGCCGCGGGCACCGCGGCCCAGGCCGAGAGCGTGCAGACCAATTTCCACCTCTGGCAGCTGCTGCTGTTCATCCCGATCGCCGCGGTGGCGGGCAGCCAGGTCGGGTACTGGATTGGCCGCAGCATCGGCACGTCGATGTTCAAGCCGACCAACCGCGTGCTCAAGCAGAAGTACCTCGACGAGGCGCACGCGTTCTTCGAGGCGCGGGGCCCGTTCGCCATCGTGCTGGGCCGGTTCGTGCCGATCGTGCGCACCCTGGTGCCGATCACCGCGGGCGCGGCGAAGATGAACTACGGCGTCTTCACGCTGTTCAACGTCATCGGCGCCGTCGTGTGGGGTGTCGGGCTGACGCTGCTGGGCTACTGGCTCGGGCAGTTCGAGATCATCCAGAAGCTGCTCGAGCCGATCTTCATCGTGATCGTGCTGGCCTCGCTCGCCCCGATCGTCTACGAGTGGTACAAGCGCCGCAAGGCGGCCAAGCGGGCCGGCGGGATCGTCGACCCGGCCCCCGCGCCCGAACAGCCCTAACCGAGTCCCAGCGCGGACGCGAGCGTCCGCAGCGCGGGCCGCGGATCGGCCGTCGGGTCCTCTCCGAGCACCTGCACCACGACGTGGTCGGCCCCCGCGTCGAGGTGGGCGCGCAGCGTGGCTGCCGCGTCGTCGACCGAGCCCATCCCGACGAGCCCACGGGCCAGCCGGTCGGATCCGCCGCGCACCAGATCGGACTCGTCGAAGCCCTGCCGCAGCCACGAGTTCCGGTAGTTCGGCAGGCCGCTGTAGACGTTGAGGTGCCCGTGCGCGGCGCGCAACTGCTCGGCGTCGTCACCGCCCACGACGACGGCCTGCTCGGAGACGATCCACTTGTCGGGCCCGAGGATCTCGCGGGTCTTGCGGGACTGCTCGGGCATCACCAGATACGGGTGCGCGCCGTCGGCATCCGTGCCGGACAGTTCGATCATCTTCGGGCCGAGAGCGGCGAGCAGGCGGACCGGCCGGCCCGAGCCCGGCTCGATCTGCTCCGGCACGGCGGCCATCTTGTCCAGGTAGCTGCGCATCGTGGCCAGGGGCTTGGCGTAGGTACCGCCGAAACCATGCTCGACGAGCGGGGCGTGGCTGACGCCGAGGCCGAGGACGAACCGGCCGGGGTGCAGCGCGGTGAGGGTGCGCGCGCCGGACTCCGCTGCCGAGGCGGCGCGGGCGTGAATGTTGGCGATGCCGGTGCCGACGACCAAGCGTTCGGTGGCCGAGAGGAACGCCGCCGACTGGGTCAGGCACTCCTTGCCGGTGACCTCCGGAATGAACAACGAGCCGTAGCCCAGGGATTCGATCTCGCGGGCGACGTCCTGTGCCTGGCCCATCGGCCACGTGTCACTGGACCACCACACACCAATCGTGGCGGGAAAGTCGATGCGGGCGCGGGAAGTGTCGGTCACGCCTCGATGGTAAGCGGTCAACCATCGGGTTGGTCGGGCGCCTCCAACGCGCGAATGAGACTGGCCGCGTCCCAGGGCCCCTGGTGACGGCGGCCGTTGACGAAGAAGGTCGGCGTCGACCCCAGATCCATCAACTCGGCGTCCTGGGCGTCGTCCTGCACCCGATGCAGAACGCGGGGCGAGTGCAGGTCCTCGTCGAACCTAGCGACGTCGACCCCGACCCCGTCGGCGTAGCGGTAGATGTGCTCCCACTCCAGATAGTCCTGGAACTCGAACATCCGGACCGCCATCTCGAAGAACCTGCCCTGCAGGGCGGCGGCCTCGCTCGCGCGGGCCGCGTCCAGGGCGTGCGGGTGCACGCGTTCCTGCGGAAGGTGGCGCCACACGTAGCGCAACCGGTCGGGGCCGAAGTACTCGCGCACCTCGTCGATGGCGCCGGTCGCACGGCTGCAGAACGGACACTCGAAGTCGCCGTACTCGACCAACGTCAACGGGGCGTTGGGATTTCCGCGCATGTGGTCACGGTCGGGGTCGACCTCGCGGATCAGTGTCATGCCCACCGAGATCGGCGGACTCAACCAGTCGGTGACCCGGAAGGTGATCCACCCGAACACCAGCGCCAGCACCGAGGCGGCGAGCACGCCGACGCGGGCCTGATCCTGCTTGGCCGGGTCGTCGATCGCCAGGTCCACGATGAACAGCGAGATGGTGAAGCCGATGCCGGACAGCGCCGCCCCGCCCGCCACGCGCCGCAGCGTCAAACCGGGTGCCAGCACGCCCAGTCCGGTCGCCCGCACCAGCGCGGTCGCCGCGGTGATGCCGACGAACTTGCCGACCACCAGACCGGCGACCACGCCCCAGGTCAGCGGGGATGCCACCGCGGCCGCCATCGTCTCGCCGTCGAGGTGGACGCCGGCGTTGGCCAGTGCGAACGTCGGCAGTACGAAGAACGACACGTAGGAGCCGAAGCCGGTCTGCAGCCGTTCGTTGATGGAGATCGAGTCCCGCAGGCTGCGGGTCGCCGCGCGCGCGTACTCCGAGTTCGGCGACTGCCGGAATGCTCGAATGACCTCGACCGCCTCCTCGACCCGTTGCCGTTGCGGGGTGAAGACCGGAATCAACAGGGCCACCACGACTCCCGCGAGCGTCGAGTGCACACCTCCGGCGGACAGCGCCACCCACAGCGCG
>Ga0209051_1003244_pt1 | contig 10808 bp, 6 predicted proteins | sample AraplaCvi_mMS_r2_2_FD_184286 | JGI IMG/M metagenome (GOLD analysis project Ga0209051, IMG submission 184286) | Arabidopsis root microbial communities from North Carolina, USA - plate scrape MF_Cvi_mMS_r2 (SPAdes) (version 2) | ecosystem: Host-associated > Plants > Roots > Endosphere | place: USA...
CGCCGGGCTGTGGTTCCGGCGGACGCGTTTGTTGTCCGTAGTCATCGTGTCCATTAAGAGTTGATCGTGGACACGATCGTTGGCGGTTCAACCGGGCGATTCAAGATGGGACGGCTGGACGCTCACGAACGTCGAGCTCAGGTGTCGCACGCATTCCGGACTCTGCCCCTAGCGGGGCCGCCGGCCAGCGGCTGGTCTGTGAGGTGTTGCTGACCTTTAACACATTGCAGCACGTCCTGTCTCCTTTGAGGCACTCACTAGGCGGCCCAATCACACGAAAGCGCGATGACCTCAGTGCCACAATCCAGTGCGGACGCCGGCGGATTACCTTCACCCTCTTGAATGCAACGGTGATCAAGAGTTCGAATACATGAATGACACTGTCGATATTCGCTGGCCCGAGGTAGGTCGCTACGGAATGCGATGGCGCCACATTTGCCGGCGGACGCGCGAATTCGCGCGGTATTTGGGTAAGGCCCCTAGAGTGGTCTCAAGTAGGGCCCCTCTTTTCGGCTACGTGCTGCACTACGGTGGCTATGGCCTGAACTACCTTGGATGCGCACTCGTTGCCTTCGGCATCTTCACGATGGAGGAGCACGTAGGCATAGACGAGGTGATCGACGGGCCCGTAGGAGTCGGGGTTCTATTAGTGTTCTTAACCCTTATGACGGGTCAGTTCGGGGAGCGTCTGCTTCAACCCACAGCCGACGAGCGGCTTACCGCCGACAGACGGAAACCCATCGTCCTTCTGCGCTCGTTCTGTGACGATGACGTCCAATTGGTAATCAGATACCAAAGCGCAGGAGAGAGCGGCGGCTTCATCATCGAGCGTTTCGAGGAAGCTTTGGCAGTGCAGTTTCAACGTTACGGTCCATTCGTAGCCGTGGGAAAGCCAGGCGAGCCGAAGCCGTTACTAGGGGCCGCCCGCAAATACCGGCCATGGATCGAGGACTTCTCGGCAAACTACTGATTGTGATGCCGCCACCGCCGACAAGACAAACCCTCTTCGGCTGGAAGAAGCTCCGCCGGGAGCAAGAGTCCATTCGGCAGCAACGCTGGGATCGCCTTCGCAGTTTGCTCGCATCCTCGGCACCTTTCACCGACCTTCCAGAGAGGCCCCCCGCCCATCTGCTGGCCTTGCACCTTGCTGCGGATGGCAAGGTCGTGTTCGTTGCTGGACCAGACTCACCGAAGAAGAAGGACTACGACAAGGCGATTCGCTTGGCCATCTTCGGAATGTTTTGCTATAGCGAGAGCAAGCCCGTGCAGCATTGAAGCAGTCGTCCAACTCCCCGCGGCGAACGCTCCAGCGAGCGCCAGGAGGAAGGCGCCTGCCATTGTCCACAAGGCAGTCCCGGCGACTTCGCCCTGAGCGAAGGATGTCACACAGGAAGGCATTCGGCAGGACTCTGCCGTAGGTCAGATGCTCCAGCGCATCGGCCGGTCGAGCAGATCGCCAGCCAACGTCCAGTTCTGGCGCCTGCAATTGTCCGAGTGAGCAGCGCGCTGACCCGCACTAAGTCTGGAGCGGCGCTCCGGCGGATTCCGCTTCAATTGTGCTTCCCAACGGCTCCTGTCCGTCGACCGGAACTGCTGGACTCACAGTGTCAGCCACGTAGCGGTCAGAGTGGCGCCACTCCGTCTGCCGCGCCGGCGACTGTGAGGTGCCGCAAACCATCGCGGTGCGATCGAATATCGTCTCAGGTCGCAGGTCAACCGAATGTCATCTCTGCTCGCCAGTTAGATCAGGCATCCGGACCCCAAAGCGGAAGGTAGCCACCCGCTGGCACCTAGCCGGTAAGCGGGCGCATAAAGCTGAGGTGGTCAATATTCTTCATGCCACCTTTCCAGCCGCCCAGAAGCGACGCTTCTTGCTCTTTAGATGCGAGCCGCCAAAGCGGCCGTTAGATGTTCGTTGTCATCATCAATGCTTAGGATGCGACCATTATTCGTCAGGTGTAAACCGTAAATCCTTTATGGGAGGAACGATCATGATTAGGAGCTTAGTAATTTCGCTTGCGTGCGCAACGTTTCAGTTGAACAGTTTTGCAGGAGACTGTCAAAGTCGGCAGTTGCCTGACGGTACATGGACCACTGATTGCCCATCTGAGTCGCCGAATGCTCCACCGGCGCAGATTCCGCAGACGCCTTCCGCCGGGCCAGCGGGCCTATATGCTTGCTATTCTTCAGCAGGAAAATGTCCGCTCAACCCAAGAAGCGCTCGAATTGGCCTGGGTGCCGCATGCACATGCCAAAATACTCAAGGCGTGCAGTTCAGCGGGACGGTTGGCTACGCAAACGGTCCCAGTTCGAGATGATTTGGCGAAACTTGGTGATGCGCCTCACCAGCGGTGCGCTGGCGTGTGTGGCCCTTGGTTTTGCGATTGGGTTGGGGGCTCGTGGGGAACCCCCCGCTCAATCTTCGACGCCGGCTGTATCAATTGATCAGTGCACCAATCAAGCGTTGAGTCTTATCAAATCCAGTCCTGTGGATGTCGATCTTCTCGCTTCTCTGCGAGATTATTGCTATTCGCGAGCGCACGGGGACGGATTGTTGAATGACTTTGCGATAAGGCGTCTCAAATTTCTGCAGCAAGCCTATGACGAACGAATTCTTCTTTGGATGGTCGTCGCTCTCACCATGGGGGGCGTGGGCTTGGCGGCCCTTCAGATGGTTACCTCATACCGATTGAGCGCTGATGGCCGCGCAGCAGGCGTTGAGGGGCCAACCGAGTTCTCCCTTGAAAGAGGAAGGATTGCATTGAAGTCTTCAGTTACTGGTCTGTTCGTATTGATATTCTCGTTTGCATTCTTCTACGTCTTTGTATTCGAGATCTACAAGATCAAGGATGTCAATCCTGACTCAATAGATCAATCGGCCCGTGCGTCGTTTACGCCAGGGCTGATGGCAGGTGCCTCCGCATCGTCGGAACCAAGATCCGACCGGTCGACGCCCGACAGGCGCAAATCGACTCAGCGATCCACACCCCCTTGATCGACAGCTTTCAGCAACAGCCGCCATTTGCCGTCCAAAGTTGAACGTCGCGTCCCAGTCGGGACTGTGTGAGAATGCGGCCGAGAGCGAGCGCATGAGGAAGTGTTGAATCGGAAGTGCTGCATTTCTGCCCCGACGACCCTCAGTGGTCTGTGCGAGGCGACATTCCGCTCCTGAGGGGTCTGCAAGCGTTCTGGACCCCGATCAGGCATGAAGGCACGCTCACGTGCCCACCAACTTCATCGCCTTCATCGTTTTGGCGATACCAAGGATGCTCATCACGCGTTTGAGGTTGTAAGCCAGCACGTGAAGACTCATTTCGGTGGCGACATTGGGCAGTCGCCGAGTCAAGAAGTGCGCTGAGCCCATCCAGTGCTTGAGGGTTCCGAAGACGTGTTCGACGGTCCGCTTTCGCACCGTCATTGCACTCGGCCGTCGATCCAGTCGGCGCTCCACGGTCTCGAGCACTGCCTCGTGTTCCCAGCGGGAGATGCGTCTGTAGTCACTCGGCGTGCGCTGCGCCTTGATCGGACACCGCGGGCATGCGCTGCTCCAGTAGCGGCGAATCTGAAGGCCATGTTCTTCCCGAGTGAAGCGGTAGATTGCTCGTTGGCCAGCGGGGCACTTGTACTCATCGTCCCGAGCGATGTAGATGAAGTCGCCCTTGCCGAATCGTCCTTCGGCCTTTGCGCCGGAGGTCGCGGACTTGGGGACGTAGACTGCGATCCCCACGTCTTCACAGGCCTTGATTTCAGGGCTGTTGTAATAGCCGCGGTCGGCATGGGCTTGCAACCTGGTCTTACCCATCGCTGCGCGCGCCGCCAGCGCCATTGCGCTCAGCTTCGACCGGTCGCTGCTGTCGTTGGTGACTTCATGCGCGACGATCAGATGATGTTTGGCATCGACGGCCACCTGGACGTTGTAGCCCACGATTCCCGAGCCCAGCCGGGCGGTGGCCATTGAGCGTGCATCTGGATCGGTCACTGACAGTTGTCCGTCGGGACTGGACTTCAGCTCCGTCTTGAGTTCGTCCAACTGGCGCATGCGCTGGCGCAGCTTCTTGATCTTGTCCTGCAACCGCTCGGTCTTGGCCTGCAGCCCGGCCGGCTGCGTGCGATCGGCCGTCTCCAGCGTGTCCAAGTAGCGCTGGATGCTTCGCGAAATCTGCTCCTGGAAGCGGTCGATCTTCACCGCTGTGAAGTTGCGGTCGCGATTGTTGACCGCCTTGAATTTGCTACTGTCGATGGCCACGATGGCCTGCGAGAACAGCTTCAGTTCACGGCATAGAACCACGAACCGGCGGCAGACGTTGCGGATGCCAGTGCCGCTGTCACGTCGGAAATCGGCAATGGTCTTGAAGTCCGGCGCCAAGCGCCCGGTCAGCCACATCAGCTCGAGATTGCGCTGGCATTCGCGCTCGAGGCACCGGCTGGACTGAATGTGATTGAGATAGCCGTAAACATAGATCTTCAGCAAGACCCCCGGGTGATACGACGGGCGACCCGTCGAGGCCGGCGTCAGGCCCTCGAAGCCCAACGCCTCCAAATCGAGTTCACCGATGAATGCATCGATGACTCGAACCGGGTTGTCTTCGGCGATGAAGTCGTCAAGACACTCGGGAAGTAATGCAACCTGGCTACGGTCCTCGCCCTCAACGAATCGCGCCATCCGCTGTCTCCGCTTGCCGCGACAGCTTCTCACTCTACGCAGACATGCTTCGGCACGTCAGGGGGTTTTCACACAGCATCAGTCTATTGCCGACGATCTTCTTGGAAGGCCCGAGCGCGCTGAGGCCCAAGCGTCGAGGTGATATCGGCCGCACGCCGGCGGTGATGTCAGTTCCGACGCCTACTTCGACTGATACTCGTACGCCCCCATGTCGACCACGGGCCCGTGGCCACCGTCGACGATGCGGGGCGCGCCACGGAGGTCGCGCGGCAGGTGCTTGATGGGTTGGTTGCTGCCGGCGTCGATGAGCGGCGAGCCGGGATCCAGCTGCCAGCTGTCCAGAGTGAATCCAGGCTCGACCAGCACATTGCCGCGCTCATGGGAAAAGTCGCCGCATTCGGGGTCGACAAACTTGCCGTGCGCAGAGAAGGCGTCGTTGTGATGAATCGTCGGGAGAGCCCAGGTCCAGCAACTCAATGCGGTGGCGTCGTTCGCCGTGTACATGATGTTGTTGGCGAATTCGAATCTGCGGAGATCGCCACTGAGCGACACGAGCGGTGCGCTTCCCCTCAGCGCCACGCTGGTGTTGTTGACGAATTTCCCGGTCATGTCCCCGCCAAAGTCGGTATCGCCGCCGACCAGGAGCACGCTGCTGTCAACGCTGTAGTCGACATTGCGAATGAACAGATTGTCGGCGGCCTGGAGGTACACCTGCCCATACGTGTGAAATGCTCGGTAGAGCGTATCCTTGACGACGTTGCGGATGACCTTGATGCTCGCGCCCGGCCGGCTGTCCGTCAGCACTTCGATCCCTTCGACGTTCCCGTCCAGGAAATTGTCCTCCACGACGACCTGGCGGGGATAAGCCAGCCAGACGGCCGTGGTGTGGTTTCCCTTGATCACGTTGTGCTTGATGGAACCGCCGCCGAATCGGAGACGGACGGCACCATAGGAGTACCCATCGACCAGCGCGTTGTCGATGATGATGTTGTTCTCGACATGGGTTTGCCCCCGGTCACCATTGATGCCGCCGTGATCGCCATGACGAATCGTGAACCCGGAGATGCGGTAATCGGTGGCGTGTGAGTTCTTGGACGCGGAAACCTCGATGACGTTCGTGGCACCTGTGCCATCGATGATCGTGCTTTCTGCTCCGGCTTCGCTTTCGAGCGTGAGGATGCCCTTGTCGCGGATCGCCAGGCCCTCGAAATAGATGCCCGGAGCGACGAGGACGGTGTCGCCCGTTCGAGAAGCGTCGATGGCTCCCTGGATCGTCGGATATTGGCTCGGCACGCGAAGCGTGGCGGCCTCCGGGGCATGGCCCGACAGTGCCAGCAGCGCCGCGAGCGCCGTGCGATGCAGGAAGACGAACGAACGTGGCATGGCGGCCTCCCTTCTGGATTGTGGTTTGCAGAGCGCATAGTCTTCGCGCCGCCACGGGAGGGAGAGAGCGTGCAAACCCTCGGTCGGAGCCCGTCCCCGCGATCAGTCCGGGCGAAACGTCGGAAGCTGGTCTAGTTCCTTAGCCCAGCGGCCGGCCGCGCGTTGCGCCCACCGCATCCTTAGTTCGAAGGATTCGTCCGAGTGACGGGCGAGCAAAATTGCCGAACTGGAGGAATGGGGCGGGTCGTACCCGAATCACCGTGCTGACGCACCTGTCTGCAAAGTTGGCCTGGGGGCTGCGGCGCGGGCTCACGCTCCTTGTCGGCCTGCCGCTGTTGTTCCTGGTGACCATGCTTGGAGGGGCCGTCGCCGGCGCCGCGGGAACCGCCGTGACTTTGGCACTGGGCGATCTCTACAGCCCTTCAGTCGCCTGGAATCTGTCGGTGAGCCTGGTCGCGGCAAGCTGGGCGGGTCTGTACGGCGCAGTTCCGCCGGCCCGATTCGTCCAGCGCCTCTTTCCGCTGCGTGCGGACGAGCGGCGGCGCTGGGGCGTGATGGCCATGGTCGTTCTGATCGGCGTGTCGAATGCGGCCTTTGCCGTCTGGCGGCAGTTGCATCCGGATCCGTTGATGCCCGGGACGATTGGCGGACCGGAAAGCCTCGTGAGTGGGTTCGCGGTCGTGATCGTGCAACTGGTGGTGATGCTGCATGTCTATCTCAGGCGCGAGTCCCTGTTGCCAGGGCACCGGATCCTGTACCTACGCAGATTTCGCAGTTTCAGCGACCGGGTGGTGTACCGCTTCCTCCTGGCTGCCCTGCCCCGGGGAGCCCGGTTGACGGTGATGGTGCCCGCGCACGGAGGCGCGCGCGACTTCGATCCGTTCGCCATTGGCTTTGCCGGACTGCGCTGGCGCGCCCCCTTGATGGCCATTCCTCGCATGCTCGTCAGCTCGCAGGACGCATGGCAGGCTCACGTGCGCAGGCTCGTGCAGACCGCCGGCACCGTCGTCGTGGACGGTAGTGCGGACTCCGCGTCGATGGCGATCGAATACGGCCTAATCGAGTCACTGGGCGCCGGATCGCGGACGATCGTGCTGATGGAGGCATCGGCCGTTGGCCGCCCACCGACCTTTTCAGGCGCCACGACGCTCACCTACCAGCGCGACGTCCGTTCCTCCTTGTGGCGCGGGCTGATGTGGTTGCTCCTGTTCGTGGGGTACGCCTACCTGACTGTCCGCGAGCCTGCCTACTACCCGGGCGTGGGTCTGTACTGCTTCCTGCTCGTGCTGCCGGCCATCTTCCAGAAGTCCATTGCGCGCGAATCCGTACTGTCACTGCGGCGAGAGATCAAGCGGCGGGTCGATGAGTTTGCACAGCGGCCGCCGCGGATATGGCGTGGCGTGGTGGCGAGCATCCTGATCGGCGCAGTGCCTCTCGTAGCGGCCTTTGGGGCGCGCTGGTACTACCCGCCACTGTCGGTGGGCGATGCGGCCGCATGGGAGTCGGCCACCGGGCGAATGTCCGGGCAGAAGATCGTCGTCGGATCACAGACCATCGACGTTCCGGTTCCGTCAGGCTTCGTGAACCCGAAGAACATCATCACCGCCTTCCGGCGCCAGAGCGCACCGGAAGAGGCTGCCGGAATCCGCAGAATCGATAGCTTCGTGCCCGCCGACTACCTCCCCCGGGCCCTGCTGGACGATCAAGCCTCGCGGGATGTCTACATGGTCGTGTCGATCTTTCGTGCGGCCGAGGGCGAGTTGTTGGACGTCGCGACCTTCGAGAGCCAACAGGATGGGGCCAGGCAGCCCCGTCAGGACGAGCTTCCCGCGAACTTCGCGCATCCTCTCTTGCTGGGAAGCGGTCCGCGCTTCATCTCGCGCGCGATCGATTTCTCGTTCGATATCGAACGCTCCGCGGGACGCGTGCACAGGGTGAAGACCTGCACGAACAACTCCGTCCTCGTTCTCGGCAAGTCCTTGCAAATGACGCTTTGCCGAAATCTGGAGACCGAGCGCGACGCGCAATGGACGCGCGCCGTCACTTCGCAGTGGATATATGAAATCCTGCAGCGCAATGCGGCCGTGCCGAAAAGCAGCACGGGGATGGTCGGCGACATCGTGCCAAGTGCCGGGGCGAGCCAGTCGGAAGCGAAAGAATCGATCAACATCCGGGTGTCGGAAGTTCTTCGAGGATCACCGGCAGCCGCGGCGGACCTTCGTGCAGGCGACCTGATTGTCGCCATCGCGGGCAGGCCGATGCGCGAAATGTATGAGCTCAAGCGCGTGTTCGAGCAATTGCCACCCGGCGCGAGCGTCGAGCTCACTGTTCAACGCGACGGGCGCGGCATCGTGCTCACGCTATCCAGATCATGAAGGGCGGGAGCGCTCGAGGACCTTCACCACTTGTCAAGCGAGGCCGATGAGGAGTGTGCGCACGAGCTCTGGTTCGCTCGCAGCAGCCCCCTAGAGCTCGAAGAAGTACTTGCCCGGTATCTGCCCGAATCGACCCGTCATCAGCGGATTCCCGATGCGGATGGCGACTCGGCTTTTCAGGTCCGCGTTCGCCAGCGCCTCGACGAGCGACGGCTGTCTCGCGAACAGCGCCTGGAAGGATCCGTCGTCGAACGCCGCCTTCAGGCCGCGTTCCACCCGGTCCCGCAGGTCGGGTCGGTCGCGGCGCACGAAGAAGAGGCGGCCGAACGGGTAGATGAGCAGGACGTGGCTTTCGACCGTCGCGCTCGGCGCCGTCGATCGGTAGCGATCCAGGAAGCCATAGACTTCGTTGACGCCCAGGGGGATCGCGTCGAAGCGCCCGTTCTCCAGCATCGGGAACAGCAGGGGCCACGTGGACGCCGTCACGACGTGGAGGCCGGCATGCTCGAGGACTTTGATGTCGGGTGCGCCCGATCCCTGGCCGAAGGTCAGGCGACGGAGGTCCTCGATGCCCTTGACCCGCGCGAAATCAGCGGCGCGCTCCTTGCGCACGATGAAGAGTCGCCAGCCGTTCAGGCCGCGGTCGATCGGAAGATAGATCGGCAGGAACTCCTGCTCGAACGCGGCGCTCGTTCCGCTGTCGAAGATGTCGATCGTGCCGGTTCGCAGGAAGTCGAGCACGGCGCTCGGGTTCGCGGGGCGCTCCAGGAATTCGAGCTCGAATGGTTGTCCGGCCTTGGTCAGTGCGAGCTGAAGCACCTGGAACCCGAGCTGGCCCTTCCCGCTGCCGTTCAGGTTCGGATAGACGATCTTCACCGGGCCCGCCGCGCGGGCGCCATGAAGCGCTGCGGCGGACAGGGCCGCGGTCATGATTTGCCGACGATTCGGCCGGAAATGTCCTGGCGACGATGTCATGACTTGCCTTTCCGAATGTCGAAGCCGGCCTCACACGTACTGCGCGATGACGCGATCGATCTCCGCCAGCGCGACGCCGATGTCGAAGGGCTTTCCCAGGTATGCGACGGCGCCGGCTTGCAGGGCGGCTTCCTGGGCTTGCGGCGTGACATCGGCCGACACCGCGATGACCGGCACGTCGGCGGTCTCGGGGGTGTCCTTGAGACGCCCCAGCAGTTCGATGCCGCCCATGTCCGGGAGGTGGAGGTCGAGCAGGATCAGGTCGTAATGGCCCTGAAGGGCCGCCTGCAGCCCCGAGGCGGCGGTGGGCTGCACATCCAGGACGACGCCGAGCCGCTGCAGCAGCATGGCCGCCATCACCTCGGCGTTCACCTCGTTGTCTTCGACGTACAGCACCCGGATGTCCGCGCCTTTCGTGGCGGACGGCACGGGCGCCTGGCCGGTCGATGCATCCGCAACCGAGGTCGTGGCGGCGGGGAGCAGAACGCTGAATTCGGAGCCGACGCCGAGCGCGCTCTCGACTTTCAAGTCTCCGTGCATCAATTCGACGAGGCTCTTCGTGATCGTCAGGCCGAGCCCGGTGCCCGGGCGGTTCGACGTCTCCTGCCCCAGGCGATTGAACGGATCGAACATCTGCTTCTGCTGCTCGGCCGAGATGCCGAGGCCGTTGTCGGCCACGGTCAACCTGACGCGGTCGGGCGGCACGGAGGCCAGCATCAACCGCGCGCGGCCGCCGGAGGGGGTGTATTTGATGGCATTGGAAGCCAGGTTGATCAGCACCTGTCGTACCCGCGTCGCGTCGGCCTGGGCGGGCGGCACGCCGGCCTCCGCCTGGATCTCGAGCGAGACGCCCGCCGCCAGCGCCTGTCCCTGGAGCATTTCGACGACGACCTGGATCTCGCGCCGCAGGTCGACGGGCCTCAAGTCCAATCGCAAGGAGCCTGCGGCGACGCGCGAGAGATCCATGATCTCGTCGATCATCGCCAGCAGATGTTGCCCGGCCTTCTCGATGTGGTCGATCCAGAGCAATCGGCTCTGGTCGAGTTCATGGGCGCACTCGGCGCGCAGCAACTGCGAGAAGCCGATGACGGCGTTGAGTGGCGTGCGAAGCTCATGGCTCATCCGGGACAGGAAGGTCACCTTCGCCAGATGGGCCTGCTCGGATTGCTCCTTGGCGGCTCGCAATGCGGCTTCCATGGCGATGTGCCGCTTCAGATCCTCGTCGAGCTTGCGAGTGATCCGGTTGTAGCCTTGCACGACCTCGCCGATCTCGTCGTACCGGGTCTCGGGCAGCACGACCGTTTCAGAATTCAATGCGTGGCCCAACGCGCTCTTGAGCTGGCGCAGCGGCCTCAGGACGATCGCGGCCAGCGTGGCCGAAAGGGCCGCCACGAGAACGATGTCCATCAGCA
>Ga0209051_1003247_pt1 | contig 10804 bp, 5 predicted proteins | sample AraplaCvi_mMS_r2_2_FD_184286 | JGI IMG/M metagenome (GOLD analysis project Ga0209051, IMG submission 184286) | Arabidopsis root microbial communities from North Carolina, USA - plate scrape MF_Cvi_mMS_r2 (SPAdes) (version 2) | ecosystem: Host-associated > Plants > Roots > Endosphere | place: USA...
ACACCTTCAGCCGCAACACCCGCAACCAGTTGAAGCAGGTCTTCGACGCCCTGCGCGAGTTGATGACCCCGCCCGATCCGCCCAAGCGGCCCATCGGCTTCGTCACCGACGAGTCCAAGACCAAGCCCTGACGCCGCCCCGGCCCATCGACGGCCGCGCCGCCCGCAACCCCCTTAGCAGCTAAGGGGTGGCCGGCGGCTTTTTGTTTGTTGAAGAAGACTTCCATGCTCCTCGGCTGCAGCGTCGATCTCGCCCTCGCCCACCGCGAGGTCGTCGACGGCATTGCCTGCCTCGGGCGGCTGGCCTGCGGCGCCCTTGGCCTGGCAAACTGCGCGCTTCGCGACGAGCCGCCGCCGAGCGACGGCGCCGCCCAAGACCTCAACCGAGGAACGCCTCGCGTCGACGCGCGCTGAGGTTTGCGGCGTTTCCACCCCGGCCCCGGCGCCGCGGGGCTGCGGCGCAAAGCGCTACGCTGGCGTCCTATCGCTTCTGACCTCCACCCGCCGTGTCACGGCTTTCCGCCATGCCTCCGAGTCCTCGTCCTCGCCACTTACCCTCGAGCAGCGCCGGCGCGACCGGCGACGCGCCGCGGCGTTTCGACTCGCCGACCGCCGTGCTCCTTGCCCGGCTCGACGCCATGGAGCTCGAACTGCTCGTCAAGCTCGACGCGCTTGCGGCCATCGAAGTGCCTTCCGCCGGCACCGCGACGCCCGCCGCGAAGCTCGGGCTTGGCGAGATCCTGCGCCTCGTCCTCACCACCGCGTTCGTCGCGATCAACTACACGCTCGCGCTCGCCTGGCTCTGGGGCCTTTGAGGTTTTCGGGCATTTCGGCCCTCGCCCCGCGACTGCCCGCCGTGCCGGTTTGAGGGTTTTCAGGACTCGGCGCTCGCCTCGCGGCCTCGGGGGTTTGGACACTTCGCAAGCCGCCGCTCGGCCCCGGGCGCAACGCGGCTTCGCGAGTTCCGGCGGCTCCGCCCTCGACGCCTACCTTCACCCCGTATAACTCCGAGCTATACGCACCGATTCACGCAAGTCCTTGATTTGCCTTGGGCGTATAACGCGGCGCTATACAGCATGTGCCGCCTCGCGCCGCGCCAGTTATACAACTTTCTCCTTGTGGATCAAGGGCTTGGCGCAGTTCGAGGCTCGGCGTATACCGTGCGTAATGTGTGTGGCTTTGCAGAGGGGCCCCGGCCCTCAGGTCGGGGTGACTTCGGCACGCTCGGCGAACCGCGTTCGCAGGCGCTCGAGCCGCTTGCCTCGGTTCAGTCGAACTTCACTTGGCAGTCGTCAAGCTTGAACGAGTTGCCGTCGTTCAACACCAGCACACCGTCTGTAAGCTGACCCAGCGTCACGTGCAACCCAGCGCCGCCTTGCGTCACCTGTTGCCGCCAGCCTTCGAGGTCGCCCTTGTACGAGAGGCCGCGGAAGCGCCGTCCTGTCGGCGTCGTCAGCTCGCATCCTTCGAGGATAGCGCCACCACTCTTCAACAAGGGGGGATCGACAAACCACACAAGCTGGTCGAATAGCTTGTCGGTCGGTAGTTCGCCCCCGACTTCGAAGTACCAAAACTCGCGTTGCGGCCTGGGCACCAGCCCCGGAACTTGCCGCGTGGTTTCGATAGCACCCGCGATGTTGCGCATGTGCTCTTCGTGCGTGATGACGCGCTTGTTCATCGTTCATTTCCCCGGCTTAGGCGGCGTAATGATGAACTGGAAGTTGTCCACGCCTGCCGACTCGAAGAGAGGGCCGTAATGGTCTGCCAGCTCCCGGCTGTTCGTGTGGTAGATGACTTGATCGAAGGCGTTGCCATATTTCATCGCCTGGTCGAGCATCTTCTGCTGCTCGGCTACCGCCCACGGCCTATTGCCGTTCGGGCTCCCCGGGTTGCGCAGCGACGTCGCCCAGTCGTCAACATACTTCGCCTCGATTGCAGAGTCCAGTCCATTCACCACGGCAACATTGTCGGCGATACCGTTGACCCTCTGTCCGTTCACCAGCGTCGTGTATTTGCGCTGCTGGAACGTCGTGTTCCCGTAGGCGTCGCGTATCTGCGTCTCGTAGGCCTGCGCCGTGTCGATGGGACGAGTGCGCACCCGGGCAAGCGTCGAACTACCGACAGTTCGCCCCGGCGTGTTGATGCCCACCAGCCCACCGCCCAAGCCTTCAGCGATACCGCCAAGCGTCAGGGCTACATCCTGCGCTTGCTGGCTGCCGCCGAACAGTCTGACGACGCCCGACGCGATGGCGCCGATAGGAGACGCAACCATAGCGTCATAACGCTGCAGCTCCGGAGGCACCGGCGGCCCGATCACGCGCTGGATGTTTGCCTGCTTGGCCGCTTGTCCCGCGGCGGTCTGCGGCTCGTACTGAGCGAAGTGGAACCAGAACTCACTCAGATTGCCGTTCGCCAACGCGCTGCCCATCGACGAGAAGGCGCTGTAGTTGCCCGCGACCACAGCCGACTCGGTCTCCGTCTGCCACTGCTGGCGCTGCTGCTCCGACGTGGGCACAGACGGCCCCATGACCCCACCGGCTGCTCCGGCAACGACGGCCGTCGGTATCGAGTTGATCGTGTCCGCCACGATGGACGAGTCAAGCTGCGATACCGGAAAGAGCGACTCGTTGATGGGCACCAACGGCGAGGTGTCGCGAACGTTGGCAGCACCGCTGGAAATGAGCGCATCAGTGGCTGCGTTCTGTGTAGCCACCCACTCGCTACTGGATCCGCCTGAAGAAGCCGAGAGGGAGGGATCGACGGACAGGTAGGTGTACGAGCGATCGAGCCCGTCGTCTCCGCCATGAAGCACCATCCCGCCGCCCGTAGCGTTCTGCTGGAACCACGCGTCTCGCCGAGCCATCCAAGCGTCCACCGCCTTGTCGCCCGTGCTGTTGAAGGCCCGTGCTGATTCCGGCAGGTCCGGATCTGTTTTCGCCCAGTCCGGCAGGCCGTCGTCCGAATTACCAGCGAACACCACAGAGCCAGAGGGTGAGAAGCCCGAGCCGCCGTTGTCGTAGCCGCTGGCGGCAACCGTGTCCATCACTGCGAACTCGGCCGCGTCGGTCGCCGGATTCGGCGTCGTCGGCAGCGAGCTTTCCGAGCTAGCCAGGCTGCCACCCAGCGCATTGCCAAGAGTAGAAAATCCGCTCGTGGCGGACTTTCACTTTGACGTAAGACCCTTTAAGGGAATGGACGCAAACCGTCGCAGAACTCTGTAAATGAATTTGCCACGAAAGCCAAATGCTCAATGGACGCAGGACTGTCCGCAAGGCCTTCGACTTCGTGATTCCAAAAGAAGACCTTTCCCGCCTGCTCGCCCGCGACGGCTAGTACAACCAGGTTTCCGCCCGCGTCTGTTGCGATTGGCAGCATCTCTTTGGCAAGACGTCCAGCCCCCGAGTAGATTTCATACTTATACTTAAGGCTGAACGTTGATTTATCGGCAACTGAGAAGAAATAGCGAACAGCAGAATCGCCGTAACTCCCGCCAGCACCCGTGGCCTGAAAAACAGGGTTGACTGGCTCGCCACCATTCTTCGCCAGCAAAAACTGTCGATAGTCCGAAGGCAAGGCGTAGCCCAGCGCTGCCTCCAGCGCGGCAACAGATGGCTCATCAACCAGAGGAACGAATTGCTTTTTGATAGCGAATGTCATAGCGGCCCATCGTAGGAGATACCAAACGCACGCTGCCAAATGGCAACACCACCCGTGTGCGGCGTCAATGCATGAACATCTTCGTTCACAAGCTGCATGAGACCAAGGTCCTCATTATGATGCCAAGTATATCCGATAGGAGTGTCGTTGGCTGTTTCGCCGTAGCCAGCAAGTCTGTTGGCGGCAGCGAAGTCCCCATTTCGACTGCCGGTCATTTTGATTTGAACCGTGTTCACTCCATCTTGATTGAGATATGGGCTGTAGTCAGGAAAGCCTTCTGCGCTGTAGTTTACCGTCAACCCATTGAGAGAGGGGTCGGCTGATTTGATAGTAACGGTAGATGTACCGTCCGAGTTCCTAACGATGGAACTGATATTGGGATTGGCGTCTCTAGGCAAGCGCGGACTTACCCCGGCGCGAGTCGCGTTAATTTCGTCATAGACGGCAGCCGCCTCAGGCGAGAGATTGGACGGGATGTGAGAACCTCCCGTTTTGCCAGCAAGGTGTCCCCGCCTAAACGAAGGCCATCTGCAGCGGTCGTTCCAGCCTCTCCTTCTGGCATCTTCAAGAAGAACAGTCCGAGTCCCGCAGCAGTCGCGGTGCGCATATCGCCGGCAGAAGCCGCGGTGATGAACTGACCCGGCAAGGAGACCAAGCCCTCCACCATTTGTTCAACGGTCGGAATCACCCCGTTGTCGTACACCGACTCCGCAAGGTGAATGGGAGCCTGGAAAGTGCCAACGCCGAAATCATTGGCTCCAAGCAGCATGCCCGGAACACCTGTTCGCTTCGCGAAGTCCGCCGCTGCTTGGGCCTCTTGCCCCTCTCGGGTGGCCGTCGCATTTGCATCCTTTTCGAACGCTGCCCAGGCCTTTGCGTCGGCTGCCGCGTTCGCTTCAGGCACCGTAGCGAGAAAAGCGTCCTGGTCGGCCTGCCGTTGTTCCACAAAGGCAGGGTTATCGCCCTGCGCCCTCTGCTTGCCCGTGCCGTCGCCAATCCATAGGCGGCCATCGGCATCACGATACACGCGGCTACCGGTCGCAGCGGCGCTCTGCCGGGCCTGACTTGCGTCTGCAAGCTGGACGGTGTCGTCCGGATTCTCCTGTCCGTCAGGGTTCCACCAGCCCGCGTCGGTGTAGACCTGCCCCGGTCTCGGCGCATTCCCACCGTTGAAGTTCGGGTCAAGCGTCGGGCCACCCAAACCGCTCGGCTGAACAAAGTCGAGCTGCGCGAATTCTGCCGGGTCGGTGTTCGGGTTCGGCGTCAGGGCCGGCGAATTTTCCGAAGTGGCGGGGCTGCTAACCACATTGCCAAGAGCGTTCTCGTCACGCATTTCCGATTGACGGAAATTCTGCTGTGCGGTGTTCTGCGCCCCGCCCTCAACCAACGTCTGTCCTAGCGTGCCGCCCAACGAGCTGATGAACTGCGTGGTCAGGCTGGCCTTGGTGTAGCGCGGGTCGGTCGCCAGCACGGCACCCTGGGCCGCACTGCCCGCGAATCCTGAAGCCAGCTTCTTGGCGAACTCTCCGAACTCGGCGCTGGCCCCCATCGCCCCCATTGCCTCGCCCATGGCAGCGCCTGCAAACTGCCCGACTTCGCTGCCCACCGCGGCCGCCGCCACCTGTCGCCAGCTCCATTCGCCCCTAATGCCCTGCTCGATCGCGCTCGCACCCACAGCCTGAGCCAGTCCGCGCGTCGCGCCGATCAGCGACGACGCACCGGTGCCGCCGCCCGCCTGGAGCGCGCCAGAGCGCACTGGCCCGGCCAACTGTGTCACTTGGTTCAGCCCGGCTCCGACCCCGGCGGTGATGCCAGCGCCGATCGCCGACGTCGCCACCTGCTTCCAGCTGAAGCCCTTAACGTCGCCAGTGGCGTTGCCCACCGCCTGACTGGCAATTGACCCCGCGGCTCCCCCGATAGCCGCCGCACCGATGGCTGCCGCGCTAAAGCCTAGTTGCCCACCGAGAGTAGCTACACCCGCAGCGAACGTGGACATGCCTGCGGTCGCCTCAGGAAGCAGGTAAGCCGCAGCCGCCCCAGCGGTATAGATCGTGACCACGACCGCCACCACCACCATGAGAATCATGCCCACAGCCCCGCACCCGCCGTGCGCGGGTGGCGGCGGCGGATCCGGCAGCGTCGGATCGATGTGCCCGATCACCTCGCCCGGGTTGTACGGCTTGAACGTGCTCGCGTTGTTGTGGATGTTGGTGACCTTGTTCGGGATCACCAGCAACTGCCCCTCCACCAGGTTGTCCGTCGCCGCCAGGTTGTTCGCCTGCGCGATCAGGTACCACATGTCCGCGTCGCCCCACATCGTCTGCGCGATGCTTCGCAGCGTGTCCCCGTCGCGCACCGTGTACCCGACGCTCGTGGCCGCCGGGTAGCCCGCGTTGATCGGCTGGTAGTTCTGGTCGAAGTCCGCCACCGCCCGCGCGTTCGAGCTCGTCGAGGTGGAGCCGCTGTTCTTCTTGTAGCGCGCCGGATCCGCCTTGCCGCCCGGCGAGCTCTGCGCGAGCTGCTCCGCGTACGACACCCGATCCTTGCCGTCGGACGCGATCGTGCTCACGTCGCCCACCAGGCGGTCGCCCGCGTAGTAGTAGTCGTGCTCGCCGTTCTGCGTCGCGTCACTGCTGCCCGACTGCTTGCGCTGCAGCACCAGCCCGTTGGACGCGTTCACGTAGTCCGAGCGCCGCTGGAACTGATCCGCGCCGCCCGTGGGCGTGCTGTAGATGAGCGCCGATTTGAGGAACCCGTCCGCGTCGTACGTGAGGTTCGTCCTGCCCGCGCCCGTGCCCCCAGTGACCACGATGGACTTCTCCTTCGCGTCGTCCCAGTACTGGTACGTCGTGGTCTTGGTGACGTCGATCTTCGCCGAGCCCACGGCGTGCTGCTGGGTCATCGCCAGCGCCCCGTTGCCCGACTTCGTCGCCTTTGTCGTGTCGTCCGTCTTCTCGCTGTAGTAGAGGTAGTCGACCTGCGTCTTCGTCGCACCTGCCACGTCCGTCTGGGTAAGCACGCGGCCGTCGTTGTCGTAGGTCGACAGCTGATCCTGCAGCAGCCCGCCGTCCTGCGTCGACCACTCCACGTACTCGGTCGTGCGCCCGAGCTTGTCGATCGTGCGGTGAGACGCCTGCTGCCCGTTGACCAGCGTGTTCTCCACGAAGCCGTCCGTCGAGTACGAGAACGTCTGCACCGCCGTGCCGTGCGTGGCCGTCTTGCGCTGGCTGCGCGCGTCGTAGGTCAGCGCCACGCCCTGGTCGCCCTGCACGATGGTGGTGGCGCTGTCGCCGCGCACTCCGCTCAGCGCGCCCTTGGTCATCGTGAAGCGGTTCGTCTTGTCGTAGGTGTACCAGAAGCTGTCCACCTGCTTGACGTTGGCCAGTTGATCCCAGTAGACCGCCTGCACCGAGCGCCGGTTGCCCACCGCGTCGTACTCGTACTGCACGTCCACCGCGTCGTCCTGCACGTGCAGCAGGCGGTTGAGCTCGTCGTAGTAGATCGTGCTCGACTGGTACGCCGTGCCCAGCGTATTGTGTGCCGCGTCCCAGCCGCTGTACTGCTCCCACGCCCGGTTGCCCGCGTTGTCGTAGCCGTAGCGCGCCAGCGTGTTGACCACCGTGCTCGTCACCGCGCCGTTGGCGTCATACGTGTCGGTCTGGTCCTTGGCCTCGCGCACGGCGCCGTTGTCGTAGTACGCGTAGTCGATGCGCTGGCCCGTCTCCTTGGAGAACTGCTCGTCGAGCGTGCCGCCGCGGCCGAAGCGGTAGTAGGTGTTGTGGCCGGCCTCGTCCTGGTGGCGCGAGATCTGGCCGAAGTAGTTCTTCCAGTCGATGGTGGTGCGTCCGTCCGCGCCGAGCGTGGTCATCCGGTAACCGCCCAGTTGCACACCGTCATTGCCCAGGATGCCGCTCTCGGCCTCGCTCTTGTCCATCGCGATGAAGGCGTAGGTATAGGTCGTCGCCGCGCCCCCCGCCGTCACCATCTGCGTGACCCGCCCCAGGCCGTCGTAGTCCGTCGTGTCGCTGAAGCCCGCTGCGTTCGTGTGCTTGATACGCTGGCCCATCGCGTCGTAGACGTAGGTGTCGGTCAGCGTCAACGTCTGCGCCTGCGCGCCGCCGTAGGCCACGCGCGTGACACCCAGCTCGTCCACTTCGATGAGGTTGTCCGAGTGGTCGTACAGCTTGGTCGTGACGAAGTTGAGCTCGTCGGTCGTCCTGACGGCGTCGCCCAGAACGTCGTAGTCCGTCCTGCGTCGGGCACCGTCCGCGGCCCACTGCGAGGACACCCGGTCGCCCGCGCCCGCGTAGGACTGCTTGCTGCGGTTCCCGTTGGCATCGGTGATGGTCGACAACCGCCCCGACAGGTCGTAGGCGTACGTCGTGACGGCGTTCGCACGTGTGCGTCCGCCGTGCTCGTCGGTGACGGTCGTCAGCGGGTCGCGCTTGGTGAGCATCTGACCGAGCGCGTTGTAGGTGAACGTCGTCGACAGATCCTTCGTCGAGCTCGCGTCCACCTTCTGCCCTGCCCAATACAGATCCAGGACGTTCTGCGCGCGTTGGGCGGTCGCGTCGTCGAACTCGCTGTCGATCTCGCCGAAGGCGTTCCAGGTCTGGTTGTGGCTCACCTGCGCCGCCGTGCTCAGCGCCGAGACCCACTCCTGGAGCGCGGCCACGCCGGTGGCGGGGCTGCCCACCGTGAGCTGGCCCGAGATGACGATGGGCCGGCCCGCGGCGTTCTTGTAGACCGCATCGTTGCTGTTTGCGGTCAGCATGGTCATCGTCGAGTCGTAGACGATGTCAGCCGCGCCGATGGCGGGCTGGTAGCCCACGGCGTCCCAGAGGAAGATCTCGCAGCCATCCACCAAGCCTGGCTGGGCCTTGAGAATGACGTCGACCGGCGCCTTGCCGGGCGTGGTCAACTGCAGGCGCATGTAGCTCGGCGTCTCGCCTTTCGGGCCCTTGAAGGCGATGGGCGCGCGGTCGACCGTCTTGACGGTGTTGGTCACGGTGCCGTCCGCCGCGATGTGCAGCGTGCCCGTGCCGCCCGTCACCTTAATGCCTGAAGCGTCTGCGCCGGTGTAGGTGTAGGCGTAGTCGACCGGGACGCCATTGGTGGGCCGCAGGTCCACCGCGTCGAAGAGAACGGGTTGACCTGGCGTCACGGTCATGTCGTTCTTCTTGCCGTTGATCGTCAGCGAGAAGGTGGCCGTCGTCGCCGGCACCGAGAACTGGGCCACGGCGGCCTTCATGGTCGGCGGCGAATCCAGGGACCATTTGACGACCTTGCCCGTCGCGTCTACGGTGATGCTGCCGTAGTTCTTGGCGATCACCTTCCCGTCGGCGTTCTTCGTCTCGTAGTAGAAGCGGCGATCTCCCAAGCCGCTCTGATCCACTGCGTTCCAGTTGAAGGTGGACGCCGGCGACTGGGTCACGCGACTCATGACGACGTCGCCCAGGGTCGAATCCGAGGATCCGACCTTCAGCACGCTGAGCGTCGTGGCCGCGGGAATGGTCAGCGGAATGACCGACGTCGGCGACGACGCCGAGAACGCCTTCGTTTTCACGACGCCGACGTTCGAGACCTCGTAGGTGCCCGTGAAGCCGGCGTCGGTGTCGTTGTAGGAGATCGTCGTGGTGCCGCCCAGGTCGACGAAGTCGCTGAGGTCGATGTCCAGGTGCGTGGACGTCGCGCTGCTGGTCGACTTGATGCGCCGGTCGGTCACCGGGATCGAGATCGTTTTCGAGCCGTTGGACAGCACGATGGTGCCGCGCAGCGGCGTCCCCGTGGCCACGTCCAGATGAGCCAGCGGACGATAGCCGTTGTAGGCCGGCGCGTACGACGACTCGTTGCCAGCGCCCAGGGTGAGCTGGCCATCGCCCTCACCCAGCAGCTGGGTGCCGCTCGCGTCGTTCGCGAAGACACGGTAACGATAGAGCGCGTTCAGCGGGTTGATCAGCCCGAACCCCAGCGTCGCGAAATCGCCTTCGGTCAGGTCGAACGCGGCCCCCGTCGGCCGGGACGCCACCGTGTGGATGACCTTCTTGCCGGCGATGGTCAGCTCGATCGCGTAGGACGTCGGACTGCCCCAGGCAGTGGCCAGGGTGCCGCCGAAGTTGAACGTGAGCTGGGGCGCGTAGGTCGTCAGCGCCCCACTGGTGTTGGCCACGCCCACCGTCGAATAGTTGCGCGTCGTACCGTTGGCCGAGCCGAGTTGCACGGAGCCGTCGGTCGCGACGACGAAGGTGCCGTAGAGCTTTCCGGCCGGAGAGTCGAGCAGGTATTCGTAGGTCCCTGCAGCGAACGCCGTCGAGCTGATCGACCCGTTGCTGACGTATTTTGGCGGCGACGACCAGGGATTGCCTTGGCCCGGAACGCGGTAGTACAGCGCGGTCGACTGAGCCGGCGGGGCGAGGTTGGCCGCGAAGTTGATGGTCTTGGCGCCCACGCCGCCCAGCCACACCGAGCCCGTCGCGTGTGGGGTGTACGTCATGGAACCGTCGGCGGCCAGCGTTACGTCGACGGCGCTGAGCACACCCGACGAATCCGTGACCAGTATGGTGATCTTGCCGCTGAGGCCAGGATCCAACGCGTAAGTGTTCGAACCGCCGAGGCTGGTGAGGAGGGCGGTCGACTGACTTGCGGTGCCGTAGTTGGCGTAGACCTCCAGGTGCTGGCCAGTCGTCAGCGGTGGAAGCGTCAGGAACCGCGACAAGAGCAACGTCGAGCCACTGTTCTCGTAGGCGGTATCCGAGTCGTGGGCGAAATGGTGATAGATCGTCGCGATTTGTGTGTAGCCAGCTGCGCCGGGCGGCTTGGCCTGCAGGCTCAGCGGGCTACTGCTGGAAGAGAAGTCGCCAATTCCGATCTGCTGTCCAACCAGAACGGCCTCGAAGACCTCGCCCGTAGCCTTCACCAATTGATACTGCCACGTCGTCGGGAAACTGCTTGGCAGCGTGAAGTTGTCGTTCGAGTTCCAAGGATGTTTCGGGTCGTAAGGCACCTCTGTCGGCGCATGTCCGTAGGTGAGGGACACCTTGGTTGGTGTGACGGTGCCAACTGCTATCGTGGCATCGGTGGTGACGCCTCCATACAGCCCGTTGGTCACGGCAGCGAGAACACCCGACAACGAGGTGTTGCCATCGCTG
>Ga0209051_1003249_pt1 | contig 10802 bp, 11 predicted proteins | sample AraplaCvi_mMS_r2_2_FD_184286 | JGI IMG/M metagenome (GOLD analysis project Ga0209051, IMG submission 184286) | Arabidopsis root microbial communities from North Carolina, USA - plate scrape MF_Cvi_mMS_r2 (SPAdes) (version 2) | ecosystem: Host-associated > Plants > Roots > Endosphere | place...
GAGCGTCACGTCCTTGTTGAAGTTGGCGTCGAACTCGGTCTTGCCGCCGGGCAGCTCGGCTGCCGGCAGCACGGCCGGCGGCCGGGCCTCGACGGCGAAGCGGTCGCGATAGAGGTGGTAGCCCGCCGCGGCCGCGAGGCGGATCGAGACGGCCCGGTCGCCGTCGGGCGCGACCTGCACCTGGAACGCCTGGTCGACGTCCAGGAAGTCGGCGTCCGCGGCGCGCGCCTGCGGCGCCAGGACGTCCGTGGCCAGGAACAGGGCGAGCGCGCAGGGCGCGGGAAGTCTTCGCAGGTTCACGGCAGGTGCCCTCGGGAGTCGGGAACGGAGGGGAGAGCGGTGGCGGATCCGGGAAGCGGGAGCTCCACGTCATGCGCGAGCAGGTCCCCGGACGGGTCGACCGCGAGGAAGGCGACGCCTTGCTTGCGAAGGAACGCCGGGGCGTCCGCGCCCAGCAGCATCCCGATGGTGGCGAGCGCGCCGGCGGCTGCGCAGGTGGCGGAGATCACGCTGACCGACTGCCAGTGCGCGACGGACCGGCCGGTTCGAGGGTCGAGGATGTGGCAGCAGCGACGGCCCTCGGGCGTGACGAAGAAGCGCTCGTAGTCGCCGCTCGTGGCCAGCGCCCCGCGCGCCAGGTGCACCTGCGCGCAGGTGGCGTCGGGCTCGCGCGGATGCTGGATGCCGATGGCCCAGGGCGTGCCGTCGGCGCGCGGGCCGACGATGCGCAGGTCGCCCGCGAGATTCGCGAAGCCGTGCGCGATGCCGGCCTGAACGAGCACGGCGTGCGCGCGGTCGGCGGCGTATTCCTTGCCGATGCCACCGAAGTCCAGCTCCATGCCGGCGTGGGGGAGGCGCACGCGCTGGCCGTCCCATTCGACCCGGTGCCAGCCGATCAGCGGCAGCAGGCGCTCGAGTTCCTCCTGCGACGGCTCGCGGGCCTCCCGGAAGTTCCAGGCGCGGCGCAGGGGGCCGGAGGTGATGTCGAAACGCCCGTCGCTGAGTTCGAACAGGCTGGCGCCGAACGCGATCAGCGCCGCCGTCTCCGCGTCGACCCCGATGGGTTCGGCCGTGCCGGCGGCGGCGTTGATGCGCGAGACGACGCTGTCGGGCCGATAGCGCGAGTACTTGGCCTCGATGCGGCGGACCTCGGCCTGCGCTGCCAGCAGCGCGACGCGGGCCGGCGCCGGCGGCACGCCGGCCACGACGAGCTCGTTGCACGACGCCATGGCGTCGAAGCGCAAGTGCATTTCATCGTCGGCGAGCTCGAAGGTCATGGCGCGGCCTCAAAAGCTGCAGGCTACGCCGAGCTCGAACCATTGGGCCGAGAAGGGCGCCAGGCCGGGCGAGCCGTGGCCGCCAAGGCGCCAGTCGCCGCGCTGCTCGTAGCGCACGTAGCTCGCGTCCAGGTGCCAGCGCGCGTCGATCTTCCAGTCGGCGCGCAGGCCGGCCGAGAGCGCGCCGAATGCCGACAGGCGTTGGTCGGCCGAGGTCGGGTGCTGCCCGTCGTAGCCGGGCGGGAAGGGCGGGCCCAGGGTCGTGCTGTAGACCGGGTCGAAGTAGAACTTCGCCGCGCGCTGCGTCGTGTAGCGCAGGCCGGGCGTGAGCTGGAAGCGGTCGCCGAAGGACTGCACCCAGGCGACGTCGAACGTGCTGGCGCGCACGCCGAAGCTGTCGGCGTAATAGCGCCAACTGCTGCGCACCACCGCCTTCAGGTCGTCGAGGTCGTGGTTCCAGCGCAGCAGGCTCGTGAACTCGTTGCGGTGGTCGGGACGGATGTCGGGCAGCTTGTACGGATCCGAGAAGTAGCCGTTGCCCACGCTGACGCCCAGCGACCATTGCCACAGGTCGCGCGCCGTGGCCGCCTGCGTGACGCCGCCCATGAACTGCACCGTGCGGCGGTGCTCGTGCAGGCTCGGGTCGTCGCTGGAGCCGATCGCGTCGTTCGTGTACGCGAGGCCGACGTTCCACGTGCGGTTGTTGTCCTCGGTCGACCAGCGGTAGTTCCCCGAGACAGCGCGCGAGCGGTAGTCGTGCTCGTTGGAATAGGCGGCGCCGAGCGACCACGCGTCGCGATCGCCGTAGTGGGTGAGGGTCGCATCGGCCGCGTTGCGGCGCTCGCTCATGCGCGATGCGCCCGAGATCGCGGTGTGGTAGCGCGGCGAGGCGCCCGAGACGGCGTCGCTCACGACCGAGCCCTCGAGCGACCAGCGCGTGCCGATCGGCGCGAGCACGTAGGCCGAGGGCGCGAACACGTGGATGCGCTGCAGCCCGGGCTGCCAGTCGTCGTACGACAGCGCCTGCAATTCGACGACGCCCTGCTCGGGCGCGGTCTCGGCATGCACGGCGGCGCCCGGCAGCAACAGCGCCGCCGCGAGGACGGATCCGACACGGGATTCAGTTGCAGCCACATCCGCCCCCGCCGACGCCGTACCCGCCGCGGGCGCTTTCCTTGCTGCTGTAGATGTGCTGGTCGAAGCGCTGCGTGAGCACGTCGCCGCCCATCGTCATCTCGGGCTTGGCGAGCGCGCCCTTCTCCCACGGCTGCGGCGGCGCCCAGGCCGCGCAACCCGCGAGCGCGAGGCAGGCCGCGGCTGGCACCAGGATCGTGATTCGTTTCATTTCGGGCGGAATGCAGGAGGGGGTCAGTGCTGGCCGAGGGCCGAGGCGATGCGGCGTTCGAGGTCGGCTTCGTCTTCCGCGCGGAAGCCCTGGTGGACGGCGATGACCTTGCCGTCGGCCCCCACCAGCACCGAGCTCGGCATCGCCTTGACGCCGAACTGCTTCGCGGCCGCGCCGCCGGCGTCGAAGGCGAGCTCGAAGCTCGCCGGGACCTGCGCCAGGAAGGCCTGCGCGTCGGGCCGCTTCGCGTCGAGGTTGATCGCGACGATGCGCAGGCCCTGCGGCCCGAACTTCTCCTGCATGCGGTTCATCCATGGGAAGGACTGGCGGCACGGGCCGCACCACGAGGCCCAGAAGTCGATGTAGGTCGCGTGCGCCTTGCCGTCGACCAGGGGCACCGTGGCGCCGCCGTCGCCCGGCACGCCGGCGACGGGCAGCGCCTGGCCGGGCTCGAGCGCGCCGGCCGACGCGGCGAGGGACGCCAGCCCCAGGACGGCGGCGAGGACGGCCGCGCGGCGGGCACGGGCGAGGGAGGTCGGGTGGTTCGTCATGGTCTGCCCCTTTCGTGGAAGTTCAGCGTGCGGCACGGCGGCGGCGCCACGCCATGAAGGCGGCGGCCGCGGCCATGCCAAGCAGCACCGGGTCGGCGGCACCGGTGCCCGCGCCCAGCGTGCAGCCGCCGCCGCCGGCGTTGGCTGGCGACTCGACGTCGCCGTCAGCCTGCAGCGAGACGGTGGCGGTGGCGGGTTGCATGTCGCCGGTGATGGTGAGCGTGGCGGTCTCGCGGCCGTCGCCCGCCTGGCCGAGCCACGTCACCCGCACCCTGCAGGCCGCGCCCGCGGCGAGCGTGAAGGGGACGCCGGCGCAGGCCGAGCTGACCGACGGCGCGACCGTGAATCGGGTGCTGCTGCTGGCCAGCGCACTCACGTGGAGGTCGGCGGTCCCGGAGTTGGTGAGGGTGAGGTCCTGCGCGGGGTCCTGGCCCGAGGCCGGCGCGCCGAACGAGAGCGAGGTGGCCGACAGGGCGAGCCCCGGCGCGGCGGGTGCCATGCCCGTGCCCGCGAGCTGGAGCGGGGCGGGGACGCTGGCGTCGCTCGAGGTGATCGCCAGCGTCGCCGTGCGCGCGCCGACCGCCGTGGGCGAGAAGCCGAGCACGACCTGGCAGTGGCCGCCGGCCGGGATCTCGAGGCCGGCCGCGCAAGTGGAGGCGGCGTCGATGCGGAAGTCCGCCGCGTTCGTCCCCACCAGCGTGATCGTTCCGAGCTCGCCGGGGCCCGTGCCGGCATTCGTGAGCGTCAGCGCCTGCGTGGCCGCTTCCGCGCCGACGCTCGTGCTGCCGAAGTCCACCGGGCTAGTGACCGACCATTGCAGCTCGGCGCTGCTCGTGAGCACGCCCGTGCCCGAAAGCGCCACGCCGTGCGGCGACCCCGGGGCGTTGCTCGCCACGGTGAGCGAGCCCACGGCGGCGCCGACCGCCACGGGCGTGAAGACCACGCCGATCGTGCAGCTCGCCGAGGCTGGGAGGCTGGAGGGGCAGTCGTTGGTCTGCGTGAAGGGTGCGCTGGCCTGGATGGACTGGATCGAGAGCGACGCGGTGCCGCTGTTGGTCAGGCTCACCGTCCGCGGCGCCGCGCTCTCCCCCACGGCCACGCTGCCGAACGCCACCGAACTCGCGCTCAGCGTGACGGCCGGCGCCGCCGTCGCCGTGCCGGTGCCCGAGAGCGCGACGATCGCGGTGCCGTTGGAGGCGTTCGAGGCCAGGGACAGCGTCGCGCTGCGCGCGCCCACGGCCGAAGGCGTGAAGACCACGGTCACCGTGCACTGGCCGCCGGGCGCGACCCCCGTTCCGACGGCGCACGTGCCTCCGAGGGCGAAGTCGTGCGCGTTCGCGCCTGAGACGGAGATGCTGGTGAAGTCCAGCTCCGCCGTTCCGCTGTTGGTGACGTTGACCGTCTTCTCCGTGCTGCTCGTGCCGACGACCTGGCTGCCGAACACCAGCTCGGACGTGTCCAGCGTGATCGTGGCCACCGGCGCCGCGGCGCCCGTGCCCGAGAGCGCGATCGTCACGGGCGTCGTCATCCCGCTGTGGGTGATGCTGAGCGTGCCGATGCGGCTCCCCGCGGCCGTGGGCTGGAAGACCACGCCGATGGTGCAACTGGCGTTGCGGGCGAGGCTGGTGCCGCAGGTGCCGCCCTGGAGCGCGAAGTCGCCCGTCACCGAGGACGCGAGGTTGGTGATCGACTCGAAGCTGCTTGCGCGCACGGTGACCACCTGGGGCGCGCTCGTCTCACCGACCGTGGTCTGCGCGAAGTCCAGCGTGCCGGGCGTATCGCCGAGCCAGGCCGCGATGTCCTCGCGAACCGCCGTGCCGAGGCTGGCCAGGCCTCTCATCGCGGGCACGGTCGCGATCGCGTTGCTGATCATCGCGGGGCTGTTGCGGCCGCGGTCGACGACGCGCGTCGATGCCACGGAGTGGCAGGAGGAGCAGTTCTGGACGAACTCCGTGGAGCCCGCGACAGGATCGGCCGCCCATGCGGCACCGGGTATCGCGAAGGGGAGCGCCAGCCACAGCAGGCACCTGAAAAGGGACGGGAGCTTCATGCGGATCCAGGTCGTCGCGGTTGCGGGAATGCAGCGCTGCTCAGGTGCCGGCCGCGCGGGAGAAGACGGTCGCCAGTCCGCCCAGCCAGGCGAGGTTGAAGAGCGCGTGCCAGGCAATGCAGGGCGCGAGGCGCCGCGTGCGCCGATAGACGAGCCCGATCCAGCCAGCCGGCAGCGCCGTCGCCGCGGCTTGCACGAACTGCGCTGGCGTCTGAGCGAACAGCATGTGTGCCGCGGCGAACACCAGTGCCGCGAGCGCGGGCGCCGCGGCGGGCAGCCGGCGCGAGAGGCCGTCCTGCACGCCCAGGCGCAGCACGGTTTCCTCGACCACCGGCGCGATCCAGACGGATCTCACCGCGGCGTCCGCCGGGAGAGCCGCCATCGCCAAGATACAGATACAGGTGTAGGCAACGAGCGCGACCCCCGGACGCGCCGATGCCGCACCCTCGGGTGGGCGATCAAGAAAGCGGTTCGGCGTGGCGATCATGGACGCGCGAGGCTCCGACGGGTTCGCCGCCGCACGGGGTGCGCGGTGACTTGCCCGGTGAATGTCGCCAACGTCCGAATCGGTTTCCGTGCCCCCCTAAAAAAAGTTTTGAACTGTCTTGCTCGAATGAGGAACTAGGGGGACTGGACGTCGGCGCCCGGGACCGGGAGTCGGTGCGACCGGCCTCATACCCGAGCCTGTATGCGTCTGACATCCTTGCATCCTGGACACCCGATCCAGGACGCCCGATCCAGACTCGTACGGGAAATGAATCCGGTGTCAGGTCTGAAGACCTGACCCCACGCTTCGAACGAGCGTCGCTGAACGCAAGGGAGGGGTCAGGTCTTCAGACCTGACCCCGCATTCCGCCTCAGGCGGCGAGCAGCACGATCACCGCCCCCGCCCCGCCCTGCGGCCCGGCGGCCTGCGCGAAGGCGATGACCTCGTGCCGCTGCGCGAGCCAGCGGTGCACCTTGGACTTGAGCACGGGCTCGCGCCCCGGCGAGCCGTGGCCCTTGCCGTGGACGACGCGCAGGCAGCGCAGGCCGCGCTGGTCGGCGTTGCGGATGAAGGCGACGAGGGCCTCGCGGGCCTCGTCGCGCCGCAGGCCGTGCAGGTCGAGCTGATCCTGGATGGCCCACTGGCCCTTGCGCAGGCGGGTGAGCACGTCGAGCGCGATGCCGGGCCGGCGGAAGCCGAGGCCGTCGTCGGTGAGCAGCAGGGATTCGACATCGACCTCGTCCGACATCGCCTCCGCGAGCGCGCGCTGCTCGTCGAGCTCGCGCTGCCGTGGGTGCGCGGCCGGCGGCGGCGGGCGCAGGTCGGCCCGCGCGGCGGCCCGCAGCGGCTCGACCTTGCCCACGGCCAGCTCGAACTGGCGCCGCTCGCGCTCGCTGCGTGCGCGCTCCTCCTCCGCCTTGCGCTTCGCCTCCGCGGCCTCGCGCTGCGACTTCGCGAGCGCTTCGCGCATCGCCCCCAGGTCCTGCAGGCTGCGCGCCTTCACGACAGGGTCCCTCCGACCGTTCACATCAATCCCCGTTCCGCAAAACTCACGACGCTGCCCGTGCCGACCACCAGGTGATCGAGCACCCGCACCTCGATCAGGCGCAGCGCGCTCACCAGCGATTGTGTCAAGGCTTCGTCGGCCCGGGAGGGCTCGGCGATGCCCGAGGGGTGGTTGTGGGCCAGGATGGCCGCGCCCGCGTTGAGGGCGAGCGCCTGGCGCACCACCTCGCGCGGGTACACGCTGGTCTGTGCCAGGGAGCCCCGGAAAAGTTCCTGCATGTCGATGAGGCGGTGCTGCGCGTCGAGCCACAGCACCGCGAAGACCTCGTGCGGCAGGCCGCCCAGGCGCAGGGCGACGAAATCCTTCACCTTCTGGGGCGCGTCGAACACCGGCGCCTGCCGGAGCTGCTGCCGGAGGGCGCGGCGCGCGATCTCCAGCACGGCGGCCAGCTCGGCGCGCTTGGCCGGGCCGAGGCCCTTCATCCGGCCGAGCTCGGCCGCGCCGGCGTGCACCAGACCCGCGAGGCCCTCGAACTCCCAGAGCAGGCGCTGGGCGAGCTGCAGCACGCCTTCGCCGGCCAGGCCCGTGCGCAGCAGCAGGGCGAGCAGCTCGGCATCGGCGAGCGCGGCGGGGCCCTGGGCGAGAAGTTTCTCGCGCGGGCGGGTGGCGCAGGGCATTTCCTTGATCGACATGGCGGGCGGCGCGGCGGGTAAAATCAGGGGTTCTCCCAGTGTCGCCCGCGAACCGCGGGATCCCGCCTGACCAACTGCCCGATATTCGTGAACATCGTCCAGCCCGACTCGTTCCTGACGCTGCACTACCGACTCGCGGGCGCGGACGGCGCCGACGTCGTCAGCACCTTCGGCGACACGCCCGCCACCCTCGCCCTGGGCACCGGCCAGCTCGCGCCCGCCATCGAGGCCTGCCTCGTCGGCCTGGCCGAAGGCACGCGCACGACCTGGCACCTCGAGCCCGGCGTCGCCTACGGCCCGCGCAACCCCGACATGCTCCAGCGCGTGAAGCGCAGCCTGCTCGCGCAGCACGGCGACCCGGACGAGGACTACCGCGTCGGCGACGTCGTCGAGTTCCCCACGCCCGACGGCGCCGGCCGCTTCGCGGGCGTCGTCCGCGAAGAGGGCGACGACTGGCTGCTGTTCGACTTCAACCACCCGCTCGCCGGCCAGCCGGTCACGTTCGAGGTGGAGCTGATCGGGGTGATGTCGTGAGCGGCGCCACCCCGGCCATGAAGGATCCCGGCGTCGTCGACGAAGTGCTGCTCGCCCAGCCGCGCGGCTTCTGCGCCGGCGTCGACCGCGCGATCGAGATCGTCGAGCGCGCGCTCGAGAAGTTCGGCGCCCCCATCTACGTGCGCCACGAGATCGTCCACAACACCTTCGTCGTCAACGACCTCAAGAGCAAGGGCGCGATCTTCATCGAGGAGCTTTCCGAGGTGCCGCCCGGCGCCACGCTGGTCTTCTCGGCCCACGGCGTGAGCAAGGCCGTGCGCGAGGAGGCCGCCGCGCGCGGCTTCTCCGTCTTCGACGCCACCTGCCCGCTGGTCACCAAGGTGCACGTGGAGGTCTCGAAGCTCGCGCGCGAAGGCTACGAGTTCATCATGATCGGCCACAAGGGCCACCCCGAGGTCGAGGGCACGATGGGCCAGCTCAGCGCGGGCATCTACCTCGTCGAGGACGTGCCCGACGTCGCGCTCGTGAATCCCCGCGACCCCGAGAAGCTCGCCGTCGTCACCCAGACCACGCTGTCGGTCGACGACGCGCGCGAGATCCTCGAGGCCGTCAAGCAGCGCTTCCCCAAGGTGCGCGAGCCCAAGAAGCAGGACATCTGCTACGCCACGCAGAACCGCCAGGATGCCGTGAAGTTCATGGCGCCCAAGGTCGACATCGTGATCGTGGTGGGCAGCCCCACCAGCTCCAACAGCAACCGCCTGCGCGAGCTCGCCGAGCGCCTCGGCACGCCGGCCTTCATGGTGGATGCCGCGTCCGACCTCGTGCCCGAGTGGTTCGAGGGCCGCTCGCGCGTCGGGCTCACGGCCGGCGCCTCGGCGCCGGACATCCTCGTGCAGCACGTGATCGACCGCCTGCGCGAGCTCGGCGCCATCAGCGTGCGCAACATCGACGGCGTCAAGGAGACGGTGGAGTTCCCGCTGCCGCTGGGCCTCGGCGACCGCAGCATGGCCGAAGTGCGGCAGGCGCGCGCCTCCCGATCTTGACGTCCGCCTGAACCGGCCGGCGCGCGAGCCGGCCCGCTTGCGCAGGGCGCGCCCGGGCATCCCCTGAAGGCCGCGCCGCCCGAGAACCATCACGAATCCCCGAGGATCCCGCCCATGCTCGACGTCAACCTGCTTCGCCGCGACCTGCCCCACGTCATCGCGCGCCTGGAGCTGCGCAAGAGCCCGCAGCCCTTTCTCGATGTCGCCGCCTTCACGGCGCTCGAGAACGAGCGCAAGACGCTGCAGATCCGCACGGAGGATCTCCAGGCCCGCCGCAACAGCCTGTCCAAGCAGATCGGCATGCTCAAGGCCAAGGGCGAGGACACGGCGGCCGTGATGGCCGAGGTCGCCGGCATCGGCGACGAGCTCAAGGCCAGCGCCGAGCGCCTCGAGGCCCTGCAGGCGCCGCTGGCCGAGATGCTGATGGGCGTGCCCAACCTGCCCGACGAGAGCGTGCCCCCGGGCGCGGACGAGACGGCCAATGTCGAGGTGCGCCGCTGGGGCACGCCACGCGCGTTCGATTTCGAGGCCAGGGATCACGTCGACCTCGGCGCGCCCCTGGGCCTGGATTTCGACACCGGCGCGAAGCTCTCCGGTGCGCGCTTCACCTTCCTGCGCGGCCCCGTGGCGCGCCTGCACCGCGCGCTCGCGCAGTTCATGCTGGACGTGCAGACCACGGAGCACGGCTACACCGAGTGCTACACGCCCTACATCGTGAACCGCGAGATCCTCGAGGGCACCGGCCAGCTGCCGAAGTTCAAGGAGGACATGTTCTGGGTGCTGCGCGGCGGCGACGAGGAGCAGCGCGAGCAGTACCTCATCTCCACGTCGGAGATCTCGCTCACGAACACGGTGCGCGAGACCATCCTGAAGGCGGAGGAGCTGCCGGTGAAGCTCACGGCGCACAGCCCCTGCTTCCGCTCGGAGGCCGGCTCCGCGGGCCGCGACACGCGCGGCATGATCCGCCAGCACCAGTTCGACAAGGTCGAGATGGTGCGCATCGAGCAGCCCGAGCGCAGCATGGAGGCGCTGGAGGAGATGACGCGCCACGCCGAGGCCATCCTGCAGAAGCTGGAGCTGCCGTACCGCACCGTGCTGCTGTGCGCGGGCGACATGGGCTTCGGCTCGACCAAGACCTACGACATCGAGGTCTGGCTGCCCGCGCAGGGCACCTACCGCGAGATCAGCTCGTGCTCGAACATGGGCGCGTTCCAGGCCCGGCGCATGCAGGCGCGCTTCCGCAACGCGCAGGGCAAGCCCGAGCTCGTGCACACGCTCAACGGCTCGGGGCTCGCGGTCGGGCGCACGCTGGTGGCGGTGCTGGAGAACTGCCAGCAGGCCGACGGCTCGATCGCAGTGCCCGCGGCGCTGCGTCCCTACATGGGCGGCGTCGACGTCCTGAAGGCCTGAGAACCCGACGGAGCGGCGCGCGATGGACTACCCTGCCTACGACCCGAAGTCGCAGATCACCCCGCTCGCCGAGGACGAGCTCGCCAGCCTGGAATCGTTGCTCGATGGCTTGCCCGTCGACGGCGCGATGACGCTGGACGGCCTGGACGGCTACCTCACCGCGCTGCTCGTGGGCCCGCCGGTGCTGCGCACGCTGAAGACGGCGCAGTGGCTGCCGGCCGCCTGGGGCGGCGATCCCGAGCCGGGCGCCGCCGCGCCTTTCGCCAGCAACCAGAAGAAGAAGCGCACGACGGTGCTCGTGCTGCGCCACCTGCGCAGCATCGCGGCGACGCTGGAAGCCGACCCGCGAGGCTGGGAGCCGATCTTCAGCGTCGCCGAGATGCCGGGCGAGGACGGGCGCGAGCTCGCCGACGCGGGCGACTGGTGCCTGGGCTTCCTCGCGGCCA
>Ga0209051_1003253_pt1 | contig 10791 bp, 8 predicted proteins | sample AraplaCvi_mMS_r2_2_FD_184286 | JGI IMG/M metagenome (GOLD analysis project Ga0209051, IMG submission 184286) | Arabidopsis root microbial communities from North Carolina, USA - plate scrape MF_Cvi_mMS_r2 (SPAdes) (version 2) | ecosystem: Host-associated > Plants > Roots > Endosphere | place: USA...
GCGCGGTTGGCAAGCGCCCGGGCGATCGCCACCAGCTGCCGATCGGCGCTGGTGAGTTCACCGAAATCACGGTCCAGCGGCAGACTGAAGCCGGCGGCATCGAGCATGGACTGCGCGGCACGGCGGACGCCGACGCGCGAGACGAAGAAGGGCGTGCTGCGATCGGCGAACCGGTTGAGCAGCAGGGCATCGGCAACCGTCAGGCCGGCGGCACCGACGAGATCCGTCGACTGGTGCACGGTGACGACGCCGGCCTTTGCCGCTTCGGCCGGACTGCGCGGCGCAAACGGACGACCATCCAGATTGATCGCGCCGCTATCGGCCGGAAGCACGCCGGAAAGAATCTTGACCAGCGTCGATTTGCCCGCACCGTTTGCACCCATCAGCGCCACGATCTCACCGCGGTCCATCGAAAGATCGGCACCGGCAAGCGCCCGCGTCGACCCGAAACTGCGGGTGATATTTTCAATGTGAAGAAGCGGCATCGATAGTGTCCGGGACTGCATTCGAAGCCGGAGTGTGCCCCGTCCGGGCGGTCGAACTCCAGGCACGCCTTTCCCTCACAAACTGTCCTCGGGAAACAAAGAATCTCCTGCAGCACGTAAAATCGGATCATTTACTCTACTAAAAACATAGAGATTATATCTAATAATTCAACGCGTCGCGAGGGCTTCCAGACCTGTCAGACGACGCCTCCGATTTGCTAGAAGGAACGCGACGATGAAATCCCTCGCACGGCTCGCACTGTCTGCCGCCGTCATTCCGTTCATTTTCATTCAAGGCGCAAAAGCCGACGGTCTGTCCGGCGCTCCGGCCCCCTTCGATAAGGGTGGCGTCAAGGTGGCTCTGATCAGCTACATCTCGGCCGGTGATTTCTTCCAGGCTTACCAGGCGGGGGCTGAAGCCCAGGCCAAGGCGCTGGATATCGACCTGCGCATCTTCCCCGGCCGGCAGGATGCCGCAGAACAGCGCGAACAGATCCTCCAGGCGATCAATCTCGGCGTCTCCGGCATCGTCATCGACCACGGCCTGCCGGAATCGCTGGGCGACGTCGTGCAGCAGGCGCTCGACAAGGGCATCAAGGTCGTGGCCTTCGACGTCAACCTCAACAATCCCAAAATCCCGCAGGTGGAGCAGAGCGACCACGAGCTTGCCTCGCTGGCACTCGAGCAGGTGGTGAAGGACAACCGCAACAGCTTCAACGCCGGTTATGTCTATGTCGCCGGCTTTGCGCCGCTCGACCGCCGCAACGAGGTCTGGGACAAGTTCAAGTCGGACAATTCAGGCGTGGTCGAAAAGGCCCGCTTCGGCAATGTCAGCGACACGACCGCGACCTCGACCGCCGACCAGGCGAAGGCCGCGCTCACCGCCAATCCGGATATATCCGTGGTCTTCGCCCCCTATGACGAATTCGCCCGCGGCGTGAAGCTTGCCGCCAACGACCTCGGCATAGCAAACAAGCTCAAGATCTATTCGGCCGACGTCTCGACGGCCGATATCCAGGAAATCACCGAGGAAGGCAGCCCTTGGGTTGCGACCGTCGCGACCAATCCTGCCGTCGTCGGCGCCGTCTCCATTCGCGCCGCCGCCCTCGAAATCGCCGGGCAGACGGTTCCTCACCAAATCACCGTGAAGCCGACGCTTCTGACGCAGGAAAGCCTGCGCGCAGCCGGCGTCAAGACGGTCGAGGAACTGGCCGAAAAGATCCCGGCCTTCAGCACGAGCGATGCGGCGACCGCCAGCTGGATCCCGGACAAGCTGTTCTGAGACCACGCACTTCGATCCTTCCGGCGGAAGCCTCTGCGGCTTCCGCCGGATCATCTTTTTGGAGAATTGGAGTTCCGCCCATGAGCCAATCCAATGTCATCTTCGCGGCCAGCCGCAACCCGACGCGCGAAGACCTCTTTGCCCGTGCCGAGGAGATTTCTGCCGACCTGTCGCGGCGCGCCGCAGACCTCGACCGCGAAGGCCGCACGCCGCTTGGCGAAATCGTCAAATTGAAGAATGCCGGGCTGCTCAATGCGCTGCACCCCCGCGAAATCGGCGGCGGCGGCCTTGATTGGGTCGACGGGCTGAAGCTGGTGCGCATTCTCTCCCGCGGCGAAAGCTCGATCGGCCAGTTGCTCGGCTACCACTATGTCAACAGCCAGTATATCTACTGGGCGCTCGATCCGGCACGCGCCCATGCGCTGGGCAGCGAGACGGTAGCGAAGAACCTTTATTGGGGTGCCGCCGTCAACCCGCGCGATCCCGGGCTGGTGCTGACGAGGCGCGGCAACGGTTATGTGCTGAACGGGCGCAAGTCCTTCTCCACGGCGGCGCGGGTTTCCGATTACATCAATGCCAATGCGGCGCTCGACGACAAGATCGCCGGCTTCGCCGTGCCGACCAATCGTCCAGGCTACGTCGCCAACGACGACTGGGACAATATTGGCCAGCGCCTGTCGGACAGCGGCAGCGTCGAGTTCCGCGACTTTCCCGTCTACGAGGAGGATTTCGTCGACGCGCCGGCTGCACCCGATGTGGCGCCGCCGGTGCTGTCGACCTTCAATACGCCGTTCATCCAACTGGTCTTCGTCAATTTCTATCTCGGCACCGCGGAGGGCGCGCTGCAGGCGGCCGTCGATTACGTCCGCAACACGACCCGGCCATGGATCACCTCGGGTGTCGAGCGGGCGGCGGATGATCCTTATATCCTCGAACGCGTCGGCGAATTCACTGCCGCGCTGAAGGCATCGGCGGCCCTTGCCGACAGTGCGGCAGCCGCCGTGCAGGCGGGCCTTGCCCGCGGCCGCGATGTGACGGCGCGCGAGCGTGGCGAAGCGGCGGCGGAAGCCTATGCCGCCAAAGTCCACGCCACTCATGTTTCGCTCGACATCACCTCGCGCGTCTTCGAGCTGACGGGCGCACGCTCAACGGCCGACAAATACCGTTTCGACCGGTTCTGGCGCAATGTCCGCACCCATACGCTGCACGATCCCGTCTTCTACAAGGCGAAGGAAGTCGGTGAATTCGCGCTGAACGACAAGATACCGGAGGTCAGCCTCTATAGCTGAGGCGGTCATCTTTCATCGAAAGCAAAAACCCCACTGCCGGCACCGGCGGTGGGGTTTTCGGTTGAAAGAGGGGAAGATTTCAGAGCGCGCCGTTCTTCGGCGGCGTTACGCCGTTCAAATGGTAGTTGCCGACGACGTGATATTTCCACCGCACGGGATCGTGCAGCGTATGGGTGCGGGCATTGCGCCAGTGGCGGTCGAGGTTGAGGCCTGTCTGTACCGACGAGGTTCCGGCAAGCTCGAAAAGCGTGTTCGAGGCCTCAAGCGCCACTTCGGTCGTCAGCACCTTCGCCGCAGCGACTGCCAGCGTTGCCTCGATCACTTTTTGCTCCGTCGTCTCGATCTGCGCGGCATCGACCTTGTGGCCGGCGCGCTCGACAAGAGCGGTTGCCGCTTCGAGCCGGATGGCGATCTGGCCGACCCTAGCGATCGTCAGCGGATCGTCGGAAGCCCGGTCGAGGCCGCTATCCATCCAGGGGCGCGATTTCGTCCTGACGAAATCAAGCGTTTCGGCGAAGGCAGCCCTGGCGATGCCGAGATCGACGCCGGCATGGATGATCTGGCCGACGGAGCCGATCGTCGTCGGCCGCTCGAAACCCTTGTGATGGAAGACGACGGAATCGGCGCTGACATAGACATTGTCGAGGATCGTCGTGCCGCTGCCGGTGGTGCGCTGGCCGAAACCGTCCCAATCGTCGACGATCTCGACACCTTCGGTGCCCTTCGGCACGAAGGCCATGGTCAGCCGCTCCTCGGGATCGAGGGCGAAGACAGTGATCCAGTCGGCGAAGAGCACGCCTGTGGAATAGAACTTGCGGCCGTTGATCCGGTAACCCGGACCGTCGCGGGTGATGCGCGTATTGTAGTGGCCGACCGTCTTGGTGCCGCGCTCGGATAGCGCGTTGCCGAAACGATCGCCGGCCAGCACGCGACCAAAGAAATAGCGCTGCTGCTCCTCGCCGCCGTCGGTTCTGAGCGCCTCGAGGATATAGAAATGGTTCTGCGGGATCTGGCCGATCGAACCATCCGCCTCAGACAGGATCGCCGTGATCTCGGCAAGCACGGCGTTGGAGACGTCGAGCCCGCCATATTGCGCCGGCACGGTGATCGCCAGAAGGCCGGACTGGGCGAGAAGATCCAGTTCGCTAAACGGCAGGATCCGGTCGGCGTCGCGCTCGGCTGCGCGTGCGGCAAATTGCGCCGCCAGTCTGCGGGCGGTGGCGATCGCCTCATCATCGCTGCCGATACGGTCGGCCAGGGGCCGGATCTGATCTGCTTGCCTCAGCACGGTGTTCATCGATGTCTCCAATTCTGACGAGCCTATCGGTGAAAGAAATTAAGCGTCGAGATAAGAGCACAAATTCTATAGATGCGATAGAAAATGAAAAGTGTTTGCTTATCGGGCTTGGATCGCCGCGATTAGTGTTGCGGTCGGACACTCGTGCGACGACATCGCCTGGGAAGCGATAAAATTCCTGCCCAGAACCGGCGTTCCCGGTCTCGATTTGACGACGGCGACCTCCTACGTAACCGATGTCAGGTGCGTCACCGCGCCGGTTGCAGAAAGAACGCCCAATGCGGGGCAGGGCGGCCGCCTTGCCCGATCCATGAGGAAAATCATGACCCGTTCACGGCAGTTGCGCCTCGGCGCCTTCATGCGCCCCGTCAGCCTGCATACCGGCGCCTGGCGCTATCCCGGTTCTTATCCCGACGCCAATTTCAATTTCGCCCATCTGAAGTCCTTCGCGCAGGCGCTGGAACGGGCGAAATTCGACGCCTTCTTCATGGCCGATCATCTTGCTGTGCTCAACATGCCGGTCGAGGCGCTGAGGCGCAGCCACACCGTGACCTCCTTCGAGCCCTTTACGCTGCTCTCGGCGCTGGCGGCGGTGACGGAGCGCATCGGCCTCGTCGCCACGGCCTCCACCACGTTCGACGAGCCCTATCACATTGCCCGGCGTTTCGCCTCGCTCGACCATATCAGCGGCGGCCGCGCCGGCTGGAACATCGTTACGACGTCGAACCCTGATGCCGCGCTCAACTTCGGCCTCGACGAACATGTGGAGCATGGCGAGCGCTATCATCGCGCCCGGGAATTCTATGATGTGGTCACCGGGCTTTGGGATAGTTTCGCCGACGATGCCTTCATCCGCGACCGGAAAAGCGGCCTGTTCTTCGATCCGGAGAAGATGCATGTGCTCGGCCACAAGAGCGAGGAACTGAGCGTCCGCGGACCGCTCAATATCGCCCGGCCGCCGCAGGGCTGGCCTGTCATCGTCCAGGCCGGCCAGTCGGACCCCGGCCGCCAGCTTGCCGCCGAGACTGCCGAAATGGTCTTCTGTTCGCCGCGCGATCTTGCCGCCGGCAAGGCGCTTTATGCCGATATCAAGGGACGCATGGAAACGATCGGCCGCAACCGCGACCATCTGAAGATCCTGCCCGCCGCCTTCGTTATCGTCGCCGATACGATCGATGAAGCGCGGGCCAAACGCGCCACCCTCGACAGCCTGGTGCACTACGACAGCGCCATCGCCTCGCTTTCGATCGCGCTCGGCCATGACGTTTCCGGCTTCGATCCCGACGCACCGCTACCATCAGATATTCCCGACACCAATGCCAGCAAGACTGGCCGCGCCCAGGTGCTGAAGCTTGCCGCCGAGGAGAAGCTGAACGTCCGCCAGCTGGCGCAGCGTTACGGCGGCTATGCCGGCCTCGCCTTCGTCGGCACGCCGGCAAGCATTGCCGACGAGATGGAACGCTGGCTGGAGGAGGAAGGCTCGGACGGCTTCAATATCGTCTTCCCCTATCTGCCGCAGGGTCTTCTTGACGTCACCGAGCGACTGGTTCCGGAGCTTCAGCGCCGCGGCCTGTTCCGCAGCGAATATGACGGCACGACGCTGCGTGAGCATCTTGGTTTGCCGCGGCCGGAGAACCGGTTTTTCGCACCCCCCACGTGAGGCGTGTCAACCGCTCGAACTCCTTTTCGCCGTCGCGATCTCAAACGCGTCGCTTTCCCCCGGCACCAGTTCGAGCGGCCAGACAATATTGCGCCCCCCTTCGGGATAGAACGCGCGATAGGCCGGCACATGGGCGAGAAGCGTCTGTCCGAGCGCGACGCCGAGATCGTAGAGCGACATACGGAAGCAGCTGAGCGAAGGGTTTAGGAACCGTGCGCGCGGGGCATCGCGGAAGCCGATCACGGCAAGGTCGCGCCCGGGCATGACGCCCGATTCCATCAGTCGGCGATAGAGGCCGATCGCCATCAGCTCGTAGATCAGGATCACCGCCGTCGGCCGTTCATCGAGCAGCAGCAGCTCATGGGCCGCCTGGTAGCCGCCCTGTTCGCTCGACTTGACGCGAATGACGAGAGACGGATCGAAAGCGATACCGTGCCGCGCGAGCGCGCGGCGATAACCCTCGAGAAAGACATGGCCCAGGTTGACATCGCTCGACGGCGCCGTGATCGCGATCCGGCGGTGGCCGCGCGCGACCAGCCGGTCGACGGCGCGTTCGGCCACGCCTTCGAAATCGAGGTCGATCCAGGGGAAATTGCCTGGAGAAAGGCTGCGGCCGACCGCAACGAAGGGGATCTTTGCCCGCGACAGAAGATCGATGCGCCGGTCGAAGCGCTGCGTATTGGAGATGATCATCGCATCGACGATCCGGCGCGCCACCATTCGCTTCAGATATTCGTGCGGATCCTCGTCGCTCGGGCAGGGTAGCATGATCAGGTCGAGTTTGTGGCGGGCAAAGACGCTTTGCAGGCCGCTGGTGACGCCGAGGAAGAAGTTGTCGGCATTTTCGACCGCCTCCATGCTGGATTCGATCATCAGCCCGATTACCTTCGTCTCTCCTTGTCTGAGACTCCGTCCCGACTGGTTGGCGACGTAACCGAGTTCCTCGGCCGCCGCCAGCACGCGCTGCCGCGTTTCCTCATTGACATCGGGCTTGCCGTTCAGCGCCCGGGAGACCGTGCCGATCGAAATATCCAGGTGTTCGGCAAGCTGGCGAATCCCTTTCATCGGCTGCGTTTCCTTCCCATGCGCAATTTCGCATTTGGCGTCTCTTGACATCGCAAAATCTTTCCGCCAACATTCGTAAACGTTTACGGAGTGCGTGTCACGAGGAGAGTTGGCGCCATTCCCTGGAGGAAATCGTGAAATTCGGTGCCATTCTGTGCGGGTGCGGAGCTATGTCCAAAGGTTGGTTGCGCGCCATTGCTTCCAACCCTCAACTGGCTGACTCCATCGATATCGTCGGCCTCGTCGACCTCAACCGAGAGACGGCGGAAAAGCTCGCTGCCGAGTTCGGACTCGAGAGCGCCGTCATCGGCTCGGATCTCTCCGAGGTCATCGCCGCCACCAAGGCCGATCTGGTCTTCGACATCGTCATTCCGGCCGCCCGTTACGATGTCGTTTCGACGGCGCTCAAGGCCGGCTGCCATGTGCTCAGCGAAAAGCCGATGGCCGCCTCGCTTGCCGAGGGCGCCGCGCTGATCGACCTTGCCGCCGAAACAGGCCGCATCCACGCCGTCATACAGAACCGCCGTTTCATCTCGGGCATCCGGCGCCTGCGCCGCTTCGTCGACAGCGGCGCGATCGGCGAACTCACCGGCATTCATTGCGATTTCTTCCTCGCGCCGCATTTCGGCGGCTTCCGTGAAGAAATGGACAATGTCCTGCTGCTCGACATGGCGATCCACACTTTCGATGCGGCTCGTTACGTCGCCGACCGGAAACCGCTCGCCGTCTATTGCGTCGAGCGCAATCCGAAGGGGTCGTGGTACCGGCACGGCGCCTCGGCGAACGCCATCTTCGAATTCTCCGACGACATCGTCTTCACCTATCGCGGCTCCTGGTGCGCCGAGGGCGAGCGCACCAGTTGGGAAAGCCAATGGCGTCTCGTCGGCTCGAAGGGCATGCTCACCTGGGACGGCGAGGAAAATTTCAAGGCGACCATTGCCGGCGAGGAGCCCGGCCTGTTGCGCGGCTCTGCCGCCGTAAACGTTCCCGGTCCGGAACATGAGGCGGAAACCCACGGCCATGCCAGCGTCATCGCCGATTTCATCGCGGCGATCCGCACCGGCAAACATCCCGAAACGGTCAATGCCGACAATATCCGAAGCCTCGCCATGGTCTTCGGCTCGATCGAAAGCGCCAAGACCGGCAAGCGTATCGAAATTTCAGCATAGGATGAAGTGACGTGAGCAACCCAGCAAAATCCATTCGTATAGGTACCATGGTCAGCGGCAACAAGGGCGATGCCGCAACCCGCATCGGCGAGATCGCCGGCATGGGCTTCGAAAGCTTCGAACCCTTCTTCTGGCAGACGACCAAAGGCCAGGATCTTGCCGAACTCGGCAAGCGCTGCCTCGATGCGATCGGCGACCGCGACATCACCATCTCGACGCTCGGCATGTTCGGCAATCCGCTGGAAGAGACCGCAATCGACCTCGAGACGTTGCAGGGCTGGAAGCACTGCATCGACAATGCCCATCACTTCGGCGCCACCTGCGTTGCCGGCTTCACCGGGCGCATCCGCGGCAAGCCACTGACAGACAGCCTGCCTCGCTACAGGCAGATCTGGAGCGAACTCGCCAAGCGGGCGGCCGACAAGGGCGTCAAGATTGCCTTCGAGAATTGCGCCATGGACGGCAACTGGGCAAGCGGCGACTGGAACATCGCCCACAATCCCGATGCCTGGGAGCTGATCTTCAACGAGACGCCGGATGACAATATCGGGCTGGAATGGGAACCGTGCCATCAGATGGTCTATCTGATCGACCCTTTGCCGCAGATCCGCAAATGGGCGCACAAGTTCTTCCACGTCCACGGCAAGGACGCGACCATTCGCTGGGAGGTCATCAAGGAACACGGCATCTTCGGCAAGGAGAAGTTCGTCTTCATGCGCACGCCGGGCTTCGGCGACAGCAATTGGACCGACATCATTTCCGAGCTGCGCCTTGCCGGCTGGTCCGGCTCGATCGACATCGAAGGCTGGCACGACCCCGTCTATCGCGACGCGCTTGAAATGACCGGCCAGGTCTATGCGCTGAACCACCTCAAGCATGCCCGGGGCGGCGAATTCGTCGTCGATCCCATCTGATGATATCGTTTTCGGCAAGGAGGAATTGCCGGAAACGGGGATAACCACAAAGGAGGAGAACCATGGCTATCCGCAAATATGCAATTCTGGGCGCTCTCGCGCTTGCAGGCGTCTCGCTGTTTGGTCTTTCGGCCAAGGCCGAGGACGTCACGCTGACGCTCTGGTCGCTGGACAAAGACACCCAGCCGGCGCCGAACCTCGTCAAGGAGTTCAACGCCCAGAACAATGGCATCAAGATCGAATACCGGCTGATCCAGTTCGACGACGTCGTCACCGAGGCCATGCGCGCTTATGCGACCGGCCAGGCGCCCGATATCATCGCCGTCGACAATCCGGAGCATGCGCTGTTCTCGTCGCGCGGCGCCTTCCTCGATCTTACCGACATGATCGCCAAGTCGACCGTCATCAAGCCGGAGAATTATTTCCCCGGCCCGCTGAAATCGGTCGAGTGGGACGGCAAGTATTTTGGCGTGCCGAAGGCAACCAACACGATCGCGCTCTACTACAACAAGGACATGTTCAAGGCCAAGGGTCTCGACCCGAGCAAGCCGCCGCAGACCTGGGACGAACTCGTCGAGGATGCGCGCAAGCTGACCGACCCCGCCAAGAACGTCTACGGTCTCGCCTTCTCGGCCAAGGCCAACGAGGAGGGCACCTTCCAGTTCCTTCCTTGGGCACAGATGGGCGGCGGCAGTTATGAGCACATCAATGCTGATGGTGCGGTGAAGGCGCTCGGAATCTGGAAGACGATCATGGACGAGAAGCTTGCTTCTCCCGATACGCTGACGCGCGGCCAGTGGGATTCGACCGGCACCTTCAACTCAGGCAATGCGGCAATGGCGATCTCGGGTCCGTGGGAGCTCGACCGCATGACGCAGGAAGCGAAGTTCGACTGGGGCGTCACTCTGCTCCCGGTTCCCAAGGAAGGGGCTGAACGCTCCTCGGCCATGGGCGACTTCAACTGGGCGATCTTCGCCACCAGCAAACATCCGGCCGAAGCCTTCAAGGCGCTCGAATATTTCGCCTCGCAGGACGACAAGATGTTCAAGAACTTCGGCCAGCTTCCGGCCCGTTCCGACATCTCGATCCCTGAGACCGGCCAGCCGCTGAAGGATGCAGCCCTCAAGGTCTTCCTCGAACAGCTGAAATACGCCAAGCCGCGCGGCCCACATCCGCAATGGCCGAAGATCTCCAAGGCGATCCAGGACGCGATCCAGGCAGCGCTGACCGGCCAGATGAGCCCGAAAGACGCGCTCGACCAGGCAGCCGATAAGATCAAGGCAGTACTAGGCTGATCATTGGCTGCGAGAGAGCCGCTTGCTCCCTCTTCTCCCCAGCGGGGCGAAGAGGAACCGGAAGCAACGCGTCTTTTAACCGGATGAACCTCGGTTCATCTCATCATTTCCTCCCGGCAGGGGCCGTCTTCCGCATCATGCGCCAGGCGGCCCCGTTCGGAGTATCGGAGGACCCATGAAGAGGATCCTGATGAGCGTCAGGGACGGCCGCGGTTTCGATATCGTGCTGGTCGCTTTCCCGCTCGGCTTTCTGTTCCTGATGGCGGGGCTGCCGCTGATCTACAATGTCGTGATGAGCTTCCAGGAGGTCGACATGTTCAGCCTCGGGACCTTCT
>Ga0209051_1003255_pt1 | contig 10788 bp, 9 predicted proteins | sample AraplaCvi_mMS_r2_2_FD_184286 | JGI IMG/M metagenome (GOLD analysis project Ga0209051, IMG submission 184286) | Arabidopsis root microbial communities from North Carolina, USA - plate scrape MF_Cvi_mMS_r2 (SPAdes) (version 2) | ecosystem: Host-associated > Plants > Roots > Endosphere | place: USA...
ATGTTCCGCGCCCCGTCATCGTTGACGCTCTCGACACGCTGGGTGTCGAGCGACGCCTGGGCCGCACCGTCGCCTCGGCCACCGAGACACAGGTGGCTCTGGACGATGGTGAGGTGATCCCAGCCGCGACGCTGATCTGGACCGTCGGCATGTCCGCCAGCCCGCTGACGGCACAGATCCCAGCCGAACGTGACCGGTTCGGCCGCCTGCTGGTAGACGAGTACCTGCGCGTGACACCCACCGTCTACGCTGCCGGCGACACCGCTGCCGCCGTTGCCGATGGCGGCCACCCGACCATCCAGAGCTGTCAACACGCGCAGCCGATGGGTAAGTACGCGGGCCACAACGTCGCCGCGGATCTGCTCGGTTTGCCGATGCTTCCGTTCACTGCGGACCCATACAGCAACTGCATCGATCTCGGCGCCGCCGGGGCGTTGACGACGGTGGGCTGGGAACGCACAGTCGACAAGGAAGGCTCCGAAGCCAAAGCGATCAAGCACGCTATCAACACTCAATGGATCTACCCACCCACCGACTCGGCTGACGCGCTGCTCGCGAAGGCCGGCCATTTCAGTAACAGCGCCTATGCACAGGAGATCTCGTGACCACCACCGTTGTAGTCGTCGGCGGCGGATACGCCGGCGTCCTGGCCGCCAACCGGCTGAGCCAGCGTTCCGATACCGACATCGTCATGGTCAACCCTCGGCCGCATTTCGTCGAGCGAATTCGTCTGCACCAGTTGGTGGCCGGCAATGACGACGCCGTGCAGGACTACGCGACGGTGCTGACCGATCGCGCCAAGCTGGTGGTCGACTCCGTCACGCGCATCGACGCCGCCAGCCGTCAACTGCACCTGGCTTCGGGAGCCACGATGGGCTACGACTACCTGGTATATGCCGTTGGCAGCACCGCACCGCTGCCCGATGCGGTGCCCGGTGCCCGCGACCACGCCGTCCCGCTTGGTGAATATGAAGCGGCGCAACGGCTTACGCAACGCCTGTCGGATGTCCCGTTGCAGGCGCCCATCGTAGTCGTCGGTGGAGGTCTGACCGGGATTGAAGCGGCGTCTGAGTTCGCCGAGGCCGGCCGACGCGTCACATTGGTCACCGGTGCCTTGGGCCCGTCGCTGGCAAAGGGGGGCCGCCGCTCGGTGGCGAAACGCCTGAAGATGCTGGGCGTCAACGTGGTAGAGAACGCCACCGTCACCCAGGTGCACGCGGATCGAATCACGTTGCGCGACGGCACAGACTTGCCCAGTGCAGCGACGGTGTGGACAGCTGGTTTCGGTGTACCGAACCTTGCCGCCGCGAGCGGCCTGACCACTGACCGGCTCGGCCGGCTGCTCACCGACGAGACCCTCACCAGCGTCGATGATTCCTCGATCATCGCCGCTGGCGACGCCGCCTCCCCGTCGGGTGTGCCGTTTCGGATGAGCTGCCAGCTCGCCATGCCGCTGGCCTCACACGCCGCCGACACCCTCCTGGCCCGCCTGGAGGGCAAGAAACCCACGAACCTGAACCCTGCCTCAGTGGGTCAGTGCATCAGCCTGGGCCGCCACGCCGGCACCATTCAAATGTCGCATTTCAATGATGTTGCCATGCCGATGCATCTCGGCGGGCGCCTCGCGGCCACCATCAAAGAGCAAGTGTGCAAGGGCACTGTGTCGTTCTTGATCAAGGAGGCTCGTAAGCCGGGTAGCTACTTCTGGCCCAAAGGCGGTAAGAGACAACAGAATCTACAGAAGGGTGCGGCACATGTCTGAGGTCATGGAAAGGCTCACGAAGGCCATGACGGTCATCCAGTCCGTCACACCGCCGATCATCCCCCAGGACGCCGATGCGATGACCGCGATCATCGAATGGGGCCCCGGCGACGCGGGCGCGCCGCCGCACCGTCACCCCGGCGGACCGTGCTTCGGCTACGTCCTGGAAGGCGAGATGCTCTTCGAGCTGGAAGGTGAAGCGCCGCGGGTCATCAAGGCCGGCGAAGCCTTCTGGGAACCGGGTGGCGACGTCATCCACTACTCCGATGGCAACAACCGCGAAGACGTCCCGCTGCGGTTCCTGGTGACCATGCTGTGCCGCCCGGGCGTCGACATGTTCGTCCTCGTCGATGACGCCGAACTCGAACAACGCAAAGACCGCCGCATCCCGAAAGGACACTGATGAAGATCACCGTTGTGGGCGCCACCGGACAGATTGGCTCCCAGGTTGTGAAATTGCTCTCCGAAGCAGGCCATCAGGTCGCCGCGGCGTCGCGCTCGTCAGGGGTGGATGCCGTATCGGGCGATGGTGTGGCGGCCGCGTTCGACGGTGCCGACGTCATCGTCGACGTCCTCAATTCGCCCAGCTTGGAACCCGGCCCGGCATTGGAATTCTTCACCGGCTCGGCGACCACGCTGCTGTCGGAGGCCAAGACGGCACAGGTGAAGCACTACGTGCTGCTGTCGATTGTCGGCGTGGACGGCATCGAGGCCGACGGCTACTTACGCGGCAAACACCTGCAGGAGGAGCTAGTGGCCACCTCCGGTGTGCCCTACACCATCGTGCGGGCCACCCAGTTCCACGAATTCGCCGAAGGCATCGCCGGGTCACTGATGGTCGACGGTGAAGTCCGCGCGCCGGATGCGCTTATCCAGCCCGTCGCCGCGGCCGAGGTCGCCGGCGTCGTCGCGCGGGTTGCCGCCGAGGCGTCTCGCCACGGCGTGCTGAATTTCGGCGGGCCGGAGAAGATGCCGTTCACCGAGATGGCCCGCACCGTCTTCACCCATCAGGGCAAGAATTTGCCCATCACCGTCGACCCACAGGCGACCTATTTCGGCGTTCCCGTCCAGCAGAACAGCCTCGTCACCGACGACGGTGCTGAGCGGGGCAGGACCCGCCTGGTCGATTGGCTGAGTCAACAGTGATCGAAGGCGAGCTGGCAGGCCGCACCGCGCTGGTCACCGGCGGCACCGCCGGCATCGGGCTTGCCACCGCTCGTCGACTGGTGGACGCCGGCGCCTTCGTCGTCGTCACCGGACGTAACCGGGAACGCGGCGAACACGCGCAGGGCGAACTCGGACCGCACGCCCGGTTCGTTGCCGTCGACATGGCCGATCCGGCCGGCGTGGACCGGCTCTCCCGTGACCTTGAACTCGACATCCTGGTCAACAATGCGGCACGATTTCCCGCCGCCCTGACCGTCGACCAGGACGAGAGCGACTTCGGTCACACGTTCGCCACCAACGTGCGTGGTCTCTACTTCCTGGTTGCTGCAACGGTTCCCGCGATGATCCGCCGCGGTGGCGGGGCCATCGTCAACATCACCTCCATGGTGGCGTCCAAAGGTGTTCCCGGCGCCTCGGTGTACAGCGCGTCCAAAGCCGCGGTCGAGCAGTTGACCCGGGCCTGGGCCGTCGAATTCGGCGCCCACAACATCCGGGTCAACAACGTCGCCCCGGGCCCGACCGCCACCGACGGCGCCGTCACCGAATGGGGCGCAACCAACGACGAACTCGGCCACGCCCTCCCCCTGGGCCGCACCGCAGATCCCGCGGAGATCGCCGAGGCGATCTACTTCCTGGCCTCACCGAGCGCCAGTTTCATCACCGGCACCACATTGCACGTCGACGGCGGCGGCACCGCCGTCTGAAAGGATCATGATGGACTTCGATGACGTGGTGATTCGCCGCCACTCCTCGCGTATGTTCCTGTCCGACAAGCCCGTCCCGCGAGAATTGCTGAGCGAAGCTCTGACGCTGGCCATGCGGGCACCGTCGAATTCGAATGTTCAGCCCTGGCGGCTGTTTTTGGCATCGGGCGCCCGCCGTGACCGCCTCGCCGCGTCGTTGGCCGCGAAGGTGCGCACCGACCCGCCGCCCACACTGGGTCTGCCCGACTCCCACAGCCACCTGCGCCGCCAGCTCGGCGCCCTGCTCTACGGTGCGATGGGCGTAGCACGCGACGACAGCCAGGGACGCTGGAACGCCCAGCTGCGCAACTGGGACTTCTTCAACGCCCCGGTCGCCGGAATCGTCTGCATGCACCGCGACCTCGGACTGCCCGACGCCGTCGGGGTGGGTATGTTCTTGCAGACCCTGCTGCTCGCCCTGACCGAACGCGGTCTTGACAGTTGCGTGCAGGTCTCGACCGCGCTCTACCCGGACCTGGTGCGCCAGCAGCTCGACATTCCCGACGACCTGACCGTTCTGTGCGGCATCTGCATCGGCTACGCCGACCCTGCCTTTGTGGCCAACAGCATCGACACTCCGCGAAATCCAGTCTCCGAAAACGTCGTTCTTCTTGACGAATAACGTGACTGCAGACCTTCGAGACGAGCTTCGGACAGTCTTCATCTTTCAGTTCCTCACCGACGAGCAACTCGATGCGTTGTGCAGCAATGGAAGCGTCCACACTGTCGGGCCGGGGCCGGTAGCTCGTGAAGGTGAGCCGGCCAGTTTCTTCTACGTGTTCCTCGACGGCGGTGAAGTGGTTGCGACCAAGCGATCCGGCGGCCGTGACGTCGAGTTGCATCGCACTTCCGAGCTCGGAACGTACTTCGGCGCGATCTCCAGTTCCACCCACGTCCACGACGTCACTGTCCGAATGACGCTGCAATCGCGGCTATTCGTTGTTGAGGCCGAGTCGTTCGCCCGCTTCACTCAGAGCTGGTGGCCGATCGCGATGCACCTGCTCGACACCAGTGTTGCCCGCAGTCTGAGTCAGCGTCAACTGCTCGGTTTGCAGGAACGCCAACACGCCTTGGCGACCATGACCGCCGGCCTCACCCACCAGCTGAACAACCCGGCTGCAGCCACCGTCCGGGCGGTGGCCGACCTGCGCGACAGTATGGCTGAGTCCGACCGAAATCTCAGGGCGCTCGCCATGACCGCCCCCGAAGCGCTGGGCGACCTGCTCGACATCCGTGCCGGCATCACCAGCTTGGTAGCGACCCCATCACCGTTGTCTCCGCTGGAGACCGCGGACCGCGAAGAAGCACTCGACGACTGGCTCGCGAGGCGCGGTATCGCCGACAGTTGGCGCTACACCTCGGCGTTCGTCGACGCCGGCGTCGACGAAGAGTGGCTTGAGCGCATCGAGACGGCGGTGACAGCGGCAACTTTGGAGTGCGCCGTGAGCTGGATCAAGCAGTTCGTCGACACCGAGATGAGGGTCCGTGAGATCTCCGAGGCCGGCGCCCGCATCGCAACCCTGGTCAACGGCGTCAAACCCTACTCGCAGATGGACCGCGGCCCAAATCAGTGCATCGACATCCACGAAATGCTACGCAGCACCGTACTGATGTTCGGCGACAAGATCGCCATGGCCGACAAGGGAAAGCCCGTCACCCTGGTCAAGGACCTCGATTTCTCTCTACCCGAAATACACTGCTATCCCGCTGATCTCAACCAAGTGTGGACCAATTTGATAAGCAACGCGCTCTACGCAATGGACGGACACGGCACTCTCACCGTCCGCACCCTACGCGACGGCGACGCCATGGTCCGGGTGGAGATCTGCGACGATGGCCCTGGGATCCCCCAGCACATTCTCGGTCGCATCTTCGATCCGTTCTTCACCACGAAGCCTGTCGGATCCGGCTCCGGCCTGGGTCTGGACTTGGCGTGGCGGGTCGTGGTGAACCGGCACCGTGGCCACATCACCGTGCAGTCCGAGCCGGGTGACACGCGGTTCATCGTGTGCCTGCCCCTGGAGGCTCCGGCCCCTGCCCCCGGTTAAGCGAACTTCTGCCGGAGTTCACGTCGGGTGCGAACGCCCATCTTGGTGTACACCTTGCGCAGATGCCAATCTACGGTGTGTGCACTGAGGAACAGCTGGCTGGCGATCTCCTGGTTGGTCAGACCCTTGCCTGCCAGTTCGGCGATCTGGCGCTCTTGAGGGCTCAGGTCATCGCCGACGGCGGTGGGCGACTTCCTGGTCTTCTGCCCCGCAGCTTGCAGCTCGCGGCGGGCCCGCTCAGCGAACGCCATCGACCCCATCGTGACTAGATCCCTATGGGCAACTCGCAGCGGCTCTCGCGCCGCAGTCGCAGGACCGTTGCGGCGCAACCACTCTCCGTACAACAGCCGAACCCGAGCCAGTTGCACCACCTGGGAGGTGGCCTCGAAATACCCGATGCTCTGCAGATAGAGCGCTTCGGCGCGCTTTCCGCTGCTGAGAAGCGCTTCCGAGCGGGCCAGCGAACCCAGCGCCCGCGGCGTGCCGGCCGCCAGTGTCCGCTCGCGCAGTTGCTCAAGTGCTTGCTCGGCGAACTGCAGGTCGTCGGTGCGCACAGCCGCTTCGATCGCTTCGACCAACACGTAGCCGTGGAAGCCGAGGTCGTCATACTCGAGTCCTCGGCGTGCGGCGGCAAGGGCGTCGGGGTAGCGGCCACGCCCATTGTTCACCAACGCCGTGGCGTAATGCGCCAACCCAATCGCGCGACCCTCGCCGCGGAGTCGACTCGACTCGATTGCGGCGGCTGCGAGCGCGGCAACCTCGGCATCGTCACCCTTCCATGCCGCCACGCTGAGGCCGTGATACCGCAACGGGACGTAGTTGATGGCGTTCGACAAATCGCCGGCCTCGGCGACCAACCCAGCGGCTGTGGTCAATTCACCGTTGTCTACGTGTGCACCGGCGCGCGACAGCAGCGCCGACGGCAGCAGTGCCATTGCCCCGGCATCAGAGGCCAACCGCACGGCGTGCGCCGACACCACGCTCCAGCCGTCCTCCCACGTCTCGTGGATCAAGCATTCGTGCACCAGCGGAAAGGCTCGCCAGAACCATCCTGTATCCGAGCGGACGCACCCCATGAGGGCATCCCGTGCGCGGCGCATCGCCGGCATCGCCGCCGCGGCGCCCAGGGCCAGGCGATCGGCCAGCGCGTGGGTGATCACGTCGAGTGGCGTCTGCGGTGGCAGGTTCGCCAGCGCTGCCCGGGCGGTCTCGGCGATCTGCACAGTCAGACCAGGCGCGCTGCGACCCACGTACATCGCCGCACTCAGCGCCTCCAGGTACGTCTCGGTAGCCAGAGCAGCGTCCAGGACCTTCAGCTGCGCGGCCACCGCCGTGAATTCGGTGACCGCCTCGGACAAGGCAGCGGCATGCCCGCTGGCCCGTGCCGACGTGAACGCCAATCGCGTCCGCAACTGAGCCAATCGTGCCCGCTGCAAATCGGTCAGCGGACCCAGTTCGGCCGTCGCCAGCAGGTGGCGTGACTGGTCGAAGGACGCGATCTCGTGGTGAGCTTCCGCGGCGGCCAGCGCGCGGGTGCTACGCATGGACGGGTCGGGTGTCAACTCGACTGCCCGCGTCAAGAAAGCTGCCGCGGCGGCTGTTCCGCCCCGTTGCCGCGCTCGGCCCGCCGAGGCCTCCAGGTCGAGCGCCACCGATTCGTCAAGTGCCTCGCAGGCCAGCGCACGATGCCAGGCCCGACGGTCCGGATCCACCGCGGGGTCGGTCACTGCGGCCAGCGCTCCATGCGCGCGCCGCCGTTGTTCCGGGGTAGCCGATCGGTAGGCGACCGAACGCGCCAGCGGGTGATGAAACTGCACGCGGGTGTCGATCCTGAGAAGTCCAATGTCCTGCGCCGGCAGCATCGCGACGGGTTTGAGGTCCAGGTGCGCCAAGGCGCCGAACAGCAGCGCCGGATCACCCACTGGTTCCGCGGCCGCCGTCACCAGACACATCTGCGTTTCGGCGGGTAGTTCCGACACCAGCTGGAGGTATCGCCCTTCGACGCCAGCGCTCACCGGCCCGTGTTGCGCTCCGGTGGAATCGAGAAGACTGAGGGCTCGTGAGCTTTCGAGCAGTGCCAAGGGGTTACCGCGCGACTCGGCGACGATGCGGTCCGCGACGGCGGAGTCGAGACGCCCCGGAAGGGCCGACTCCAGCAGCTTGCGGGCGTCCCCGTCGGTGAGCCCGCCCACCTCCAGGGTCGGCAGACCTGCCGTGCCGTCGATCGCACTGCGCTGCGCGAACACCAGACCGACCGCCTCGGCGTCCAGGCGACGCGCGACGAAGAACAGCGTCTGCGCGGACACCGAGTCCAGCCACTGCGCGTCGTCGACCAAGCAGAGCACCGGCCGTTCCTCGGCGGCGGCAGCCAGCAGCCCCAGCGCCGCTAGCCCGACCAAGAAGCGATGGGGCGCACCGCCGGCATCGCTGATGCCGAAGGCGTGCTCCAGAGCCTCGCGTTGCGGTAGCGGAAGTCCCACGCGGAAGCCGAGCACTGGTGCGCACAGCTGCTGCAGACCGGCGAACGCCAGATCCATGTCGGACTCCACGCCAGCCACAGACAGCACAGTGCAGTCAGCCGCCGAGTCCCGGAGGTTCTGCACAAGAGCGGTTTTGCCGATACCAGCTTCGCCGACGAGCACCAGAACCTCGCTGCGGCCAGACCGCAGGGCGGTGAGCAGCTGGTGCAGCCTTTGCCACTCGGGATCGCGGCCCGACAACGCCACGACCTGGTAGGAGGTTGTCGTCAACTCACGACCCGTGGGCCAAACACGGGCAAATTCTGCCACGCTTGCGCTCGGACGGCAGAGCTACGCGTGATCCCCGGATGCCGACAAACACGGAGCCGGGTCGAGCCCAGCGCAATGAAATGCAGTAAGCCAGCCGCCCCGTTGATTCGGCGACGCGAACTCTTCCGAACCGGTGTCGACTGGTCTCGCGGGCGTTGCAGCGCATTCGCAGCGATGCCATTCACCGCGGTTCAGCGCAACGGCGAAGCAGCGCGTATGCAGGACGGTCCACCATGCCACGCCGTTCCACGGCGGCCACGATCGTGTCGCGGTCTACGGCGCGCAAATAGTCGATGACCGGCGCCCGGTCATAAATCAGTGCGCTGCTGACCACGCCGCGGTACTCGATCGAGCGCACCCGCCCGTTCGGCGTCATGGTCTCGACGTCCCTTCTCCGCGCCGAGACGTCCCGCGAACCCGTGTCGAACAGCGCAAGCAGCGACACCAGGTCGGCGGCGAACACTCCTGTGCCGTCCGTGTCCGGGTACAAGAGCGGGTCGACGGTCTCGGAGTCGACGAATCGCACCCCCCACCAACCACTCTCGATGAACATCTTGCCGCCCGGCGTCTCGGCGTAACTGGGGTCCACCTTCCAGGTGCCGATCAACGCCTCCATCCCCACGGGGTCCAGCTTGTCGTAGAGGACCTCCAGCTCGCGCTGGGTCACAGCTGTGGTCCCACAGCATCGGATCGGAGTCATCGTGGGGGTCCTTTCGCTCTTGGGCGCCTCGGCGGGGCCGATCGGTGCAACCGGCCGGGGAGCTGGAATAGTCCGCGCTCAGCAACCCCAACGTCGGGGAATGAAACTGAATAAATGACGATTATTTTCAGTATGACTACCGAACAAGCAGCATTGAAGCGACAGAGGCCCGACAACAACCGTGCCCTGGTGGTCGGAATGGGTGTCAGCGGGATCGCCGCAGCAACGCGCCTGCGCGCCGCGGGATGGACGCCCGTGATCATCGAGCGCGCCGCAGAACGCCGACGGGGCGGCTACTTCATCGGACTCTTCGAGGCAGGAATGATCGCCGCGGATCGACTCGGCATCCTCGGCCACCTTCACGACCGCAATCCCGGCGCCCTCAGCTACCTCATTGACCGCAGCGGACACCAGCTGCGCACCTTCTCCATGAAGGATCTGCCGGGGCGTCCGTGGTTGATGTTGCGTGGTGACGTCGAGCAAGCCGCTTTCGCTACGCTGCCCGCTGATGTGGAGGTCCGTTACTCGACGATGCCGACGGCCATCACACAGGACGACCAGGGGGTTGACGTCACCTTGCTGAACTCGCAGTCCGGCGACACCGTGACAGAACGCTTCGACCTCGTGGTCGGCGCCGACGGACTGAGGTCAACGGTACGGTCCCTGGCATTCGGCCCACACGAGAACTACCTGCATCGCTTGGGCTACATGGTCGCCGCATTCGAATTTCCCGGCACTCCGGCCGGTCTCGAGCCGGGCGTCAGCGTGCAGTTGGTCGAGCCCGACCGGGCGATGTGGGTGTTCGCGTTCGAAGACCACAACCCGACCATCATGATTTCCTACCGGACCGACGACGTAGACGCCGAGTTCACCCGCCCCGCCCCTGAACGCATCCGTGAAATCTTTTCCGATCAACCCCTCGGAGCCACGCTCGCCGACGTGCTCGGCGTCCTCGACCACGCCGACGATGTGCTCTTCGATTCCGCCGAGCAGGTCCACATGAACCGTTGGCACGAGGGGCGGGTGGTGCTGCTCGGCGATTCAGCATGGTGCGTCACGCTCTATGCGGGGATGGGCGTCTCGGCCGGTCTGATCGGCGCCGACCTGCTGGGTGAGCTTCTTGAACGCCACCCCCACGACACCGCGACCGCGTTGAGCGAATGGGAGCAGGGGCTGCGCCCCTATGTCCAGGAATATCAGGCGGTGGGCCTGAAACAGCGGGCGTTCTTCGTTCCGGACACGTCGGGCCAGGTCCGGCTGCGGCGGGCGATGTCCGTGGTGACACGCTTCTCGATTGGGCGTCGGGTTCTCAGCGCCATCCTGGAGGGCGCCGTGGAGGCGCGGACCGCCGACATCACGGCCACGGCGCTGCAACGTCTCGGAATCAAGCCGCCGGCGACGGTATGAATACAGGCGTGACATCCGAACTCCCGGAGCATCATTCTCCGACGGCGGCACGCATCGTCGACGCTGCTCAGGACTTGTTGCAGCGGCGCGGCAGCAAGGCGGTCACCATCGCCGCCGTCGCGCAGAAGGCGCACGTCGGCACGGGCACCGTATACCTCTACTGGTCCAGCAA
>Ga0209051_1003257_pt1 | contig 10783 bp, 10 predicted proteins | sample AraplaCvi_mMS_r2_2_FD_184286 | JGI IMG/M metagenome (GOLD analysis project Ga0209051, IMG submission 184286) | Arabidopsis root microbial communities from North Carolina, USA - plate scrape MF_Cvi_mMS_r2 (SPAdes) (version 2) | ecosystem: Host-associated > Plants > Roots > Endosphere | place...
CGCCGAGGCGAAGGGCACTGGTGTCGTCGGCCCGGTCACCCCGCATGTTCAGCGTGGTCGCGTGGTCGCAGTAGGCGGGTCTCGCGGCTGTGCAGTTGGGACACCGACCGCAGCTGGCGAAGGTGAGCACCACCTGCCGACCACTCTCGACCCGGGCCTGAGGACCCGTCTCGACGACGGTGCCGACGCCCTCGTGCCCGAAGACCATCGGCAGCTTGCGCGCGGGCCAGCGCGCCGCGACGCTGACGTCGGTGTGGCAGATGCCGACGGCGTCGACGCGGACCAGGACCTCCGCGTCGACTGGCGCCCGGACTTCGACGTCGACCAGTTGGGGCTCGGATTCCTCGGTGAGCAGTACGGCCGCTCGTGCGTTCGTCACCGGGCGATGTTAAATGGTGACGATGCGCGCCATTCAGATCCCGCGACTCGACGGACCCCTGGCAGCGGAGCTCGTCGACGTCGACGAACCCGAAGCCGGCGACGGCGTCCTGATCGACGTCCACGCCGCGGGCGTCGCGTTTCCCGACGCCCTACAGACCCGCGGGCTCTACCAGCACCGGCCCGAGCTGCCCTACGTGCCGGGTGCCGAGCTCGCCGGCGTGGTGCGCAGCGCCCCCGCGGGCGCCCACGTCGCGGCCGGTGATCGAGTCGCCGCGCTGACCATGCTCACCGGCGCAATGGCGGAAGTCGTTGCGGTACCGGCAGACCAGGTGTTCAAGCTGCCCGACGCGGTGTCCTTCGAAGCCGGCGCCGGACTGCTGTTCAACGATTTGACGGTGCACTGTGCCCTGCGCACCCGCGGCCGCCTGGTGGCAGGCGAGTCGGTGCTCGTCCACGGTGCGGCCGGCGGCATCGGCACCTCGACGCTGCGACTGGCAACGGCGTGGGGTGCATCGCGCACGATCGCCGTCGTCAGCACCGCGGACAAGGGCGACGTCGCGCGGGCCGCGGGCGCCACCGACGTCGTACTTGCCGACGGCTTCCGCGACGCCGTCAAGGAGCTCACCGGCGGCCGTGGCGTCGACGTGGTGGTCGACCCGGTGGGTGGTGACCGGTTCACCGACTCGCTGCGGTCCCTCGCCGCGGGCGGTCGACTGCTGGTGATCGGCTTCACCGGCGGCGACATCCCGACGGTCAAGGTGAACCGCCTGCTGCTCAACAACGTCGACGCGGTCGGCGTCGGCTGGGGAGCCTGGGCCATGACCCACCCGGGTTACCTTGGCGAGCAGTGGGCCGAACTGGAACCGCTGCTCGCCTCCGGCGCCGTGACGGCTCCCACGCCCGTCGTCTACCCGCTCGAGCGGGCCGCCGACGCCATCGCGTCGCTCGAGGACCGCTCCGCACGGGGGAAGGTCGTCGTCACCCTTCGTTCGTGACGGGCGGCGTTCCTTCGGTGGCGGTGCGGAGGTGCTTGGCCCGCTGCAGGAAGATCACGGCTGCGGCGGCGGCGACGATTCCGACGACGCCCCAGAGGGCGAACGAGAAGATCAGCGAGCCCAGGAAACCGCTGAACGTCACGGCCAGGTACATCAGCCAGATCAGCCGGTAGGCGCACCACGCCGCGATCACGGCGTTGCTGATGCCGATGATCAGGCTGCGCTGACGGTCGAAGCGGTTGACGTGCTCTTCGATGGCGGCGGGAAGGGTGATCATGATCGTGTTGCCTTTCGTGGGGCGGGCCTCGGTGGCCTCGCCGGTGAGATGAGTACACGGCGTCGGCCGGGCTACCGATCCCAACAATTGGCACTTCCGGTGATCCGAAGGTTGGCGCGCGCTCGCCAGGTGCGCGATGATGCCGCCCATGCGCAATGTGTCGAGTGTGGTGTCCGTGCTGGCCCTCGTCGGTCTGGCTGCGGCCACGGCCTGTGCCCCCGCCGACGAGTCGGCGCCGGGCAGCTCGACCGCCGCGGCGTCGGCTGCCGAGTGCACCAAGGACTCCCTGCCCACGCTGAAGAAGGGGTCGATCGCCTTCGGCACCGATCAACCGGCGTACCCGCCGTGGTTCGTCGACGACGACCCGGCCAACGGCAAGGGCTTCGAATCAGCCGTCGCCTACGCCGTAGCCGGCAAGCTGGGTTACGCGCCGCAGGACGTGACGTGGGTGCGGGTGCCGTTCAACGCGGCCATCGCCCCGGGTCCGAAGACGTTCGACGCCAACCTCAACGAGTTCTCGATCACCGACGACCGCAAGCAGGCCGTCGACTTCTCCTCGCCGTACTTCAACGTGACCCAAGCGGTCGTCGCGTTGAAGTCCTCCCCCGCGGCGGGAGTGAAGGACGTCGCAGGTCTCAAGGGGCTCAAGCTCGGCGCGCAGGTCGGCACGACCAGTTACACCGCCGCGAAGGCGGTCGACCCGGACGTGGCGGTGTTCAACAACAACGACGACGCCAAGGCGGCGTTGTCGAACGGCCAGATCGACGCGTTGGTGCTGGATCTGCCGACCGCCTTCCAGGTGCAGGCCGAACTCGCCGACGGCGTCATCGTCGGCCAGCTGCCTGCCGGCGATGAGAAGGCCGAGCAGTTCGGCATCGTGCTCGACAAGGGCAGCCCGCTGACGGCGTGCGTGTCGAAGGCAGTCGACGAGCTGGGCACCGACGGCGAGCTGTTCAAGCTCCAGAAGACGTGGCTCACCGGCGCAGGCAACGCACCGGTTCTGTCGTGACCACGGCCGCCCTGGATCGGGTGGCCTACCGGCAGTCACGGGCCCGGCGGTCCACGCTGATCGCCTTGGTGTCCACCGTCGTGTTCGCGGCGGTGCTGCTGCTGGCGGTGACGTCGTCGCCGGGCTGGCCCCGAGTCCGCGAGTCGTTCTTCAACCTCCGGATCGGCTGGGAAAGCCTGCCCGCGTTGCTGGAGGGTCTGTGGCTCAACGTGCGCGTGCTGGTCGTGTGCCAAGTGCTGATCCTGATCTTCGGGCTCGGCCTGGCTGCGGTGCGCACCCTGCGCGGCCCGGTGTGGTTTCCGTTGCGGGCGTTGGCAACCGGTTACGTGGACCTGTTTCGTGGCCTGCCGCTGCTGATCTGCCTGTATCTCGTCGGCTTCGGTCTGCCCGGGTTGCGCCTGTCGGGTCTTCCCAACAACCCGGTGCTGCTCGGCGGTCTCGCGCTGGTGTTGATCTACTCCGCCTACGTGGCGGAGGTGTTCCGCGCAGGCATCGAATCGGTCCATCCGTCGCAGTTGGCGGCCGCGAAATCCCTTGGGCTGAACCACCGTCGGACCATGCAGCTGGTCGTCCTTCCGCAGGCGACGCGCCGTGTGACGCCCGCCCTGCTCAACGACTTCGTGGCCCTGCAGAAGGACTGCGGCCTCATCTCGGTGCTCGGCGCGGTGGACGCCGTCCGCGCCGCCCAGATTTCGGCCGCCACCACCTACAACTTCACCCCGTACGTCGTCGCCGGTCTGCTGTTCGTGGCGCTGGCGATACCGTCGGCCCGGCTGGCCGACTGGGCGGCGAAGCGCGTGGCGACTCGGCAGGGTGCGCTGTGAGCACCCCCGTTCCGGTGCTCTCGGTGCGCGGCCTGACCAAGGCGTACCACGACCGCCCCGTCCTCCAGGGCGTCGACCTCGACGTCGCCGAGCACCAGGTCGTCGTGCTGATCGGCGCGTCCGGGTCTGGCAAGTCGACGCTGCTGCGGTGCGTCGACCTGCTCGAGGACATCGACGACGGCCAGATCCTGCTCGACGGCCGTGACATCAGCGACCCGCGGATCGACGCCGACGAAGCTCGGCAGGCGATGGGCATGGTGTTCCAGTCGTTCAACCTGTTCCCCCACATGACCGCGCTGGCCAACGTGGCACTGGCGCCGCGGGTCGTGCACGGGTCCAGCCGCAGGGACGCCGAGGATCGCGGCCGTGAGCTGTTGGACCGGGTCGGGCTGTCCTCACACGCCGGCGCCTACCCCGACAAGCTATCCGGGGGCCAGCAGCAGCGGGTGGCGATCGCCAGGGCGCTGGCCTATGAGCCGCGACTGCTGCTGCTCGACGAGATCACCAGTGCCTTGGACCCGGAGCTCGTCGGCGAGGTGTTGACGCTCGTCGGGGAGTTGGCGAGCACCGGTCGCACGATCGTGATGGCCACCCACGAGATGGCCTTCGCGCGCGAGGTGGCCGATACGGTGTGCTTCCTCGACGGCGGCCGCATCGTCGAATCAGGTTCGGCTGCAGACGTTTTGACCAATCCGCGAGAGGATCGGACGCGCCAGTTCCTGCAGCGCTTCACCGGAGGTCGCTGACGGTCGCGCGCATGCGTTAGATTGTGTTCGTAAATGTGCGAATCTGTCTGACGAAGGGTGCCGCCGCCGATGCTGGCCGCTGAACGACAAGACGCGATTCTGCGCGCGCTGCGATCGGAGGGCTCCGTGCGCGTCGCCGACCTCGCCGACGAGCTGGCCGTCTCGGAGATGACGGTGCGCCGCGACCTCGACGCCCTCGACGCCCAGCAGCTGCTGCGGAAGGTGCACGGCGGTGCGGTGTCGCGGCACAACCGCGGCGAGGAACCGCGCTCCGCGCAGAAGGCAGCCCAGCAACAGGTGGAGAAGGCGGCCATCGCCGCGACCGCGGCGGCCACCATCACCGACGGCATGACGATCGCCATCGGCGCGGGAACCACCACCACCGAACTCGCCAGGCATCTGCGAGGTCGACCATCGATCACCGTCGTCACCAACTCGGTCAACGTCTTTCGCGAACTCACCGACCCCGCGCTCGACGGATCGGACGCCCCGTTGGTCTATCTCAGCGGAGGGGTGCGGACGCCGTCGGACGCACTGGTCGGTCCGGTGGCCGACGCCGCGATCGCCTCGTTCCGCGTCGACGCCACCTATCTCGGAGTGCACGGCGTCGACCCCGACGCCGGCCTCACCTCGCCGAACGTCGCCGAGGCCCAGACCAACCGCACACTGATCGAGATCGGCGGCCGCCTCGTGGTGCTCGCCGACCACACGAAGTACCGCGAAGTGGGTGCGTGTGTGTTCGCCCGCCTCGACCACGTCCAGACCCTGATCAGCGACGACGGCCTGACCGCTGCGGACCGGGAACTGCTCGACAGCCGGGTCGGCGACCTGGTGATCGCACAGGTGCGCACACCGTGACCGATCCGACCTCGAGCCCCCTCCCCTGGCCCCTGGCCGACGGCCGGGAACTCCTGTTCTTCTCGCTGCCAGGTCACGAGCCGTCTCCGGTCACCGACCGGCGACCGCTTCCACCCCGGGGGGACGCCCAGTCGCAGGTCCGCTTCGACCGCCAGACCGGCCAGTGGGTCGCCATCGCGGCGCTGCGCCAAGACCGCACCCACCTGCCGAGCGCCGATCAATGCCCGCTGTGCCCAAGTCCGTCGGGGACCACCAGCGAGGTGCCCGCACCCGATTACGACGTCGTCGTCTTCGAGAACCGCTTCCCCAGCCTCTCCGGCGCCGACGGACGGTCGTTCGCCCTACCCGACGTCGGCGTAGACGACTTCCTCAGCGCTCCGGGACATGGTCGCTGCGAGGTCATTTCGTTCTCCAGCAGCCACACCTCGTCGTTCGGCGAACTCACATTCCCCCACGCCCGCCTCGTCGTCGACGCCTGGCGCCACCGCACGGCCGACCTCATGAGCAGGCCCGGCATCGAGCAGGTGTTCTGCTTCGAGAATCGCGGCGAGGACATCGGGGTGACGCTCACCCACCCGCACGGGCAGATCTACGGCTACCCCTACCTCACGCCGCGCACCGCGCACATGCTCGCCGAAGCCCGCGCCCACGCAGAACGGCACGGCACCAACCTCTTCGCCGACATCCTGGCCCACGAAGTGGCCGCAGGCATCAGGGTCGTGGCCCGCAACGATCTGTTCACCGCCTTCGTGCCCTATGCCGCACGCTGGCCGGTGGAGGTCCACCTGTACCCGAACCGGTTGGTGCGCAACCTGTCCGAACTCGACGACGCCGAACTCGACGCGTTCGCGGCGATGTACTGCGACCTCCTCAAACGCTTCGACAGGATGTATCCCATGCCCCTGCCGTACATCTCGGCGCTGCACCAGTACCGAGACGCCGACGCGCAGCGAGACGGGTACTTTCACGTCGAGCTGATGTCGGTGCGGCGCAGCGCCACCAAGCTGAAGTACCTCGCCGGGTCTGAATCGGCGATGGACGCCTTCATCGGCGACGTGCTGCCCGAGACGGTCGCCGAACGACTCCGGGGCCTGGCCTCGTGAGCGGCGCCATTCGCTTCTCCGCGCCAGGGCGGATCAACCTCATCGGCGAACACACCGACTACAACCAGGGTTTCGCGCTGCCGATCGCGCTGCCCGCCCGCACGACGGTGACCTTCCGCCCCGATGGCGGCGACGCGGTCGTGGTCCGCAGCGACCGCGAAGACGGCGAGGTGACGATCCCGCTGCACACCACCCCTGGCGACGTCACCGGCTGGGCCGCCTACGTCGCGGGCGTGGTGTGGGCACTGCGGACGTCCGGGCACCAGGTGGGTGGCGGCACGATGCGGATCACCAGCGGGGTGGACGTGGGATCGGGCCTCTCGTCGTCGGCCGCGCTCGAATGCGCCGTCCTCGGCGCGCTCACCACCGCGGCAGGGCTTCGGGTCGACCGCACCGAGCAGGCCCGGATCGCCCAGCGGGCGGAGAACGACTACGTCGGCGCACCAACGGGTTTGATGGACCAACTGGCATCGCTGCGTGGCGAACCACGACAAGCGCTCCTGATCGACTTTCAAGACGACACCGTGACGTTGGTGCCGTTCGACCCGGCCGCCGCCGGTCTGGCACTGATGCTGATCAACTCGAACGCCCCGCATCGGCATGCCGGCGGCGAGTACGCCGCACGGCGCGCCTCCTGCGAACGAGCGGCCGCGGCGCTCGGCGTCCGATCCCTGCGCGAGGTGCAGGATCGTGGCGAGGCGGCGCTCGTCGACGTGACAGACCCGGTCGACGCGCGTCGCGCTCGGCACATTCTGACGGAGAACCAACGCGTCGCCGACGTCGTCTCGGCGCTTGGCGATGCCGACTTCGCCGAAGTCGGCCGACTCTTCGACGCCTCACACGCCTCGATGCGCGACGACTTCGAGATCACCACGGAGCACGTCGACCTGATCGCCGACACCGCGGTCCGTGCCGGTGCGCGCGGAGCGCGCATGACGGGCGGCGGCTTCGGCGGATGCGTGATCGCCCTCGCGGACGCCGACCGGTGCGACGCGGTGGCGGAGGAGGTCCGGAGCACGGTGGAGCGGGCCGGGTACCACGTGCCGACGATTACGCTCACACATGCCGGGGCGGGCGCCGGGCTCGAGCCGTTTGGTAGCTGAGCCGGCGGCTTTGGGCGGAATCGCATACCATCGTGACGATTGACGACGATGCCTTACGCGCTTCGGGGACGGACGCTATCGTCTACCGCGGGGGGAAGACATGGCTGAGTTCGTCGTCAGAAGAAGAAGCGTCGCCGTCGTTGCCGGGGGCAGCAGAAGGGGTCGGCGGTCGCTGGCGGCAGTGGTGGTCGCGGCAGCACTCGCGGTTGCCGCTCCCGGCACCATGGCGTCCGCCCAGAACCGCATCGGCGTCAACGGCGGGCGTCCGACCGAGTGGCCGATCCTGTCCGACGTGTTGGCGGGCCAAGGGCTCACCCAGAAGGGGTGGCTCGACTTCGCGTCGCGGGTCGGCGAGAACTGGTTGCCCGACACGAAGACCAAGTCGGTCGCTCTCGACTATCCCGGCCAACTCGGATTCGTCTCGGGACCTGGCGCGTTGACCGCCGACCAGTCGACCAAACTCGGACAGGAATTGCTCCACGCACTGATCAGGCGGGAGCTGGCCAAGGGTGAACCCGTCGCGGTGGCGGGCCTCAGCGAGGGCACGCTGGTCATCGACCGGGAGCTGGCCTATCTGCAGAGCCTCCCGAAGAACGAGGCGCCGTCACCAGACCTGTTGACGTTCTACGTCTTCGGCGACATGTTGCGCGGACTGGGCCAGATGTACCTCCCGGGGGTGACGATTCCGTTCATCGGCCAGACCTTCGGCCCCGTCCCGGAGACCCGGTACGACACGGTGGTGGTCAACGAGGAGTGGGACGGCTGGGCCAACCCGCCCGACCGCCCGTGGAACCCGCTTGCCGTCGTCAACGCGATCATGGGTGCGGTCTACACCGTCAACGGATCCAACGACCATTCCCAAACTTCGCTCGACAGCATCGACGACGCGGTCCTGGTGTCGCAGGTGACCAGCAAGACCCTCGGTGGCACCACCAGCACGTACATCGTTCCGCGCACCCAGCTCCCCATCACCCGGCCCCTGCTCCAACTGGGAGTGCCGCGCAAGGTGGTCGACGAGATCGACAAGATGTTGATGCCGTTGATCAGGGCGGGCTATTCGTACATGACCCCGAATCTCGGGCCGCGCATCGACCGAGGGCAGCTGGTGTTCACCCCGCCCCCGCCCCCGCAGCTGCCGACGACCACCAAGCAGCTCGACGCCTCGTCCGAGCCCGTGGCAATCTCGGCGGCGAAGACGTCGAGCGACCCCGACGAGACCACGAAGGTGGCCAAGCCCGCCAAGCACGACCGATTGGGCGCCGTCGGCAACGCGAAAACCGTTGCCGTACGGTCCGTTACGGACACCGACGGCTCCACCAAGACGTCGACGACGGACAAGTCCGACGCGGCAGTCGACGACGACTCGCCCAAGACGGCCGAGGACTCCGTGCGCGGAGACGGGAAGGGCGACCCGTCGCCCCGCACGTCACCCAGGACCAAACCCGAGAAGGTTCGAGCGTCCACCGACTCCGACGACGCACCCAAGGTTCGCTCCACGGTGAAACCAAGCGGCTCCCCCGACAAGAAACCAAGCGGCCTCGTCGACAAGAAGCCGAGCGGCACGGCCGACAAGCCCGACAGTTCGGACGCCGCCGACTCGGCGGCGTAACCGCGGGCGGCGCCGGCGAGGTGGTCAGCCGCGGTTCTTCGGACCCTTGTCCTTGCCGTTGCCCCTGCCCGGCGGGGGGCCGTGCGGTTCGGCCGGTGCGGCCGGTTGGATCGTGGTCGACGGGACCGGTTGCGGCGCAACGCTCGACGACGGCTGTGGTGGTGGCGTCGTCGACGTGCTGGTCGTGGCGGGGGCGTTCTGCGACGTGGGTTGCAGCGCCACGGCGACCACGGTGACGACGAGCGCCACGAGCACCCCGATCGTCGTCAGGATGGTCCGCCGCGGGGTCCACGACCGCGCGGGGCGGGCCGGGTATCCGCTCGACACGACCGGAGCGAACGGAGCGGTGTACACCCGCGTGCTCGGCCGCGGGCCTGCCAGGGCCGCTCGCATCTGATCGGCACTGGTGAAACGCGCACGGGGGTCGTGTGCGATCGCGCGTTCGATCACCGCGGCGAGGGTTGGGTCGACGCCGACCATCGACGTGAGCGGCACGTGCTGACCGTTGAGGATCGCAACCGCAAGGGCCTGAACGTCGTCGTGCGGGAACGGCGGTCGACCAGCAACCAGCTCGTAGCCGACGACGCCCACCGCGTACAGGTCGTCGGCCACCGATGACGGCGCCCCGGCCAAGCGTTGGGGGCTCGTGTACGCCATGGTTCCGACCAGTTGACCCGTGGCGGTATGCCCGGCGTCACCGGTCTTGGCGATGCCGAAGTCGGCGACCTTGACGCCTCCCCCCGGGCCAGAGGTCAAGATGTTGGCCGGCTTGATGTCTCGGTGGACGACGCCGGCGCCATGCGCGACCGACAACGCGGCGAGAACCTCGTCGAGGATCGTGCGCACCCGCATCGGAGGGATCGGGCCCCGCCCGATCTCGTCCAGCAGAGTGCTTCCAGGCAGCCGCTCCATCACGATGTACGGGGTGCCGCCGTGGTGTCCGTAGTCGTGGACGGCAACGATGTTGGGGTGCGAGAGGCTCGCCGCGGCGCGGGCCTCATCCTCGAATCGGGCCCGCGCGCCCGGCTGGGCACCAAGGGCGGGGTGCAGCAGTTTCACGGCGACCGCGCGACCCAGCCTGGTGTCCCAGCCGTCGCGAACCTCGGCCATCCCGCCGACGCCGAGCACGCCCCTGAGCTCGTAGCGCCCGCCGAGCGCGTCAATGCCGGTCACGACCGTTTCGAACGTCTCGACGATCTCAGCGGCCGGGCAGCCACTGCAGCGCCTTGACGAACGGCGGCATGATCTTCGCCCACACCTTCGGCGGAAGTCCGCGTGGCCCACCAAGATTCAGGATGCGGGTGGTGGCGATGGTCTGAGGCTCGGTGTACTTGACCAGACCCTCGGGTCCGTGGCGACGGCCCATCCCCGACACGCCCATGCCACCCATCGGGGCGGCGGTGCTGCCCCACGTCGGCGCGTACCCCTCGTCGACGTTGACCGTGCCCGCGTGAATCCGTGCGGCGATCTCCTCGCCGTCGCGCTTGGTGGCGGCCCAGACGCTGGCGTTCAACCCGTACTCGGTGTCGTTGGCGCGGGCGACGGCCTCGTCGACGTTTGCCACCGGGTAGATCGAGACGAGTGGCCCGAAGGTCTCCTCGCGGTAGCACTCGGCGTCGGAGGGGACGTTGGTCAGCACGGTCGGCTCGAAGAACAGCGGCCCGAGGTCGGGTCGCGGCTTGCCGCCGGCCACCACGGTCGCGCCCTTGACGACGGCGTCGTCGACGTGGGCGGACACGGCCTTCACCTGCTCCTCGGAGATCAGGCTGCCCATCTCGACGCCGAAGTCGTAGCCGCCGCGGAACGTCATCTTGCGGACGCGCTCGCCGAACACGCGGATGAACTCGTCGGCGATCGACTGTTCGACGTAGATGCGCT
>Ga0209051_1003259_pt1 | contig 10778 bp, 4 predicted proteins | sample AraplaCvi_mMS_r2_2_FD_184286 | JGI IMG/M metagenome (GOLD analysis project Ga0209051, IMG submission 184286) | Arabidopsis root microbial communities from North Carolina, USA - plate scrape MF_Cvi_mMS_r2 (SPAdes) (version 2) | ecosystem: Host-associated > Plants > Roots > Endosphere | place: USA...
GAAGGTGCCGCCGCCCGCGACCGTCTGGTGAAGGAATTCGCGCTCGAGGGGCTGCTGGATGCGCGCTGGGCAGTGCGCCCCCTCAAGCTGAGCCACGATCCCGATCGCACGGTGCTGATTCTCGAGGATCCAGGTGGCGAACCGCTGACCCGCCTGCTGGGGGCACCGATGCCGCTCCCGCGGTTCCTGCGACTCGCCGATCATCTGGCGGCCGCCGTCCGAGGTGTGCACTCGCGCGGCCTCGTCCACAAGGATCTGCGCCCCTCCAACGTCCTTGTATCGGACGCGCCGCAGACCGCCGTCCGCCTGACGGGTTTCGGTCTCGCCTCGCGTGTCCAGCGCGAGCGCGCGCCGCCTGCCCAGCCCGGATATTCCGCCGGCGTCCTTCCCTACCTGGCGCCCGAACAGACGGGGCGGATGAATCGCTCGATCGACTCGCGCACGGACCTCTACGCGCTGGGCGTCATCTTCTACGAGATGCTGGTGGGCGCGCTGCCCTTCGCCGCGTCCGATCCGATGGCGTGGATCCATGCCCACGTGGCCAGGATGCCGATTCCCCCCGCCGATCGGCGGGGCGACATTCCTTCCGTCGTCTCCGACCTGGTGATGAAGCTGCTGGCCAAGAGCGCGGAGGATCGCTACCAGACGGCCGCCGGCCTCGAGCACGACCTGCGTCGCCTTCGCTCCGCCTGGGAATCCGAGGGTCGCGTCGAGACCATGGCGCTGGCCGCGAGCGACGTGCCCGATCGCCTCCTGATTCCGGAGCGGCTGTATGGCCGCACGCGCGAGACAGGCATCCTCCGCGAAGCGCTGCGGCAGGTCGCCACCACCGGCGTGCCGGCCTGGGTGCTCGTCTCCGGTCCCGCCGGCGCCGGCAAGTCCTCGGTGGTCGAGGAGCTTCAGCGTGCGCTGATTCCCTTCCGGGGACACTTCGCCTGCGGCCGGTTCGACCCCGACCGGCTCGACGTTCCCCACGCCGCGCTGGCGCAAGCCTTCCGCGGCGTCGTGCGCCACATCCTGGCCAAGCCGGAGGCCGAGCTCGAGGACTGGCGCAATGCCCTGCGCGCCGCGCTCGGGCCGAATGCGCGCTTGATCGTGGAGTTCATCCCCGAACTGGAGCTCGTGATCGGTCCGCAGCCCGTCGTCGCAGAACTGCCGCCGCAGGCCGCACGGCGACGGTTCCACGCGGCCCTGAAGCGTTTCGTCGGTGTCTTCGCCCGGCCCGGACAGCCGATGATCCTGTTCCTGGACGATCTCCAGTGGAGCGACGGTGCGACGCTCGAGGTGCTGGCGGAGCTCGTGGATCGTGGCGGCATCCCCCACCTGCTGCTGATCGGCGCGTGCCGCGACGACGGCACCGGCACGCCGGAGGCGCTGAAGCAAGGACTGGAAGCGCTGCGTCGTGGCGACGCGCAGGTCATCGACGTCGTGCTCGATCCGCTGGGCGAGAACGACCTGGCAGAACTTGTCGCGGAGTCCCTGCACAGCGCCGATCCTGCCGCGACATCCCTCGCGCGCCTCGTGCACGGCAAGACCGGCGGCAATCCGTTCTTCGCGAGGGCGTTCCTCGGTGCGCTCGCCGACGCGGCCCTGCTGGTCTTCGACCACGACGCGGCCGCCTGGTCGTGGGACATCGACCGCATCCGCGCGCGGCCCCTGTCCGACAACGTCATCGACCTGATCGCCGCCGGGCTCGTCCGCCTGCCGGGAGCCACGGTGATCACCGTGCGCCTGCTCGCCTGCATCGGCGCCCGGGCGGAATTCGCGCTGCTCGCCACGCTGTGCGACACCTCGGAGCACGCCCTTCACGAGACTTTGGGGGAGGCCGTGCGAGCCGGCGTCGTGGTGCGCGAGACGGGCGCCTACGCGTTCCAGCACGATCGCATCCGCGAAGCGGCGCGGTCGCTGGTCCCCGAGGATGAGCGCGCAGCGACCCAGCTACGAATCGGGCGTCTCCTGCTCGATCGGACTCCGGAGAATCAGCGCGCGGATGCCATCTTCGAGATCGTCACGCCGATGAACCTCGGGGCGGCGCTCATCGCGTCGCGCGACGAGCGGACGCTCCTGGCCGGACTCAACCTCATCGCAGGCAGGCGCGCCAGGGACGCCGGCGCCCATGCATCCGCGCGCACCTATCTCGCGGCGGGACTCGACCTGCTGGCCGACGACCGCTGGACCCGCACACCCGGCCTCGCCTTCGAGCTCGAGCTCGGCCTGGCCGAATGCGAACTCCTGGGGGGAGTCCCCTTGCTCGCGGACGAACGCCTCGCGATGCTGGCGAACCGCGCGGCGACGGTCGTCCACGACGCCGCGGTGACGTGCCTGCGCATCGACCTGTACCTCCTGCTGGCGCGATCCACGCGCGCCCTGGAGGTCGGTCTCGACTACCTCCGAAGGCACGGCCTGCCGCTCTCCTCGCTCCCTTCCGAAGCCGAGGTGTGCGCCGAGTACGAGCGGATCTGGCAGGGTCTCGGACGCCGACGCATCGAGGATCTCGCCGACCTGCCCGCGATGGAGGACGCCGGCTGTCTTGCCACGATAGAGGTGCTCAACAAGCTCGTCGTCTCGGCGATCTACCAGCACCCTGCGCTCCACAGGCTCCTGCTGGCGCAGCTCGTGAACGTCAGCATGGCGCACGGCAACAGCGCGGCGTCCTGTGTCGGCTACGCCTGGCTGGGTCGTGTCCTGGCCTCCGAGCCCGGGCAGCATGACGCGGCCCGCCGCTTCGGGCAGGTCGCCCTCGCGCTCGTCGAACGGCAGGGGCTCGAGGGCTTCCGGGCGCGCGTCCTGCTGATCGTCGGCTCCGGCATCAGCCCGTGGGTGGAACACCTGGCCGCGGGTCGCGCCCTGCTCGCCCGCACGGTCGAGGAGGCGGACCGGATCGGGGATCCGCTCTACATCGGCCTCGCCCGAAGCAACCTCGCCGGCAACCTGATCTCGTCGGGCGTCCGCCTGGCCGATGCGGACCGCGCGGCCATGGAGGGTCTGGAGTTCGCGCGCGGGACGGGGTCGCAGATCGTCATCGCCTACATGATCGGTCAGCTCCGCCTGATCCGATCGCTGCGGGGCGTGCCCTGCGATGTCGGCGGCATCGCCGGCGGGCCCTTCGACGCGGCGCAATTCGAGCACCATCTCGCGTCCGACCCCACGCTGGAAATCGCCCGGAGCCTGTACTGGAGCCGCCGGGTGCAGGCGTTGGTCTTCATGGGCGAGCATGCCGCCGCACTGGAGATCGCCGACCGGGCCGCATCGCTGCCGCAGGCGACGTCGCCGAACATCGAGCGTGCCGAGCGCTGCCTTTACTCGGCGCTGGCGCTCGCGCAGGCCGCAGCGCCACTGCCGTCACGCCTCGAGGGCCTGCGCGAGCGTCACGACCAGCTCGCGGCCTGGGCACGCGTGTGCCCCGCCAACTTCGAGTGCCGCGCCGCGCTGGTGGGCGCCGAACTCGCGCGCCTCGAGGACCGCGTCGTCGACGCGGAGCACCGGTACGAACTCGCTGTCCGCTCGGCCCGGGCAAACGGCTTCCTGCAGATCGAGGCGCTCGCCTGCGAGACCGCCGGGCGCTTTTTCGCGGCGCGCGGGCTCGACGACATCGCCACGTCGTACGCCACCCGCGCCCGCGACACCTATCGCCGGTGGGGGGCCGACGCGAAGGTGCTGCAGCTCTCCGCCCGATGCACTCGGCCCGACGAGAACAACGGGCTCGGCTCTCACCAGGCGCCGCCGACGGCCGATCCTGCTCTCGACGTCGCCGCCGTGCTCACGGCCTCCCAGGCGCTGTCGGGCGAGATGCAGCTCTGCCGCCTGATCGACCGATTGATGACCATCGCCGTGCAGAATGCAGGTGCCGACCGCGGAGTGCTGATCCTCGCGCGGCCGGACGCCCACGCGGTCGCAGCCGAGGCCCGCACGAGCGCCGCGGGCATCGAGGTCCGCACGGAAGCTTCAGCGGACGCCGCGGTGCCGGACGCCATCGTGCGCTATGTGATGCGGACGCATGAGACCGTGATCGTCGACGACGCGGCAAGGACGCATCCCTTCGCGGAAGACCCGTACTTGGCGGCGACGGGCGTTCGTTCCGTGCTCTGCCTGCCGCTGGTGCGCCAAGGGGTACTGGGCGGACTCCTCTACCTGGAGAATCGACTCGCAACCCACGTCTTCACGGCGGAGCGCACGATGGTGCTCGAGCTGCTGGCCTCCCAGGCGGCGATCTCGCTCGAGAACTCGCGCCTGGTCGCCGACCTGCGGGAGCGCGAAGCGCGTGTGCGCCGGCTATTCAACGCCAACATCATCGGCATCTTCACCTGGCACCTGGACGGCCGCATCCTCGACGCCAACGAGGCCTTCCTTCGCATCGTGGGCTACGACGCCGACGACCTCGCTTCGGGCCGCATGCGCTGGCTGGACCTGGAACCGGGGCGCTACACCGGCGACGACGAGATCATGAAGGAGATGCTCGCCACCGGCGTCGCGCCGCCGTTCGAGGACACCTACCTGCGCAAGGACGGCCGGCGGGTGCCGGTGCTGCTCGGCGCGGCGCTCTTCGACGGTGCGCCTTCCGAAGGCGTCGCCTTCGTCATCGATCTGACCGACCGCCAGCGGGCCGAACAGCTGGTCCTCGACAGCGAACGTCGGTATCACGACATCGAGCTCCAGCTCGCGCATGCCAACCGCGTCGCCACGATGGGACAGCTGTCCGCGTCGATTGCCCACGAACTGAACCAGCCCTTGGCCGGCTTGGTCCTCAGTGCCGACACCGCCCTGCGCATCCTGGACGCCGAGGCGCCGGACTTCGCGGAGGTGCGCCGCGGTCTCGCACGCATTGCGCGCGACGGCAAGCGTGCCGGCGAAGTGTTCCGCCGGATCCTCGCCCTCGCGAAGAAGGCGCCGCCGCAGCGCGACAGCGTACCGATCAACGATGTGGTTCTCGAGATCGCGGGGCTGACCCAGGGTGAAGCCTCGCGTCGTCACGTGCGGATCGTGCCGCAACTGCAGACGGCGCTACCGACGGTATCGGGTGATCGCGTACAGCTCCAGCAGGTGACGCTCAACCTCGTGATGAATGCGTTGGAGGCCTTCGCGGTCGATGCGGCGGGCCCGCGCACGATCGAGATACGCACCTCCCTGACGGCCTCCGGCGACGTCCAGGTCGAGGTGCGCGACTCCGGCCCGGGCATCGCGACGCCCGACGTCGAGCGCTTGTTCGAGGCGTTCTACACGACCAAGGCGACCGGCCTGGGCATGGGCCTGTCGATCTGCCGCTCCATCATCCAGAGCCACGGAGGCAGGCTCTGGGCCACGCCCAACGATGACGGGCCGGGCGCGAGCTTCCGGTTCTCGCTGCCGCGCTGAGGCGACGTCGGGAGGACATCGGCTGCAAACCGCGTCGCTTTTCCTCGCCTGGCGCGATGTGGTATTTCTCTCGCATGATCGAATCCGCCCTTCCCGCACTCAGCGTCCGGCAGTTGCCCGACGGATCCCACGAACTCCTCCTGGGCGACGACGTCTTCTGGCGGGCCGCCGAGGCGCCCTCGGGCTTCCCCGACTGGGAGATCGGCGCCGCCGCGGCCCGCGCGATGCACGCGGCGCTGGCCCGGCGTGCGCCGGCGACGCCGCCGGAGGTGCTCCGCGGCGCCGAGGTCGAAGCGGCCCTCGACCTGGTGCACGACGCGCTCGAGACGCTCAAGGCCTTCGCGAAGGACTACGTGCCCACGCCGGCGCTGGAGCTCCACGAGGTCGTGACGCCCGCGGCCGACATCGTCCGCGTGCTGCAGGTGCGCGACCCCGAGTTCTACGGGCGCATCCTGCGCGGCGAGAGCAGCGACGTGGCGCAGCTCGCGAAGGCGTTGCCCAGGCTGAAGGCGGCACTGCAGGCCGCACGGGCCCGCGCGGCGGAGCCGCCGTCGCTCCTGGCGCGGCTGCTGGGTCGGCTGCGCGGGACGCGCCTCGCGGACGACTGACGGTCAGGCCGACCACAGCCTGCGCGCGAACCTGCCCAGGACCACGCCGAGCCCCACGAGCAGCAGCGCCGGGGCGAAGATGCCCAGCCCGTGGCCGTCGTCCAGCCCCCACCCGTGCAGGGGCGCGTACTCGGGCCCGAGGGCGAAGCGCAGCGTGCGATACGCGAGCCACGCGCCGGCGAGGCAGGCCGCGAGGCCCGCGGCACCGACCAGCGCGGCGAACAGCTTCATCGACCGGCCTTCCGGCGCGCGGGCGCGGGCGGCGCCGGCGGCACGTGCCCCAGGCTCAGCAGGTAGGCGCCGAACATGTCCGCCATCGCGTCCGAGTACTCGGCGATCTGGCGCGCGCTGCGCGGGGTCTCCGAGAACGACTTGCCGACGGCGCTGAAGGTCGTCTTGATCAGCTCGCCCGCCCGCGTGCGCACGGCGGGCTTCGCCGCGGGCAGCGTCTCGCGCATGAAGGCCCGCACGACGGCGTCGCTGCCGGCGCGCACCGCGTGCGCCTCGGGGGCGTCGCGGTACAGGGGCGCGGCGTCGTCGAGCGCCACGCGGATCTCCGCCTCCTCGCACTCCGACTTCACGAAGGCGTGCACCAACGCGCGCAGCCGCGCCAGGGGCGGCCGGCTCGTGTCCTCCAGGATGCCGCGCAGCAGCGCGCTCGTGCGCTGCCACTCGTCGGCCTGCAGGCGAAACAGGATGGACGCCTTGTTGGGGAAGTACTGGTAGATCGAGCCGACGCTGACGCCGGCGCGTTCGGCCACGCGCGTGGTGGTGAAGCGCTGCGCGCCTTCCCGGGCGAGAACCTGAAGGGCGGCCTCGAGGACGGCCGAGACGAGGTCGTTGGCGCGGGCCTGTTTCGGGCGCTTGCGCGAGGAGATGTCGGGGTGCTGGCGGTCGCTCATGGCTCGGTCGCGGAATGCGAATGGGAAACCTGAAGGAGTCTTCATATTATGACGGCACGGACTTCCAACGAAAGACTCGCATGACCGATACCCTGACCACCGACCCCGTCGCCCCCCTGCTGCGGCGCCTCTTCGCGGAGGCCGACGCCGCCGCGCCCGGCCTGGCCGCCCTCTCCGCGACGCTGCTCCCGGGCGAGCTCGCGCGCCTGATGAACAGCAAGACCGAGTACGTCGACTTCTACACGGCGCTGAAGGACCAGCCCCTGCCGGTCTCGCGCGCCACGGGCACCCTGCTGTACATGCTGGCGCGCGGCAGCGGCGCGCACGCCATCATCGAGTTCGGCACCTCCTTCGGCCTGTCCACGCTGCACCTCGCCGCGGCGCTGCGCGACAACGGCGGCGGCCGCCTCGTCACCTGCGAGTTCGAGCCGTCCAAGGTGGCGCGGGCGCGCGCCAACCTCGAGGCCGCGGGCCTCGACGACCTGGTGGAGATCCGCGAGGGCGACGCGCTGCGAACGCTGGCCGCCGACCTGCCCGGCGCGATCGACCTGGTGCTGCTCGATGGCGCCAAGGCGCTCTACCCCGAGATCCTCGCGCTGCTGGAGGACCGCCTGCGCCCCGGTGCGCTGATCGTGGCGGACAACGCCGACCACAGTCCCGAGTACCTGCAACGCGTACGGGCACCGGGCAGCGGCTTCCTGTCCACGCCGTTCGGCGACGACGTGGAACTGTCGATGCGGATCGGTTGACTCCGGACTTTCCGATGCAGTGCCCGGAAAGGCGACCCTTCTGCCGGAATGGAACCTTGTAACGTCCAGTAGCGAGTGACATAGTCCGTTGCGATCGATCGAACCCGTGCCCCGTACCGGGAAGGGCCGCCTCCGGGCCGCCCTTCCCGATGTCGGAGACGTCTCTTCACAAGCATCTGGAGATTCGACGTGACGCAAATGATCTCGATTGGAGTCACCGGCCATCCGAATGCACTGGCATTCGACGGCGCCTGCGTGTGGGTCGCCGACAGCAGCGGCGTGAAGCGCATCCGGGCCAGCTCCGGGCAGGTCGTCGCAACCTATCCGATGGCCGGCCCGTGGGGTCTGGCCTTCGACGGCGTCCACCTCGTCGCCCAGTCCCCCAACGGCGTGCTCAAGCTGTCGGTCGACACGGGCGCCCTGGTGGGGCGGTACGCGTTCGACCTGGCTTCCGACGACCAGCCGGCCGGGCTCATCGCCGACGGTTCCCACGTCTGGATCCTGAACTACCGGCACGGCAGCGTGTCGAAGCTGCGCGCGCGCACGGGCGAGATCCTGGGGACCTATCCGGCCGGCGAACGCCCCTCGGCGCTCGCGTCCGACGGCAGGCACCTGTGGGTCGCCAACGAATTCGCGCAGACGGTCACCAAGCTGGATGCGGCCACGGGCGCCCTGATGGGCGTCTATCCGGTGCGCGGGTCGTCGGGCGGCATCGTCTGCGACGGCCGGCACGTCTGGGTCTCGGGGACGGGCGAGGGCGGCGTCACCAAGCTCGCGGCCGACACCGGGGCGATCGCCTGGGAGCGCCCCGCCGGCGGCAGTCCGCAGCACATCGCGTTCGACGGCAGGCTGATCTGGGCGGCCGACCAGGCGCGCGGCCTCGTCACCCGGATCGACGCCGACACCGGCGCATTCGTCGACACCCTCGCCCTTCCCAGCCCGACGAGGATGGTCTTCGACGGCACGTGCATGTGGGTGGCGAACTACGCCCACGACAACGTGACCCGCATCGTCGTCCCGGAGGCCACGCAGCCGGGCACCCGGCCGATGCAGCAGATCGAGCACGTCGTCCTGCTGATGATGGAGAACCGCTCCTTCGACAGCCTGCTGGGCTGGCTCTACGAGAAGGACGACCCCGCGCACCACGTGCCGCCGCTGCGGCAGGGGGAACGGGTCTACGAGGGCCTGCAGGAGCTCGACCTCGCCGCCTTCGAGAACGCCGATGCGACCGGCCGCATCAAGGCCCGGCCGACGCGCGGCGCGCAGGGCCTCAACGTCCCCAACCTGGCGCCCGGCGAGAACTTCGCGCAGGTCGCCACGCAGCTGTACGAGTGGCCCTTCCAGATGACCTTCGCGCCGCCGATCCAGATGACGCCGGGCGGCGTGCTGGCGGCCGGCGGATGGCGGACCCAGGACGTCGCGCGGACGATCTCGGACGACGACGCGCGCTCGGCGCTCGCCGCCGCGATGGCCGAGAACAGCAGCCAGACCCAGCGCTACTTCTCCGACTTCGCCCTCAGCCGGCCCAAGGACGGCCCGCCCGACAAGGACCTGCCCGGCAAGGCCGCCATCGTGGTGTTCCTGCGGGACGCGAAGATCCGCGACGTGGCCTGGCTCAAGCAGAACACCGACGAGAACCACCGCAACACGCTGATCGCATGGCTGTCGAACACCTACGGCATGCCGGTCGGAGAGCTCCAGGCGCGGTCGAACCAGGACCTCGTGATGATCGCGTGGACCCGATCGCGCCAGCCCAGCATGAAAGGCTACGTCCGCGACTACGCGAACGAGCTGCGCCACCTCGCCTTCCCCGAGGACACCGTGGCGCGCTACGCCTCCCAGGTGATGCAGAGCTTCACGCCGGACCAGCTGCCCGTCATCAACGGCCTGGCGGAGCACTACGCCGTGGGCGACATGTGGTTCTCGTCGGTGCCCTCGCAGACGAACCCCAACCGCGCATTCGCGATGTGCGGGACGTCGATGGGCCTGGTCAACAACGGCTTCCTCGAGACGGATCCGCGCGCGGCCAGGATCGAGGGCGCCGCCGGCTACCTGATCGGGGACGACCGCTTCGAGGCCAAGACGATCTTCAATGCGTTGCAGGCCAATTCGACGTGGAAGGTCTTCTACCAGAGCGGCTACCTGCCGAGCAACATCTACAACGCCGTCCAGATCGCCACGGGCGGGAACATCGCGACGGGCATCGCCAACGCCGCGCGGGCGCCGCTGCTGGCGCTCGGGCAGGCGATCCTCGCGGCCGTCGGCGCCGAGCCCGCGCAATACCTCAAGGAGCTGAGCTCGCCGGACCGGGTGTCCGACTACACGCACCGCCTGTTCCCGAAGATCCACGACATCGCCGACTCGGACCAGCGCTTCGCGAAGCTCGACGAGTTCCACGCGTCGGCGCGCGCCGGCACCCTGCCGCACTTCTCCTACCTGCAACCCGAATGGACGATCGCCCACGCCGGCACCGGCGGCGGCTTCGGCACGACGCTGGGCATCCAGAGCGTCCTGTTCCACCAGGGCCGCGACTACCACCCGCCCGGCAACCTCGATGCCGCGGAGAACCTGGTGCGCGACATCTACGCCAGCCTGACCGCGAACCGCGCGGCGTGGGAGAAGACGCTCCTCGTGCTGACCTTCGACGAACCCGTCGGTGCCTTCGACCACGTACCGCCCCCGGCCGCGTTACCCCCTTGGGGAGACGGACCGTCGCCGGTCAAGCTCGAGTCCGGCTTCGACTTCCGCCGCTACGGCGGCCGCGTGCCGGCCATCCTGGTGTCGCCCTGGATCCGGAAGGGCACGGTGTTCCGGTCGCCGACCGGCGTGCCCTACGACCACACGTCGCTCATCGCGACCGTGCTCAAGTGGCGCGGGCTCGAGGGCCAGATCCCCGAGTTCGGCCAGCGCACCGCCAACGCGCCGACGTTCGACGGCGTGCTGTCGCTGAAGAGCGCCCGCACGGACGAGAAGGCCATCCGCTTCCTCAGGACGCACCGCCGGGGTTCACCGCTGGCCTTCCACGACCGCTTCTGGCTGAAGGACTACAAGGGCCGGTACGTCGCGGGGTTCAAGGAGCACTACGTCATGCCGTTCTCGACCTTCGGCATCGATCCGAACCTCAGCGAGTTCTTCCCGGTGCTGGACGGGGCCGCGCCGCCCGAGAA
>Ga0209051_1003260_pt1 | contig 10774 bp, 13 predicted proteins | sample AraplaCvi_mMS_r2_2_FD_184286 | JGI IMG/M metagenome (GOLD analysis project Ga0209051, IMG submission 184286) | Arabidopsis root microbial communities from North Carolina, USA - plate scrape MF_Cvi_mMS_r2 (SPAdes) (version 2) | ecosystem: Host-associated > Plants > Roots > Endosphere | place...
CCTCAACGCTCTCGCAGATTCTGCCACTGCTGCTGCTCACGCTGATGGTCGAGCTACGGCGAAGCGCGTTGCACCAGCGTATCTCTCGACTGCTGTTCGGCATCTTCTTCCTGGTGTTCGGCGTCATCGAGACCGTGCTGGTGCTGTCGATCGACGGAACCCTCTACCCGTTCCAGTGGGGCGATCTTCTCTCCGCCCTGGCCATCTTCACGCTGCTCACGATGATCTTCGTGATCTCGTTCATCGACCCGAGTACCAAGGGTGACGGCAGCCGCAGGACGTAGAGCAGCCGTTCGAGCCGCCGCCGTCGCGCGCGCAGTTTGAGGGTGACGCGGATCCCGACGACGAGCGCCGTCACCACCACGCCGATCCTCAGGATCGCGGCGACCAGGACGATCACCTCGACAGCGGTCATGCCGTCGACCCTTCCCCATCGGGGTCCCGCCCAGGTCACGGCCGAGCCACACCTCGGCCAACATTCCGGCTAGCTGCAATGGGGAATGGGTGTCAGCAGCGACGACGCGGGCGGCTCCGCGCAGCAGTATTGGAGACGTCAAACAGACCGACCCACACCAGGAGCCATCATGAAGACACCCTTCGCCTACGTCGTCCCGGGACTGGCCGCCATCGCGATCGGCAGCGTCGTCGCCCTCGCCCCCGCCGCCAACGCCGCGCCCCTGCCGGTACCGGCCCCCAGCTCCGTGACGGTGACCGCGAGCGGTGGAGGCACCGATCCGCTGGTGCCCTACGGCACCGAGCCGCAGGAACCGTCCCACCTGGGCTACGTGGACTCCAACCACGACGAACTCAACACCACCAACGGACAGGTAGACCTGCCGTTCTGACGCACGTGGTAGGCGGCGGCCCGGTCGGAACGATGACCCCGCCGCCGCCTACGTGCGCTTTGCTGCAACCGCTTTCACCCCAAGTCGATCGCTTACCTCCGCCACCGACAGTCCGGTGGTGTCGACTTCTCGGAACTCACCGCTCCACGGCGCATAGTCCCTGGCGCGATCGCACACCTTCGACCACGAAGGCTCCGGAACGCGAGTGAATCCACGATGCCGGCCTTCCAGACGTTGCCGGTGCTCATCCGCGTCCGAGACGACGAGCACCACGAACGTCACCGACCCGGTGACCCTGCGCCACGTGTCGCGGGCCGCGTCGCTGTCGTTGACGGCGTCCACGACGACGGTTCTGCCCAAGGCCACGTTCGCCGCGGCCATCGACGCCACGGCCTCGTAGGCCCCGACGCCCAGATTCCAACCGGGGGGCAGGCCGGCGGCCAGCAGTGCCTCCTCGACCGGGTCGACCGACAGATGCACCCCGCCCAGCCGTCTTGCGACCTCGGTGGCCACGGCGGTCTTTCCGACGCCGGGCAGCCCGGAGACGACGAGCAACGCTCCCGCTGCCGGACGATCCACGGTCAAGGTGACTCGCTCCTCGGGTCTTCGGGGTAGGCGTGCACTAGCGCGGACGTCAGGCGCGGAACCGCATGCGTGAGTGCGTGTTCGGCGTCGTGGGCGATGCGATGGGCATCGGACAGCCCGATGGTCGGATCCACGTCGAGTTCGGCGTCGACGTGCAGCGTATGCCCCAACCATCGCATCTTCACGCTGCGCACCCCGGTGACGCCGGGTTCCGCCGCCAAGGCGGCCTCGGCCGCGTCGACGTAGGTCGGGTCGACCCCGTCCATGAGGCGACGGAAGACGTCGCGCGCCGCGGTGCGCAGTACCGCCAGGATCGCCACCGTGATGACGAGCCCGATGATCGGATCGGCCAGCGGAAAGCCCAAGGCGACGGCTCCAGCACCGAGGAGCACCGCCAGCGAGGTGAACCCGTCGGTGCGAGCGTGCAGGCCGTCGGCCACCAGGGCCGCCGATCCGATCCGCCGACCGACCCGAATCCGGTACACGGCAACGACTTCGTTGCCGATGAACCCGACCACGCCGGCCGCCGCCACCCAACCCACGTGCTCGACGGGGACGGGGTCGACCAGGCGGCGGATCGATTCGATGCCGGCGACGACGGCCGACACGGCGATCATCGCCACGACGAACAGCCCGGCGAGGTCCTCGGCCCTGCCGAAACCGTACGTGTAGCGCCGGGTGGCGGCCTTCGTGCCCAGTGCGAACGCGATCCACAGCGGGATCGCGGTCAGCGCGTCGGAGAAGTTGTGAATGGTGTCGGCCAGCAGGGCGACCGATCCGGAGACGGCGACGATGACGATCTGGGCGACGGCCGTCGCGCCGAGGGTCAGCAGGCTGATCTTGACCGCGCGAATCCCGGCGGCGCTGGACTCCAACGCGTCGTCGATGCTGTCGGCGGCGTCGTGGCTGTGTGGCGCGAACACGTCGCGAACGGCGGAGCCGAACGACCCGCCCCAGCCGTCGTGATGATGGTGGTCGTGGTCGTGATGGTGGTCGTGCGTACCGATCCTTTGGTGGGCCATCACGCGCGCTCCGTCCGAGGCGACGCGGGTTCGGGATGCAGCGCGCGTAGTTCGGCAGCGCCCGCGTGGTGCCCGGGCACCCCCGGACCCGAGTGTTCGGCGTTGAACACCGCGTCGGTGACCAGCTGCGCGACGTGCTCGTTCTCCAGGCTGTAGTAGATCGTGGTTCCGTCGCGGCGCGGGCGGACCAGGCGCGCCATCCGCAGCTTGGCGAGGTGCTGCGACACCGACGGCGCCGGTTTGCCGACGTGCTCGGCGAGTTCGTTGACCGACATCTCGTGGTCCACCAGCGCCCAGAGCACCTGTACGCGGGTTGCGTCGGCGAGCATCCGGAACACCTCGACGACGAGGCCCACCTGGTCGTCGGGCAGCCGACGACGGCATCCACCCTTACTTGCATTCATACGCAGATAATGCACCTACTCAGGCGTCCCTGTCGAACCCATGGGTTGCGGCAGTGTGCCGGATACGCCCATTCCGCCCTCACCACGGCCGCGCGGTGAGCCGGCGTCAGGGCCGTTCGCGGAAACCCTGCTGGCGGACGGCATCTCTGTCGATGAGCGAGTGGACTTCGCTGATCCGGCCGCCGTCGAACCGGTAGAACACGTGCTCGGCGAACGACACCCGTTGTCCCGTCGCCTCGAAGCCCAGGAACTCGTGCTGAGGAGTGCACTGAAACATCAGTCGGCAGGACACGACGCGGTCGTCGGCGAGCAGAATCTCCGGGACGAACTCGAGGTCGGGGATCGCGTGCGTGTCAGACTCCAACATCGCGCGATACCCGCTCAGACCCAGAGCGCGACCATTGTGGACGACGTCGTCGGCGACGTACTCACCGAGGGCCGACCATCGCCGATCGTTGAGGCACGCAAGGTATTTGCGATATACATCGAGCAAGTTGTCGACTTCCATCAACTAGCCACCTTCCCTTCATGTTTCGCACGGCCACCAAATGCTCCGGGCTTTCGGGCCTGGACACGGGCGACAGACTAGGTTCTGACCTCCGCAGCAGAAACGTCGGCTGGGTTGGTGTTCGCCCCGCACAGGACGACACACGTCGTCTTGCCCTCGATGAGGCTTGCGACCTCCGGATTGCGCAACCCCGCCATCGCTGTCGCCGCCCCGTGCTCCACGACGATTCGGTTGCACTCCCAGAGGCTTTGGCGAACACGGATGATGTCGGCGTCGGCCACGCAGATGCTGTGAACGGTCTCGTTTTGGGCCGCATGAAGGGCCAGCGACGTCGCCCGGCGAGCCCCGAGTGAATCCGCGGCGACGGAGTCGACGGGAACGTCCACCAGTTGCCCCTTCTCGATGGCAGCGCTCAATGCGCGGGATCCCTGCGGCTCGACGGCCACCGTTGCGATGCCGTAGTGCTGCGCCACCGTGGCGACCCCGGCGAACAGGCCACCACCGCCGACGGCCACGACGACGACTTCGATGTCGGGAAGCTGGTCGCGGATCTCCTCCATCAGCGTCCCGGCGCCTGCCGCGATGAGCGGATGGTCGTAGGCGTGCGAGGCAAGTGCACCGGTGCGAGCCGCGAAGTCGTTGCTCGCGGCCAGGGCGTCCCCATAGTCGACACCCTCCAGTCGGACGTCGGCGCCGTACGCACGCAATCGGTCGACCTTCACCCGTGGCGCGTTCGCCGGGACGAAGACGGTTGCGGTTATTCCGTGCTGCGCCGCAGCCCACGCACATGCCAGTCCCGCGTTACCACCCGAGGCGATGGTGATACCCGCCTCGGGAAGAGCTCCTGATTCGAGGTGGGTCAGCACGAAGTTCTGCGCGCCGCGGGCCTTGAACGTTCCGGTGTGTTGCAGGAACTCGAGTGCCAGGTGCGTCGGGCCGTCGCGCGCAATCGCCACGCGCCGCACTAGACCGGCGATACGACGAGAAGCCGCTCGGACGTCGCCGATGGTCAACGCTTCCATGCCCGCCACCTCACCTTGCCTGCTAGACGTTCAACCGCGAATTCTGCCAAATTGCGTTACCGACGAGCGTCGCGGCGACGCGCGACGTGGAGATGCGCACCACTATTCAGTCGCCAAGATTTGGTAGACAACCCGAACAGTCGTCGGCGCTGAGGATCACGCTGCACACCACGTCGCCGTGGGTTCCAAGGCGCGATGCGGTAGGCGTCTTTCAAATTGTCTGTGCTGTATCCGTGTCCCTGCTTTACGGTCGTCTGATGGGGGTCCGAGACGCCGCCATGGCGGGTATCGCCCAGCAGCTTGGTCATCCAAGCGGGCTGCGTGGGCGGCTGGTCGGTGCGGCCCTCAATCGGGGCAACCGACAATTCGTGAGCGCCGCCGCGCAGGCGCTGCAACCCGGCGAGACATCGGTGGTAGCCGATATCGGATTCGGTGGCGGAGTGGGGCTCAAATTCCTGCTTGACGGTGCAGGCTCGTTGGGGATTGTTCACGGTGTCGAAGTGTCGGAGACGATGCTCAGGCAGGCCGCAGCGCGATACCGCCGCGACATCGCAACGGGGCGACTGTTCTTGCATGCCGCGTCGATGACGCAACTGCCCTTCGCCGATCACGCCTTGGACGGCGCCATCACCGTCAACACCATCTATTTCGTCGCAGAGCTAGGAGAAGCGTTCCGAGAGCTCGCCAGGGTCACGAACCGTCGGGGTCGACTCGTCATCGGGCTGGCCGATCCCGATGTGATGGCAAAGTTGCCGTTCACGGGGCACGGGTTCCACCTCCGTCCGGTGTCGGACGTGATCGACGAGCTGCGCAGCACCGGCCTCACTGTCGAGCACCGTCAAGTAAGTCACAACGCCGATTCACCGCACCTGCTGATCGCCCATGCAGTCGCGTGACGGTCGAATGAGTGCTCGACCTCGGGACGTCGGCTGACTTCGCCGCTGTTTGCTGCTAGACGTTGAACCGGAACTCCACCACGTCACCGTCGACCATGACGTAGTCCTTGCCTTCGATCCGCACCTTGCCCGCCGACTTCGCCGCGGCCATCGACCCCGCGGCGACCAGGTCCTCGAAGGACACGATCTCGGCCTTGATGAAGCCCTTCTCGAAGTCGGTGTGGATGACGCCGGCCGCCTTGGGCGCGGTGTCGCCACGGTGGATCGTCCACGCCCGTGATTCCTTGGGCCCGGCGGTCAGGTACGTCTGCAGCTTGAGCGTGTGAAAACCGGCGCGCGCCAACGCGTCAAGGCCCTTCTCGGTCTGACCGATGGACTCCAGCAACTCCGCGGCCGACTCGTCGTCGAGCTCTTGCAGTTCGGCTTCGATCTTCGCGTCGAGGAACACCGCGTCGGCGGGTGCGACCAACGCGCGCAGCTCGTCCTTCTTCGCGTCGTCGGTCAGCACCGACTCGTCGGCGTTGAACACGTACAGGAACGGCTTGGTGGTCATCAGGTTCAGCTCGCGCAGCGGCGCGGTGTCGACGCCGGAGGCGAACAGCGTGGTGCCCCCGTCGAGCGTCGCCTGCGCGGCCACCGCAGCCTCGTGCACCGGCTTGCGGTCCTTGTTGTTGCGCGCTTCCTTCTCCAGCCGCGGCACCGCCTTCTCCAACGTCTGGAGGTCGGCCAGGATCAACTCGGTCTCGATGACCTCGATGTCGGACTTGGGGTCGACCCTGCCGTCGACGTGGACGACGTCGTCGTCGGCGAACACCCGCACCACCTGACAGATGGCGTCGCACTCACGGATGTTGGCCAGGAACTTGTTCCCCAGGCCGGCCCCTTCGGAGGCTCCCTTGACGATGCCGGCGATGTCCACGAACGTGACCGGCGCAGGCACGGTCTTCTCCGAGCCGAAGATTTCGGCGAGTTTGTCGAGCCGCGGATCCGGCAGTGCGACGACGCCTTCGTTCGGTTCGATGGTGGCGAACGGGTAGTTCGCGGCAAGCACGTCATTGCGTGTCAACGCGTTGAAGAGCGTCGACTTTCCGACGTTGGGTAGTCCGACGATTCCAAGGTTGAGGCCCACGGGTTGAACAGTCTAGGCCTCGACCGACCTCGGTCCGTGGGCGCGCCAGCGCGCGCTGTTCCTGCACTCGTCGCGATTGCCGGTACGGTCGACGTGTGTCAGGACTGCGCGGACGGTCGGCGGTGGCCGCCGACCATCGATCGGCGCTGCCCCATGTCCCCGGAATCCCCTGGTGGGGAGCCGCGATCGTGGCAGCGACTCTCACGGCGATCGGCATTGCGTTCGACGCGGGCGCCGGCGACAAGGCCCTCGGTGGCGTCTTCGCGACGTGTTACGTCCTCGGCTGTCTGGCCGCCGTGCTCGCGGTTCGACAGTCGGGCGTCTTCACCGCGGTGATCCAACCTCCGCTCATCCTGTTCGTCGCCGTGCCCTTCGCCTACTTCGTGTTCCACGGAAGCACGTTCACCGGCATCAAGGACACGCTGATCAACTGCGGGTACCCGCTGATCGAGCGATTCCCACTGATGTTCTTCACCTCCGCGACGGTGCTCGTCGTCGGCATGGTCCGCTGGTATCTGGGGGCAGCGGCACGCCGCGTCGTCGCCACGGACCCCGAGCCGACCGCCGAAGCTCCCGACGTGGCGGCGGCCGCCAGCGCGTTGGCAGGCAAGTCACGTCGCAGCACCCGCAGCACGCGGAGCGCAGAAGCCCGTGCCGCCCGCGCCGCCGCAAAGGACTCCATCGCGCTCGACATCGACGCGATGGACGACGAGGCACCGCGCCCCTCGCGCCGCACCCCCAGGACACCCGCCGCAGGTTCCGAGAGGTCGACGGGTGCGGCTACCGGCCGGGCCTCGAGACGCTCGCGACACTCCCGTCCGCCCGAGACCGAGATCATCGAGCCCGTGCAGGACCGGCCCCGCAGGCGCAGCACCGCGCCCGTCGACCCGCCCGCCGAGCCGCGCCGTCGTCCCCGCGCGACCGAGTCCCGCACCCGTGAGCCCCGGGAACCCCGGGAGCGCCGCCCAACGCCCCCGCTGGACCGCAGGAGCAGCGCCCTAGACCGCGACCGGCCCGAGCGTCCGCAGCGGCGTGAGCGCCCCGATGCCTACGAGCGTCCCGAGCGTCTCGACCGGACGGAACGACCCGAACGTCGCAGGCCGCGCCCGACGGACTACGAACCGTATGAGCCCTTCGAGCCGCCGGTGACCCGCACCAACGGCAGCAGCGGCACGCATCACCCGATTTCCCGGGTGCGCTACCGCGGGTCCGAGGACGACGAGTCACGGACCGAGCACCGCACGAAGCCGCGTCGGCCCCGCCACTCGGCGCCCGACTCCTGGGAGTAAGCGGCTAGCTAGGCGTTGCGCTTGGCGCGGATCGCCTTCGGCAGGGTGAACACCAGCGTCTCGTTGGCGGTCGTCACCGGCTGCACCGTGCCGTAGCCAAGGTCTGCCAACCGTTCGAGCACGCCGCGCACCAGCACCTCGGGCACCGAGGCGCCGGAGGTCACGCCGACCGTCGTCACCCCGTCCAGCCAGGTCGGGTCGATGTCCTCGGCGTAGTCCACCAGGTACGACGCGTCCGCGCCGGCTCCGAGCGCCACCTCGACCAACCGCACCGAGTTCGACGAGTTACGCGAACCGACGACGATCACCAGCTCACACTCCGGCGCCATCACCTTGACCGCCACCTGGCGGTTCTGGGTGGCATAGCAAATGTCGTCGCTGGGCGGGTCCTGCAGCTTCGGGAAGCGCTGACGCAGCCGCTGCACGGTCTCCATCGTCTCGTCCACGCTGAGCGTGGTCTGCGACAGCCAGATGACCTTGTTCTCGTCGCGCACGGTCACGTTGTCGACCGAATCGGGGCCGTCGACCAGCTGGACGTGGTCGGGGGCCTCGCCTGCGGTGCCGACCACTTCCTCGTGACCTTCGTGGCCGACGAGCAGGATGTCGTAGTCGTCGCGGGCGAACCGCTTGGCCTCGTTGTGCACCTTGGTCACCAGCGGGCAGGTGGCGTCGATGGTGGTCAGGTTCCGCTCGGCGGCCTCGACGTGCACCGTCGGTGCGACGCCGTGAGCGGAGAACACCACGATGGCGCCCTCGGGCACCTCGTCGGTCCGCTCGACGAAGACTGCACCGGCCTTGGCCAGGGTCTCCACCACGTAGCGGTTGTGGACGATCTCGTGGCGCACGTAGACCGGCGCACCGTGCTTCTCCAACGCCCGCTCGACCGTTTCGACCGCGCGGTCGACGCCTGCGCAGTATCCGCGCGGCTCGGCGAGCAGTACGCGCTTACCCTCAACCGGCGCGACGACGGAAAGGGTCGCGCCCGGCATACCCATGTTGATCGTCTCCGGCATGAGTCCAGGGTACTTACCGTCGGGCTACCAGCACCACCTGCGGACTCGCCCGTACTCTTGCACTCATGGCTACTGCACCATATGGAGTCCGTCTGCTGGTCGGCGCCGCGGTGACCGCGCTCGAGGAAACTCGCAGGCTGCCGCAGACCGTCATCACCTACCCGATGACCATCGTCAGCCAGTTCGCCCAGTTGGTGATGAAGATGCAGCAGGACGTCGCGGACCTGGTGAACCGGGGCGACGAAACCCTGGAGCAGCTCTTTCCGCCGAAGGACGAGCAGCCCGAGTGGGCCACCTTCGACGAGGACGACGACGATGCCGACGAGCCCGCCGATGACGCCCCCCGCAACGGCGAGCGGCTGACCGAGGGCCGATTCGCTCTCTACAGCACCGGCGAGCCGGAATCGCGCGACGACGCCGAACCCGAGACGACCATCGATGCCCCCGTGCCCGGCGTGGTCTCCGACCTGGACTACGAGTCGTTGACGCTGGCCCAGCTGCGGGCTCGGCTGCCCTCCCTGAAGGTCCCCGACCTCGAGGCACTGCTGGCCTTCGAAGAGGCGACCAAGGCGCGCGCACCGTTCCAGACGCTGATCGCCAACAGGATCACCCGCGCGTCCGCCAAGTAATCCCGTGATTACCCCCGTCGCTTCGCTCGCCCCCCTATGACAGAACCCGCCCAGGGCAAGTCCGCCGACAACCCGTGGCCCGTCCGATCCGTCGCAATGATGGTCAAGGACTGGATCGACAAGCTCGGCACGGTGTGGGTCGAGGGCCAGATCGCCCAGCTCAACGTCCGACCGAACTCGTCGACGGCCTACATCACGCTGCGTGATCCGGCCGCCGACATGTCCCTGCAGATCACCTGCCCCCGAGACCTGGTGTTCAACGCGCCGGTGAAACTCGCCGAGGGCACCCAGGTGATCATGCACGGCAGACCCAACTTCTTCGTCGGTCGCGGGTCCTTTTCGTTGCGGGTCAACCAGATTCGCGCCGTCGGCATCGGCGAGCTGCTGGCCCGCATCGACCGGCTCCGGCAGCTGCTCGCCGCCGAGGGCCTGTTCGACAGCCGGCTCAAGCGCCCAATTCCGTTCCTGCCCAACACCGTCGGGTTGATCACCGGACGCGCGTCCGCCGCGGAGAAGGACGTCATGTCCGTGGCCGAGGCACGCTGGCCCGCCGTACGCTTCGCACTGCGCAACACCATCGTGCAGGGTCCGAGCGCGGTGCCCCAGATCGTCGAGGCGCTGCGGGAACTGGACGCCAACGCGGACGTCGACGTCATCGTGCTCGCCCGTGGCGGCGGCAGCGTCGAGGATCTGCTGCCCTTCTCCGACGAGACGTTGTGCCGGGAGATCGCCAAGTGCACGACGCCGGTGGTGACCGCGATCGGCCACGAGCCCGACAACCCGCTGTGCGACCTGGTCGCCGACGTCCGCGCCGCCACACCCACCGACGCCGCCAAGCGGGTGGTCCCCGACGCCGCGGCCGAGCAGGCGCGCGTCGCCGACCTCCGCGAGCGCAGCGCCAGGGCACTGCGCAGCTGGGTGCACCGCGAACAGCGCACGCTGGATCAGCTGCGCAGCCGTCCGGTGTTGGCCCAGCCCCTGGCCGCCCTGACCGCACGCGTCGAGGAAGTCCACCGGGCCAGGGCGACGGCCCGCCGCGACGTCATGCGTCTGATCGAGACCGAATCCCGCAGCGTCGGCCACCTGTCGGCGCGGCTGGCCACCCTGGGGCCGGCGGCCACCCTGGCCCGGGGCTACGCGGTGGTCCAGGTCGCGTCGGACTCCATGGCGGTTCTACGGTCGACGACGGACGCGCCTGCGGGAACCCGACTTCGAATCCGCGTCGCCGACGGCGCGATAACAACGGTGAGCGAGGGACCAGATGAAGCCCATTAGTCAACTGGGATACGAGCAGTCCCGCGACGAACTCATCGAGGTGGTGCGCCAACTCGAAGAGGGCGGACTCGACCTCGACGCTTCCCTCAAGCTGTGGGAAAGAGGCGAGGAGCTGGCCAAACGTTGTGAGGAACACCTCGCCGGAGCGCGGGAAAAG
>Ga0209051_1003262_pt1 | contig 10768 bp, 11 predicted proteins | sample AraplaCvi_mMS_r2_2_FD_184286 | JGI IMG/M metagenome (GOLD analysis project Ga0209051, IMG submission 184286) | Arabidopsis root microbial communities from North Carolina, USA - plate scrape MF_Cvi_mMS_r2 (SPAdes) (version 2) | ecosystem: Host-associated > Plants > Roots > Endosphere | place...
TTCATCTCTAGGATGACGACGGCCGATCGAGCGGAGTTGGAAGGGGTGAGCGCCGAGCGAGCGCCACAGATCGTGGCGGGAGCGTTGGTAGCTGAAGCGAGTATGAAGGCCCTTGCGATCGATACCGTGGACATTTGCCCCTGGGCGTTGCGAGAAGGGTTGATCTTGCGGAAACTCGACAGTGAGGCCGACGGAACCGCCTTGTTCGGAACGTCGGCGGGCTTGGCCAGAGCCAGAGGCGCGCGACGATGACTGATTCAGACGACCCCACCTCCACGCGACCCATCTCGGTCGCGGAGCTGCTGGCGAAGAACGGCACCATCGGTGCACCGCCGGCTGGCGGCCGTCGCCGTCGCCGCCGCGGCAACAGCGACGCGGTGACCGTCGCCGAACTCACCGGCGAGATCCCGATCGTCAACACCGGCTCGATGCCCGTGTTCCGGGAGCCGGTCGCCGAACCCGCCCCGACGGTCGCTGCACCGCCCGAACCACCCGTCGAGGACGTCGAGCACGTCGAACCGATTGCCGAGCCGGAGGCTGAAGCCGACCCCGAGCTCGAGGCAGAGCCCGAGCTCGAACCGGACGCCGACGTCGAACCCGAAGCCGACCTCGAAGCGGAGCCGGCAGGCGAACCCGAGGCCGAGGCCGAGGCCGAGGCCGAGCCCGAGCTCACCGAGGCCGAACTGGACTATCAGGCCCACCTCGACCAGCGTGACGTCGACCCCGACCCCGTCGACTTCTTCGCCCCGGCGCCCCGTCGTCCGCAGGCGTCGACCACCGGGTCGTTCGCGGCGCAGAGCGGCGCCGAGCAGATGAGTCCCGACCCCGTCGTCGACGACGACGAGATGCTGGACCTCGGACCCGACGTCGACTTCGGCGAGGTGCTGGACAAGCACGCCTCCGACGACGAGGACGAACTGCAGCAGGAGACGCCGTCGTACCTGCGGTCGAACACCGACACGCTGTTCGGCGGTCAGTCCGTGGCCGACGACCTCGCCCGCCGCGGACGCACGCCCGGCCCCGAGGACATCGACCTCGGTGACGACGACGCGACCCCGACGGAGAAGGTCGCCGACACGTCCGAGGACCACCCCGAGGCGGGCCCCGCAGACGAGGGCTCCGCGCTGGTCCGGGGTGTGTGGGTGGTCGTGCAGTGCGTCCTCGCCGTCGCGTTCGGCGCGGGCCTGTTCATCGCGTTCGACCAGCTGTGGCGCTGGAACACCATCGTCGCGCTGGTGTTGTCGGTCCTCGTGATCCTCGGCCTGGTCGTCGGCGTCCGCGTCGTACGCAAGACCGAGGACATCGGAAGTACCTTGATCGCCGTGGCGGTCGGTGCCCTCGTCACGCTGGGACCCCTGGCACTGCTGCAGTCGCACTGACGCGTCACACTGTCGGCTAGTGCGCCCCGCAATCAAGGTCGGTCTCTCGACTGCCTCGGTGTATCCCTTGAGGACCGAGGCGGCCTTCGAATGCGCCGCTCGCCTCGGCTACGACGGCGTCGAACTGATGGTGTGGGCCGAATCGGTCAGCCAAGACGTCGCGGCGATCCAACGGCTGTCGCAGACGTACGGCATTCCCGTGCTGAGCGTGCACGCGCCATGCCTGCTGATCTCGCAGCGGGTGTGGGGCGCCGACCCGATCTCCAAGCTCGACCGCAGCGTCCGCGCCGCGGAGGAACTCGGCGCGCAGACCGTCGTCGTCCATCCGCCGTTCCGGTGGCAGCGGCGCTACGCCGAGGGCTTCACCGACCAGGTCGCGACCCTCGAGCAATCCAGTGACGTGATGATCGCGGTGGAGAACATGTTCCCGTTCCGCGCCGACCGGATCTTCGGCACCGGCCAGCCGTCGATCTCCCGGATGCGCAAGCGCGGTGGTAGCCCGGGCATAGCGGTGTCGGCGTTCGCACCGTCCTACGACCCGCTGGACGGCAACCACGCCCACTACACGCTCGACCTGTCGCACTCGGCGACCGCCGGCACGGACGCCGTCGAGATGGCAGGCCGGATGGGCGTCGACGGTCCCGACGGGCTGGTGCACCTGCACCTCTGCGACGGCAGTGGCGCGTCGACCGACGAACACCTGGTGCCCGGGCGCGGTACGCAACCCGCCGCGGAGGTGTGTCAGATGCTCGCCGCGAGCACCTTCGCCGGGCACGTCATCCTCGAAGTCACCACCTCGGGCGCCCGCACGGCGGCCGAGCGCGAGCAGTTGCTCACCGAGTCACTCGAGTTCGCCCGAATTCACCTGTTGCGTTAGGAGCTGGGCCGTCGTGGATGGGTCAACGTCGTTCGTCGACGCGATGAAGCTGACGCAGGTGTCCGCCGACGACGGTGGCGACTCCTGCGTCTTCGACGGCGAGCTGAACGCGCACTGGACCATCGGCCCCAAGGTGCACGGCGGCGCGATGCTGGCGCTGTGCGCGAACGCCGCGCGGACGGCGTTCGGTGGCGGGGAGCGGGAGCGCGGTGACCGGGGCAACGGCGATGCGGGCGTCCAGCCCATCGCGGTGTCGGGCAGCTTCCTCTGGGCGCCGGACCCGGGGCCCCTGCGGGTCGTCACCACCATCCGCAAGCGAGGACGGCGGGTCAGCGTGGTCGACGTCGAGCTGAACCAGGGTGACCGCACCGCCCTGCGCGCGGTGATGACCATGGCCGAACCCGAGCACTACGCCCCGCCATTGCTGTCGGTCAACCCCGTGGTGCCGCTGATGACCCCGGAGCCTCCGCCCGGACTCGAACCGATCGGGCCGGGGCATCCGATGGCCGACGTCGTGCATCTGGCCCACGGCTGCGACATCCGACCGTCGCTGACCACCATGGAGCCGCGGGCCGACGGCGGGCCGCCGGTGATCGAGTACTGGGTGCGGCCCAAGGAGGGGTCGCCCGACGTGTTGTTCGCGTTGTTGTGCGGTGACGTCTCGGCCCCGGTGACGTTGGGGGTCAACCGATCCGGTTGGGCGCCAACGGTTCAACTCACCGCGTATCTGCGCGGCATGCCCGCGGACGGCTGGCTGCGGGTCATGTGCACCACGATGCAAATCGGGCAGGAGTGGTTCGACGAGGACCACGTCGTCGTCGACTGCGAGGGGCGCATCATCGTGCAGTCCCGACAGCTGGCCCTGGTGCCGCCGCCTCAATGACGGACGCCGAGCGCACGCATCACGTACGCGAATCGCGGGTGGGGGCGCCACGAAGCGTGCGTTCGGCGAGGCACCACGGTCGAAGGTGCCTGCCCCGCGCGTGCAATGCTTGCCGACGTGGCGAGAATTGCGATCATCGGCGGCGGAAGTATCGGCGAGGCACTGCTTTCCGGGCTGCTGCGCTCGGGTAGGCAGGCCAAGGACATGGTCGTCGCGGAACGACACCGCGACCGGGCCAAGTATCTCTCCGAGACCTATTCGGTCTTGGTGACGACGGTGGCCGACGCCGCCGAGAATGCGGCCTACGTCATCGTGGCGGTCAAGCCGTCGGACGTCGAGCTGGTCATCGGAGACATCGCCGAGGCCGCGGCGCGCGCCGAGAACAACAGTGCCGAGCAGGTGTTCGTCACGGTGGCCGCCGGCGTCAGCACCGCCTTCTACGAAGCCAACCTGCCGGCCGGGTCGCCCGTCGTCCGGGTGATGCCCAACGCCCCCGTCGTCGTCGGCGGAGGCGTCAGCGCCCTGGCGCCGGGCCGGTTCGCGACGGCCGATCAGCTCAAGGAGGTCTCGGCGATCTTCGACGCCGTCGGCGGCGTCCTGACGGTGCCGGAGCATCAGCTCGACGCGGTCACCGCGGTCTCCGGCTCGGGTCCGGCGTACTTCTTCCTGATGGTCGAGGCGCTCGTCGACGCCGGCGTCGCGCAGGGCCTGCCGAGGGCCGTGGCGACCGATCTGGCCGTGCAGACGATGGCCGGTTCGGCGGCGATGTTGCTGGAGAGCCTCGACCGGGCCAACCCGTCCGGTGACGGCGCCATGGGCACCGCGATGGACACCAGCCCTGCTCAGCTGCGCGCCACCGTGACGTCACCGGGGGGCACCACCGCCGCTGGGCTGCGGGAATTGGAGCGAGGGGGCCTGCGGGCGGCGGTAGCCGAGGCCGTGGCGGCCGCAAAAACACGCTCTGAGCAGCTAGGAATTACACCAGAGTAGTTCAGCCAATCTGAACGGATTAACCCACACCCGTCGCAATAACCCCAGTGGCCACGCTATTCTCCCTGAGGTATGCGCGCTCCTGCGCCAGCGGTGGGGAAGCCGTTGGACAAGGCGTGCCTGATTGATTGGGTTGCGATGACGTCTATGAACGGGCCATCGGCACGGGATTCCGCTAGTGGTAAATCGGCGCGCGATGGCTCCGGCGGCGAGCCCGCCCGGCAGCAATTCCTCACCGTTGCCGAGGTGGCCAGCCTGATGAGGGTCAGCAAGATGACGGTCTACCGACTGGTGCACAACGGCGAACTGCCCGCGGTGCGCGTCGGTCGGTCCTTCCGGGTGCACGCCAAGGCCGTCCACGACCTCCTGGAGACGTCGTACTTCGACGCAGGCTAGGTCCCGTGGCGGATCGGCACACCCGGGTCGTCAGCGTGGCGACCCGGGATCAACACGGCCGTTTTCGTCCCTCCGAGCATCCCGGGTAAGGTGACGAGTCGGTTCTCCTGGCACAAATGTCGGGAGATGTCTTAGGTAGCGGAGTTCATGGGTTCAGTCATCAAGAAGCGGCGCAAGCGCATGTCGAAGAAGAAGCACCGCAAGTTGCTTCGTCGCACCCGGGTGCAGCGCAGAAAACTCGGTAAGTAGCCCCTCGGGCTTCTGCCGCTAGTGTGGGCGGATGGATTCGACGGGTGACTCGACGGGTGCCGTTGGGCATCCGAAGGTCGTCCTGGTCACCGGGGCCTGCCGATTTCTCGGCGGGTACCTGACGGCCAGGCTGGCGCAGAATCCGGCGATCGACCGCGTCATCGCGGTCGACGCCGTCTCGCCGAGCAAGGACTTGCTCCGAAGGATGGGGCGAGCCGAGTTCGTCCGAGCCGACATTCGAAACCCGTTCATCGCCAAGGTGATTCGCAACGGCGACGTCGACACGGTCGTGCACGCCGCGGCCGCGTCCTACGCACCGCGGGCGGGCGGCAGGGCGGCGCTCAAGGAGCTCAACGTGATGGGCGCGATGCAGTTGTTCGCGGCCTGCCAGAAGGCGCCCTCGGTTCAGCGGGTCATCCTCAAGTCCACCTCCGAGGTGTACGGCTCGAGTCCACGGGACCCGGTCATGTTCACCGAGGACGGCAGTTCGCGCCGGTCTCCCGGCGAGGGCTTCGCCAAGGACAGCATCGACATCGAGGGTTACGCCCGTGGCCTGGCCCGTCGGCGCCCGGATCTCGCGGTCACCATTCTGCGGCTGGCCAACATGATCGGCCCGGCGATGGACACCGCGCTGTCGCGCTTTCTCGCAGGTCCGGTGGTGCCGTCGGTGCTCGGCTACGACGCGCGGCTGCAACTGCTCCACGAGCAGGACGCCCTCGGCGTGCTCGAGCGGGCGACGATCTCCGGCCGGTCGGGCACGTTCAACGTCGGCGCCGCGGGAATCATCATGATGTCGCAGGCCATTCGGCGGTCGGGCCGGGTTCCGCTACCGGTGCCGAGGTCGGCACTGTCTGCCGTCGATTCGCTGAGGCGCGCGACCCGGTACACCGAACTCGACCGTGAGCAGCTGAACTACGTGAGTTACGGCCGGGTGATGGACACCGCGCGAATGCGCAAGGATTTAGGTTACAACCCGAAGTGGACCACGGCGGAGGCTTTCGACGATTACGTGCGTGGCCGAGGTTTGCAGCCGATCCTCGATCCACGATGGGTACGCTCGATCGAGAATCGAGCCATTTCGGCAGCACAGCGCGTGCGGCGTTAGTCTGGTACTTCGAGGCATGGGGGAGGTAGGGACATGGCTGGAGAGTCCAAGGCGAAAGTCATTCCGCTGCACTCGAATTCAACGCGGGCGTCGGCGCAGCGGCGAGCGGCGGCACGCGAGGGGGCGCGCAGGCATCCGTCGCTGATCGACGATCCGGGAACCCGGGCGTCGGCCGAGCAGATTGCGGCCGTGGTCCGCGAGATCGACGATCATCGCGATTTCGCCGGCGCTGCGGCGGGCGCCGACGAGGGCCCCGGTGAGCTGAGCCAGCGCATCGCCGCGGTCGCCGAATTCGTCCGCAAGCGGATGTCGGGCGACTACACCGTCGACGAGTTTGGCTTCGACAAACACCTCAACGAAGCTATCTTCCTGCCTTTGCTGCGCGGGCTGTTTCGCAACTGGTTCCGGGTCGAGGTCAGCGGCATCGAAAACCTGCCGGACACCGGTGCCGCCCTCATCGTCGCCAACCACGCAGGCGTGCTCCCGATGGACGGTCTGATGGCCTCGGTCGCCGTGCACGACAACCACCCGCAGAACCGGGACCTGCGGCTGCTCGCCGCCGACATGGTCTTCGAGATGCCCGTGATGGGCCAGGCGGCGCGCAAGGCCGGCCACACGATGGCGTGCACCGCCGACGCGCACCGCCTCCTGGCCGCCGGCGAGCTGACCGCGGTGTTCCCCGAGGGCTACAAGGGGCTGGGCAAGAACTTCCGCGACCGCTACAAGCTGCAACGCTTCGGGCGCGGCGGGTTCGTCTCCGCGGCGTTGCGCGCCCACGCGCCGATCGTGCCGTGCTCGATCGTCGGGTCCGAGGAGATCTATCCGATGCTCGCCGACGTCAAGCTGCTGGCTCGGCTGCTCGGCCTGCCCTACTTCCCGGTCACCCCGCTGTTCCCGCTCGCCGGGCCGCTCGGACTGGTCCCGCTGCCGTCGAAGTGGCACATCCAATTCGGTGAGCCCATCTCGACCGAGGGCTACGACGAGTCCGCGGCCGACGATCCGATGGTGACCTTCGAGCTGACCGACCAGGTGCGCGAGACCATTCAGCAGACGCTCTACCAGTTGCTGGCCAACCGGCGGAATCCGTTCCTCGGCTGAGGGCTCTCAGGCGCCGGTCGCGGTTTGCCCGGCAATCATCCGCTTCATCGCGGCGTCGCGTCCGGCGGCGATCTGTGCGGTCACTTCGTCGTGCTCGTCGGTGTTGGTCGACTCGCCAAACAGGGTGACGATGCTGGTCAGGATCGGGGTGCCGTCGTCGTCGGTGACCTCGCCGCGGACCTCGGTGATGATCGCGCCGTGGGACTCGATGACCGAATCCAGGTAGGAGTCGAACCACAGCTTGTCGCCGACGACGATCGGGCGGTGGAAGATCAGCTTCTGATCGCGGTGCAGCACGCGCTCCATGTTGATCGGCACGTCGAACTGGTTGAAGATCTCGTCCTGCACCCGGCGTCCGGCGACGGCCACGAAGGTGAGCGACGCGATCAGGGCGGCCTGGCCGCATTCCGCGGCGGCGTCCTCGTCGTAGTGGGCCGGGTGGTCGTCCTTCACCGAGCGGGCGAACTCCCGCACCTTCTCGCGGTCCACCAAGAAGTAGTCGGGGTACCGGAAGTGGGTCCCGATGATGTCTTGGGCGATGCTCATGTGTCGGTTTCGGCTCTCCGGTTGTCGCTGGTCGTCGCGATGCCTGGTTACTGCGGCGCCGAGCCTATCAGCGGGCTGTCAGCCGCCATTGCCGCGACGGGACACCACGGCCGCCAGCGCGCCACCGGCCGCGCCGAGGGCCAGCGCCGACGGAACGCCGATGCGGGCCGCCTTGCGGGCGGTGCGGAAGTCGCGAATCTCCCAGCCCCGCTTGCGGGCCACGTCGCGCAGGGCGGCGTCGGGATTGATGGCAACGGCGGTTCCGACCAGCGACAGCATCGGGACGTCGTTGATGCTGTCGGAGTAGGCGGTGCAGCGGCGGAGGTTGAGCCCCTCCCGAATGGCCAGCGAGCGGACTGCGTGCGCCTTGCCCGCCCCGTGCAGGATCTCCCCGACCAGCCGTCCGGTGAACACTCCGTCGACCGACTCGGCGACGGTGCCCAGCGCCCCGGTCAACCCCAGCTTGCGGGCAATGGTGGCGGCGAGCTCGTAGGGCGTTGCGGTGACGAGCCACACCTGCTGGCCGGCGTCCAGGTGCATTTCGGCCAGCGCACGTGTGCCCTGCCAGATCTTGTCGGCGATGATCTCGTCGTAGATCTCCTCGCCGACCTCGGTCAGCTCGGAGGTCGGCCGGCCCTCGATGAAGGCGAGCGCCTTGCTGCGACCGGCCGCGACGTCGTCGCTGTTCTCCTTGCCGGTCAGCTGAAACTTGGCCTGCGCGTAGCCGAACCGTGCCAGATCGCCGTAGGTGAAGTACTTGCGTGCCGCCAGCCCCCTGGCGAAGTGCACCAGCGACGAACCCTGGACCAAGGTGTTGTCGACGTCGAAGAAGGCCGCGGCCGTCAGATCGGGCGGCGGTGGTTCGGTGGCGGACGCCTCATCGGCGACGATGAAGTCGACGGCATCGGCTTCGTCACCAGCCCAGGCGCCGGTCCCCTGGTCGGCCTCAGCCCCTGACTCGGACACCCTTCAACAGTAGGGCACGCGATACTTGGTGCCGTGGAGCACGTTGCGAGCAGACACACCGTGGAGCTGTTGACCCGCGCCGGCTGCAGCCTGTGCGAGAAGGCGGCGGCGATCCTGGCCGGACTCGCCGAGGAGCTGGACTTCGAGTTGTCGAGCGTCGACGTCGACGCCGCAGCGGCCGCCGGTGATCCGTCCCTGCGGGCCGAGTACGGCGATCTGTTGCCCGTCGTCCTGCTCGACGGGGTGCAGCACGGCTATTGGGAGGTCGACGAGGACCGTCTGCGTGCCGATCTTTCGTACACGTGAGCCTCGCCTCGAATTTGGTCGGCGGACAGATGGCCGACTATCTTCGATGTCATCCGGGGCGGCGTAGCGACGGGAAAGTAGCACGGTGACGAGGCCATGAGCGTTCTTCTGTTCGGGGTTTCGCATCGCAGTGCCCCGGTGTCCGTCCTGGAACGCCTCAGCACGGACGAGTCCGATCAGGCCAAGATCGTCGACGAAGTGCTCCGATCCCCGCTCGTCACCGAGGCGATGGTCCTCTCCACCTGCAACCGTGTCGAGATCTACGCCGTGGTGGAGGCATTCCACGGCGGACTGTCGGTCATCGGGCAGGTGCTGTCCGAGCATTCGGGTCTGTCGCTCGGCGACCTGACCAAGCACGCCTACGTCCGCTACGCCGAAGCCGCCGTCGAGCACCTGTTCGCGGTGACCAGCGGCCTGGACTCCGCGGTAATCGGCGAGCAGCAGGTCCTTGGCCAGGTGCGCCGCTCCTACGCCTCGGCCGAAGCCCACCAGACGGTCGGTCGCACCCTCCACGAGCTGGCGCAACGCGCGCTGCAGGTGGGCAAGCGCGTGCACTCCGAGACCGCCATCGACGCGGCGGGCGCCTCGGTGGTGTCGGTGGCGCTGGGCATGGCCGAGAAGAAGCTGTCCGGTCTGACCGGTCGGTCGGCCGCGGTGATCGGTGCCGGCTCGATGGGGTCACTGGCGGCCGCCCACCTCGTGCGCGCCGGCATCGGCCGGGTGCACGTGGTGAACCGCTCGCTGCCCCGTGCCGAGCGACTCGTCGAGAACCTGCGGGCCCAGGGCGTCGACGCGCACGCCTTCCCGTTCGACCACATTCCGGCCGTACTCGCCGATGCCGACGTGGTGGTGTCGTGTACCGGGGCCGTGCGCCCCGTCGTGTCGCTCGCCGACGTGCACCGCGGGCTCGCTCACGGCCAGGAACCCAAGCAGTTGGTGGTGTGCGACTTGGGCATGCCGCGCGACGTCGACGCGGCCATTGCCGGCCTGCCGGGCGTCTACGTCGTCGACATGGAACGCATCCAGCGCGAACCGGCCGCCCGGGCCGCCGCCTCGGACGCAGAGGACGCCCGCGCGATCGTCGCCGCGGAGGTTGCCAACTACCTTGCCGGACAACGGATGGCGGAGGTGACGCCCACCGTGACGGCGCTGCGGCAGCGGGCCGCCGACGTCGTCGAGGCGGAGTTGCTGCGGCTGGACAATCGGCTCCCCGGCCTCGACGCCGCCCACCGCGACGAGGTGGCCAGGACCGTGCGCCGAGTGGTCGACAAGCTTCTGCACGCCCCCACGGTCCGGGTCAAGCAACTGGCGAGCGCGCCGGGCGGCGACAGCTACGCCGAGGCGCTTCGTGAGCTGTTCGAGCTCGACCCGCAGGCGGTCGACGCGGTGTCCGGCGGCGAATTGCCGCTCGTCGCAACCGAATTGATCCCGGACAACGTCCGGTTCGACCTTGGTCAGGCTGAGTAGACACTTGTCATTTTCGCGCGATACGGCCATCCGGATCGGCACCAGGGGCAGCCTTCTGGCTACCACCCAGGCCGGCCTCATCAGGGACGCTCTGATCGCCAAGGGGCACGCCGCCGAACTCGTCATCGTCTCCACCGCCGGTGACCGCTCCAGCGGTCCCATTGCCGACATCGGCATCGGGGTGTTCACCGCGGCGTTGCGAGACGCGATCGCCGACGGCACCGTCGACGTGGCGGTGCACTCCTACAAGGATTTGCCGACCGCGGCCGACGATCGATTCGTGATCGCAGCGATCCCGCCACGCGAGGACGCCAGGGACGCCCTGGTGGCCCGCGACGGGCTGGTGCTGGGGGAGTTGCCAGCCGGTTCGGTGATCGGAACGTCGAGCCCGCGGCGGACGGCGCAGCTTAGAGCACTGGGTCTCGGTTTGGAAATTCGCCCCCTAAGAGGCAACCTAGACACCAGGTTGAACAGGGTAAGCAACGGTGATTTCGACGGTGTCGTCG
>Ga0209051_1003263_pt1 | contig 10767 bp, 8 predicted proteins | sample AraplaCvi_mMS_r2_2_FD_184286 | JGI IMG/M metagenome (GOLD analysis project Ga0209051, IMG submission 184286) | Arabidopsis root microbial communities from North Carolina, USA - plate scrape MF_Cvi_mMS_r2 (SPAdes) (version 2) | ecosystem: Host-associated > Plants > Roots > Endosphere | place: USA...
GATGCCGACCATGCCGACCTCGACCTCGTTCTGGAACCGCCGGGCCGCGCCGCCGTCGTTGGTGAAGATCGCGGTGCCGTTGCCGTAGGGGTTGGCGTTGATCAGGTTCAGGGCCTCGTCGTACGAGCCGACCCGCACGACCGACAGCACGGGGCCGAAGATCTCGTCGGTGTAGACGCTCATCTCGGGGGTGACGTGGTCGATGAGGGTCGGGCCGAGCCAGAAGCCGTCAGCCTCGCCGTCCACGTCGATGCCGCGGCCGTCGACCACGATGGTGGCGCCGTCGGCTTCACCGGCGTCGACGTAGGACGCCACCCGGTCGCGATGGGCCTTGGTGACCAGCGGTCCCATGTCGGAGTCCCGGGTGCCGTCACCGGTCTTGAGTCCCTTGGCGCGGTCGGCGATCTTGGCGACCAGCTCGTCGGCGATCGGGCCGACCGCGACGCAGGCGCTGATCGCCATGCAGCGTTCGCCTGCCGAGCCGAAACCGGCGTTGATCATGGCGTCGGCGGCCAGGTCGAGGTCGGCGTCGGGCAGCACGATGGCGTGGTTCTTGGCGCCGCCGAGGGCTTGGACGCGCTTGCCGTGCAGCGTGCCGGTGGAGTAGACGTACTGCGCGATCGGCGTGGAGCCGACGAAGCTGATCGCCTTGACCGACGGGTTGGTGAGCAGTTCGTCGACCGCGACCTTGTCGCCCTGCAGCACGTTGAACACGCCCGCGGGCAGGCCGGCCTCGGCCCACAGCTCGGCCAGCCAGAGGGCGGCCGAGGGGTCCTTCTCACTGGGCTTGAGCACGACGGTGTTGCCCGCGGCGATCGCGATGGGGAAGAACCACATCGGCACCATGGCCGGGAAGTTGAACGGGCTGATGATGCCGACGACACCGAGCGGCTGGCGGATGGAGGCGACGTCGACGTTGGTCGACGCGTTCTCCGTCATGCCGCCCTTGAGCAGATGGGCGATGCCGCAAGCGAATTCGACGACCTCCTGGCCACGGCTGACCTCGCCGAGCGCGTCGGAGACGACCTTGCCGTGCTCGCTGGTGATGATTTCGGCCAGCTCGCCCTTGCGGGCGTTCAGCAGCTCGCGAAAGGCGAACAGGATGGAGGTCCGCTTGGCCAGCGAGGTGTCGCGCCAGGCCGGGTAGGCCGCGGCGGCGGCGTCGATTACGACGCGGGCGTCGGCGACGTCGGCGAGGGCGAGCTCGCCGGTGACCTGACCGGTGGCGGGGTTGGTGACCTGTGCGGTGCGGTCGCCGGAACCGGCGAAGGCCTTGCCGTCGGCCCAGTGGGCGATGGTCTTGACGCGAGTGCTGAGTGTCATGCTCCGATTCTGGGCCCGGCGCCGACGTGACGTACCCGACGATGTGTAACGAACGTCGTCCGAGAACTTACGATGTGTAGATGCAGCCCACCGTGCGGGAGATCCTGGCGCTGCCGGTGCTGCGAGCCGGCGATCCGGTACTGATCTGCGGCGCCGACCGCCCCGACGTGCTGGATCGGCCGGTGCGCTGGGTACACGTCAGCGATCTGCCCGACCTGTCGAACCTGCTCGAAGGTGGCGAGATGGTGCTCACCACCGGGCAGGCGCTGACCGACGTCGCACACCGCGACGACTACCTGCCGCAACTCGCGCTGGCCGGGGCCGTGGCGCTCGTCGTCGAACTCGGGACGCACGTCGCCGAGGTGCCACCCTCGGTCGTGGCTGCCGGCGCACATCTGGACCTGCCCGTCGTCGCGCTGCGGCAGCCGGTCCGGTTCGTCGAGGTCACCGAGGAGGTGCACCGTCGGATCGTGGCCGAACAGTACGCGGAGGTCGACTACGCCCGCCGGGTACACGAGGCGTTCACCAACCTGAGCATGCGCCGGGCCTCGGTGGACGAGATCGTGGGGGCCGCGGCCGACATGCTCGACACCCCAATCGTGTTGGAGGACCTCAACCATCAGGCCCTGGCGTTCGTGCGCCGGGGCCTCTCGCTGACCGAGCTGCTCGACGACTGGGAGCGGCGGTCGCGGCTCGGCGTCGACACCTGGGTGACGTGTCCGGTCGGTCCGTACCGGCAGGAGTGGGGCCGGCTGGTGGCACCGTTGGGGCGCCGCCGGGGCGCCGAGGCCGACGAACGGACCGCCACCACCCTCGAGCGGGCGGCGCAGGCGCTGGCGATGCACCGGATGGTCGAGCAGGACCGCACCTCGCTGGAGCTGCGCGCGCAGAGCGGACTGGTCGACGACCTGCTGCGCGGCCGGCTGCGGGACGAGGGCGAGGCGACCGCCCGCGCGCATGCCCTCGGGCTACGGCCGGCGCTGACCTACGTGCCGATGACCGTGCGGGTGCCCGAGACCGCCAACGCCAACCAGCTGTTGATCCAGCAGCGGCGCAGCCGGACGTTGGACGCACTGGTCCACGCCATCCGCTCCGGCGGGCACAGCGTGCTGACCGCCAGCCGCGACGACGGCCAGGTCGACCTGCTGCTGGCGCCGCAACCCACGGCGATGGCCCGCCGGGGCGACCCCGGCACCGAACGCATCCTGGCGGAGGTGGCCGCGGCGATGCGTCGCGCCGTGGTCGCCGTCGACGGCGTCTCGACGTGCGTCATCGGGGTGGGTCCGGAATCGAGCCGGCTCGTCGACGCCGCGGGAGGTCTTGCCGAGTCCGGGCACGTCGCCGAGGTGGCGCTGGCGATGGCCGACCGCCCCGACGCCAAGCCGTTCTTCCGGGCGGCCGACGTGCGGCTGCGCGGGCTGATCGCCCTCATCCGCTCCGAGGCGCGGGTGCAGGCGTTCGCCGAGACGGAGCTGCGCGGACTGCTCGAGCGGCGGGCCAAGCACGGCGACGAGATGTTCGACCTGCTCGCGGCGTACCTCGACGAGGGCGGCAACAAGGCGGCCCTGGCCAAGCGGCTGCACCTCTCGAGGCCGACCCTCTACGCGCGACTGGCGGCCGTCGAGCGACTGCTGGGTGTCGACCTCGACGACGCGGAGTCCAGGACGTCGCTCCACGTCGCGATGATGGTGCTGGCGCGTTAGTGCTTCTTCTCGCCGAGCGTGGAGTCGTGCTGCGCCGGTGTGCCCGCGTGCGTGGCAGAAGTCCACGCTCGGCGGGAGACGTGCACGACGGCCACCACGACGGTGCCGACGACGAGCCCGATCACCGCCGAGATCGCGGTGTTCAGCAGCCACGCCAGCACACCGTTGAGCCCCTCCTCGAGGTGGTGCACGAATCCGTAGGGCGCATGCCAGCCGAGGGTGTCGGTGCCCAGCAGCAGGATGTGGCCGCCGACCCACAGCATCGCCACGGTGCCGATCACCGAGAGCGCGGCCAGCAGCTTGGGCATGCCGACCACCAGGCCGCGGCCGACCTTCTGCGCGACGGTCGAGGTGCGCTGGGTGAGGGCCAGGCCGACGTCGTCCATCTTCACGATGAGGGCGACGACGCCGTACACCGCGGCGGTGATGACGAACGCGACCACGATGAGGATGATCAGCCGCGGCCAGAAGGACTGATCGGCCACCTCGTTGAGGGCGATCACCATGATCTCGGCCGACAGGATGAAGTCGGTGCGGATGGCCCCGCTGGTCATCTGCTTCTCGGCGTCCTCGCCGACCGCGGCCGTCGGGGCGGCATGCGCGTCGTGGCCACGGAGCTTGCCCCACACCTTCTCGGCACCCTCGAAGCACAGATACGTCGCGCCGAGCATCAGGATCGGCGTCAGCAACCACGGGACGAACTGGCTGAGCAGCAGCGCGGCGGGCAGGATGAAGAGCAGCTTGTTGCGCAGCGAGCCGAGCGCGATCCGCTTGATCATCGGCAGTTCGCGGTCGGCGGTGATGCCGTGCACGTACTGCGGCGTCACGGCCGTGTCGTCGATGACCACGCCGGCCGCCTTCGCCGTGGCGCGACCCGCCGCGGCGCCGATGTCGTCGACCGAGGCCGCCGCGAGCCGGGCCAGAGCGGCAACGTCGTCGAGCAGCCCGAACAACCCCGCACTCATGCGCGTTCTCTGCTCTGCCTCATGGCACCCGAGGATACGTGGAGTCTGGGAAGCTGCTGTCATGAGTTCGACCGACACCCACGCCGACGTCCTGGTCGTCGGCGGCGGGATCGCGGGGGTGTCGATCGCCTACGAACTCTCGAGCACCGTGCGGGTCACGGTGCTCGAGATGGAGCCGACGCTGGCGTACCACACGACGGGCCGGTCGGCCGCGACGTTCCTGGAAACCTATGGCGGCGAACAGATCCGGGCCCTGACGACCGGAAGTCGGGCGTTCTTCGCCGACCCTCCGGAGGTCTTCGAGTCGACGCTGATGACACCGCGGCCGTCCCTGCAGTTCGCGACCACCGGCCGCGCCGCGGTGGTCGACCGGATGCATGCCGAGGTCCTGCGGCAGGTGGCGGACGCCGAACTGCTCGACGGCGACCGGTGCCACGAACTGTTCCCGCTGCTGCGACCCGAGGTGGTCGAACGCGGCATCTACGAACCGCGGGCGATGGCGCTCGACGTGGCGGCCCTGCACCAGGGCTACGTGCGTGGGGCGCGCCGCAACGGAGCCGAGATCGTCCGGACCGCCCACGTGGTGTCGTTGCAGCGCCTGGCGGACACGTGGACCGCGACCACCGCTGACGGCGGCATTCACCAGGCGCCGGTGGTGGTCGACGCCGCGGGCGCGTGGGCCGACGTGCTGGCCGCCGCGGCCGGCGTGAGGCCGATCGGGTTGACGCCGCTGCGACGCACCATCTTCATGGTCGACTCGCCGCTGGGTGAGGCCAGCCGGGGCTGGCCCAACTGCAGCGACGTCGACCAGTCCTTCTACGTCAAGACCGCGGGGGCACAGTTCTTGTGCTCGCCCGCCGACGAGACGCCCTGCCCGCCGAGTGACGCCAAACCGGACGAGCTCGAAATCGCCAGGGCCATCGAGGCGATCAACGCCGCGACGACGCTCGGGGTGCGCGGCATCGGAGCGTCGTGGGGAGGGCTGCGCACGTTCGCGCCCGACCGCACCTTCGTCGTGGGTGAGGACGAGGGTGCCCCCGGCTTCTTCTGGCTCGCGGGCCAGGGCGGGTACGGAATCCAGACCGCGCCGGCCACCGCCCGGTTGGCCGCGGCGCTGGTGCTCGCCCAACCGGTACCGGCCGATCTGGTCGACCGCGGGCTCGACCTCACGCGTCTGGCGCCGGCTCGCCTTCGGTCATGACGCCGACCAGCTGATCGAAGAAGGAGCAGACGGCCTTCTGCTGGGCGGGGGTCAGGGCGTGGCCGACGTCGTCGAGGGCACGCACGATCGGCGCCCACGTGTCGAACAGCAGGTCGACCGCGTGGGGAAGCACCCGAACGGTCACCCGCCGGCGGTCGTGGACGTCGCGGACGCGTTCGACCATCCCGTCGGATTCGAGGCGGTCCAACAGCACGGTCACCGACGCCGACCGCAGGTCCAGCCGCCGGCCCAACTCGGTGGGTCCCATCGGGCCGTGCACGTCGAGTAGCCGCAGGGCCTGCATGTCGGTGGCGTTGAGGCCCATCCTCCGGGCCTGTCTGCGCTGCAGTTCGTCGTGCGCCTCCAGGAACCCGCGCATGGCGAGCATCGGTCCGCTGAGGCCGGCCAGCCAGTGGCCCGTCGCGTCGCGTTCGTGTGTCACGTCGCTCGTCGGTTTCACGCGGCCCTCCCGTGGGCAAATGTTTCGCAGAACATGTATTACGGTATTCTAGGTAAATCCTCTCAGATTGGACACCATCTCGTGACTCGCCACGCCGTCATCTCGGGTTCGGGCATCGCCGGGCCCGCACTGGCCCATCAACTCACCGCCAGGGGTTGGCGGACCACGGTCCTCGAGCGCTTTCCCAAGGCCCGCAGCGAAGGTCAGAACGTCGACGTGCGCGGTGCCGCTCGTGAGGTGGTGCGCCGGATGGGCATCGAGGCCGACGTGCGGGCCGCCACCACCGGTGAGGTCGGCATGCGCTTCACCGACGCCGACGGCTCACCCGTGGCGTCCTTCCCGATGGGCGGGCCCGGTGAATCCGACGGACCCACAGCCGAATTGGAGATCCTGCGCGGCGAGCTGTCGCGAATCTTGATCGAGCGCACCCGGGAGAGCAGCGACTACCGCTTCGGCACGCGAATCGCCGACCTCGCCGATCACGGCGACCACGTCACGGTCGCGCTGGACGACGGGTCGAGCCTCGACGCCGACGTCGTCGTGATCGCCGAGGGACTGCGCTCGACCTCCCGACGGTTCGTCACGCCGAGCCAGGTCAACGACCTCGGCATGTACTTCGCCTACGTCACCGTGCCGCGGGTGGCCACCGACGACCAGTGGTGGAACTGGCAGCACGCGCCCGGCTCGCTGGCGGTGCACGTCCGGCCGGACAACCTCGGAACGTCGCGGGCCGTGCTGACGTTCATCACCGACGTGCGCGGACTCGAGGACCTCGACCGCGCCGACCAGGTCGCCATCCTGCGTCGAACCTTCGCCGGCGTCGGCGGACTAGCGCCCCGCGTCCTCGCCGCCCTCGACGACGCTCCGATGTACTTCGACGCCCTCGGCCAGGTGCGCTCGTCGCAGTGGACCAAGGGACGCGTCGCGCTCCTCGGCGACGCCGCGTACACCAACGCCACCTTCGGCGGGGGCGGCACCAGCCTGGGTTTGATCGGCGCCTACGTGCTCGCCGGTGAACTCTCGCGCGACGACGACCACCGGGCCGCCCTGGCGCGCTACGAGCGACTGATGCGGCCACACGTGGAAACCGCTGCGCCCCAGACGATCATGAAGACGATTCGGCGGGCCAACCCGCGCACCGAGACCGGCATCCGGGTGCTACGCGCCGGGGCGCGGGTCGCCGCCGGGCCCGTTGGTCGGGGTGCGATGAAGCTGGCCGGCAAGCGGCTGGTCCGCGTGGCGGCCGACGACCTGCGCCTGCCGGACTATCCCGACGCGGTGGTTCGCCGCGCCGGGTGAGTTCTGACTACGGTGACAGCCGTGTCGTCGCCCGAAACGCCAGAGGAGCCGGCGCCGTTCCCGCGCGGGATGGCGCTGCTGGTGGCGGGCGCGTTCTTCATGGAGATCGTCGACGCCACGATCATCACCCCGGCGATACCGCTGATCGCGTCGTCGTTCGGGGTCGACCCGGTCGACGTCAACCTTGCGATCTCTGCCTATCTCGTCACCCTTGCGGTGCTCATCCCGGCCAGCGGATGGGTTGCCGACCGCTTCGGGGCCCGGCCGGTGTTTGCCGCCGCCATCGCGATCTTCACCCTCGCGTCGATCGGATGCGCCCTGAGCGTCTCACTGCCCATGCTCGTGGCCACGCGCATCCTGCAGGGCGTCGGCGGGGCCATGATGGTGCCCGTCGGCCGACTGGCGGTGCTGCGAGTCAGCGGCAGGGCCAACCTGGTCCGGACGATCGCACTGTTGACGTGGCCCGCGCTGGCGGCGCCGGTGCTGGCCCCGGTTCTCGGCGGTGCGATCGCGACCGTTGGCTCGTGGCGGTGGATCTTCTTCGTCAACATCCCAATCGGTGTCGTCGGCTTTCTGTTGTCGCTCAAACTGATCCGGGGCGAACGCGATCCCGAGCCGCGGCCACTGGACTGGCGCGGGCTGCTCGTCCTCGGCGCGGGCATCGCGGCGGCCCTGATGGCGCTGGAGAGCATTCGCGTCGCCGGTACCGACTGGGTGCTGGTCGCGGTCGGCGGTGCGGCGGCCGCATCGTTGCTGACCCTCGCGGCCTGGCACCTACTGCGCACCCGCCATCCACTCGTCGAGCTGCGGGTGCTGCGGGTGCCGACCCTGCGAATCACGGTGACCGCCGGATCGCTGTACCGCCTCGTGATCACCGCGGTGCCGTTCCTGTTGCCGCTGCAGTTCCAACTCGTCTTCGGGTGGACGCCGTTCCTCTCGGGATTGTTGGTCGCGGTGCTGTTCGCCGGCAACATCGCGATCAAGCCCGCGACGACTCCGATCATGCGGCGCTTCGGGATTCGTCGGGTGCTGCTGGTCAACGGCGTGCTCTCGGTGGGGTGCTACGGGCTTCTCGCGAGCCTGGGTCCGACGATGCCGATCGCGGTCGTCGCGGCGATCCTGTTCCTCAGCGGCGCCCTCCGCTCGGTTGGCTTCACCGCCTACGTCACGCTGGCCTTCTCCGACGTCGAGGGTGACCGTCTGACGCACGCGAACACCCTCAACGCGGCGGTGCAGGAACTCGCCTCCGGTCTCGGGATCGCCGTCGCGGCATTGGTGCTCAGCACCCTGTCCCCGCTGGCGGCGACCCCGCACACCGCCTACGCGTGGACCTTCCTGGTGCTCGGTGCGCTGATGGCGGTCACCGTGGTCGAATCGTTCCGGCTGCCGCGCGACGCGGCCACCGAGGTGACCGCCCGCTAATCCGCCGCCGAGTGGCCACTCATGCCACGCCCGAGGCGACGTGGCGTGTGACAAGTGGCCACTGGGGGAGCGACTAGTCCAGTAGCTCGCTGCGACGTTGTTCCTCCCACAACGCCATTCGCGTGCGTGCCGGCTCGCCGACCGCGTCCATCACCAGCGGGATGAGCAGCTCGGTGAGCAGGAACCCGGCCGCCATGCTCTGGTAGGTGGTGCCCACCGTGCTCGACGCCGTCAGCACGACCTCGGCCTCGGGGGCGACGGGGCAGGCCAGGTCGTCGGTGACGAGCAGCACCGTCGCGCCTGCCCGATGCACCCGTGCGGCCAGATCGGCGGCGCTGCGCTGATATCGGTGATAGTCGAACAGCATCACGACGTCGCGTCGGGTCAACTCGATCATGGTGCCCAGATCGCGTCCGCTCGGGTCGGCGAGCAGCCGCACGCCTGGCCGCAGTTGCTCCAGGTGCGCGGCGAGGTGCATGGCCAGAAGGTGTGAGAACCGTCCGCCGTGGAGATGCAGCGGACGGCTGGTGTCGGCCAGCAGCGCGACCGCCGCCTCCACCGCGGGCGCAGGCATCTGCGCCAGCGTCTCCTCGGCCCGTTCGTTCTGTGCGCGGGCCTGGTGCAGCAGGCGGTCCAGGGGGCCGGCATCGGCGTCGGCGGGGGTCGTCGACAGCCGGGTGATCGGTCCGTTGGACCGGGCCGTCAGCTCGGCGCGCAGCGCGACCTGCAGATCGGTGAACCCCTCGTAGCCAAGGGTTTGCGCGAACCGGAGCACCGTCGGGGGGCTCACCTCGGCGCGTTCGGCCAGTCGGGCGGCGCTGGCCAGCCCGGCGCTCGGATAGTCGGCGAGCAGCGCCCGACCGACCCGCCGTTCGGCCTTGCTCAGCGACGGAAGGGCGGCGCCGGCGCGCGCGGCCACCGTCTCGTCGGTCACGCCGGTCTCGTCACGTCGGGCACGCCCAGCGGGTGCGTCGTCACCGACAGATCGAGCATCGAGATGGCGACGACGGATTCGGGCGGCAGGGGTTCCCACGGCAGGTCGCCGAACCCGGTCGAGCCGACGACGACCCTGGCGTCGCCGTCCCGGCCGAGGCGGGCGATCCGCAGGGCGAAGTAGTCCTCGAGGTGTTCCGACGGCAGGTCCGTCGCGCTGATCTCCTCGATGTCCTCGGCGAGCAGACGGCTGTGGGCGTGCGCGTGGACGACGACCAGTTGATCCTCGCCGAGGAGGAGGGCGTTGAGGCTGGCGTCGGGGTGGCTGCGCCGCAGCTGCGCGACGGCCCGTCGCACCGCTTCGGCGAGAGTTGGCGCCGCAGAACGGTGTTGGCGGATCAGCGCGAAGTAGCGCTCGCTGTCGGTGGTGCCGCGGACGGACCCCGCGATCGCTGGGTCGAGGAGGTCGTCCATCGTGTCCATCGGCTTGATCGACCCGTTGTGGGCCATCGCGAGTCCGTCGGCGAGGAACGGGTGGGAGTTGCGTGGTTCGACCGCGAGTCCGTTCGTAGCCCAGCGGAGGTGGACCAGCGACGCGGCCGGGCGGGGGTCGTGGATGGCGGCCGCGAACTCGGGATCGTCGAGCGCACTGCCCGCGGACACCGTGACACGCGGGACGTCACCGAGGTGGTCGACGCCGGCGACGCCCCAGCCGTCGCCGTGGATCTTGGTCAGCGCGACGAAGTCCGCCAGCACCGCGTCCCCGACCGCGGAGGCGATGGACACCGGGGTGGGTGAGACCACACCCAAGAGTCGACACATGCAGGCATCCTCCGATCCATGATCTTATGAATCAACCATAAACCGATGAATTTAAAGAATCTGAAACATTCATGACATAGGTTTCTCGCAGACTCACGTTTCACCCGGCGATCAAGAGAGAGAGGCATCCAGTGTCGACCGACGACCGCATCACCGAACTACGCGCCAAAGGCGTTGAACTGGTGGCGGGTTCGGTGACCGACCCAGCCGGTGTGACGAGGGCCAAGTACGTGCCACTGCGCAGGCTCGGCGACTTCGAGCGCTCCGGCATGGGCGTGTCGCCGTCGTGGAGCGTCTTCTGCGTCGACAGCGGAATCGCCTTCACCCCGACCATCGGCGTCGCAGGCGACCTGCGGATCCGCGTCGACCCGGCCGACGTCCGCGTCGTCGACGACGGGATCGCCTGGGCGCCGGGCAACCTGACCGACCAGGCCGGTGCCGCGGCACCACTATGCACGCGCGACGCCCTGGCCCGCGCCGTACGCGCCGCCGCCGACCGAGGTCTGACCGCGTTGGTCGGCGCCGAGCTGGAATGCACGATGATCGCCCCCGACGGCGGGCCGGCGTCCACCGAGCCGTGGTCGCCCTACGGGATCCGCACGTCTCTGGACCATTCGGCGTTCCTGGTCGACCTGGCCA
>Ga0209051_1003265_pt1 | contig 10766 bp, 2 predicted proteins | sample AraplaCvi_mMS_r2_2_FD_184286 | JGI IMG/M metagenome (GOLD analysis project Ga0209051, IMG submission 184286) | Arabidopsis root microbial communities from North Carolina, USA - plate scrape MF_Cvi_mMS_r2 (SPAdes) (version 2) | ecosystem: Host-associated > Plants > Roots > Endosphere | place: USA...
TTCCTGGGTGTTCCAGGTCTTCGCATCCAGCTTCGCCGCATCGAGCTTGCCTGCGAGGAAATCCGTGCGTTCCTTGTCGATGTTGTCGAAGCGCGCCGACGTGGGCAGCGGCGCATCCTTCGGGATACCTGGCTGCCAGATCCACGCGCGTGCCTCGGCCTCGCTCATCTTGCCCGGGTACTTATCGAGCAGGTTGGCTTTCATGTACGCGAACATCGTGTCGGTATCGATGCTCTGGAACGCGAAGTGGGCGAAGTAGCCCTTGAGGTAGGCGTCGAAGGTCTCACGGCCGAAGCGCTGCTCCAGGGTGCGCAGGAACCACGAGCCCTTGTCGTAAGCCACCGACGAGAGCGAATCGTCCGCGCCGACGCCGCGCGGGTCCGGCGTGAGCTTCTGCGTGTTGGGTTCCATCGCGCCGATGGTCTTTTCAAGTTCACGCGCGGAGAGCAACGCTTCCTCGTCGGCCTGCGCCTTGCCGTAAACCGCCTCGGTGATGCGGCCCTGCACGTAAGTGGTGAATCCTTCGTTGAGCCAGATGTCGCGCCACGCCGCGCTCGTCACCAGGTTGCCCGACCACGAGTGCGCCAGTTCGTGCGAGACCAGCGAGACCAGGCTCTTGTCGCCGACCAGGACGGTCGGCGTGGCGAAGGTCATGTTCGGGTTTTCCATGCCGCCGAACGGGAACGACGGCGGCAGCACCAGGATGTCGTAACGGCCCCAGGCATACGGGCCGTACAGCTTCTCCGTCGCCTCGATGAGCTTTTCGGTGTCTTCGAACTCGTGCGCGGCCTTGCCGACCACGCTGGGCTCGGCGTACACGGCGCTACGCGGCCCGGTTTCCTTCACCGCGATATCGCCGGCGGCAATGGCCAGCAGGTACGACGGGATCGGATGCGGCTGGTCGAACTTGAAATCGCCGTCGAGCGGATGCTTCGCATCGTTGATGGCGCTCATGACCACGCGTACGTCCTTCGGCGCGGTGACGTGCGCGTCGTAGGTGAAACGGATCGCCGGTGAATCCTGCAGCGGCACCCAGGAGCGCGCATGGATGGATTCGGATTGCGAGAACATGAAAGGCTGCTTCTTGTCCGCCGTCTGCGCCGGCGCGAGCCACTGCAGGCCCGAGGCCTCCGGCACGGTGGTGTAGGCGATGCGCACGCTGGCCGGGTGCGCCGGCGCCTGGACGGTGAGCTTCGCGCCCAGTTCCTTGTCGCGCGGTGCCAGGGTGAACTTGAGCGGGGTCGCCTTGCCGCTGGCGTCCAGCGCATCGACGCTCGCGATCTTCAGGTCGCGGGTATCGAGGACCAGATCGCCCTTGCCGGCCTTCCAGTCGAGCTTCAGCGTCGCATGGCCGGCGAGCTCTCGCTTCGCGAAATCCACGTTGAGGTCGAGATCGAGGTGGGTGACCTTGACCACGTCCGGCTGGGCATAGGAATGGGGATCGGCGGCGAACGCCACCACCGGGAAGGCTACCGTGAGGGCCGCGAAGGGAAGCAGGCGCATGGAACGTTTCCGTGGGAGGGAAGCCCCCAGTATGCCACCGGCACACGGGGGGCTGGGCCATGGGGTGTCAGCCGCTCACAGGGCGTCGCCGGAGGCGCGGGTAAATTCCACAGGCAGGTTCAGGTCGCGGCGCCGGGTGCGCAAGGTATACGCATACTCGCCAGAGGCGAGCAGCCTGCGCTCCATGCGGTGCTCGGTGCGCCAGTAAGCCTGCCGCATATACCTGCTATCCACCTCGATCCAGTGGCCCATCGGATCGCGCGCCCCGGCGCGCACGGCCGCCCCCGTGCCCAAAACATCATCCAGCTGCGCCCGGGGCGTCTCGGGCGGCAGGGCCGTCACCCTGAACTCGCCTGGATCGTAGAAATGGCGGGAAGGGCCGCGGACGAGCCACTCGGTGTTGCCGCTGACCCCAAGGGCCTGGGCGGGGGTCTCGGCGGTGTAGACCCAGAAGCGCCGGGGCCAGTCGGAGGGGGTGAGTGGGGTCGTGGTACCGACGCCGCCCGCCGCGCCTTCGACGGCAGCTACGGCCCGCCGGGCGGCATCGATGGATTCGGCCCACAGGGCCTCGTGATGGGGCGAGATGACGACCTGCGGAGCGGTGGCCGCCGCGTCGCCGGTGGAACTGATGGCCGGATCCTGGCCGTCATCGCCACGCCAGCGACGCTGGCCCGGCGAACCGATCCGGCGGCCGCCGTCCGCCCAGCCGCGCTGTGCGAGCAGCATGCTGCGTTCGCCCGGGGCAGGAACGCGTGCCTCCAGCTCATGAAGGAACTGACGGCGCTGGCCGGCATCCAGCCCGGCCAGGTCGCTGGCGACCCCATCATCGAACACCATGGCGCTGCGCGAGGGCATGTCGACGCGGAGGTGCAAGGTCTCGTCGCTTCCCGTCCGGTACCGGAACCGCGCCGAGGGGTTGTCATGGAGAATGCCTTCGATCTCGGCCCGATGCGGCTCAAGTGCCTCCGGAAGCGTGGGTCGCCGTGCCGGTGGCGGGCCAGCGAGAGGCGGCTCCGCCGGGGCGGCAGGCTGTGCGGCCCCGGCCCCGGCCCCGGCCCCGGCGCCCGGCACCGCGTGCCGGTCGTCCAGGCGCAGCACGCGACGGAGACGCTCGCGGAGGCCGCGCCCCGAGCCACCTTGCAGGCCGATCCCTTGCGCATAGGTCCACTCACCGCCGACGCGTTGCACGGCCGGCCCGGTGAAGTTCGCATCGAGCGACCCCGTGGGCCGCTCAAGCCGCCACACGTGGTTGTCGTTATCGAACCGGACGGGATAGAGCTGTCCATCCTGGCCGACGTGGCGACGGCCCCCGATCACATGGAAGCCATCGGCATCCGGACGTTCGTTCGCCGCCAGTCGGCGCGCGGCATATCTGGTTTCAAATCGTGGGCCGCGCAGGTCGAGCCGCGCGCAGGCGGGTTGGGGTGCCGCGCCACGCGCATGGCGGATGAGCGGGAAGCGCCCGCTGCCCGCCGCCCAAAGCGGACCGGCCAGGTCCAGCCCGGTGACCCACGCATCGGTGAACGCGAGGTAGGCATCCGTGGCATGCCCCGCCTTTACGCCATCGTAGAAGCGATCGAGCGCCCTGCGTATGCGCGCGGGTGCGGAAAGCGTGGCCTGGACAAGGTCCGCGGCGAGGCCAGCCAACGGATCGGTGCCCATCGGGCTGAACGTCCATTGCCTCTGCGCCTCGGCCTCAACATGGCGCGCATCGTGGATGCGCTGGTCGACCATCGCGTCATAGCCCGCTTCGACGAAATCACCCGTGACGTCACGTTCGTCGAAGGGTTCTTCGGTGAGCGTGTAGGAGGCATCGCCGGGGCGCCCCAGCACCCAGTGAGCGAGGCGGTCGCCCCTGAAACGCCGGGTGATACCGTTCGGTTCCCGCTCGGCGAATGCCGCGGGCAGCCGGTCGAGCAGGTACTCACGGAACGCCGGCGCATACAGGAACGCACGGGCCATCGCCTGTCGGTCGTCGAATTCCCGGAACGCGACGTCATCCGGTGCATCAGGTGTGTAGACGACGATGCCCGGCACACTCCGGGCATCGCGTGTGCCGATGACAACGACATCGCGCAGTGCGAGTCCCTTGTAGGTGAGCTGGCGCACCACGATCTCGTGGCCATCGACAGTAGGCCGCTTCGCTGGCGCGCGATAGCCAAGGGCCGCCTCGACCCAACGGTATCCCCGCTCGGCGTGATCATCGCGGAATGAGCGCGGTTCGTCAGCGAGGTAGTACGAAAGCCTCGCCTGGGATGCATCGGCCCGCATGCGTGCCGCGGCCATTTCGATCGCGGTGATTTTAGCCAGGCGGCCGGCCGGGCCAGTGCGCAGTTGCGATTCGAGATGCTCACGGTAGCGCGCAGCGATCCGCGCATCACGCACGGTCGCGATGAGATCCTTCTGGGCAAGGGGGACCGGCATCGCCTGGCCATCGCTCCGGAGGGTGCGCAGCTGCACGGCATCCATGACGGAAAAACCTCGCCACGCGAGGGCGTGCAGCGTCTGTCGGATCGTGTCGGGTCCGACCAGCAGGTGCTTCAGGTGTTCGTAGGAAGCCCCGACGGGCACGTGGGTGACATCGACGGATAGCTCGGTGGATGCGTCGTGGATACCGATAGCACGCAAGCGTCGGCTGATCTCACTCTCGGTAAAAGCGGCCATGTCGTCGGGTGGCTCGAGCTCCAGCGCGGTGTGCAGCGCCGCCGTGTCGGCGGCGAGCCGGGCGTAGGCCCGCGTGTCGGTGCGCCATCGACTCGCTACCGCTCCAGGCACGTGCGCAAGCCGTTCATCGGTGGCGTCAGCGAGCAGCCGCGCTTCGCGTGCGCGCAGCAACCCAGGCACATCGACGATCCGTGCCAGGCGTGCATAGCCAAGCCATCTGTCGCTGAACCGCGCCTCGGCACCTGGTAGATCCCTGTCGAGACGGTAGTCGTCCCACGTTTGTCGGATCCGTGTCGCGTGCACATCGAGCCATCGCCCTGCCCAGGCCGTTGAGGGCGACGTCATCGGTGATCGCAACGACACATCGTCATTGTCGAAGGCGTCGGCGCACGCGTCCGCGTGCATGCCCGCGACCGAGCCCGGCTGGATGCAACCCGCGAGATAGCGGCGCACCGCATCCATGGCCTGGTCGTTCGAGCTGAAGGCCTCCCAGCCCCGGCCCGGGAGGAAGAGGACGTGATGGCCAGGCGTGTCGTCCACCGTGGCCGCGATGGCGGCGGCGATAGGGTGAGCACCCGCCCAGACCTCGCGCAGCGCGAGGCCGGCCTGTGCATCGCCTGACAGCGCGTCGGCTACGCGCCGCGCGACCGCGCCGGCCTCAGGCGCGAGGGTCGCATCCGCGACGCGCAGGGCCGCGTCATGGCGAAGGATCTCGCCGAGGACAGCTGCCAGCCGGGGCTCCACCGTGGGACGCCACGCGGCGTACCCGGCAAGGAAGGCGTTGAGATCGGCGGGTGGCGGGGCGGGGACCGCGGGCGCAGAATCGTCCATCGCCTCCAGCGCGGCATGGGCTTCTGCGAGGCGTCGCAAGGCTGCCGAGGCGGCGGTCGCCTCATGCGTCGTGCCGTGCACCGCAGGGGGCGGTGTCGAAGGGGGGAGCATATCCATATGCGGGTCTCTCGTAGGTTGGGTAGTGCATCGCGGATCACCACGATCCTGCTGATGCTTGCGTTTCAAATGTCCAGGGAGGCCGGTGTGCCAGGTGCGGGCACCGGCTCCGGCGCCGCCAGTCGGTCGAACACGAAGAACTGGCCGGCCCGCATCTCGACGATATGCCCGGGCGCGGGACGGAGGATGTACGTGTTGCCCGCGCCACCCGTAGGCTCAAGTACCGTAACGGGCGTACCGTTGGCGATCTGTGTGGCGAGGATGTCGCGCAGGTGCAGTTCGACGGCAAAGGCACGCGAGCGCCGGAACGGACGCAGGACGGTCGCCTCTTCAAGCACACTCGCCTGCGACCACGGGGGCACGGTGGTGACGCGTACGCCGACGACACCCTGGCCCTGCCAGTCGCCGATCAAGGCCGCCCAGTCACCGCTGCCCATGGTCGACGGGGAGTGGCGCGTCCGCAGCAAAGAGCTGCTGTAGAACGGCTTCTCTCCGTAGAACCAGAGAGTCTCCGGCAATGTCGCAGGGTCCACCGCACGCAGCGTGCCTGGCAAGGTCGCAGGGCCTTCGCCGTAGGCAGGGCGCAGTGTTTGCTCGGCGATTGCCCATGCGCGGTCATAGCGGATGCGTTGCTCGGGCGTGATAGCCCGGAGCGGTGGGAGCCGGTTGAGCTCGCGATGCATCTGGCTGGTTACGACATGGCGTTCGAACGCATCAGGGAACGCCCGCTCCAGCTGCACGGTGTACTCATTGTAGAGATCGTAATTGCGACTGAACGTCACCTCCCGCGATGGGCCCGGAACTTCATCCATGCCACCACGCAAGCCAATGTGACGGTTGTGCTTCCAGCGCGCTTCGTGGAAGTGGATAGCGGGCCCCGTCGCATGGGCGTCCAGCGGTTGACCCGTGCTCAGACGCACAGTGCGGTTATGCGCATCGTAGTGCGCGTGGTAAAGCTGGCCGTCGATCGCGACATAGCGCTTTCCGTCGATCGAATACATGCCTTGCAGATCGGGGTGGCCCGTACGCGCGATGCCCTCGGCACGGTACCGCTGTTCGAAGGCCTGCGGTCGAATCGCTACCGGTCGCGTCGTGATGCCGGCCCTCGTGCGGAAACTCGCAGCAGCCCTCCCGATGAGCGTGCCGCTCGACGCCGTGGACGCGGCGGCGACGTAGCTTTCGGTGAGGTCGGCGAAGGCATCGCCATAGCGACCCTCGCGCAGGTGGTCGTACGCGCGCCACGCCGGAAGCGCGATTTCGAACGGCGCGTTGAGGATCCCCACGGCGATGCGCCCGGCCAGGCGCTCCGGGCGAAGGCCGAACAAGTCATGGAGCTGGCGCGCATTGGCGTCCGCGGCGCTTCGCGTTGCATCGCCGACGTCGCGGCGGATGAGCGATGCTCGCGCGTCGTGCATCGCCGCGAACAGGTTGCCGACGACATCGCGCGGCACGAAGCCATGTTCCGTTGGTGTATAGCCGTCGGGTTCAGTACTGCCAAAAACAAAGCGCAGTTCGTGCCACGCCTTGAAGCGTCGCGCATGGCCGTTCTCGGGGACCTCGGAGAAAGCCGACGGCAGGCGGTCGATCAGGTACTCGGCGAAGCGAGGGTTCTTGAAGAACTCACGCTGCGCATCGGTCCAGTCGTTGAATTCCCGAAATACGATGCCGTCGGGCGCATCGGGCGTGTAGTACACCCTCGCCCCGATGCCAGGCACCGATGCATAAGCCCAGGGAAGATCACTGAGTGAGACCTCAACGACATCCCTGATGGGAGCATCGCCATACCAGACCTGCCGCACCGCCAGCGTTGCCCCCGCGATGCCGGGCGCGGCGCGGTTGGTTGCGCCATCGGGCGTATCGAGTACCTCGCGCACCCATGTCCAGCCGCGCTGACTGAGGCCCGCGGCGCGCGCCGAGGACACCGTGGCCATACCCACCAGACGTGCCTCGACAGCCTCCAGCCGCATGCGCGCCGCCTGCAACGTCATGGCCGTATCGCGATGGATCGTGCCCTGCGCACCCTCCAGCCACGTGGACGCGACGTAAGGCAGGTAACTCGTGTGTATGTCGACCGCACGGACGATTTGGCGGATACGTGCGTCCCCTAATGCAGGAAGGGGCTTTCCGTCGCGCGTGCTCGCGCTGTAGCTGTCCAGGCCAGCCGCAGGGACGTTCATGTATGCGAGCTCGATAAGATCCATGCGTTCCGATGCCGGGCCTTCGATGAGTGACGGCAGTGACGAAATGCGGGACGCCGGATCAAGCGATCGGTCACGCGTAACGACGATGTCCGCTGGCGATTCGTCGATGCCCGCCTGGCGTAGCTGTGTGCGCAATTTGTCGACCGTGAAATCGTGCAGACCCATCAGCGGTCGGGACCCCGCGGCAGCGCGGCGTGCGGCGGTCGCGCGCAGGGTGCCGATGTACTGGTCATGGGCGGCCTGCCACGCATCCCGCACGCCTTCGGCGTTTGCCGTGTGCTCCGCAATGCTGCCCGTGGGCAACGTCGCGAGGCGTGCCGTGGCGAGCGCGCGATAAAGCTTTCCTTCACGTACGGCAAGGATCGATTCCGTATCGAGGAAGTCGGTGAGTTGCAGCGCATCGCGCAGTCGATCGGCGAGCCGCTGGGAGCGATCGGGCAGGGCGCGTTCCAGCGAGAACGCCAGCCAGGCATGGTCCAGCTTTTCGCGCTGCAACGATACGAGCCGGTTGGCGATGTGGATGAGCGGATCACCCTCGATCACCCGCGATCCTGCGACACCCAGGCCGCCTGGTCCGGCAAGGTCGTGGCGACCGAGACCGGGAAGGTCCTCGCGTGTCGTCAGCGCCTGCCGTGCCAGCCTGTGCACCTGGCCGACGGCATCGTCCAGGGACGCAAAACGATCCCAACCACGATCCTGCGAAAACAACATGACCACCCCGGGATCCCTGCTATCCATAGCGACGAATGCGCCAGCGTAGGCCGCGTCGCCAAACGTGATCTCGCGATACTCGACGCCGGGTGGCGGCGTGCCGACCGTGCGTCCTGCAGATACCGCAATCGACGCGCCAGCGGAATCGAGGCTGCCGTCAAGCGCCTGCAGTTGCGCGATCCCGGCGACGGCCGCCGCGAGCTGGTTGGCCAGCACGGTGAAGCGAACGGACGTGTCGCCGTCGGGGAGGGTGATCCGCTCTCGCCAGAACCCGGTGAGCGCGTCAAGATACGGTGCCCGGTGGTCGATGTCCGGGTTGTCGGGAATAGCGGGGATGGCGCGTTGTTGCACATCGAACCAGCGTTGTACCTCGAGCAGGCGTTCGTAGGCGTCGATAGCCGGCTGGGCTTGGTCCTGGACGAGTGCGGGAGGCGGGGGCGGTAACGTATCCATGGGCATCCTTGCTGTGTTGGGGGGGGAAGCCGCGGGCCTTCGTCAGGGCCCCGACTGGAACTGGCCGGGCCGGAGCACCAGGAACATGTCGTGCACGTCGCTGTTGCCACGGACCAGGTACTGGGCTTCCGGCCCGGTTTCGTCCACGAAAACCCGCATCGCGATGCGGCCGGGCGCAGCGCCGTCCGCCCGCAGGCGGTGCAGGTCGATCCGGACCCATGGCCTGGCCGCGCCGCCCGCGGGGAATGATGGCTGGCGCGGCAGGGCAACGAGACCGGAAAGGCCCGAGCCGGGCACGCGGAGCGCCGGCAAGTACAGGCTGGGATGGTCTAGCGGCAGCGCGTAGTCTGGTGGGTGGTGCCAGACGGATTCCGGCCACGCCTCGGGTGGCAGTTCGCGCCAGGGTGGTCGCGGTACGAGGGGTGGCGGGGCCGGCGGCGCCGGCGGCACGGCAGGCGCCCGCCGGGCGGCTTCCAGAGCCTGGTGCCATGCATGCGAGACGCGTGGCCCCACTGAGACAGGCGCACCGGCTGCGAAGAGCACGTCGGCATGCAGGTCGTCCGCCACCGAGCCGCCCAACCTCTGGCGTAGCACGCGAAGGAATTCGCCTCGCTGATGGGCCGACAGAGCTTCGTAGTCGGCCTCGCTGATAGTGCGGATGGGATGCTCCGGCGCGAGAACTTCCGGGGCGCGACGCCCGCCGCGCAGGCCGAGGTCGGTGCGCACGTGCCACGTGCCGTTCGACCAGGCAATGGCCGGCCCGGTGTAATGCGTATCCGCAGAACCCGGCCTGGCAAGCCGCCAGGTGGCATGCACATCGTCGAAACGGATTTCGTGTACCGCCCCCGCGCTTGCGATGTAACGCCGGCCTCCGATCGTGTAAATGCCCTGGCTATCGGGGCGCGCATGCGCGAGAGAGATACTCTTTGCGGCATAACGGGGGTCGAAGCGAACCGCGCCCATGAAGGCGGTGCCTGGCGCGCGGTTTAACGCAGGACGCAGGTATGCCGCTGGCCTTGCAGCCACATGCACGGCAGGTATGACGCCGAGAAGTCCCACGTACGCTTCCGTGGCATCCAGGAAGGCCTGTCGGTAATCGCCGACACGCAGCGCGTCGCCGGCACGCCACCATGCACGCATGCCACCGGCGAGACCGGCAAAGACCTGCCTGGCCATCCAGGCACCGCTACCGAGGTCACCCAGTGCGGACGCGAGGTCGAGCGGCGTGGCCGGCGACATGTCGCGCAACGTGGCCTCCAGCTCGCTCATGTCGAGCACCATGCGCGACACCGATGCTGCATGGAGTGCTTCGAACACGTGCCCCGGAACTTCGCGCTCGCGGAATACCTCCGCGGTCAGCGTGTGTGCGCCATCGTTCTGTTGTGCGAGAACCCAGCGGCTCCGGCGGACATCCTCGGGGATGGCGAAGTGGCGATTGCCGTTACCATCGACGGCCGCATGCGAAGCCGGCAGCCGGTCGAGCAACCATGACTCGAAGAGCGGGTTGTACAAAACGGCACGGGCCGCCTGTTCGGCATCCTCGAACTCACGCACGCTACGCCCATCAGGTGCATCCGGCGTGTACAGCACCACGCGCGGGACACTTTCCGGGCGACGTGCCCCGATGATCAGGAGGTCGCCCACCACGGCACCGCGGTACGTGAACTGCCGTACCACGATGTCATGCCCATCGACAGGGCGGCGTGTTGCCGCGACGGGGCCATCGACGACGGCGCGCAACCAGGCGTGGCCGCGCTCGCCACGGTCGGGCAGATAGGCCGGCGGGTCTCCCGGCAGGTAGTACCCCAGCCGGGCATCGGCCGCCGCCGCAGCGAGTCTGGCGCGGGCGATACGTGCGGCGATGTGTTGGCGGATCCGACCCCCGGCGCGTGGATCGAACGCAGCGAGGAGCGCATCGCGATAAGCCCGGACGGTGTCCGGGTGCGTGATATCGCCCGCAGGCGCGGCAACGGGGGGAGTGCCGCTCACCTGCAGTGCGTCCGCTGCCTGGTCATACTCGTGGCGGAGCGCGGAGACGGCGTTCTGCCATTCCTCGCGAGCGTCGCGGGGCACTGCCGCCAGCCGCGCGGCGTGATGGGCGGCGACCTTGCGCTGCAGGCGGTCGATCGCCATGGCGTCGATATCGAGCGTGCGATGGACATCCAGCGCGCTACGCACGGCATCGGCAGCACCCGCGGCGGCATCGCCCATCGTGAGGGCCTGCCAGGCGTCGCCGACCTGTGCACGGCGGGTGGCAATGACCGTCGCGGCCGTGCCGCCCATTGC
>Ga0209051_1003267_pt1 | contig 10759 bp, 10 predicted proteins | sample AraplaCvi_mMS_r2_2_FD_184286 | JGI IMG/M metagenome (GOLD analysis project Ga0209051, IMG submission 184286) | Arabidopsis root microbial communities from North Carolina, USA - plate scrape MF_Cvi_mMS_r2 (SPAdes) (version 2) | ecosystem: Host-associated > Plants > Roots > Endosphere | place...
GCCATCGCGCTGCTGCTGATCGTGATCGCCTTCTGGGCCTTCGGTGGCCTGAGTGCGCCCAAGGAAAAGCCCAAGCCGCGCGAAGAGACCGTCACGGTTCCAGATGCGCCAATGGCAACACCGGCGCCAGCGCCCATGCCGCAGCCGACCCCGGAGCCGCCCGCTCAGGCGATCCAGCTTGCTCCCGCACCGATGCCCCGTGAAACACGCGAACCGCAGCCGGAGGCCCCGCGCGGCCCGACCCTGCTTGAACGGCGCATCGCCGCAGCGAGCATGGGCACCACGGGCGTCGCAAACAGCGATGGCGCCGATGGCGGTGGCCAGGGCGCGCCGCGAGGCTTCATCCTGCCGCCGAATCCTGAGGCCCCCCAGGCTCAGATTCCTCGCATGAGCAACAACAACAATCTCGCGTACTCAGCGAAGGAACTGGACACTGCTTCGAGCGCTTCCCCGCTTACGCATCCGGATACCCTGATGCTGCGCGGGACGTTCATCCGCTGCGTGCTCGAAACCCGCATCATCACCGATATCCCGGGTTTCACCTCGTGCGTCGTCACCGAACCCGTCTACTCGTTCTCCGGGAAGCGCTTGCTCCTGCCCAAGGGCTCCAAGGTCATGGGCAAGTATGAGATGGAGCCGGATGGCCCTCGCGTCGCAGTTATCTGGGACCGAATCGTCACGCCCACCGGCATCGACGTGAACATGGCCAGCCCCGGTATCGATACCCTGGGTGGCGCCGGCCATCCGGGCCAGTACAACGCCCATTGGGGTAGCCGAATCGGTGCTGCCATGCTGATCAGCCTGCTCAGCGATGCCTTCAAGTACGAGGCCGCTGAACATGGCCCACGTCAGACCACGATCTCCAATGGCGTAGTGACCCAGACGCCGTTTGAAAGCAACACGGCGGCGACAATCCAGATGCTGGCAAACCAGGCCGTGCAGCGCGCCGCGAACCGCCCTGCCACGGTGACGATCAACCAGGGTACGGTTCTTGCGATCTACGTTGCCAGGGACGTCGACTTCAACGGCGTCGTGGCGAGGTACTGAGGCACGCATGGAAAGCGCACTCGCCGCCGTCGGTAACGATTTCCTGGACTACCAGTACGAAGTGCTGGGCGTAAAGGATTTCCTCGCCGAGCCGGACGTTACGGAAATCTGCATCAACCGGCCGGGCGAGCTCTACCTTGAGCGTCGTGGCGGATGGCAGCGCGTGGAGGTGCCCTCGCTCACCTTCGAGCGGGCGCGGCAGTTCTGTACCGCCGTCGTCAACGAAAGCAACACGGGTCAGCGCATCACGGATGTCGATCCCGTGGTGTCGCTGACCTTCCCGACCGGGCAGCGTGCGCAGTTCGTAATCCCCCCGGCGTGCGAGGCCGGGCGGGTGTCCATCACGATCCGCCTGCCGTCGAAACAGACCCGCACGCTCGCGCAGTACAGCGACGACGGGTTCTTTGACGAGATCCTCGAAGGTGCCAACACCATCACCGAGGCGGACCGCGAGCTGCTGGAGCTGCGTGCCGAGCGTCGCTATGCGGACTTCTTCCGCCAGGCGGTGCTCAGCAAGAAAAACATCGTCGTCGCCGGCGCCACGGGCAGCGGCAAGACCACGTTTATGAAGTCATTGGTGAACCACATTCCGCAGGATGAGCGGTTGGTCACCATCGAAGACGCCCGCGAGCTGTTCATCGACCAGCCAAACGTTGTCCACCTGCTGTACTCAAAAGGTGGGCAGAGTGCCGCTAACGTCACTGCAAAGAGCTGCATGGAAGCCTGCCTGCGCATGAAGCCGGACAGGATCATTCTCGCGGAGCTTCGCGGTGACGAATCGTTCTATTTCATCCGCAACTGCGCTTCAGGCCACCCGGGATCGATCACCAGCTGCCACGCCGGTAGCGTGGAACAGACATGGGACCAGCTGGCGTTGATGGTCAAGGCATCGAACGAAGGCGCGGGCCTCGAATTCAGCACGATCAAGCGACTACTGATGCTCACTATCGACATCGTGGTGCACATCAAGGCGCATGCGGGCCGGCGCTATATCACCGGCATCGACTTCAACCCGGCTCGCGCCCTCGGCGCGGACGGGGGGTAACACTCAAGAACATCGGTCATGAAACAGGAGTTGTAAAGGTGCTACCAGGACTTGAAATGATGGGCTGTCAGAACCTTGCCGTCCCGGCCGAGGTGATGCAGCACGTCGTCAATGTCGAGTCGAGCCGCAATCCGTACGCCATCGGCGTAGTGGGTGGGCAGCTCGTGCGCCAGCCTCAGAACCTCCCTGAGGCGGTGGCTACCGTTCGCATGCTCGAAGACAAGGGCTACAACTACTCCCTTGGCGTCGCGCAGGTAAACCGCTCCAACCTCGGCAAATTCGGTCTGGATACGCCCGAGAAGGCCTTCGACCTCTGCCCCAACCTCACGGCAGGATCGAAGATCCTGGCGCAGTGCTATGCCAGTGCCAATAAGGACTGGGGAAAGGCCTTCAGCTGCTACTACTCGGGTAACTTCACCACGGGGTACCAGCACGGCTATGTGCAGCGCGTGTTCGCCTCCATGGCCAAGAGCGGCATGATTGCGAGCGCGCGGGCCATCCCCGTCGTCGCCAGCCAGCCGGTCAAGGTCGTGGACGCAAACGGCAAGGTCAGGACAGTCTCCGCTGGAAGCGATGCGTATCGCATTGCCATGCGCAGCGTGGCCGATTCCACCCTGGCCGCAGCGATCGGGCCGGCCATAGGAGAGGCCGTAGCCCAACAGGCCCCTGTTCAACAGGCTCCCCAGGACTACCAGACTGCCCAGGCCGTGCAGGCGGCCCAAGCAGCCATGCAGGGTCAGGCAACACCGTACGGATATCCGGGCCAGGGCATTCCTGGCGCTGTACCCGTTACAAACCCGGCCTTGGTCAACACGCCGCAACCGTTGCCGGGTCCGATCCCGACGGACCCAGCAACCGCCGCGATGATGCGGCAAGTCGGCGCGCAGCTACCCCAGGGCAACGTCCCGACGGCCGGGCGTATTCGTACGGATCCCGCCACGGCCGCCGTGATGTCACAGATCGGCGTCTCGGCCACCTCGCCAGCAGGAAATCAGGCGGCAGACAGTGAAAGCGGCGTCTTCGTGCCGCAGGTCCATGGGCCCAACGATCCACCGCCGCAGGCCCAGCCTGCGGGCCAAGCGCGACCGCAGGTCGATAACGCCGACTTGCGCAATGGCACCAAGGACGACGCATTCGTTTTTTAGGAGCTACACCACCGCCGGCTGCGCGGATCGCAGCCAACCCTAGCAACCGCGACAAAGGAATTGAATGATGCCCCTGTCCAACCTCAGCACCACCATCGCGAAGTCCAAGCATCCACTGATGAACACGATGCTGCTCTTCGTCCTGGTCGCCTTCCTCTTCATGCCGGAACTGGCCTTCGCCCAGGACACGCGTGACAAGGTCTGCACCTTCTTCGGCAGCATCAAGGGCATCCTCAATGCCGCTTCGATCGTCGTCGTGACTGTGGCCGTGATCTTCTCAGGCTACCAGATCGCCTTTGCGCACAAGCGCATTTCCGATGTCACCCCGGCCCTCATCGGTGGCGTGCTGATCGGCGCAGCTGCGCAGATCGCGAAGACCGTTGTGGGTGATGGCGATGGCGGCGGCTCGTCCACCCAGTGCCAGGATACCGGCACGGTCGGCCTGATCTACGACTCCATCCAGATGGCCATGCACTTCCTGCATCTCCATGCATAAGAACGTACTGTTCCGCGGCTGCACGCGCCCGCCCATGTTCATGGGCGTGCCTTACGTTCCCTTCTTCATGGGAGCGGGCTCGTGCCTGCTGCTGGCCATGTACTTCAACTACTTCTTCCTGCTGCTCATCCCCGTAGTGATTTTCATCATGCGGATGATGGCCAAGCGAGACGAAATGATCTTTCGCCTGCTTGGCCTGCGCCTTCAGTTCAAGACGCGCGTCAGGAACGTCCAGGATCACGACGGCATGTGGGTATTCACCCCCAATAACTATCGCGATCGCTCCAAGGAAAAGCGCAAAAAGTAAGTCCCTGCCCTGGCACCCGTTGCCAGGGCCTTTCGAGCACCCACGGTACCGCCGACATGTTCACGCCAGACGCACCCATTTCCACACACATCACGCTTTCGAGCCATGTCTCCCCCACTGTCGTGAAAACGACCGGCGGCGACTATCTGCTGGTGTGGCGCCTGGATGGCTTGCCTTTCGTCGGTCGCGAAGAGTGGGAGATCGAACACCGCCACAACTCGTTTAATCGCATGCTGCAGACGCTGCGCGCGCCTGACTACCCGAACCTGGCGTTCTGGGTACACGACGTGCGCCGCCGCCGACCCATCCGCGACTCGTCGAAGTTCCGCGAGGCGTTCAACCAGACGCTATCGGACGCCTACTTCACTTCCCTCTCCGGGCAGAAGCTCATGCAGAATGAGCTTTATCTGACGATGATCTACCGTCCCGTTGTGGAGGGTAAGCGCTGGGTCGAAAAGAGCGCGAATGTGGAACGGCTCCAGCAGGAACAAGCCCAGGCCATCGGCACGATCCTCGAACTCGCTGGTAACGTCGAGGCGGTGCTGAAGGACTACGCCCCGTACCGGCTTGGCCTGTATGAGGCGGCCAATGGGGTCGTCTTCTCGGAGATCCTCGAGCACTTCGCCTATATCCTCAACCGCACTGACGAGCCGGTACCTGCGCTCAAGGCGCCGATTTACGATTACCTGCCGGTGAGCCGCCAGCGCTTCTCCGCGAAGACCGGCGATTTCGTGTTGACGACGCCCAGTGGTACGAACCACTTCGGCGCCATCCTCAATATCAAGGAATACACGGAAGGTACTTACCCCGGCATCCTCAATGGCCTCAAGTATCTCGACTTCGAGTACGTGATCACGCACTCGTTCTCACCCATGGGACGCCAGAGCGCGCTCTCCGCGCTTGAGCGCACCAAGGGCATGATGATCTCCTCGGGTGACAAGGCGGTCAGCCAGATCATTGAGCTCGATCACGCCATGGATCAGCTCGCCTCCGGAAACTTCGTGCTGGGTGAATACCACTTCACCATGGCTATCTACGCATCAAGCCAGGAGCAGCTCTCCCAGAACATCGCGGCCACGCGAGCAGAGCTCTCGAACGCCGGCTTCGTCACTGTCAAGGAGGACCTGGCCGTTACCGCCGCGTTCTACGCGCAGTTCCCGGGCAACTGGAAGTACCGCACCCGCCTCGCCAACGTGAGTTCGCTGAACTTCCTCGGCCTGGCGCCACTGCACAACTTCGCCACAGGCAAGAAGGAAAACAACCCTTGGGGTCCGTGCGTCACCACGCTCCAGACCACTAACGGCCAGCCCTACTTCTTCAACTTCCATGCGACCCACCCCGCCGAGAACTCTCTCGGCGAGAAGGCTATCGCCAATACCATGGTGATCGGTAAGTCGGGTACAGGTAAGACTGCACTGATCAACTTCCTGCTAAGCCAGGTCCAGAAAATGGACCCGGCACCGACGATCTTCTTCTTCGACAAGGACCGGGGTGCGGAGATCTTCGTGCGAGCCTGCGGCGGCAACTACCTGGCCCTGGAGAATGGCAAGCCCACGGGTTTCAATCCATTCCACTGCGAGCGCACCGAGGAAAACATCCACTTCCTCGTCGATCTGGTGAAGGTGCTCGCCGGCAAGAGCGTTTACAGCTCACGCGAGGAGGAGGAAATCTACCGCGCCGTCGAGAACATGCTCGATACGCCGACGCACCTGCGCAGCATGACCAATTTCCAGAAGAGCCTGCCCAACATGGGCGACGACGGCATCTTTATCCGCATGCGGAAGTGGACCGCCGGCAACTCGCTCGGCTGGGTGTTCGATAACCCGCAAGATACGGTCGACCTGACCCGCGCCAATATCATCGGCTTCGACTACACGGATATCATCGATAATCCGGAAGTCCGTGCCCCGGTGATCAACTATCTCCTTCACCGCCTCGAGGCGCTGATCGACGGACGCCGACTCATCTACGTCATGGACGAGTTCTGGAAGATCCTCGATGGCAAGGGCGGGCTCAAGGAGTTTGCCAAGAACAAGCAAAAGACCATCCGTAAGCAGAACGGCATGGGCATCTTCGCGACTCAGTCGCCGGAAGACGCCCTGGCCAGTGACATCTCGGCCGCGTTGATCGAGCAGACGGCAACGATGATCTTGCTGCCTAATCCTAACGCCAGCCGCGAGGATTATGTCGAGGGCTTGAAGCTCACCGAGGCCGAGTACCAGGTGGTGGTCAGCCTGGACGAACGATCGCGTTGCTTCCTGGTGAAGCAAGGCCACGCCTCGGCCGTGTGCCAGCTCAACCTCCGCGGACTGGATGACGCGCTGGCCGTGATCTCGGCCTCCACGGACAACATCGAGATCATGCACGAGGTACTTGCAGCACGCGCGGAGAGTGAAGGCGTGTCACCGGATAGCCTCACTCCTGACCAATGGCTCGAGCAGTTCTACGAGAATCGTAAGGGGAGCGGCAAGGGCCGGCCGTCTCCACGCCCCACACCCACGACGAAGCGCGTTGCCTGACCTCTAGCGAGGAGAGAACCCATGAAGATCAAAAGCATCTCAAGTCCTATTCGGTCGCACGCATTGAAAGTCATTATGGCAGCAGCTTTTGCGGCCACGTGCGGGTTCCACGCGGAGCCGGCCAAGGCCACGCTGCCCGTTCTCGACTACTCGGCGCTCATTCAGCAGGCGGAGGCGATTCAGGCAAGGCTTGAGGAATGGGAGAAAACATATGCCCACTACCAGAGCGTCATATCGCACTATCAGGCGCAAGCCGCGTTTTGGCAGCAGCAGCTGAACAAGCTCCGCACACTAGACTTCGAACTCCTGCAGCTCGAGCAGAACTTTCAGCCGATTGATCAGAACTACGGCGTAGCCATCATGTGCCCCGGCGCGTCAACCAGCATCATCGACAAGGTCACCTCGTCGCTGACGAATCTTGTCAATCCAGATTCTGACCTGATCGGTCAACAGAAGGCGATCTGCGCAAACATCGTTCGGACTGAGAACCGGAAGTACAACGACACCGTCAAGTATCTCCAGTCCCTGCGCAAGCAGACCGACGAGCTTACGCAACTTACGGATATGAAGAAGAATGAAGTCGGCAATTCTCCTGGCAACACCGAAGGATTGATCGCGGAGATCCAGCGCTACCAGTCGAGCACTCAGCTATCCAAGACCGGATGGGAGTCAAGCATGCAGCAGTACGACTTGACGATCAGCCTTCTTAAACAGCAGCAGACGGTCCTATCCCGACGCGCGCTCAACGGCCAGAACAGCGTTTGGGGCCAGATCGTGAACACGGTTGCCCTCAAGGCTGCGCTGACCGCGAACCAGTGATTCGTCAGGAACGCCACTTAAGCGCAATGGCTCGCGCTACGACATATTCAGCTGCGACAACGCGGCAACGGGATGATGGAACATGCAAGACGTAACCGCGTATATCTACTACCGGCTCATATACGACTTCCTTAGCAAGAAGATCGAAACCTTTGGTTTCGACATGATGAGGAACATCGCCGAGTGGGCAGCGGCATTTGCCCTGATCCTCGTAACCATCTGGATCATGATCCAGGGGTACCGAGTGCTCACCGGCCAGATGCGCGAGCCGTTGCTTGGCGTCGTGCTGTCCATGGGCCGTGTGGCTGTGATCGTTGGCGTAGCTACCACGATGGCTTTCGGTGGTACGCAGCTGAAGACATTCCTGACGGACACGCTCGATAAGCAGGTCCATGAGTTCTTCACCGGAACGAGCGACGAAACGACCCGGGACGCCATCGACAAAAGCCTGGGATGGACTCAGCTAGCCCTCGCGACAATCAACGCCGTCCAGGTGGTTCCGGGCGATCAGGAATCGCAGGACGCGAAGTCACGCGCCGAGCTGCTCGCTGCTTTCGGTTCGGCCAGCCCACCTATGGCCGCCGGCGCGATGCTCCTGCTGTATCAGTTCGCCATCGCCCTGTTTATCGGGCTTGGGCCATTGTTCATCCTGTGCCTGATATTTGATCAAACCAAGGAACTGTTCAGGCGATGGCTCATGTATGGCCTAGGCACCATCTTCTCGATGGCACTGCTCAGCGTTGTCGCATCGATGGTCCTCGATCTGATGATCGCGGTGAACGAAGCCATGTGGGGTGCAAAGATTGCCAATAAGTTGCTTGGGACCGATGCGGAAGGTTTGAGTTCACTGGCACTTCAGCAGGGTGGCATCGGCCTTCTGTTGACTACCCTCATTGTGTCTGTACCTCCAATGGCTGCAATGTTCTTCCAAGGCACATTGGGTAGCGCTTTGACCTATTCGGTGTTTGGCGGCAGCGGTGGCAGGCCGGGACCGCAAGGACAGCCGCCTGGCTCATACGGCCTCCATGCCCCCTCGCCCCCTCCGGTTGGCTCGACACACGGCCCACAAATGGGGGGCACTTCTGGGCAGACATACACCCCCCCCACTCGCGTGAGTGGATCTCCCCCGCCGAATCGCGATGTCACCAAGACCGTTGCATAAATACCGAAGAATTCCTATGAACATTGGTTTTACGGCACTCGCACGTGCTGCCATTTTCGTCATCGCACTTCTCGTCTCCGGCGGAGCACTCGCTGAGGGAGGGTGCCCGCCAGGGCAATACCCACAGCAGGGCCAGGGATGGCGGACGTGCGTACCGATCCCCGGCTATCAGACTGAACAGGCAGTACAGCCCCCTCCACCTGCCTACGCGTCTCGGTGGGGAGCTGTCGCATCAACAATCGGCGGGGACGCCGTTTTCGGCATCGTGGCAGACCAACCTGGCCGCGATGTCGCGGAGAAAGCTGCTATCGCAGAATGCTCGAGACGTGGCGGACAAGACTGCCAACTTAACTTCACTTACGCCAATCAATGCCTGGCAGTAATGGAAATACCGAACCATCCGAACCAACCATTTACGGGTGGCACAGAGGATGAAGCGACTTCGCAAGGCCTGGACTACTGCAAGACCAACGGAATTCTTGGATGCAGGGTTTACTACTCCGGCTGCAGTTTGTCGCAACGCATACAGTAGGAGTCGCCCTTCCCGATGGGTCATCGAACCTATAATCGAACATAGAGCTCGTCGCGCATAATGCTTAATAAGCACCGAACTCCACAGATCGTGGCCTTCCTTTCTCTTTGCTCGACTATCACCTCGACCCAGGCTCAAGGATTCTGCCCTCCGGGCCAGTACCCCGTAGCGGGTCAAGGTTGGCACTACTGCGCGGGCGTTCCCGGCAACACTGACGGCCCGAAATCGGTGCCGCACGCTCAGGCCCGCTGGATAAATACGTGGCTGTCGTTCGCGGTCGACGACAAAAAGGGTGTACTCAGCGCAGCAATCAGTAGTGAGTCCGGCAAAGCGGCTGAGGCCATGGCGTTCACGGACTGTGAAAAAAAGGGAGGCACCGCATGTGAGGCTAGCGGCACCATCCTGAACGGCTGTCTCGCCATGGCGACCGGCTCGGGTTATCTCGCCATAGGCGCTTCTGGCACCAAGGAAGATGCCGAAAGCGAGGCAATCCGCAAGTGCAATGGCGGAGATGCGCAATGTCACATCTATCACTCAGAGTGCGCGCTCCCCGAGCGAACGAGCTGAGGCAGGCCAGTGACTAAATGTAGGTTTAGCCAGCGCGGCAATCGGACACTATTCTTCACGGGTTCCCGCTAACAGCGACGCCACGAGCATCCGGCAGACACACAAGGCGCGGTATGAGTAATAGATACACGCAGTGCATGCGCGGCCTGATGTTGTCGCACTACTCCTATCCGGCACAGCCTTTGCGGAGGGTGGTTGCCCGCCAGGCCAATATCCGCAACAAGGCCAAGGATGGAAGACATGCGTTCCGATCCCAGGCTATCAGCAAGAAGCACAGCCGGCCGAAGCCCCACAGCCTCAGTGGCGGAGTAACTGGCAGGCACTCGCGACTGACAATTCGAAAGGAGTCATTGGCACGGCGAGCAACCAAGCCGATCGGCAGTCTGCCGAGCAGAAGGCTATCGCAAGCTGCATTGAGAATGGCGGTACCAGCTGCAGACTGCAGGCGTCGGTCGGTAACGGATGTATTTCAATGGTCGTCGGTGAGAAGTCAATGTTCTTCGACTCTGCTGCCTCTCAAGCTCAGGCGACGTCCCGAGCCACAGCCTCATGTCGCGATGAGAATGCTTCCTGCAAGGTCTATTACGAAGCGTGCAATGCAGCCTCTCGCACGAACTAGTGCTATAGCCTGGATAAGAAAATGAAACGGCCAAAACGCAAAGCTCAACGACAAGGTGATGCGAGAAAATCAATCCTGCTTCGCATTGTCATTCTGCTGTGCATGGTTGCTCCGTTAGCGACGCTCGCGCAAGGATGCCCTCCCGGGCAGTACCTAGTGGCAGGACAGGGTTGGCACTATTGCGCAGATGTCCCTGGCGCTCAATCGCAGGAGCCGGAGAACCAGACTCCTCGCGTTAGATGGATGAGCAAATGGCTGTCGTTAACCGTCGACACAACCAAAGGTGTCGTGAGCACTGGCATAAGCACCACGTCTCAGCACTCCGCTGAGGAGGTCTCAATGGGAGACTGCACAAGCCAAGGCGGCACCGATTGCCGCCCGGAAGTCACTGTAATGAACGGGTGCGTCGCGCTCGCAGTGGGTGAAAAAAAGATGGCAAGCCAATCTGGGACGAGTAAGGAGGATGCCGAATCTAAGGCGCTCCGCGCCTGCTCGGCCCTT
>Ga0209051_1003269_pt1 | contig 10749 bp, 13 predicted proteins | sample AraplaCvi_mMS_r2_2_FD_184286 | JGI IMG/M metagenome (GOLD analysis project Ga0209051, IMG submission 184286) | Arabidopsis root microbial communities from North Carolina, USA - plate scrape MF_Cvi_mMS_r2 (SPAdes) (version 2) | ecosystem: Host-associated > Plants > Roots > Endosphere | place...
TTCGACGACGCTGTCGCGGTTACCGAAACTTTTTCGGATGCGCTTGCGTTCGGTGTAACTGTACGCGGACGATTGGGCCATGAGAGCTCCGGTGCTTGAGATCTTCAGCGACTTGTCAGCAGTGCCGGGCGAACGGCACCACTGCTTGGCGGCTGGCCACTACCAGCCGTTGGCGGACGGCGATGCATTGCACATCGCCCGAACCAAGGGGTCTTCTGCAGTCGGGTTCAGAAGACACTCAAAAATCGTCTTGGCTTTTGCTATTCCATCGACCTTTCGGCCTCTGAAAGAACCGGCGCCAAGCCGGCTTTTGGGTGCGCTCTGAAAGCGGCAAAGGCTGGAGGGCCTTTTCAGGCACCTCCAGCCCTCTAGGGGGTCTGAATTACTTCAGTTCCACCTTGGCGCCGGCATCTTCCAGCTTCTTCTTGGCGGCTTCAGCGTCAGCCTTCGACAGGCCTTCCTTGACAGCCTTGGGAGCGGCTTCCACCAGGTCCTTGGCTTCCTTGAGGCCCAGGCCGGTGATTTCGCGCACGGCCTTGATCGCCGACACCTTGTTCGCGCCAGCATCCATCAGCATGACGTTGAACTCGGTTTGCTCTTCAGCGGCTGCAGCCACTGCGCCACCGCCGGCAGCGGGTGCCGACATGGCTGCGGCGCTCACGCCGAACTTCTCTTCGATGGCCTTGACCAGGTCGTTGAGTTCCAGGACCGTCATTGCGTCGAGCGCGGTCAGAAATGCGTCTTTATCGAATGCCATTTTTGTTTCCTAACAATTGGGTTGAATATTTCAAACGCGAGGCTCAAGCGGCCTGCGCTTCTGCCGGTGCATCGGCGACGGGTGCAGCTTCGCCACCACCGCGCTTCTCGGCCAGCGCCGCGAGCACGCGGGCGGTACGAGAGATCGGGGATTGCATCAAGCCCAGCAATTGCGCCAGCAGCACTTCCTTGGAAGGGATGTTGGCCAGTTGCTTCACGCCGTTCACGTCCAGGGCCTTGCCGCCGAATGCGCCGCCGCGAATCACCAACTTGTCGTTGGTCTTCGCGAAATCGGCCACCACCTTGGCGGCGGCCACTGCGTCTTCGGAAAAGCCATAGATCAGCGGGCCGGTCATCTGGTCGCCAACGATCTCAAATGCGCTACCAGCGACAGCACGGCGTGCCAGCGTGTTCTTCAACACGCTGAGGGTCACACCCTTGCTGCGAGCTTCGCTGCGCAGTTTGGTCATATCGGCCACCGTGATGCCACGGTATTCCGCCATCACGAGCGTTTGAGCTTTAGCGGCGAGGCTGGTCACATCACTGATGACCGCTTCTTTCTCACTGCGATTCAGACTCAAGGTCTACTCCTTTTAATGCGACCTTCGGCCGGGGCCTCGGATCGCGCTTCATGCAGCGACCAACTGTCAGGAACAAAAATCAAATTCCTTGCAGTGGGGTCGCCATCTGCGCTGGATACCGGAAGGATCGATCCGGCGATTAAGTGCAGCGCCCTGCACACCAGCGGTCTTGGATGGCTCGCGGCAACCGGAGCTGCCGCGACCCACCACATTCGCCCTGCCCTTGCGGGCGAGGCAAATCTCTTTGCTTAGCTCGCCGCGATGGTCTGCGTGTCCACGCGGACACCCAGGCCCATGGTCGACGACACCGCCACCTTGCGCAGGTACACGCCCTTGCTGGTCGCCGGCTTGGCCTTGACCAGAGCGTCGATCAGCGCGGCGAGGTTGCCTTGCAGCTTGTCGTTGTCGAACGAGCGGCGGCCGATCGTGCCGTGCACGATGCCGGCCTTGTCGACGCGGAACTGGACCTGGCCAGCCTTGGCGTTCTTCACGGCCGTGGCAACGTCCGGGGTCACCGTGCCAACCTTGGGGTTGGGCATCAGGCCGCGCGGGCCGAGGATCTGGCCGAGCGTACCGACCACGCGCATGGCGTCAGGGGCGGCAATCACGACGTCGAAAGGCATGTCGCCAGCCTTGACCATGGCAGCCAGGTCGTCCATGCCGACGATGTCGGCACCGGCGGCCTTGGCTTCTTCTGCCTTGGCGCCCTGGGCGAACACGGCCACGCGCTTGGTCTTGCCGGTGCCGTTGGGCAGCACGACGGCGCCACGCACGACCTGGTCCGACTTCTTCGCGTCGATGCCCAGCTGCACGGCCACGTCGATCGATTCGTCGAACTTGGCGGTGGCGGCTTCCTTCACGATGCCGATCGCGTCAGCCAGCGGGTACAGCTTGTTGCTGTCGACCTTGCCTGCGAGCGCTTTTTGCTTCTTGGTGATCTTGGCCATTTACACGCCCTCCACATTCACGCCCATCGAACGGGCAGAGCCGGCGATGGTGCGAACTGCTGCATCCAGGTCGGCGGCAGTCAGGTCCTTCATCTTGGTCTTGGCGATCTCTTCGAGCTGTGCGCGCGTGATCTTGCCGACCTTGTCGGTGTGCGGACGAGCCGAGCCCTTGTCCAGCTTGATGGCCTTCTTGATCAAGGTGATCGCCGGCGGCGTCTTGATGATGAAGGTGAAGCTCTTGTCAGCGAACGCGGTGATGACCACCGGCAGCGGCAGACCAGGCTCGACGCTCTGGGTCTGCGCGTTGAACGCCTTGCAGAACTCCATGATGTTCAAGCCACGCTGGCCCAGTGCGGGACCGATGGGTGGTGACGGGTTGGCCTTACCAGCTGGCACTTGCAGCTTGATGAAGCCGACGATTTTTTTCGCCATGCTTTGCTCCTTGCGGGTGATATCGCCTTGGCCTTCGCCGCGGCTCCCCGGGGTTGAACGACTCTTCGATCAAGGCCGCGCGCCGAGTCGGACAACGCGCAGCCGGGAATGGTTCCGGTCCGAGGACCGGCGGGTTCAGGTCTTCTCGACCTGGCTGAACTCGAGCTCCACAGGCGTCGCGCGGCCGAAGATCATGACCGACACGCTGACCTTGCTCTTCTCGTAGTTGACTTCCTCGACGGTGCCGTTGAAGTCGGTGAACGGGCCTTCCTTGACGCGCACGAATTCGCCGACGGTGAACTCGACCTTGTGGCGCGGCTTCTCGGTGCCCTGCTGCATCTGGCTGACGATGCCTTCGACCTCTTTCTGCGAGATCGGGGCCGGACGGTTCTTGGCACCGCCAACGAAGCCCGTCACCTTGTTGGTGTGCTTCACCAGGTGCCAGCTCTCGTCGTCCATGATCATTTCGACCAGCACGTAGCCCGGGAAGAAGCGGCGCTCGGTGGTGCGCTTCTGGCCGTTCTTGATCTCGACTACTTCTTCGGTCGGCACCAGGATGCGGCCGAACTTGTCCTGCATGCCGGCACGGTTGATGCGCTCGATGATGTTGCGCTCAACGGCCTTTTCCATGCCCGAATAGGCGTGCACCACGTACCAGCGCAGATCGGGGTTGGCGGCGGGAGCCAGCACCGAGGTGTTTTCCTCCTCGGGGCTGCTCGGCGTGGTTTCAACTGCGTCGTCGGTCATTTATTTTCTCCAGCCCAGAATGAGGTCGAAAAACACCCATTCGAGCGTCTTGTCGGTGAGCCAGAGGAAAACGGACATGACCGCCACGAAGGCAAACACGTAGGCCGTCATCTGCATGGCTTCCTTGCGGGTCGGCCAGACGACTTTCTTGACCTCGCGCCACGAGTCGCGGCCGAAAGCCCACAGCTGGCGGCCATTCTCGGAGCTGCCGAAGGCACCCACGGCCGCGGCCAGGCCGACCAGCAACGCAGCCCATTGCACCAGCGAGCCCTGGCGCGCCAGCAGGTAGAACGCCACGATGGCACCCACTGCCAGCACCACCGACGCGGCCAATTTGGCCTTGTCGGCACCCGTGCTCACGGTTTCGATTTGAGAAGTGGCCATGTTCGGCTGATTTCCTGTGGCCTTTCGGCCTTCAATTCAATGCGCCTTCTTGAGACGCCGAAGCCCATCGGGGTCACGATGGGCTTTTAGCCTCCCGCCGGGTGAACGACGGGGGTTTTTTCGGAGGTGCCACCTAAGTGGCAGGGGCAGTAGGAATCGAACCTACAACCTTCGGTTTTGGAGACCGACGCTCTGCCAATTGAGCTATACCCCTCCGGTACTCTTTGCTCGGCTCAGATGTCGAGGATCTTTGCCACGACGCCCGAACCCACGGTGCGGCCGCCTTCGCGGATGGCGAAGCGCAGGCCTTCTTCCATCGCGATCGGGTTGATCAGCTTCACGGTGATGCTGACGTTGTCGCCAGGCATGACCATTTCCTTGTCCTTGGGCAGCTCGATTGCGCCGGTCACGTCCGTCGTGCGGAAGTAGAACTGCGGACGGTAGTTGTTGAAGAACGGCGTGTGACGGCCACCTTCGTCCTTGGACAGCACATACACCTCGGCGGTGAAGTGCGTGTGCGGCTTGATCGAGCCGGGCTTGCACAGCACCTGGCCGCGCTCGACTTCTTCGCGCTTGGTGCCGCGCAGCAGCACGCCCACGTTGTCGCCCGCCTGGCCCTGGTCCAGCAGCTTGCGGAACATTTCCACGCCGGTGCAGGTGGTCTTGACGGTCGGGCGGATACCCACGATCTCGATTTCCTCGCCGACCTTGATCACGCCGCGCTCGACGGCGCCGGTCACCACGGTGCCGCGGCCGGAGATCGAGAACACGTCTTCCACGGGCATCAGGAAGGTACCGTCCACGGCGCGCTCGGGCGTCGGGATGTAGGTGTCCAGCGCCTCGGCCAGCTTCATGATGGCTTCTTCACCGAGCTTGCCCTTGTCGCCTTCGAGGGCGAGCTTGGCCGAGCCGTGGATGATGGGGGTGTCGTCGCCCGGGAATTCGTACTTGTCGAGGAGTTCGCGCACTTCCATTTCGACGAGTTCGAGCAGCTCGGCATCGTCCACCATGTCGCACTTGTTCAGGAACACGATGATGTAGCCCACGCCCACCTGGCGCGCCAGCAGGATGTGCTCGCGGGTCTGGGGCATGGGGCCGTCGGCGGCCGAGCACACGAGGATGGCGCCGTCCATCTGGGCAGCGCCGGTGATCATGTTCTTGACGTAGTCGGCGTGGCCGGGGCAGTCGACGTGCGCGTAGTGGCGGTTGGCCGTCTCGTACTCGACGTGGGCGGTGTTGATGGTGATGCCGCGAGCCTTTTCTTCGGGCGCCGCGTCGATCTGGTCGTAGGCCTTGGCTTCGCCGCCGAACTTGGCCGACAGCACCGTGGCGATGGCCGCCGTCAGCGTGGTCTTGCCGTGGTCAACGTGACCGATCGTGCCCACGTTCACGTGCGGCTTGGTGCGGGTGAATTTACCTTTTGCCATTTTTCGACTCCGAAAAAAACGATTTCAACGTATGCAGATGGGTTGCAAACCTGCCGCTGCAACCCCCTAGAAACTGGTGCCCTTTGCGGGAATCGGACCCGCGACCTCTCCCTTACCAAGGGAGTGCTCTACCACTGAGCCAAAAGGGCTTTGTCTAACCAATCGCTTTCCGGCGCCGAACCGGGTCTCTGGAGCGGGAGACGGGAATCGAACCCGCGTCATCAGCTTGGAAGGCTGGGGTTCTACCATTGAACTACTCCCGCATCGGGGGCACTTCAAGGCACCCAAAGCGCTAGATCCAATCGCTCTTAGAAACCAAATTCATCGCTGGTGGAGAGGGCTGGATTCGAACCAGCGTACTCGTTAGAGGGCAGATTTACAGTCTGCTGCCATTAACCACTCGGCCACCTCTCCGGCGAACCTCGAAATATAGCACGGTTTTGTGACTACGCAGAACTCAGCACCAAGAAGATGCGGGGAACTGCACGAGGCGAAACAGCCGGCATTATCCGTGAATTTCGCCGCCCGGCTGGTGCGCAAGCCGCCAGGCGCGCGCCTCGCCGAAGTGGCCGCAGCCGATGAACGGAACGGGCGGGCGCAGCGCGGAAAGCGGCGACGGATGATTCGACATCAGCACCTTATGGCGGCCAATATCGATCAACGCACGCTTACTTTGGGCATGCGAGCCCCAGAGCATAAAAACAACAGCTTTCTCGCCGTCCGATACGTGGCGGATGACCGCATCGGTCAGCACCTCCCAGCCGCGGCCCGAATGGCTGGCCGGCTGCCCTTCCTCGACCGTGAGGCAGGTGTTGAGCAGCAGCACGCCGTGGGTGGCCCATTTCACCAGGCTGCCACCGGGGTTCGGAAACTGCGGCGGTGGCGTTCCCAGGTCGCGCTGGAGCTCCTTGAAGATGTTGCGCAGCGACGGCGGCAGCGCCACGCCGGGCGCCACGGAGAACGCGAGCCCTTCGGCCTGGCCGCGCCCGTGGTACGGGTCCTGCCCCAGGATGACGACGCGCACGTCTTCGGGCGGTGTCAGCTCCAGGGCCCGCAGCGGCTGCGGCGGAAAGATGACCGCGCCGGCATCGAGGCGCTCGCGCAGGAAGCTGCGCAGCTTCTGGCCCACGATGCCGGCAAAGAAGCCGTCCACCAGCGGCTGCCAGCCCGGCGCGACGGGCCAGTCGGCGGGATCGCTGCTCGCCAGCTGATCGGGCCGGTTCATTTGAACAATGCGGCGAGCGCCTCGCCGGGTTCCTTGGCGCGCATGAAGGCCTCGCCGACCAGGAAGGCGTGAACGCCGGCCGCGCGCAGGGTGGCCACGTCTTCGCGCGTGGCGATGCCTGATTCGGTGACGGCCAGCCGGTCGGCCGGCAGCCTGGGCAGCAGGTCGATGGTGGCCTGGATCGAGACCTCGAAGTTGCGCAGGTTGCGGTTGTTCACGCCGATGAGCGGCGTCTTGAGCTTGAGCGCGCGCTCGAGTTCGCCCGCATCGTGCACTTCGACCAGCACCGCCATGCCGAGCCCGCGCGCGATGGCTTCGTAGTCCTTCATCTGCGCGTCGTCGAGGCAGGCGGCGATCAACAGCACGGCATCGGCCCCCATCGCGCGCGATTCGTACACCTGGTAGGCGTCGACGATGAAGTCCTTGCGCAGCACGGGCAGGTCGCACGAGGCGCGGGCCTGCTTGAGGTAGTCGACGCCGCCCTGGAAGAACTGCCTGTCGGTCAGCACCGAAAGGCAGGCCGCACTGACCTGGCCGTCACCCTCGGCATAGCTCTGCGCGATGTCGGCCGGAATGAAGTCTTCGCGCAGCACGCCCTTGCTCGGGCTGGCCTTCTTGACCTCGGCGATCACCGCGGCATGGCCGGCGGCGATCTTGGCGCGCAGCGCGCCCTCGAAATCGCGCGTCAGCACGCGGCTTTCGGCGTCGAAGCGCACGGCTTCGAGCGGGCTTTTCTTCTGCGCTGCAGCAATTTCCTGCCGCTTGACGGCAATGATCTTGTCGAGGATGTCGGACATTTTTCTGCGTTCCTGGCTGTTTTCCTGCTTCACGCGGCGGCCGTGGAGGCCTTGACCAGTTCGGTCAGCTTGGCGCGCGCCGCGCCCGATGCCACGGCCTCGCGCGCACGCTCGATGCCCGCGGCCATCGAATCGGCCACGTTGGCGGCGTACAGGGCCGCACCGGCGTTGAGCAGCACGATGTCAAGTGCCGGGCCGGCCTGATTGTCGAGCACACCGAGCAGCATGGCCTTCGACTGCTCGGGCGTTTCCACGCGCAGCGCGCGGTTGCTCGACATTGCAAAGCCGAAATCCTCGGGGTGCAGTTCGTATTCGCGGATCTCGCCGTCCTTGAGCTCGCCCACCATGGTGGCGGCGCCGAGCGAGATCTCGTCCATGCCGTCGCGGCCGTACACCACCATGGCGTGCTCGGCGCCGAGCCGCTGCAGCGCGCGCACCTGGATGCCCACCAGGTCGGGATGGAACACGCCCATCAGGATGTTCGGCGCGCCCGCCGGATTGGTCAGCGGCCCGAGGATGTTGAAGATGGTCTTGATGCCGAGTTCCTTGCGCACGGGAGCGACGTTCTTCATGGCCGGGTGGTGGTTGGGCGCGAACATGAAGCCGATGCCCACCTCTTCGATGGAGCGCGCGATCTGCTCGGGCTGCAGGTTGATGTTGACGCCCAGCGACTCCAGCACGTCGGCGCTGCCCGACTTGCTCGACACGCTGCGCCCGCCGTGCTTGCTGACCTTGGCGCCTGCCGCGGCCGCGACGAACATCGAGCAGGTCGAGATGTTGAAGGTGTGCGAACCGTCGCCGCCGGTGCCGACGATGTCGACCAGGTGCGTGGTGTCCTTCACGGGCACCTTGGTCGACACCTCGCGCATCACCTGCGCGGCCGCGGTGATCTCGCCGATGGTTTCCTTCTTGACGCGCAGGCCGGTGATCAGCGCCGCCATCATCACGGGCGAGCATTCGCCGCTCATGATGAGGCGCACGATGTGCAGCATCTCGTCGTGGAACACCTCGCGGTGCTCGATGGTGCGCTGGAGCGCTTCCTGGGGGGTGATCATGGGGAGTCTCCTCGGGGTTTTCAGGGGCCGGCGCGTCCGGCCGGCGCGTCCGTGAATGCAAGCTTGAGGCCGAAGCCGATGAACAGCACGCCTGCCGCGCGATCGAGCCAGTGCATGCCCTTCTGCACGGCGCTCTTGCGCGCCATCCAGCCGGCGAATGCGGCCCATCCCACGATGACTGGAATGGAATTGAGGTTGAACAGCACGCCCAGCAGCACGAAGTACAGCCCCTTGTCGTCGGCGCCCGGCGCGATGAACTGCGGCACGAAGGCCAGGAAGAACAAGGCGACCTTGGGGTTCAGCACATTGGTCCAGAAGCCGCCCAGGAAGATCTCCTTGAGCCCGCGCCCGCCCGATGCGGCCGCCGCCTGCTGCAGGTCGGCCGGCGCCTTGGCGCGTGAGAACACCATGCGCACACCCAGGTAAAGCAGGTAGGCCGCGCCGACGTACTTGAGCACCGCGAAGGCCGCCGCCGAGGTGGCCAGCAGCGTGCCGACGCCAACCGCCGCCGCGAAGATGTGGACAAAGCAGCCGGTCAGGATGCCGAAGCCGCCGACGATGCCCGCGCGCACGCCGGAGCGCAGCGAGTTGGCGACGATGTAGAGCACGTCGGGCCCCGGCGTCAGGTTCAGCAGCCAGCCGGCGGCGATGAAGGCGAGCAGATGCGGAAGATCGGGCATCGCACGGCTCCTTGAGGTTCAGGCGTTGAAGAAACCGCGGATCGCCGCCACGGCGCGGTCCACGCCGGCCGCATCGACATCGAGGTGCGTCACGAAGCGCAGCCGATAGAGCCCGGTGGCAAGGATGCCCTGCCCGTTGAGGCTCGCGAGCAGTTCGGCCGAACGCGCCTGCGCCGCGCCCGTGAGATCGACGAACACGATGTTCGTGTACGGCGTCTCGACCTTCAGTCCCTCGATGCCTTCCAGCCCCTCGGCCAGGCGCCGGGCGAGTGCATGGTCGTCGGCGAGCCGATCGATGTGATGGTCGAGCGCATGCGAAGCCGCCGCGGCGAGCAAGCCGGCCTGCCGCATGCCGCCACCCGCCATCTTGCGGATGCGGTGAGCCCGCGCGATGAATTCGCGCGAACCGGCCAGCGCCGAGCCGATGGGCGCGCCCAGGCCCTTGCTGAAGCAGACCGACACGCTGTCGAAGCACTGCGCAATGCGGCGGGCTTCGGCACGGATGTCGCTGCGCTTGTTCTGTGCGGCCTGCGCGGTCGCGGCATTGAAGAGCCGCGCGCCATCGAGGTGCCGCTGCAGTCCCTTGCTCTTCGCCAGATCGGTCGCAGCCTGCACGTACTCGAACGGCAGCAGCTTGCCGCCCAGCGTGTTCTCCAGCGCCAGCAGCCGCGTGCGCGCGAAGTGCGCGTCGTCGGGCTTGATGGCGGCTTCGATCTGCGCGAGCGGCAGCGTGCCGTCGGGTGCATGGTCGAGCGGCTGCGGCTGCACGCTGCCGAACACCGCGGCGCCGCCGCCTTCCCAGCGGTAGCAGTGCGCCTGCTGGCCCACGATGTACTCGTCGCCGCGGCCGCAGTGCGAAAGGATCGCGCACAGGTTGCTCTGCGTGCCCGTGGGCACGAACAGCGCCGCCTCGAAGCCCAGCAGCGCGGCGATCTTCTCCTGCAGCGCGTTGACGCTCGGGTCAGTGCCGAAGACGTCGTCGCCGAGCGGCGCCGCCATCATGGCCTCGCGCATCGCCGGGGTGGGTTGCGTGACGGTGTCGCTGCGCAGGTCGACGAGGCAGGAGCGGTCTGTCATGGCGGGTCAGTCCAGGAAGTTCTTGAGCATGGCGTGGCCATGCTCGGTGAGGATCGACTCGGGGTGGAACTGCACGCCCTCGATGCGCACGTCATGCGCAAAGCCGGTGTGCCGCACGCCCATGATCTCGCCGTCGTCGGTCCACGCGGTGATCGCCAACGCCTTCGGGCAGCTTTCGCGCTCGATGGAGAGCGAGTGATAGCGGTTGACGATGAACTTCTCGGGCAGCCCCGCGAACACGCCTTCGCGCGTGGTCGTGATCTCGCTGGTCTTGCCGTGCATCAGCTGCTGCGCGCGCACGATCCTGCCGCCGAAGGCCGCGCCGATGGCCTGGTGGCCCAGGCAGACGCCGAGGATCGGCAGCTTGCCCGCGAACTCCGTGATGGCCGCCACCGAAACGCCCGCTTCCGCCGGCGAGCAAGGCCCCGGCGACACCACGAGCCGGGTCACGCCGGAAGCGATCAGCTCGCCGATCTGCGCCACCGTGATCTCGTCGTTGCGGTGCACCTGCACGTCCGCACCCAGCTCGCCCAGGTACTGGACGATGTTGTAGGTGAAGGAATCGTAGTTGTCGATCATCAGCAGTTTCATGGCTTGCTCACAATCCGGTGCACGCCCTTGACGACGGGGAACACGTTGAA
>Ga0209051_1003271_pt1 | contig 10748 bp, 8 predicted proteins | sample AraplaCvi_mMS_r2_2_FD_184286 | JGI IMG/M metagenome (GOLD analysis project Ga0209051, IMG submission 184286) | Arabidopsis root microbial communities from North Carolina, USA - plate scrape MF_Cvi_mMS_r2 (SPAdes) (version 2) | ecosystem: Host-associated > Plants > Roots > Endosphere | place: USA...
CTCGAACTCTTCCAGCGGCGTGGTCGGATCGAAGATGCCGGTCGCCATCGTCCTGAACTGCTTGGCGGGCAGCGCGGCGGCGGCGTCCTCGTTCCTGAAGTCGTAGGTGCCTGGCAGGTGGCAGGTCTCGCACTGGGCGAGGATCCCCGGGAACTTGACGTCGGCGAACGACTGGGTCGTGCTCTTCGCGTTCCAGGTGAAGGGCACCGTGCGCTTGGCCGCCGCATGGATCGCGTGGACGAAGCTCGTGGAGTCCGCGGACCAGCCGCTGCTCGCCTTGTTGGGCGTGTGGCACCACGAGCACGTCGTCGCGTCGTTGCGCTGGCCGCCGTGGAAGGACTCGGTCGTGAAGGCGCCGAGCTGCTGGTGGCACTGGTCGCAGCGGGCGTCCTCGACGATGGCCCGGCGCGGGCTGAATCCGGCGACGGCCATCGAGACGGTCGGCGCGATGACGACCAGGCCGCCCTTCAGGTTGGGCATCGAGGGGACGAGGCCAGCGGTCGCCGTCGCCGCCGACGTCGGGTACTGGGCGAGGCCGGCCTGCGTCAGCGGCGGCGTCTTGAGGATGCTGTACGAGAACCCCAGCCCTCCCGTGAGCATCGCCGCGGTGGGCGGGATCGCGAAGCCGGTGAGCGTGACGGTGTAGAAGCCCTCGGCGTCCGGGCCGGTGAGCGTGCCGGCGCCGCTCCCCGTGGCCGTGCCGTTCCAGATGCTGCGCAGGTAGCCGCTGGCCGAGGCGTTGAAATCGGTGCGGTCCGCCACCGCGTCCTGCGGCACCGAGAATACGTACTGCACGCTGGGCGAGCCGAAGAATCCGCTCCACATCTCGGTGCGCGCCAGGACGCTGTCGGGGGATCCGGGCGGGGGTGGCGCGTTGAAGTCCTTGCGGGCGCCGTCCTGCAGGAGGCGGAACACCATCACCGGCTGCCGGTCGGCGTTCAGCGCGGCGCTCCTGATCTCGTAGCCGACCTTGATCGCCCCCGCCGGGAGACGGCTCGGGTTGGACGCGATCCAGGCCGAGTTGGTGTTCGAGCTGCCGCCGTCGACCGCCAGGGCGTTCTCCGGGTTGGGAGGCGTCACGGGCAGGTGCGCGACATCGATGCCGGCGGGCTTGTGGCACGCGGCGCACTGCCCGTCGTCGGCCTGCGCCCCGCCCACGTGGCCCTGCGGGCTCGACACGAGGCCCTTCATCGCATCCGCGATCGTCACGCCCTTGCCGGTGGCGAAGTCGATGCCGTCGTGGCAGGCGCCGCAGGCCAGCCGGCTTGGCGCGTTCTTCCAGTTGTCGCCCTGCGCCGTCCTGGCCGTGGACGTGTCGGAGCCGTCGTGGCACTTCGTGCAGTTGCGGATGTCCTGCGGGAAGAGCGTCTCGTTGTAGACCAGGCCGCCGTAGTCGTAGTTCTTCTTCGAGAGGAACTGGCCCATGTGGGTCTTGTGGATGTGGTTCGGCATGTTGCCGACCGCGCGGCCGTCGACGCGGTTGGTGCTGCTCGTGAAGGTGAGCGTGGCCTCGTCGATCGTGGCTTCGGTCCGCCCGTAGCGCCGCTGCTCGGTATGGCAAACCACGCAGTAGCGCGTGTCGTTGCGGCTGCCGCCGTGGAAGCCGGCGCCGGAACTCTCGGGCGAGTCCCCGGGGATGCCCCCCAGCTGCTTGTGGCATTCGTTGCACTTGGCGGTGGCGACGATCTCGCGGCTGGCATCCGCGGGTCCGGGAGGCAGCCCCGTGGCGGGCACGAAGTCATGGACGACATCGAGCGGGTTCGTCATCGGCACGCCGGGGGTCGTCTCCACGCCGTCGGGCGTGTTGGTGCCCGTGCCGGGGGCATTCCCCGACAGCTGGATGGTGAGCCGGTGCACCTGGGTCGGCACGTACGTCAGGTCGCCGAGGTCGGCCTTGTCGTTGGAGCCGGTCACCTCCATTCCCGCGACCACGTCCTTGACGGCGGTGATGTCGCGATAGAACGTGTACGCGTAGGTCCCGTTGCCGTGGTCGACCAGCGTGCCGGTGTTGTCGGTGCTCGGTCGCGAGGGCGCCGAAGGCGACGTGGTGCTCGGCACGCTGGTGACGATGTAGCTCACCCACATGCTCGGGCTGCCGTTCTGCGCGGGCACCAGCTTGGCCAGCGCGAACGAGAGGTTCGGGTAGGAGGCGACCGTGGCCGTCGAGCTCATGCTCGTGCTGCCGAAGCCGATCACGGCGTTGCCGTCGAGGTCGGTGATCGAGAAGTTCACGACGGGCGGGCCGCCCAGGATGTCGATCCGTCCCACGTTGACCTTGAGCCTGAGCGCCGCGAAGGTCTGCGGGGACGTGTTGGCCGTGATCGTGATCGGCGACGGGCCGGTCGGTACCTCGACGGGTACGTCGGGCTGCGTGGGCGGCGTGAACGTCTCATCGTTGCCGCTGTCGCAGCCGCCGAGCGAAAGTGCAGCCGCGGCCAGCAAGGCCGCGAGGCAGGACTTCTTCGAAACGATCGTCACGGCATCCTCCGTGCGATGAGTCTTCCGACGCCGCTCGCCCACCTACTTCGCAGGTTGCCCGGAGAACGATTGCCGCGCCTCCGGGGACACGAGTACCAAGCAATATGCGAGAAAACAGGGGGGGTGTTGCTAGGGAAAACGTCTAAGGGATTGGGGCAACCCTCAAGTCCACAGCGGCCCGATCGCATCGAGCGAGTTCTTCAGCACCAACCCCATCTCCGTATCCCCCTCCATCACGAGCGCACGCTCGAAGAAGAGGCGATCGGCATCGTCGTGCCCGCGCAGGAGCCGCCAGTAGATTGGCCCGGCGGCCGCGATGCGCAGGACGGGCGGCGCGGCCGGCGGCGCCGGCGCGAAGCCGCGCGCATCCAGCGCCAGGCGCAGCGTCAGGCCGAGATCGGTCACCGCGATCTCCACGCAACGATCCGCGAGCGCGGCGCGCGACTCGGGCTCGAGGCGGGGGAGCAGGAAGCGATCCAGGGCGAGTGCGAGCAACCGCGCCGGCGGCTGCGCGGGCAGGCGCTCGACGACCGGCCGGAGCCGCGCGGCCAGCGGCGCCAGGAGCGCGACGAGATCGTCCGCGCCTTGGGCGATGACGCTCGTCATGCGACCCAGTCCACGCCGGCCAGCGCGTGCGCGAAGCCGTTGACGAGTCCGCCCGGCAAGGCCAGCGCGCGCAGTTCGCGCACGCCCTCGGCCGGGTCGGCGCCGCCGTTCATCACCCGCTCGAAGCAGGCGATGACCGTCTCGAAGCCGCGCGCCACGGGCGAGAGCCGCAGGCGCGACACGCCCGCGGCGCGCAGCGCGCCGCGATCGCCGATCAGGCATTGCTGCGCCGCCGATTGCGTCTGGATGCCATTGAGGGTGAGGAAGGGCTGGCCCTCGCTCGTCGACAGCAGGAGTCCGTCCGCGTCGTCGCGGCAGCGGAACCCGCAGTCGTCCTTGCGCAGGCGATGGTGGCGCGCCGTGAAGCAGCGCGCGGAGAAGGCGAGCGGCAGGCGGCCGAAGGCCCAGGCTTCCGTCGGCAGCGCGATCTCGTCGCGTCCGCGCACGGGATCGTCGGGCGGGTTGATGCGCGCGATGTCGCGCAGCGGCAGCTCCGCGGGCGCGACCCAGCGGCAGCCGCCGATTCGCGCATGGAACTCGAGGGCCTCGCGGTTGTACACGTTGACGTGCGGACCGATGACGAACGGCCGGCCGGCCTGCGACAGCAGCTGCAGCGCGGAGCCGTCGCCGGCCTCGACGAGGAACTCGTCGTCCTGCGCCAGGCGGCGCAGCAGGCGCAGGTCGGACTCCGATTCGACCAGCGCGAGGCCCGTGAGGACGGGCTCCTTGCCGGCCGCGCGCAGGTCGCGCGCGAGGCCGAGCCAGTCGTCCGCCTTCATCTCGTGCCGGCGCGAGCAGACGACCTCGCCGAGCACCACCGTGTCGGCCGCCGACTCGGCAACCCGCGCGTAGAAGTGCATGAGCTCCGTGCGCGACCAGTACGTCAGCACCGGTCCCACGGTGAGCCGGAATTCCCGTTTTCCGGGTGCCATGTCCCGTTCCTCCATGTCCGCGTTCATCGCCACGGGCGATCCAGCGCGCCGAGCGTGTGCTGCTGGCCCTCGGCGAGATGGGCCAGCGTGGCCGTCCATCCGGGTTGCACGGCGTAGCGCGCGGGCTCGGCCGCCGCCGCGTCGATCGCCGCGCGCCAGACCCGCGTCACCTGCTGCACGTATGCGGGGCTGCGCTGCCGCCCCTCGATCTTGACGGCGCGCACGCCCAGCCGGATCAGCTCGGGCAGGAGCGCGATCGTGTTCAGGCTCGTGGGCTCCTCCAGCGCGTAGTCCCGCTCGCCGTCGACGATGAATCGCCCCTTGCACAGCGTCGGGTAGCCGCGCGGCTCGTCGGGGGCGTAGCGGTCGATCAGCAGGCCGTTCAGGCGCACGTCCACGCCCGCGTCCGTCTCCTGCCAGCGCACCGCCGAAGGCGGCGAGCACACGCCCGCGTTGTTCGGCGAGGCGCCCGTGGCGTACGACGACAGCGCGCAGCGCCCCTCGACCATCACGCAGAGGCTGCCGAATCCGAAGACCTCGATCTCCACATCGGTGTGACGCAGCACGTATCCCACCTGGGAGAGGGTGAGCACGCGCGGCAGCACCGCGCGCTGGATGCCGAAGTGCGTGCGATGGAACTCGATCGCCTCGTAGCTGGTGGCCGAGGCCTGCACCGACAGGTGCAGGCGCAGCCGCGGGTGCGCGCGGCGGGCATGCGCCATCACGGCGGTGTCCGCGACGATGAGCGCATCGGCGCCGAGCGCAACCGCGGTGTCCACCGCGCGGAACCAGGGCGACGGATCGTCGGCGCGCGCGTAGGTGTTGAGCGCCATCAGTACCTGGCGGCCGCGCGCATGCGCGTACTCCACGCCCTCGCGGATCTGGTCGTCGGAAAAGTTGAGGCCCGCGAAGTTGCGCGCGTTGGTGGCGTTGCGAAGCCCGAGGTACACGGCATCGGCGCCGGCATCGATCGCGAGCTGCAGCGCGCGAAGCGAGCCCGCGGGGCACACGAGATCGGGGGCCCGCGCGGCCAGGGAAGGTTCGGTCATGGGCGGGGACTCTAGGCAGATGCGCCGGCGCCCGCTTTGCCCGGCGTCAAAAGAGGCGGGGTCAGGTCTCCGACCTGACCCCGGCATTCCGGTGGTTGGCGGTCGAATGCAGGGGTCAGGTCGAAGACCTGACCCCTCTGCGCGCGAGACTTGATGCCGATCTGATCTGGCGCAGATCGAAGCGGGCCGACATCGGCTGAAATCGAACGGCCTCATTCACTCGCCGACCCACCATGCTCGCCTTCCTGCCCGCCTTCGCGCGCGGCACCCTCGCTTTCGCCCTGCTCGTGCTGAACACGCTCGCCTGGTGCGGCGTGCTGTTCGTCCTCGCGCTCGTGAAGCTGGCGCTGCCGCTGCGCCCCGTGCGCCGCCGCATCGATCCGGCGCTCAACGCGATCGCCACCGCGTGGATCGCCTGCAACGGCGGCATCCTGCGCCTCACGCAACGCCCGCGCTGGGACGTGGCGGGCGCCGAGGCGCTGCGCCGCGGGGGCTGGTACATGGTGCTGTGCAACCACCAGTCGTGGGCCGACATCTTCGTGCTGCAGCAGGTGCTCAGCGGGCGCGTGCCGCTGCTGAAGTTCTTCCTCAAGCGCCAGCTCCTGTACGTGCCCGTGATCGGGCTGGCCTGGTGGGCGCTCGACTTCCCCTTCCTGCGCCGCCACGGCAAGTCGGCGCTCGCGAGGCGCCCCGAGCTGCGGCTGCAGGATCGCGATGCGGCGCGGCGCGCGTGCGAGCGCTTCGCGCTCGTGCCCACGAGCGTGATGAGCTTCCCGGAGGGCACGCGCTTCGCGCCCGCCAAGCACGACGCCCAGTCGGCGCCCTACCGCCACCTGCTGCGGCCCCGCGCCGGCGCGCTGGCCCTCTCGCTGAACGCGATGGGCCGGCAATTCCGCTCCTTGCTGGACGTGACGATCGTCTACCCCGACGGCGTGCCGAGCTTCTGGCGCTTCCTGTGCGGCCGCAGCCCGCGCGTGCTGGTGCGCGTGCGGCAGCTCGCGATCCCGGCGGAGCTCTGCACGGGCGACTACACCGAGGACCGCGCCTTCCGCCAGCGCTTCCATCGCTGGCTCGAGGACCTGTGGCAAGCGAAGGATCGCCAGATCGCGGCGCTGCTCGCGGGGGCGAACCCGACGCCGATCGCAATCGATCGCTGATCGAAGAAGTGGGGGGGCAGGTCTTCAGACCTGACCGCGTATTGGTTTCGGGGTCAGGTCAAAGACCTGACCCCTTCCGCGACCGCCACGGCCGGTTGCGCGGACAAGCGCTTCACGGCCCCCACGAATCTCGTCAACGTGGGCGATGCGGCGCGCGGCGTCAGCCGTATGTCGATGAGCTGGAAGCGCCCGCGCGTGGCATGGGCGCGGGCAAGCGCGTCGTCGAGCTCGCCGCAGGTGCGCACGCACTGGCCGTCGCCGCCCATGCCGCGCGCCATCGACGCGAAGTCCCACGGCGCCAGGTCGTTGAAGCGCGCCTCGGGCTCGAACGCCCGCAGCATCTCCCAGCCGGCGTTGTTGAACACGAGCACGATGGGATCCCAGCCCTGGCGCGCGGCGTTGCCCAGTTCCCAGCCCGTCATCTGGAAGGCGCCGTCGCCGACCAGCACGAGCGGCCGTTGCCGCGTGACCGCCTGCAGGCCCAGGCCCGCGGGCACCGCGTAGCCCATGGTGGCGTAGTAGCCGGGCGCGAGCAGCGCCGTCGGTCCGATGTCCATCGCCGCGAACAGGCAGTCGCCCACATCGCACGCGATAGGCATCGGGCCATGCCGGCCCAGCAGTCGGTTGACCGCGCCGACGACATCCGCGGATTGCAGCGGCGCCTGCGCGGCCCGTGGCGCGGGGGAAGGAGCCTGTGCCGCGCGCAATGCGGCCAGCGGCGACGGGGCCGCGCGCGACGCGGCTCCAGGGTCGGGGACCGGTGCGAAGGCGCGCGCGGGCGCGGGCGCGGGTGCGGGGGCTGGCGCCGGCACGGAGACGGGCGAGGCGCTCACGCGTCGCAGGAGGGCTTCGACCAGGCTGCGCAGCGGCACGTCCGGATAGACGTGATGCCCCATCACGACGCGCCCCTCCAGCGCCTGGATCGCATGGCGCAGGTCGATGCGCCGCGCCGAGACGGCGAAGTTGGTGTCCGAGATGATCGCGCCGAGCAGCAGCAGGCCGTCGGCGTCCTCGACCTCGGCGCTGAGCGCGGGATCGCCCGCGAGGCCGAGGTACGTGCCGCGCAGCGCGACGTCGTGACCGGCGAGGAGGCCGCGTCCCATGAAGGTGGTGGCGACGGGCAGCCGCAGGCGGCGCGCGAGCTCGGCGACCTCCGCCTCGAGCCCGTAGCGGCGCACCTCGACGCCCACCAGGAGCATCGGCCGCGCGGCGCACGCGAGGCGCACCAGCAGCTCGTCGGCACAGGCGGCGACGACCTGCGGATCGGGCGCGAGCGGCGCGGGCCGCGGCACCTCGTCGCAGGGCTTGCCGGGCATGTCGCGCGGGATCTCGAGGTACACCGGGCGCGACTCGCGCCGCGCCGCATCGAGCACGCGCGCGATGAGGGCCGGGGCCGTCCGCGCATCGTCGAGGCGGGCGCGATCGACCGTGAGCTCCTCGAACACGCGCCACTGCGAATCGAGCGCCTTCACCTGGTGGTGCAGGCGCAGGCCGCTCGCGGCCTCGTGCGCCGCGGGCGCGCCGGAGAGCACGACCAGCGGCACCCGCTCCGCATAGGCGCCGGCCACCGCATTGACGAGGTTGAAGGCGCCGGCGCCATAGGTGACCGCCGCGACGCCGAGGCCGCCCGCGATGCGCGCCGCCGCGTCCGCCGCGAAGCCCACGCCGGGCTCGTGCGAGAGCGTGTACAGGGGCAGCGTGCCGTCGCGCTCGATCTCGCGGAACAGCGGCAGCGCGAAATCGCCCGGGATGCCGAAGACGGCGCCGGCGCCCCGAAGGCGCAGCGCCTCGAGGAGACGATGGGTGAGGTTCGGTTCGTTCATGCGCCATTGAATCGCCGCGCGCGGAGTCTCGTGTTGATCTGCGGCAAGCCGCGCCCTTCGCGCACGAGGATTGATCTGACGCAAGGCCGCCGCGTCGGCGCGGTGCGAGGCTACGCACCATGGCCTCCCGCACCACGATGCCGGCAACACTGAGGGTCCTGCGCGACGAGCATCTCGCGCTGACGGCCCTGCTGCGCACGCTGCTGCTGCTGATCTCGCAGGCGCGCGCCTCGCGCACGCCGCCGGACTTCGGCGCCCTGCGCGCGCTGCTGTTCTACATCGAGGAATTCCCCGAGAAGCGCCACCACCGCAAGGAATCGGACCTGCTGTTCCCCAAGCTGCGCGCGCGCACGCCGCTGCAGCGTGGGCTGCTCGATCGCCTCGACGAGGAGCACACGCGCGGCGAGCACCGCGTCCGCGAGCTGCAGCACGCCCTCACGGCGTTCGAGTTCCTCGGCGAGGCGCAGCGCGCGCATTTCGAGGACGCCGCGCAGCGCTACGTCGACTTCTACCTCACGCACATGGCGCTGGAGGAGCGCGAGATCATGCCGCTGGCCGAGCAGGTGCTGACGCAGGAAGACTGGCAGGAGCTCGACGAGGCCTGCGGCCTCGACCTGGATCCGCTCGTCGCGGGCGGCGCCGACGCGCCGTGGGACGCGCTGTTCCACCGGGTCGTCGAGCGCATTCCCGCGCCTTTCGGCCTGGGTGAAAGGCCCGCATGCAGCTGAACTTCCTGGGCGGCACCGCCAATGCCGCGGGAGCGAAGGTCCTCGTCGAGCACGGCGGCCGCCGCCTGCTGATCGACTGCGGGCTCGCCCACGGCGTCAAGCAGCAGCGCCAGCGCAACTGGCTGCCCCTCGCCGTGCCCGCCGCATCGATCGATGCCATCGTGCTCACCCGCGCGGACTCCGGCCACGCGGGGCTGGTGCCGCGGCTGCTGGATTTCGGCCTGCGCGCGCCGATCTTCGCGACGGAAGCGACCGCCGACCTCTGCCGCACGCTGTGGACGGAGGCCGGCCGCCTGCAGGAGGAGGAAGCCGAGCACGCGAACCGCGCGGGTCTGGGCCGCCACCGGCCGGCGCTTCCGCTCTACACCGAGCGCGCCGCGCTGCGGGCGCTCGAGCTGCTGCGGCCGGTGCCCTGCGACGAGGCCTTCGTGCCGGTCTCCGGCTTCGAGCTGCGCCTCGGCAGCGCCGGCGCCGCGCTGGGCAACGCGCACGTGCACGTGGCCTGTGGCGGCAACAGCCTGCTCGTGGCGGGCGACCTGGGGCGCGAGGACGATCCGCTGGTGCCCGCGCCGGCGCCGCCGCCCGCGGCCGACGTCGTCGTCGTCGGCGCCGGCGCGGCCGGCGCGATGAGGCCGCGGCCCGACGACCGCGCCGCCCGCCTGGGCGACGCGATCGCCGGCGCGCTCGCGCGCGGCGGGCACGTGCTCGCGCCCGCGACGCTGTTCGGCTCCACGCTATCCCTGCTGCACGACGTGCGCGCCCTGCAGGCGCGAGGCGTGCTGCCCGAGCGCCTGCCCATCGCCATCGACAGCCCGCTCGCAAGCGCCCTGCCGGCGCTGCTCGCCCGCCACGCCAGCCAGCTGCGGCCGCAGGCCCGTGCATGGGCTCGCCTGCTGCGGGGCGTGCGCCTCGTCGCGGACGAGTCGGAATCGGATGCGCTCGCGCGCGCGAGCGAGCCCGTGCTGATCATCGCGACCCAGGACATGCTGACCGGCGGCCGCGCGCTGCGGCACCTGCACTCGCTTGCGCCGGACTCGCGCCACGCCATCGTGCTGCCGGGGCAGCAGACCGCGGGCACGCGCGGGCGCATGCTCGCCGACGGCGCGCGCACGGTGCGCGCGAACGGACGGTGGATCGACGTGCGAGCCGAGGTGCGTCACGTCGAGGGCTACTCGTGGCGCGCCGATCGCGCCGATCTCCTCCACTGGCTCGGCCGGCTGCCGCGCGCGCCGCACCGCGTCTTCGCCACGCAGGGCGACCCGGCCGACTGCGACCTCCTGCGCCAGGCGATCGAGGAGCGCTGCGGCTGGGCCAGCTCGGTGCCGCAGCACCTGGAGATGGCGAGCCTCTAGGGCCAGCTCCTAAGGGCCGACGATCTGCTCGCGCCCGTCCTCGTCGCGCAACCTGAGGGAACTGTGAGGGCCCTCGGTCTTGAGCACGAGCCAGGCGTTCGTCGTCCCCGTCGGCCCCGCGAAGCTCAGGCCCGAGCTCGGCTCGGACGCGCCGATCTTGACGCTCGGACGGCCCAGCGCCGTGATGAGGCGGAGCAGCACCGTGTCGGACGCCCCCTCGCCCCCGCCGGCCGGCAGCACGCCGATGCTGGCCCGGACACGGCCCTGGTCGTCGATGATCTCCAGCGCATGCCCCCGCAGCACGCCGAGCTCCGCGGCCGGGCGCGCGGCCCGCACTTGAAGCGCCAGGCTGACGCCGACGGCGGCCAGGTTGACGGCGGTGAGAATGAGCAGGCCCGTGCGTGCGCGCATGGTGGACTCCCGGACAGTGCGAGCGCCCCATCTTGCCCGCCCCGGCCGACACGTCGTGAGCGAAGGGCCTTCTTCGCTCATGACACGAGACGTCCACAAACCTGACGACGACGGCGATCGATACGCCGGCGCGCCGGCTCGCCGCGGTCCTATGCTTCGAGCGTCGCGATCCAGCGTCGTCCCGATTCGTTGCCCTTCGGCCTCGCCATGCA
>Ga0209051_1003274_pt1 | contig 10745 bp, 10 predicted proteins | sample AraplaCvi_mMS_r2_2_FD_184286 | JGI IMG/M metagenome (GOLD analysis project Ga0209051, IMG submission 184286) | Arabidopsis root microbial communities from North Carolina, USA - plate scrape MF_Cvi_mMS_r2 (SPAdes) (version 2) | ecosystem: Host-associated > Plants > Roots > Endosphere | place...
GCCCATCTGGTCGAGGCGCTGCATTCGCTCTGGTCGCGCTGTGCACTCGCAAGGCACGTAGCCTGATCTTTCGATGATCGTTCGGCCGTAACGCGGCGCCTCCATTGGAGGCGCTGACAGCGGCCTCTTTCGGCGATCATCAGGCGCAGCAACAAACCTGTCTTCGCAAGGACAGGGCGATCCAGCTCCATCGCATTTCCTCTAACCCTTACATCATCCGGCAATCCGGCCCCGCCGATGCGCGCCCGGTCTTGCTCGCGCCATCCCTATTATTCCGCCACTGCACTTGCTGACTGGACGCTCGGCGGGAATGGGAAAACCTTTTCTCACTTGACATGCGAGTTGGTAAAAGCTTTTCTCAGCTCACTTCAGAAGGAGGAAGGTCTGAACATATTGGGAGGAAAAGGGGGCAGGATTACCATCCACGAGGTGGCGGCGGCTGCCGCGGTGAGCATCTCGACGGCGTCGAAAGCGCTCAACGATACCGGCCGGATGGGGTCGGAAACGCGTGAACGGGTGAAGCGGATCGCAGCGGAAATCGGCTACCGGCCGAATGCGCTGGCAAGAGGTCTTCTCAGCAAGCGCAGTTTCACCGTCGGGCTGCTGACGAACGATACCTACGGCCGTTTCACGCTGCCTGTCATGGCGGGTATTTCGGACGCGCTCGTCGATCACGGCGTTTCGGTCTTCCTGTGCGCCATCGAAGACGATCCGGCCCTTGCGCAGATCCATGTCGATGCGATGTTGGACAAACAGGTCGACGGCATCATCGCGACGGGGAAGCGCCTGGATCGGCGCCTGCCCGTCGATCTGTCGAATTTGCATGTGCCTGTTGTCTACGCCTTCACGGAGGGGACGCAGAACAGCGTTACCTTCCGGTCGGACGACGAGCAGGGTGCGCGGCTGGCGGTGGAATGGCTCGTGAAGATCGGGCGGCGGCGGATTGCCCATATCACCGGGCCGGAGGACTTCTTCTCGGTGCGGGAACGCGCCGGCGCCTATCACGAGGTGGCCGGTCACCGCGAACCGGTGCTCTACGGCGTCTGGTCGGAAAGCTGGGGCCATGACGCGGTCGAACAGCTGTGGAAGAGGCCGGGAGAAAAACCGGATGCGCTCTTCTGCGGCAATGACCAGATCGCCCGCGGCGCTGTGGATGCGTTGCGCGAGCGCGGCGTCAAGGTGCCGCAGGACGTCTCGGTCATCGGCTTCGACAATTGGGAGATTGTCGCGGCCCAGACGCGGCCGCCGCTGACGACGGTGGACATGGAATTGAAGGAACTCGGACGGCAGGCCGGATTGACGGTGCTGGCGCTCGCGGAAGGACGGCCTGTCGAGCCGGGCGTGAGGAAATTGCCCTGCCGGCTGATCGTCCGGCAGTCATGCGGGAGCAAAGCTTCCACGGAATGAGAACAAGGGAATGAGCAAAGGCGCAGGGAGATGCGCCATATCGGGAGGAGTGTCATGATCAAGCGTTTATTGGTGGCGACCAGCATCGCTACCCTATGTCTGGTATCGGCCGCGTCGGCTGCCGAAAATGTCGAGATGTGGGTTCGCTCGGGGATCGGCGATGCCTTCAAGAAGGTCGTCGAAGCCTATAATTCCGGTCACGAGAACAAGGTCGTGATGACCGAGGTGCCGTTCTCCGAGTTGGTGCAGAAATATGCGACGGCGATCGCCGGCGGACAGGCGCCGGACGCCCTGTCGATGGATCTGATTTATAACCCTGCCTTTGCCGCGGCCGGCCAGCTGGAAGACCTGACGGACTGGGCGAAGTCGCTTCCCTATTTCAATTCGCTTTCGCCGTCGCATGTTCGCCTCGGCACCTATCAGGATCGGATCTACGGCCTGCCGCTTTCGGTCGAAACCTCGGTCTTTGCCTGGAACAAGGACCTCTACAAGAAGGCCGGTCTCGACCCGGAGAAAGCACCGGTGAATTGGGACGAAATCACCGCCAATGCCGAGAAGATCCGGGCGCTGGGTGACGATACCTACGGCTTCTATTTCTCCGGCGGCGGCTGCGGCGGCTGCATGATCTTCACCTTCACGCCGCTGGTCTGGGGCGCCGGCGTCGATATCCTGTCGGCCGACAGCAAGACGGCGACGCTGGATACGCCTCAGATGCGCAAGGCGGTCGATATCTACCGCAACATGGTCAAGAAGGACCTCGTGCCGGCGGGTGCTGCCAGCGACAACGGCGCCAACTTCCTGACCTTCACCAACGGCAAGATCGGACAGCAAAGCCTCGGCGCCTTTGCCATCGGCACGCTGGTGACCGAACATCCCGATATCAACTTCGGCGTGACCCTCATTCCCGGTGTCGACGGCAAGCCTTCGTCCTTTGCCGGCGGCGACAATTTCGTCATCACCAAGGGCACGAAGAAGATCGATGCGGTGAAGGAGTTCCTCGAATACGTCTATTCGATGGACGGCCAGAAGATCATGGCGAAATATGGCAGCCTGCCGACGCGCGGTGATATCGCCGACAAGGTGCTGGAGGGTCTCGACCCGCGCATGCAGGTTGGCCTGAAGGCGATCGCCGTCGCCAAGACGCCCTATACGCTGCAGTTCAACGATCTGATCAACAGCGCCAACGGGCCTTGGGCAAGCTTCACCAACGCCGCGATCTTCGGCGAGGACGTCGACGGCGCGTTTTCGAGCGCCCAGTCGGAAATGCAATCGATCATCGATAGCGGCCAATAACTCTCCCTCGGCCGCGGCCGGGGAGCGGTGGCAGCTTCCCGGCCAATTTCAATTGACAGATGCGGAGCGTTTGATGACCGGTTTCGGTTCGGAGATCCTGTTGCCTCGACGCAGACGACGGCGCAAATCGAACTGGCGCGGCCTCGTCTACATCGCGCCTGCTATGGCGCTGGTCATCGTCTTCTTCATCATGCCGGTTCTCTTCACTGGATGGATGAGCCTTCACAACTGGCCGCTGATGGGGGCGTCGCGCTGGATCGGCTTCAACAATTACGTTCGCATGGCCAACGACAGCCGCTTCATGACGGCGCTGAATTTCACGGCCTATTATACGGTGATCGTCACTGTCGCGATCTTCGCGATCGCCTTTCCGCTGGCGATCTTCGTCGAAAAGGAACGGCAGTTCGTCAGCGCCTACCGCACGATCATCTTCCTGCCCGTCGTGGTCGGCCTTGCCACGGCCTCGCTGCTTTGGGTCTGGCTTGCCAATGTCGATAGCGGCTTCATCGGTCCCGCCTTGAAGGCGCTCGGTCTTCTGGAAAAGAGCCCCAATCTTCTCGCGACCTTCGACACCGCCTTTCTGACGATCGTGGTGATGGTCGTCTGGAAGATCGCGGGCTTCACCATGATCATTCTTCTAACCGGGCTCCAGGCCATTCCGTCCGAGCTGACGGAGGCCGCCCGCATCGACGGCGCCGGCCGCTGGCAGCGGTTCAGGCATCTGACCTTGCCGCTGATGCGCAGGACGATCGCGCTGGCGCTGATCGTCTCCGTCACCGGTTCGATCCTCGCCTTCGACCAGTTCTACATCATGACCGCAGGCGGACCGCAGAACAAGATGATCTCGGTGGTCTACTACATCTTCAATCAGTCCTTCGTGTCGTTCAATCTCGGTTATGGCGCAGCACTCTCGATCGTGCTTCTCGCCATCCTGGTGGCGATCAGCATCGTGCAGCTCTGGCTGCTTCGCGTCGGGGAGGAGCGTCCATGACCACCTCAAAAGAGCGTCGCACGCGCAAGGCGATCCGGACGAAATCGGTCTATCACCTGACCGGCATCGCCATATCGATCTTCTTTCTCGCCCCTTTCGCGATCACGCTCTTGTCGTCCTTCCGACATGGCACGGAGGCCAGCCTGCCGCCCTTGCCGCCGTGGCCGACCTCCGGCGTCAGCATCGATTCCTATGCGCTGCTCGATACGTTCGGCGCCGGCATATGGCGGCACATGATCAATTCGCTGTTCGTTTCGGTCGCCACCGTGGTGCTCACCGTCGCCGTCAGCCTGCTCGCCGGCTACGGCTTCTCGCGCTACCGGTTCCCGATGAAGAATGCGCTCTTCGTGTTGATCATCGCGACGCTGATGATCCCGTTCCAATCGATCTTGACGCCGCTCTTCATCATCCTGGCAAAGCTCGGCCTCAACAATTCGCTGCTTGGGCTGACGCTCGTCTATGTGACGCTGCAACTGCCCTTCTCGGTCTTCATGATGCGCAACGCCTTCGACGCCGTGCCGAAGGAGATCGAAGAGGCGGCGCGCATCGACGGCGCGCGCGACCTCAGGCTCTTGGTCCGGGTTCTTCTGCCGCTGGTGCTTCCCGGTGTGGCGACGGTCGCGATCTTTGCTTTCCTCAACGCCTGGAACGAGTTTCTCGCGGCGCTCGTGCTGCTCTCCAGCAATGAGAAATACACCCTGCCGGTGCTGATGACGGCGGTTCGCGCCGGACGGCTCGGCGCCATCAACTGGGGAGCGGTCCAAGCCGGTGTCGTCGTCATGACGATCCCCTGCCTGATCGTCTTCCTGCTTTTGCAACGCTACTACATGCGCGGGCTGATGGCCGGCGCGGTGAAATGATTTGAGAGAAAGTGGAGCCATGACCAAAGCAAGCAACGATCGCCAGTTTCGTCCCGTCGCCGTTCCCGATGTCGAGCTCGGCGGCTTCTGGGGCAAATGGCAGGACGCCGTCTGCAATTCCACCGCCGAGACCCTGCTCGACCGCTGCGTCGAGGCCGGCATGCTCAAGGCGATCGATGTCAGCCAGCCGAGCCCCGGGGTCGTCATTCCCATTCAGCCTTGGGGCGGGACGACGCAGATGTTCTGGGATTCCGACCTCGGCAAGTCGATCGAGACCATCGCCTATTCGCTTTATCGCCGACCGAACCCGAAGCTCGAGGCGCGCGCCGACGAAATCATCGACATGTATGAGAAACTGCAGGACGAGGACGGTTATCTGAACGCCTGGTTCCAGCGCGTCGAACCGAACCGCCGCTGGACCAATCTGCGCGACCATCATGAGCTCTATTGCGCCGGCCATCTCATGGAAGCCGCGGTCGCCTATTACCAGGCGACCGGCAAACGCAAGCTGCTCGACATCATGTGCCGCTATGCCGATTACATGATCAAGATTTTTGGCCACGGCGAAGGCCAGATATCAGGCTATTGCGGCCATGAGGAAGTCGAGCTGGCACTGGTCAAGCTCGCCCGCGTGACCGGCGAGAAGAAATATCTCGACCTGTCGAAATATTTCATCGACGAACGCGGCACCGAGCCGCATTTCTTCACCGCCGAGGCAAGCCGCGACGGCCGCAATGTCTCCGAATACCACCAGAAGACCTATGAATATGCGCAGGCGCACCAGCCGGTGCGTGCGCAGACGAAGGTCGTCGGCCATGCGGTGCGCGCCATGTACCTCTATTCGGGCATGGCCGACATCGCCACCGAATACAAGGACGACAGCCTGACGGCGGCGCTGGAAACGCTCTGGGACGATCTGACCACCAAGCAGATGTACATTACCGGCGGCATCGGCCCGGCAGCCTCCAACGAAGGCTTCACCGACTATTACGACCTGCCCAATGCCACCGCCTATGCCGAGACCTGCGCTTCGGTCGGCCTGGTGTTCTGGGCAAGCCGAATGCTCGGCCGCGGTCCGGATCGGCGCTATGCCGATATCATGGAGCAGGCGCTTTACAACGGCGCGCTGCCGGGGCTTTCGACCGACGGCAAGACGTTCTTCTATGACAATCCGCTCGAAAGTGCCGGCAAGCACCACCGCTGGAAGTGGCACCATTGCCCCTGCTGCCCGCCCAACATTGCCCGGCTGGTGACCTCGATCGGCTCCTATATGTACGCCGTTGCCGACAACGAGATCGCCGTGCATCTCTATGGCGAGAGCACCGCGCGGCTGAAGCTTGCCAACGGCGCCAACGTGGAGCTCGAGCAGGTGACCAACTACCCGTGGGAGGGCGCGGTCGCCTTTACCACCCGGCTGGAGAGGCCGGCGCGCTTCGCGCTGTCGCTGCGCATCCCGGACTGGGCGGAGGGCGCCACCCTCAGCATCAACGGAACGATGCTCGATCTCAACGCCAATATGCAGGACGGATATATCAGGATCGATCGTGAATGGGCCGACGGCGATCGTGTCGCCCTCTACCTGCCGCTTTCGCTTCGCCCGCAATATGCCAATCCGAAGGTGCGTCAGGATGCCGGCCGGGTCGCATTGATGCGCGGCCCGCTCGTCTATTGCGTCGAAACCACAGACAATGGCGAAGACCTCAACGCCATCGTCCTGCCCCGCGAGCTTCCGGCCGCCGAAACCGTGGTGCTGAAGGATCTCAACGATGCCGTCGCCCTCGATCTCCAGGTAGAGCGCGAGGAAACATCGAATTGGGGAACGCCGCTCTACCGCAAAGCGCCGGCCGAAAGGCAGGTCGCCACCGCGCGTTTCGTGCCCTATCATCTTTGGGACAACCGCGCGCCCGGAGAGATGCTCGTCTGGGTCCAGTCGGACAAATAGGCCGTTTGGGGATGACGAAGGATATGGGTAACAAGAGCGTCGTGCTCCAGGACGTGCGAAAAAGCTATGGCAGTCTGCAGGTGGTTCACGGCATCGACCTGACGATCGCCGAGGGCGAATTCGTCGTCTTCGTCGGGCCGTCCGGCTGCGGAAAATCGACGCTTCTTCGCATGATCGCCGGCTTGGAAGACGTGACCGACGGGGAGGTCGAAATCAAGGGACGTGTTGTCACCGATCTCGATCCATCCGAGCGCGGCATCGCCATGGTCTTCCAGTCCTACGCGCTCTATCCGCATATGAGCGTGCGGGAGAATCTGGCCTTCGGCTTGAAGATGGCGCGCACGCAAGCCGCCGAGATAGAGACGCGTGTCAAGGCCGCGTCCGCGATCCTGAAGATCGATCATCTTCTCGACCGGCGGCCGGGACAGCTTTCCGGCGGTCAGCGGCAGCGCGTGGCGATCGGCCGTGCGATCGTGCGCAAGCCCGATGTCTTCCTGTTCGACGAACCGCTGTCCAATCTCGATGCGGAACTGCGCGTTTCGATGCGCATCGAGATCGCCCGCCTTCACCGCGAACTCGGCAACACGATGATCTATGTCACGCACGACCAGACCGAGGCGATGACGCTCGCCGACAAGATCGTCGTGCTGCGTGACGGCCGTGTCGAACAGGCCGGGACGCCCCGGGAAATCTACGAAAATCCCTCGAATACCTTCGTCGCGGGCTTCATCGGCTCGCCTCGGATGAACCTTTTGAACGCCCGCTGGGGTGAGGGTGGTCTGGTCGAAGTCGCAGGCCGGCGCATCGGCAGCGGCTTGCCGCCGGCAGACAGGCCGGTTGGCGCCGCGGTGACGCTCGGCCTGCGGCCGGAGCATCTGAAGGTGGCATCCGACCTTTCGGGCAGCCTGACGGCCAGGGTCGATTTTTCGGAGTATCTCGGCGGAACGCAATATCTCTATTGCCAGCTTGCCGATGGCCAGTCGCTCACCGTCGAGCATCGGTCACCGGTCAGCATCGCGGCGGGTGAGCAGGTGAGCCTGCTGTTCGAACCGTCGGATTGCAGATTGTTCGACGAGGGCGGCAACCGGTTGCGGTAATGGCGGCCGCCAGGGATAAGCGGGCGGCCTCTCGGCGAACGGCCCGTGGGCATTTCACACGGCGATCGCCGGTGTCATGAGCTCCGCCGCTCTCTGCCGGGCCTGCCTGTCGGCGGCGAAGACATCGTCCATGCCGGCAGCCGGCGGCAGGCCGGCGAGATCGTCCATGACCCTCTCGGTGATCTCGGCCATGGCAAGGAAGGGCAGCCGCCCCTCGATGAAGGCTTCAAGCGCCACTTCCTTGGCGCCGTTCAGCACCGCACCCTGAACGCCGCCGCGCGTCATCGCCAGGCGCGCCAGCCGCAACGCGGGAAACCGCACCTCATCCGGCGCCTCGAAATCCAGCCTGGCGAGCTTGGCGAAATCCAGCCGCTCGATCGGCAGGTTCGGCCGGCGCGGAAAGGACAGGGCATAACCGATGGCGGTGCGCATATCCGGTGCGCCGAGCTGCGCCAGCACCGACCCGTCCGTATAGCCGACCATGGAATGGATGATCGATTGCGGATGGAGGATGACTTCGATCTGTTCGGGCCTGAGACCGAAAAGGTGCCGGGCTTCGATCATCTCCAGCGCCTTGTTGAACATCGAGGCGCTGTCGATCGAGATCTTCAACCCCATCGACCAGTTCGGGTGGGCGCGCGCGCTTTCCACCGTCACATCGGCCATCTGCCGCAGCGAGGCGGTGCGGAAGGGACCACCCGACGCCGTCAGGATGACGCGCTCGACGGCGTGGCGCTGGGTTTCCTCCAGCACCTGGAAGATGGCATTGTGCTCGCTGTCGACAGGAAGCAGCCTGCCGCCGCCCTGGCGAACGGCTGCGATAAAGAGATCGCCCGCCGATACCAGGCATTCCTTGTTGGCAAGGGCGATATCGGCGCCGCGGCGCGCAGCCGCAAGCGTCGGCGCCAGGCCTGCGGTGCCGACGATTGCCGCCATCACCCAGTCGGCTTCGCGCTCAGCCGCTTCCATCAGGCCGGATCTTCCCGAGGCGACGGCGATGCCGCTGCCGGAAAGTTCGCTTTTCAGTGATTCGTAGTGCCGGTCGTTCGCCGTTACCGCCAGCCGCGCGCCGGATGATTTCGCCTGCCGGGCCAGCAATTCTATATTGCCGTTGCCGGTCAGCACGGAGATTTCGAAATTCTCCCGTCCGCCCAGGTGCTCGACGACATTGAGTGTATTCTGGCCGATCGAACCCGTCGAACCGAAGATGCTGAGGCGCCGCGGCGCGCTTTTGCCGGTCATCATGTGAAATTTCGCGAAAATTTCTCTCGTAGGCTCAGGCTCTACTAGGGTTTGGAAGGGGCGGCAAGTGTGCGGTGCAGCAGATTTCAGCCCATAAGGGGTTTACAGAGCCGCAGGTAGATGTGATCCTTCTAACATTGCTGGCGGAATCGCGATTCCGCTGCGGCCGGTCACGGTCGCATGGCAATTCGGGGCGCTGCGGCGTCCATCGAAGAACTGGCACGCGTGCCGCCGGCCTTTTCGGCCAACATTAAATCGAGGATGAAACCGGGATGGACGGCTTGCCGTGATCCCCCATCGCGTTCGGCTGCGAGCGCTTCATGTCCGCTGTTGGGTCGGTTTCGGCACGGCGGCCCTGTGTTAGGTCAAAACGTTCTTAACTTGATGACGACATTCAAAATAGCATGCATTCTTTTCGCCATCCTGCTCTCGCTCACCGTTGCAGCGAGAGCTGATGATCTGGTGATCTGGTCGCCGGCCAAGCTTTCGGACCGGTCCTACAAGGCGACCTTGGGTTTTCGCCTGCCGGCGGAATGGGAAACGAGCGCCGGCGCCGACATAGCCCTTGCCTCGACCAAAGGCGGGGCGCCGCTGCCCGATTCCGAACAGGCAATGCTCTGGGGCAGGATCGTAAAGACGGCCGTCACGCCAGCGGGCCAATCGCAGCAGGGCGCGAAGGTCAGTGTCGATACGCTGCGCGGCAGCGGTGCGCTGACGCTGAGCCGCTCGCGCAGCTGGATCCTGTCCGATTCGCTCGATATGCAATCGAGCCGTTCCATCAGCGTTCAATTTGATGCGGTCGATATCAGGCAGGCCTCGGTGACGGCATCGCAGGCGCTGAAACTGATCCATCCCTGGACGGGAACGTCGCTTTCGGCGGGCACAGGCGTCAGCAATGCCAGCGGCGACTTCTCGAGCACGGTGGCGGTCAACCAGGCCATCCTGCCGAACCTCAATCTCGATGCCTCGGTGAGCAACCCGTTTTCGGGAGGTGAGACCGGCAGCATCAATCTCCGCTATCGCGTGCAGTGGTAGCGGCGCTGAAACCAACTCCGTCGAACGGCGTTTGCTAAGCAGGTTTCACGGAGGAATGGATCATGGTTTTCAAGGAGCAGACATTTCACGGGCTCGAGCCCGAGATGGAAGCGGAAATCGCCAATCGTGCATCTGTTGAGGCGGATGTCGCCAATGCGCTGGCGATTGCCGGCGGGATCGATGCGTCTGATGTCGAGGTGACGATGGAAAACGACCACATCGTGCTCACCGGCACTGTCGGCACGGTCGGCGAGATCGAACGGGCAACCGTGGTCGCCAAGGCGGTCGAGGGCGTGCATTCGGTGCAGAACCGAATCCTGCTTGGCGGCCCGCTTGGTGGATTGTCACTTGACGGCACGCATTAAACCGAAAGCTCGCTCCGGGGCCAAACATCCCGGACGAGGACTATCTCCACGTCGTCACCGGTAGGGCCGCGCTCAGCTGGTCAACCGGCGAAGCGTTCGACGAGGAAGGACGAGCCGGCCAGACGATCCGTCTTCTGCATGGCGCCCGACCCCTGCGGCTGGTAGGCGATGGCCAGCAGCACGGCGCTGACGGCGACATAGGCGATGGCCAAAAGAATCATCTTGATACGCATGATGAACACTCCCGTTTCGCAATAAACGCGGCTGATATTGCGAAAGTTCCTCATCTGCGAGATCGAGGCGAGATCAGATGAAAAGCCCGGCTGGGAAGATCAGCCGGGCTTTCCTGCAGGAACTTGCCTTATCGGCAGATTCGGGTTTCCTTGACGACCGTGTGGCCGTGACGGCGGATTTTTTCCGTCTTGGTGAAGCAATCCTGGGAGACGTGGCGCGGCCTCATGTGATGGCGGTAATAGGGCCGTTCCGCATGGCGGTAAGTGGGACGCGCGTCGT
>Ga0209051_1003276_pt1 | contig 10742 bp, 11 predicted proteins | sample AraplaCvi_mMS_r2_2_FD_184286 | JGI IMG/M metagenome (GOLD analysis project Ga0209051, IMG submission 184286) | Arabidopsis root microbial communities from North Carolina, USA - plate scrape MF_Cvi_mMS_r2 (SPAdes) (version 2) | ecosystem: Host-associated > Plants > Roots > Endosphere | place...
TTGCGCACCAAGGCCGTCATGCGGGGCACGTTCGGGCGCTTGTTATCGCGAAAGTCGGAGAGGGTTTTGATCAGGTAGTCCAGCTTCTGATTTGCGACGCGCGGAGTGTTGGCGTATCCGACGAAACCCTCCCGGTGGCACGAGGTGCACTTCTTCCCGGCGTCGAGCGCTTGGAAGCGGGTAATGCTCGCTGCGTCGGCCGGCTCGCGGTAGGCGGGCCAGGGCAGTGCGGAGAAGTAGGCCGCAAGCGCCTTCATGTCGTCGTCGGAAAGATTCTTCGCGATCCGGCCCATGAGGTCGTCGGTGCGCGCTCCATTGCGATATTCCTGCAAAGCTATCAGCAAAGAGGACTCGTGCTGGCCGGCGATGATCGGCGTGTTCTTAACAGTCGGCAGACCTTTCTTACCGTGACACATCTGGCAAAGCTTGGCCTTGTGGGAGATTGCCGCCGGCGGTGGCGCAGCATTGTTCTGCGCTCCAGCCGGCGGCGGACCGAGGGCCACGAGAGCGGCGATGACGAACGGAGCGAGCGCATTGCTGCAGGGCATGCGAGGCCTCCAGATCGGGGCTTAAGCTGAAGTGTGATGCTGATCTTATCAGGAGATGCAACCATTGGCGAACGGACCCCGTCGCCTCCATCCGACTATGGCTGCGTTTTTATGAGTTCACGCCCTAGTTGACTTGGAGTCTTGCGGCATTTGCTGCATAAATCCGGGAAATTCTGGCCTAAATACGGAGCTAAAGCGATGAAGGTTCAGGGCCAGAGTGAGCTGTCTGGTATCGGTGAAATCCGAGCCCAGCTCGGCGGCTGGCCCATATCGACGGCAGGCATGTCGTCTACCTCTCGCGGCCTGCACTTTGATGTGAGAGACGGGAGCCACGGCGTCGAACTGGTTGTGCCTGGGTGTGATCATCATGCAGTGTTAGTGGCGCTGGGATCATCACGGCAATTCCGCTTTCAAACGCACATAGCGTCCCGCGAGGTATCTTGCAGAGCAGGGGATCTGATTGTCGTCCCGGCCGGTAGCCCAGCACGGCTTGGAGGCGCTATCCCGCCGATGCTTCGGATCGGTATCGACCCAGAGCAACTCAGTGATGGCTCTCGGTTGCGGGAGCCCCTCCGAGGCAGGGATGATCAGACGGGCTCTATCCTTCACGCCAACGATTTGTTTGCACTGTACATCGGCGGCGCGATCCTCGAGGAGATGCGCAAGCCGGATTTTCAATGGCGGATGCCTCTGTTACGTCACCTTGCTGAAGCGCTAACCGTGCATTTCGTTACAATGTATGGTGTTTACACAGTCTCCGATCACACCGGCGAAATCAGCGACAGGGAAGCCATCCGACGGGTAATCGAGCATCTTGGGCGGACAACGCACGACTTTCCTGACCTCTCCTCGCTCGCCAAGCGGACCGGTCTCAGCCGCTTTCACTTCATCCGGGTTTTTAAAGCTGAGATTGGTATGACGCCTGCGCGATACGTGGAGCAATGCAGAATTGAGCAAGCGAAGTCATTGATCGAGACAGCCGAAATATCGTTGGCCGATATTGCCGATAAGCTTGGGTTTGTCGATCAAAGCCACCTGACCCGCCGTTTCAAAAAGGTCGTCGGTAGCACCCCTGCTGCATACGCACGCGCACAGGGCCGCAGGCATTTATCAGAGATCTAACAATAATGTACAAAATAAGCAATAATCTACCATTTGAGTCAGATAACTTCGATACTTATCAAGCCGAAAATCAGATTTTTCGTCTCATTGGCCTGTCTTAAGCAATAACATCCCAGATATAGCAATAAAATGCCATGACCTAATCTCCAAGGTAGTTCATATGTATTGCCAACAGACGACATCAGCGCAGGAGATGTAGCCGTGAATATTAGAAACGTTATTCTTGTGCACGGATATTTCCTCGACGGTAATGCTTGGAATAAAGTTATACCGTTACTGTCAGAGCGAAGCATTGATGCAATCGCCGTTCAGCTTTCATTGACCTCGTTCTCCGAGGACGTGGCAATTGTTCATCGGGCCATTGAAATGCAGGACGGTCCGGTCATCCTCGTGGGACAGTCTTATGGTGGCGCGGTCATTACCGAAGCGGGCAACCATACCCGAGTTGCCGGCCTCGTCTACATCGCCGGCGCTGCGCCAGACAGTGGCCAGTCCGTCGACGACTGGTGGAGCGGTTATGCGACTGCGGCTGTTGTGAATGAACTGAGGCCCTGGGGCGACGCGCATGTTACGCTCACCCGCGACGGGGTGCGCAAATACCTGGGCCAGGATCTTCCGACTGCAGAAGCCGATATCGTCTACGCCACTCAGGGACCGCTTGGAACACGCAGTAAATTAGAGAAGATCTCAAAAAGCGCGTGGCACACCAAGCCTTCCTGGTACATGGTCACAACGCTCGACCACACGATGCCGCCCGCGGTACAGCAGGACTCCGCCGAACGTATGGGTGCCGAGATCATGGTTGTTCAGGCAAGCCACTTGCCTATGCTTTCACAACCGAAAGTCGTTGCCGAGTTCATCGCCAACGCCGCCGCGTCTTTTGACTGATAATTCGGTCCCAAGCCGAAGCATCATTCAAAACAACATATTCCGGAACGACCTCGCCACAACGGCGAAACGACGACCCATTCTTTAGCGGACTGTGTCTGTTCGACCAAGTTCGACCTAGCGCACATCGCCTGGTCACAAAAGCTTCGAAAGAAGCCGTTGGCTCGCTTGCCCCCCAACGGAATTATTTGCCCAACCCAAGAAGGAACAGGATCATGTCTACATCATCTAAACCTACCATCGTTTTTTGCCACGGCATTTGGGCCGACGGCTCATGCTTCAGCAAAGTAATCCCTGCGCTGCAGGCCGACGGGCACGAAGTCATCGCCGTCCAGTACGGCCTGGACTCCTACGAGGAGGACGTGGCTACGGTTAAGCGGACGCTCAATCGTGTCGGCAGCCCCGTCATCCTCGTCGGGCATTCCTACGGTGGCGCAACGATCACGGCCGCCGGCATCGACGAGCGTGTCGTTGGTCTGGTTTACGTCGCCGCGGTCGCCCCGGATGTCGGCGAGACCGTGCAGGATCAGCTCGCCAAGTATCCGTCGGACATCTTCAACCATGTCGAGGCAGCGGACGGCCGGGCCTGGATGCTGCCGAGCGGAACCAAGTTCTTCGCTGGAGACCTCTCGGAGGAAGAGCAGAAGCTTGTATGGGCCACGCACTATGCGCCGGTCGCCGATCTGTTCCACCAGCAAAAGCTCAGTGCCGACGAGATCGCGTGGAAGTCCAAGCCAAGCTGGTACGTCTTGGCGACGCAGGACCACACGGTGCACCCCGATCTCCAGCGCTGGGTTTCCAAGCGTATGAACGCGACGGTGACGGAGGTGGAAAGCAGCCACGTGCCGATGCTCTCTCAACCCGACGTGGTTATCGATGTCATCCGCAAGGCAGCGGTGGCCGTCGAGCGTCGCTGATATATCGTGGAAATTGATAGGAAGAGACCGTCATGAGGCGGTCTTTTCTGTTATCGGCAGATGCACCTATAGGCGCGTCCGCCAACTGCGGGAAGGGGTGGGGGAGGCGTGGAGTTCGCTGTGGGCCATCTACTCCGGCCAGAGGCACCGGCTGACGCGTGAGATCACCGCTTCAACCCTCCTTGCGACGTGCAAGGAGGGTTGAAACTCAAGGCCGGTTAGGCGGTCCGCCGATACCGGTCGCGCTCCTGCGCGATCTGCTCGGGGGCGTATGGATCGAGCGTTTCGTCGAACCGGGTCCATCCCTGCTCGTTATAGGCGCGCCGACGTTCGATCGGGTCGACCCAGTTTGAGCCCTGCAGAATGGCCTGCGCCTCGGGGGCGCGGGCGTCGTCGACCTTGGCCGTGACCAGGCTGCCGCCGCGGCGGACACCTTCGGCATAGAGGTGGGCATCATCTTCCGGGACGCCGGAGTCGGTGAGGGCGCCGATCAGGCCGCCGGCGGCACCGCCAGCGACGGCGCCGGCGACAGCCCCGGCCGCAGTCGCGGCCAGCCAGCCTGCGGCAACCACCGGCCCGACACCGGGGATGGCCATCAGGCCCAGTCCGGTGAGCAGGCCGCCAGCGCCACCGACGGCAGCGCCAATGCCGGCGCCGGTCGCGGCATCCTCGCCAACGTCAGAGTCGCGATCGATGCGACCCGCCTTGTTGGAGACGATACTGATGTCGTTTGAGGGAATGCCTGCCGCTTCCAGTTTGCTGACGGCGGAGCGAGCGTCCGAGTGGTCGTCGAAAAGTCCGGTTACAGTTCTCATCATGCTTCTCCTTGGGTTACTTGGCGACGATGTTGCCTTGATAATCGAGGGCAATGGCGACGGCTTTGCCGTCCTTCATGCCGGAGGCCATCCAGATCCCCTTGTCATCGAGCTTGAGATCCTTGACGTCGGTGTAGCCCGCTTCCGCAATGCGATCCTTCGCCTGAGCTTCGGTAAAGCTATTGGCGCCCTCAACGGGCGCAGTCGGATTTTTGGTATCCGGGGTTGCAACCGCAGGTGTATTTCCATCCTTGGATGGAGCCGGTGTGGTTTGGGCAAAGGCCGCAACGGCGGACGCGCCGAGAATTGCCGCCGCGAAGACGATCTTGTTCATATGTGTTTTCTCCATTTGCGGATCAGATGAGATCCATGCGGTCAAAACACGCAGGGGAGATCTTTGTTCCCAGAGATTATGCGGTTGATTTTTCTAAATATATGGCAAAGCGGCCCGCTACGGGGTCATTCTTTGCGGCGCCGAGGCAATGTAAGCAGGCAATAACAGAGGGGTAACCGGCGATCCACGGGCGGCTTGAGGAAGCCTCTCGGTGTGAGGTCGATCCTCTAACTCTTAAAGTTGTGTTTCTGTCAAATATCCCAGGGGGTGGCAGCGCGGGCCGCTCTCCTGCCGGCACTGCGTGCGGCGACGGATGCGGCCCGGCAATGTCAGTGACTTCCAGGAATACGGGCGATGACCTTTATCTCGAAGTCGAAGCCGGCGAGCCAGTTGACGCCGAGCGCAGTCCAGTTCGGGTAGGGTGGCTTGCTGAAAATCTCCTGCTTGACGGCCATGATCGTTCCGAACTGGTTTTCAGGGTCGGTGTGGAAGCTGGTGACATCGACAATATCATCCAGCGTGCAGCCGGCGGCACTGAGCGTCGCCTTCAGGTTTTCGAAGGCCAGCCGCACTTGCCGTTCGAAATCGGGTTCGGGTGTTCCGTCCGGACGGCTGCCGACCTGTCCGGACACAAACAGCAGATCGCCGGATCGGATCGCGGCGGAATAGCCGTGCTCTTCGTAAAGAGCGTGCCGGTTGGCGGGAAAGATTGCTTCGCGTTGGGTCATTCTGATCTCTCTTCATTGTTGACAACGACCGATGAGCACGAGGGAAAGCTTCACATCTCGCGCCCAATTTGGTATACGGTTCGTATGTGAAATATGCGGCATGTCGAGCGCATGTCAAGTCCATATACGCTTCGTATATGAAATTGAGGGATGGAATGGTCAGGAAGCGCAGCGAAACGATGCAGGAAAACCGCGTCAAATTGATCGCGGCGGCGCGGAAGGCTTTTGCGGAAAAGGGGTACTCTGCAGCATCCATGGACGAGCTGACGGCCGATGTCGGTCTGACACGGGGCGCGCTTTACCACAACTTCCAGGACAAGCGCGGGCTGCTGGCGGCAGTTGTCGATCAGATCGACACGGAGATGGCGGTGCGTGCGCAAGAGATTGGCGCGCGCGCAGGCAAAGATTGGCAGGGCCTGCTCGCCGAGGGCGCGGCCTATATCGAGATGGCGCTCAATCCGGAAGTCCAGCGCATCGTTCTGCTCGACGGACCGGCGGTGCTGGGGGATCCCTCGCAGTGGCCGAGCCAGAACAATTGCCTGCAGGTGACCAAGAGCACGGTCGAGCGGCTGATCGCCCAAGGCATCCTCAAGCCGCTTGACCCGGAGGCGGCGGCCCGGTTGCTGAGCGGCGCCGCTCTCAATGCCGCCCTCTGGATCGCCGCCAGCGAAGATCCGCAGAGCGTGCTGCCGAAGGCGGTCGAGGCTTTTCAGGCCATGGCGGCAGGTCTGCTGGTGGAGCGCTTGTGATCTGCGAAGGGCGACGGGTCGGTGCCGATCAACTTTCCAGCTTTGTCGGCAGGCAAAGCCGAAGCAGTTCCAGCGGCAACTATTGGGGACCCATAGCGCCACTCCGCGGGCGACCGGATGCTACCTGTATGAGACGGTCATGGTACTGTAACCTACCCGTTGCGGTTCCCCCAATGCGCTCCAATTTTGAAATCTTGCTCGACGCGCAGGAAGCCTCGCATTCCGCTCTCCGAAGCAATCCGGAGACAGTGAATCACGATCACGGCGGGCCTGGGCGAGCGACGTCTTCAACGGCCTGCCAGGTCCAATTCCGCCCGTAGACTACAGTAACTACGTTGCTCCCGCGTCAAGAAATCCTCGATAGTTAAACACTCGGCAAGCGTCCCTTTTAAGGAGCTCGAACGATGAAATCGACTGCGATGGCATCGACCGCGATCATGGCAATTCTGATCGGCTGTTTCGGCGCAAATGCGCAACAAATCACTGGCACTCCAGGATCGCCCGACGCGACCGTCACGATCGACGGAAAACAAATTCCGCCGCCGCCGGTGCCGTTCGGCGGCGTGATCAAGGAAAGCGCCATGGATTCCAAGCCTTACTGGCCACCGACGGTCGCGCCACCCAAGGGCGCGCCGAACGTGCTGCTTATCATGACCGATGACCAGGGCTATGGCGTATCCGGCACCTTCGGCGGTGTCGTTTCGACCCCGGCTATGGATCGCGTCGCCCAGGCAGGATTGCGCTATACACAGTTCCACTCCACCGCGCTTTGCTCGCCGACGCGGGCGGCTCTGATCACCGGCCGCAATCACCACTCGGTTGGCTACGGGGTGATCGGCGAACTGTCCACTGGTTACCCCGGTTATGACTCCGTCATCGGTCTGGAGAACGCCACGATCGGCGAAATCCTCAAAGAGAACGGTTATGCCACCTCGTGGTTTGGCAAGAACCATAACACGCCTACCTACGTGTACAGCGCGGCCGGCCCTTTTGATCAATGGCCGATTGGCATGGGGTTCCAGTATTTCTACGGGTTCATGGGCGGCGAGACCGACCAATGGACGCCCTACCTTTATCAAAACACGACCCCGATTTTTCCATGGATTGGCAAGCCCGGCTACAACCTCACCACCGACTTGGCGGACGAGGCCATCAAGTACATGAGCAGTCTGAACGCGGCTGCACCCGCCCAGCCGTTCTTGGTCTATTACGTGCCGGGCGGCACCCACTCGCCGCACCAGCCGAAGGCGGAGTGGAGAGACCAATTCAAAGGCAAGTTCGACATGGGCTGGGAAAAGTTGCGCGAGCAAATCTTCGCCAACCAGAAGCGGCTCGGCGTCATCCCGGAAAACACGAAATTGACACCCTGGCCGGATGACCTGCCGAAATGGGAAACACTTTCCCTGGTGCAGAAGAAACTCTATGCGCGCGAGGCAGAGAACTTTGCCGGCTACGTGGCTTATACGGACCATGAGATTGGCCGGGTCATCCAGGCGGTCGAGGACATGGGCAAGCTCGACAACACGCTGATCATCTACATCAGCGGCGACAACGGCACCAGCGCAGAAGGCACCCTGGAGGGCACGTTTAACCAGATGACCGCCTACAACGGAATTCTGACCCTCCCCGAAGTCGAGCAGATGTTGCATTATGAAGATTGGGGTTCCGACAAGACCTATCCGCACATGTCGGTGGCATGGTCTTGGGCGTTTGATACACCGTTCAAGTGGACCAAGCAGGTGGCGTCGCATTTCGGCGGGACCCGGCAAGGCGTGGCCATTTCCTGGCCCGGCCATGTCAAGGACGTGGGCGGCATTCGAACCCAGTTCCATCATGTGATCGACATTGTTCCGACGATCCTGGAGGCCACGGGCATCAAGGCACCTGAGGTGGTCAACGGGATCAAGCAGAAGCCGATCGAAGGCATCAGCATGGCTTACACGTTCGACCAAGCGAATGCCAATGCGCCGTCGAAGCGCGACACGCAGTATTTCGAGATGTTCGCCAACCGCGGCATCTACCAGGACGGCTGGTATGCCTGCACGACGCCGGCCGCCGCGCCTTGGCTCATGGGAGCTTCAAAGCTTCCCGACGTCAACGACTACAAGTGGGAGCTCTACAACCTCACCGAGGACTACTCGCAATACGACGACCTCGCGGCCACGAATCCTGACAAGCTAAAGGCACTGCAGGCGGTCTTCATTGCGGAGGCCGCGAAATACCAGGTCTTGCCATTGGACAACACGGTCATCACACGCGCCATTACCCCGCGACCGAGCGCGGTCGCCGGCCGAACGGAGCTGACCTACTCGGGCGCGAATGCCAACATTCCCGTGGGCAATGCTCCGAGCATTATGAACAAGGACTACACGATAACCGCCGAAGTGACGATCCCCGAAGGCGGCGCGGAAGGTATGATTGCGACCATGGGCGGCCGCTTTGGCGGCTACGGTCTCTACCTGCTCAAAGGCAAGCCAGTCTTCGTTTACAACCTCCTCGATCTGGAGCGCTACCGCTGGGAGGGCGGCGTGGGGGCCGAAGACTGGTTGGGCGGCAGCGCGCTCGAGCCGGGCAAGCACACGGTCGTGTTCGACTTCAAGTATGACGGTCCCGGCCCCGGCAAGGGTGGCACCGGCATCATGACGGTGGATGGCAAGGCGTTTGCTAAAAAGACGATGCCTCACACCATTCCGTTTCTCATGGCCATCGACGAGTCCTTCGACATTGGGAGTGATACCCGCTCGGCGGTGGACGACAGCTACCAGCTGCCGTTCCACTTCACCGGGACGATCGACAAGCTGACCTACAAACTCGGAGCGGATCGGCTGGCGAAATAGGGCGCGCAGGAGGATGGCCGGGCAGATCGAGATGGCGCTCAATCCGGAAGTCCAGCGCATCGTTCTGCTCGACGGACCGGCGGTGTTGGGCGATCCCTCGCAATGGTCGAGCCAGAACAATTGCCTGCAGGTGACCAAGAGCATGGTGGAGCGGCTGATCGCCCAAGGCATCCTCAAGCCGCTTGACCCGGAGGCGGCGGCCCGGTTGCTGCGCGGCGCCGCTCTCAATGCCGCCTTCTGGATCGCCGCCAGCGAAGATCCGCAGATCAAAGAGATTTGAGCGAGGTGCCGGCTCGAGCCGCTGCCGACCTTGCTGACTACGCAAAAATCAACTCAGTCTGTGCTCCAATCAGTGTGATGGAGAGACACATGGAAGGCGTCGATCGCTGGATTCCGTATAGTGCAATGACCAATCCAGGTCGTCACGCCAGTGCAATCGCTGTACTTCCGACCGAGGTTGGCGCTCTAATCCAAATCATTCAAGGCGTCTTGGTTCATTCTGATTGGATAACAGAGTACGGCCTTGACGAGACGATTCTGAATTCGACGGCGCGAACGACACTGCCGATCGCGGAGCGCTTGGACGACGTCTTAAGAAGGGATCCACGGCCTCTCAACATCGCGCGGTCGGCCGACAAGCGGTCTGTCGGAACCTGCCGCGACTACGCGCTGATGCTCTGCTCCTTTCTGCGATGCAGGGAAATTCCCGCCCGTGTGCGCTGTGGTTTTGCAGCTTATTTCTCCCATGGATGGGAAGATCACTGGGTATGCGAATACTGGGACTCCAGCGCTGCAGAATGGTGCCTGTGCGATCCCCAAATCGATCAGATGCTGCGGCAGAGGAACCAAATCACGTTCGCTCCGGCCAATGTTCCACGCCAGTCCTTCATGTCGGCGGGAGAAGCGTGGCTGGAATGCCGGCGAGCGAAAGCAGACCCAGCTTCCTTCGGGCATGGCAACGTTACCGGTCTGTGGTTCGTGAAAATCAATGTGCTGCGCGACCATTATGTCCTGAACGGTCGCGAGACTTCGAGTTGGGACCGTTGGCGGGACGCGCCTCAGCCCAAACGCGCGGTGATCGGCGGTGAATTGGAGTTACTGGACGCCTTAGCCGCAAGCCCGGATCAACCGCTCGTGGAGATTGCACCAGACTGGTAGATCGGCCAATTCGAGAACCCGTTCGCTCTGCATGACCAAGACTTTTGGGCCCTCTTTGCTGATGACCGCAATTCGCGCGAAGCCGCCGCGCGCACAGCAGGAAATAGGCCGAGTTGGACCGGGGAGCCGCGGACTTTAGGGGATTGCCTTGGCACAGTCTCGGGCTCGAAATAAATGCCGGACTTGCATATCGGCTCTAGAGGTGAAGGCGAGACGGTTTCAAGGATGCAAAGCGTCCGGGCGGGGCGCCCCCGCTGCTAGGCTTCGGACGTTGGGGAGTATTGTAGTGGTTGTTGGAGATCTAATTGTACTGTGGATCATGTTCTGCGTGGTGGGCGCCTTTTGCGCTTACCATTGGTATTGGTTCATCAGGTCGATCATCTTCTACAGTAGAAACGGCTTCGATTTCCGCAAAGATTTCGGACCCGAGGCATACTGGTCCGAGCGGGGAGGTGATGATGATTGCGTGTTGATGAAGCCGAAAGAGAAGTTCCTGATCGCCCAGCCTTCTTTTGTGGTAGTGACCTCTGTTATGTTGACTTTCATAGTTTTAGGTTTGACGGGAATTATTTAGCCTTGCGTCGGTTGCAAACCGCAGCTCTTGGCTGGAGCCCGACAACATATTTCCGCCGGCCCTCGTAGGCTA
>Ga0209051_1003277_pt1 | contig 10740 bp, 9 predicted proteins | sample AraplaCvi_mMS_r2_2_FD_184286 | JGI IMG/M metagenome (GOLD analysis project Ga0209051, IMG submission 184286) | Arabidopsis root microbial communities from North Carolina, USA - plate scrape MF_Cvi_mMS_r2 (SPAdes) (version 2) | ecosystem: Host-associated > Plants > Roots > Endosphere | place: USA...
TGTTAGGTGCTCCAGGAACGGAGTTGTTGGGGTTTTCTACTGACTTGCTCTGGCGAGAGACTGCCAAGATGCATCCTTCCAGCACCGGATGCGACGATCGGGTGGCCGGCCGAAGACCGGACCCTTGTCGCGTTATCTGCGTTAGGTTCGGCTGGCATTCTCAGGCCCGAATCGTGGCCCCGAGGCGCACCACTAGTTCCCTGAGCAGAGGCTCAGGCTAGGACGGTGTCAACAGGGCGGATGAGGGTGGGCAGGATGCAGCCAGCGCAACGTCCAACACTAGCGCAGAACGGCGCATTCCTCAACATCGGCATGATATGGGTTCCGGCGCTGGCTGGCGACTGGAACTCTCTCAACCCTCAGATACATGCTGACCAACAGACTGGCCCGGTTTCGCCTTTCCGTCAAGAGTTCACACGCGGATTGTGGAGGAAAGTTCGCGGGCTGCCGCAGGCTGTGGAGTTACCGTGATCCACCCCTTGACGCCCTTGACCGACGCGCGGTCCAGCAACTGCTGATACAGCTGGTCCGAGACCGTACGCGTGCGGCTGAGTAGGAAACCAGTGTTACCAGTGGGGTCACTGACGATCGCCCAGCTGTAGTCGGGCGCCAGGTCGACGATCCAGTAGTTCCCCGGCGGCGTGGCAGAGGGCGGCCCGAAGAAGGTCACGTTCAATTTGTCGTCGTTGGCACTGACCGGTAACGCGGTCCCGAAGATGCGCGACTGCGGGCCGTCGTCGACGAAGTAGTTGCCGGAGTTCTCGACCCCGATGGACCCGTCGGCGTTGGCGGTGTAGACGGCGGTGGTGTTCACCAGCCCGAGCGAGAAGAACTGCTTGACGCTCCCCACCTCGTACCAGGTGCCGAGGTAGCGGTTCACGTCGACGACCGGGGCGGGCCCCAGCACGACGCCGGCAGTGGGTCCCAGGACGAGGTACTGGTCGGGGTCGCCGTAGGTGCCGTACGTGCCGTTCGTCGGCCCGAGGCCGGCGTACATGTCGTTGATCCACCCGTTGGCCAGCGTGTACACGGCCTGGGTGTTGCCTGGCGGGGACGGCTTGATGAACAGCTGGCTGAAGAAGTCGATGATCGGCGAGCCGCCGATCAAGGAGTCGACGTGCGAGCCGTTCGCGAGGACGACGCCGACGAACTGCCCGGGCTGCTGCGCGGCCACCAGGTCGTTGGTGGTCTGTCCGTTGGCGTTCCACGGCTGCGGTGGCGCTGCGATCTGGTAGATCGGAATGCCGCGGGCGTCCAAGCTCTTCAGCGCGCTGGCGAAGGTGCCGTTGGACGAAACGCCGTCGTACATGACCACGCCGAGCAGGTCGTTGTCCTCGGGCTTGACCGCGTCGGTGTAGAAGCCACCCGCGGCCGCGGCCAGTCCCCCACCGGCCGAGTGCCCGGTCAGGATGAACTTGCCCGGGAGCGCGCCGTGGTAACCCGCGGCCTCGGCGCTGGCGGTGAGGGCGGTGCGGTTGGGGTCGATGAACAGGTCCGCGACGCCCTGCTGCATCGAGACGCTGCTCAGCGTGCAGCCGGGGCAGGTGAAGAACCCGAACGACGGGATGTTCGGCACGACGACGACGCTGTTGGTGCGCTGGGCGAGGTCTTGGGCGAGCGCGGAGTACCAGGACTTCGACCCGAGGAAGCCGTGCTGGAGCAGCGTGACGCCCTGGGCTTGGACGGTGCCGTCGGCCTGGGTCGGGAAGTACCAATCGGCGGCGCCGGTGTAGGTCCCGGTGCCGACCGGGATCGAGAGGTTGGAACTGCCGACCTTGACGCCGGTGACGCCGTTGACGTTCGACGTGCCCGGTGTCGCCTGCGAGGGGATGCCGACGACGTCGACCGGCACCGGCGCGACGGGCGGCAGCAGACCGAAGGCGGACAGCAGGCTGATCACCACGGTGGCGATCGGGCCGGGCTGCGGCCGTGCGGCGACGGGTGCGGCCAGGCTGCTGACGGTCGCGACGTCCTTGGTGGCGGTGACGGCGGACTCGTTCTTCACCGTGGTGAGCGTCGGCGACGCGATCGTGGACCCGGATTCGTCACCGCCGGTGGCCGGTGCGACGACCTTTACCGGCTTCCCGTCCTCGACCGGTTCGACGTCCTTCACCGGCTTCACGACCTCGACCGGCTCGACATCCTTCACCGGCTCGACGTCCTTCACCGGCTTCACGTCCTTGACCGGCTCGACGTCCTTGACGGACACCTCGTCGGCGGGGGTGGCCTTCGGGGCCTCGTCCTTGCGAATGGTCACCGTCGACGCGCTGACCGTGCTCGACGGCTTGTCGGCGACCTTGGTGTCACCGGCCGAATTCTTGCTGCCGCCAACGTCTTTGGACCCGGTGGCAGAGTCCGCCGCGGTGTTCACCGTGCCCGGCGTCGACTCGGAGCCCGATGACGACGCAGTCGAGGACGACTCGGCGCCACCACCGGAGGATTCGGTCTCAGCCGCGGCGACGCCGTGCCCGGCACCGAGCGCGATCCCCGCCCCCGCGGCCACGATCCACACCCCTCGCAACCAGCGATTCGCACTCACGGTGGGGAATGTAGCCGACCGCCCCGACATCGGAGTTCTAATCATCGCCCCCGTCAGATTTCGGACATCACCGAGGGCCGGGACGCCGCCCGCTCGCGGTCTGCGACACCGCCGACACGTTGCGGGTGACCTCGACCAGCCCGGCGTCGCGCATGACGTCGCTCACCTCGTCGACGTCGAAGAGTCGCACCGGTGCCCACCGTGACGCGGCGACACCGATCCGCCGCATCGGCGCCGGGCCTCTGGCACAGGTGGTGAGCACCGCGATCCGGCCTCCGGGCACGAGCGTTCGGATCATCTCTCGGAGAGCGCCGAACGGATCGTCCATCAGATAGAGCGCGCCGTAGCAGCTGATCGCGTCGAACGTGCCGTCGTCGAAGGGCAGGTCGACGGCGTCGGCCCGCACGTATCCGATCGGGAGGTCCGGCGGCGTGTCGCGAACGGCCTGGGCGAGCATCGTCGCGGAGCTGTCGACCCCCACGGCGAGCCCCTCGGCTCCGACGCCGCTCACCAGGGTGCGGGTGGTGTTTCCCGGGCCGCAGGCGACGTCGAGCACGGTGTCGCCGGGCCGGACGTCGAGCAACCGCATCTTGTGGCGGTTCTCCTGCGCGGCGTTGCGAGCGGTGAAACCCAGGAACAGGACGGGCCGCCACAGCTGTTCGTAGATCATCGGCAGAACCGACGATCCCATCATGCGCTGACCCGTCGTCTGAGGTACCTCGGCGGCACCCATCACGTCCAGGTAGCCGTCGACGTCCGTCACGGGACGGTTGACCAGCTCGCGGGTTCTCCGGCCGCCGGGACCGGGCCGGGTCACTCCTTGGCGACGGGGATGGAGGCCGTGGGGGCCTCTTCTTCGGCGCCGTTGCGGTTACGCGCGGTGGCGTCGTTGTCGGGGTTGTACCCGGGGTGCTGGTTGGTGCCGTCGAGGTCGGCGCGGATGGCTTCCTGCGCCGCCGGGGGCAGGGTGTGCATGATCTCGCGCACCCGAGCCTGACGACGACCCACCGCCTTGCGCTCCGGCATGCCCGGGGTCGCGTTCACCTGCGGCGGCACGCCCTCGATCTCCTCGGTACCACCGTCGTGGTGACCGGCGTCGATCATGGCCTGCTCCTCGGCCATCGTCGACTCGTCTTTCTCCTCCGACATACCAATCGGACCGATGCGGCGACCGTTGAGGAACTGCTTGACCACCGGCTCATCAGAGGTCAACAACACCTCCCGAGGGCCGAACATCACCAAGTGCTTGCGGAACAACATGCCCATGTTGTCGGGCACCGTGCGGGCGATGTTGATGTTGTGCGTGACGATGAGGATCGTGCAGTCGATCTGGGCGTTGATGTCGATCAACAACTGCGACAAATACGCCGTGCGGACCGGGTCCAGACCGGAGTCGGGCTCGTCGCAGAGGATGATCTGCGGGTCCAGCACCAGCGAGCGGGCCAGCCCGGCGCGCTTGCGCATACCACCGGAGATCTCCCCGGGGAACTTCGTCTCGTCCCCGGTCAACCCGACCAGGTCCAGCTTCTCCATCACGATCTGACGGATCTCGGATTCCTTCTTCTTCGTGTGCTCACGAAGCGGGAACGCCGTGTTGTCATACAGGCTCATCGACCCGAAGAGCGCGCCGTCCTGGAACATCACCCCGAACAGGGTGCGGATCTCGTAGAGCTCCTTGGCCGAGCACTCGATGATGTTGGTGCCGTCGACGATGATCTTGCCGCGTTCCGGACGCAGCAACCCGATCAGCGACTTCAAGAACACGGACTTGCCGGTACCCGAGGGGCCCAGCAGCACGCTGACCTCACCGGCCGGGAGATCGAAGGTGACGTCCTCCCAAATTCGCTGGGGCCCGAAGGACTTCGTCAATCCCTCAACCTGAATACCGATGCCCACGCGCGACCCTTCCGCCAGTGCTTTTGCTCGCCAAACAGACACACCCGCCTGTGGCTTGAGTCACTGTAGCGCACCGGGTCTGGGCACTCTTCGCTTTGCCAGCCATTGGGCGGCCGGGCCACGGGCGCCGGCGTTTGCTCTGAACGCGTCGCGGCACGAAAAAGCCGCCCGGGATCGCGGTGATCCCGGGCGGCTCTTCGAGCGGTTGCTACTACTTGACGGTGACGGTGGCGCCAGCGGCCTCGAGCTTGGCCTTGGCGTCGTCGGCCTGGTCCTTGTTGACCTTCTCGAGCAGCGGCTTGGGGGCGCTGTCGACGAGATCCTTGGCTTCCTTGAGGCCGAGGCCCGAGACGATCTCACGGACGACCTTGATGACGCCGATCTTCTTCTCGCCGGCACCCTCGAGGATGACGTCGAACTCCGACTGCTCCTCGGCGGCCTCGGCGGGGGCGCCACCGGCGGCGGGGCCGGCGGCAACGGCGACCGGGGCGGCCGCGGTGACGTCGAAGGTCTCCTCGAACGCCTTCACGAACTCCGAGAGCTCGAGCAGGGTCAGTTCCTTGAACGCGTCGAGCAGGTCTTCGGTGCTGAGCTTGGCCATGGTGTGGTCCTTCCTAGATTTCTTGCGTGGTTCTTGATGGGTCGTTTTATTCGGCGTCGGCCGGGGCGTCGGCCACGGCGTCCGTCGGTGCTTCTACTTCTGCGTCGTCCGCGGCGACGGCAGGAGCGGCGGCGGGACCACCCTCGGCGGCCTCCCTCTTCTCCTGCAGCGCGAAGACGAGGCGGGCGACCTGCGACGCCGGAGCGGCGAAGAGCGCCGCGGCCTGGCTGGTCTTGGCCTTCATCGCGCCGGCCAGCTTGGCCAGCAGCACCTCGCGCGACTCGAGGTCCGCGATGCGGTTGACCTCGTCCACGGACAGCGCCTTGCCGTCCATGAAGCCGCCCTTGATGACGAGGGCCTTGTTGTCCTTGGCGAACGTCTTGATTGCCTTGGCGGCATCGACGGGCTCACCCTTGATGAACGCGATGGCGGTCGGGCCGGTGAACAGCTCGTCGAGACCCGTCACACCTGCCTCGGACGCGGCGCGCTTTACCAGGGTGTTCTTGGCGACCGAGTAGGTCGCGCCGGCACCGAGGGACTTGCGCAGATCCGCAAGGTTGGCCACGGTGAGGCCGCGATACTCGGTGACGACCGTGGCGGTCGACTCCTTGAACTGCTCGGCGATGTCGGCAACGGCGGTGGCCTTGTCTGCTTTGGCCATGCATGCCTCCTATCTCGGTTGGGTCCGGTCCCCGGACTGAGGGAAGACCCCGGAAACGACGAACGCCCCGGACGCAGTGCGGCCGGGGCGTGAAGATCCGCTGACGCTAGCCAACGGTGATGCCTCGTCCTCCTGCGTGGGCCGCCCGTGTGATTCCGGGACCTTCAACCGATTTCTCGGTGACCGACGGTCTTCGGTGGAACAGGGGAAAGAATAGCGCGCCACGCGCCGATCGGCCAAAACGCAGGCCCGCTCCCGGATCGTGGCGACGTCGACCACCGGCCCGCCGCAGCCACGAACCTGGACAAACGCTGGCAAGAGGGCGTGCCAGCTACTCACAGCCCAGTGCCAGGGTCGCCGACGCGAGTGCGACGGGCGCGCCGAGTCGCATCAACCAGTCCCGTTCTTCGCAGGTAAGACGTAATACTTTCCGCATTGCCATTGCAGTGGGGGGCTGTAATCATTGGTGCACTGATTGGGGGATCGGCAAACACATGACAAGTTCCAACGGGCGTCGTACTGACGCGGACGCAGTGGTTCGCTCCATATCTCGGAACAGCCCGGAGCTGGAACGTCTGATCGAAGCGCAGGCCACGCTCGACCACGCTCGGCGCAACGCCAAGTGGAAGCGCGAGTGCAAGAACCTGCAGTCGGCGTCGCACGCCGTTCAGGTGGCGGCCCTGGCCGCCCACGCCGCGGGCATCGGGTGGGCCGAGATCGGCGACGTTCTCGGGATCGAACGCGCGATGCCGCAGCCGAGCACCGCGACCGTCGCCCCGCTGCCGACTCCGCCACCGTCGCCCGTGCTCGAGCCCGTCACCGAACTCGACCCCGCCCGGCATCGCAACCATCACGTCGTCACCGCCGCCCAGCACCTCTTCCCCGACAAGAGGCAGTGGGCGGCGAACTAGTCACGCCTTCGGGGTCACCAGCCACGCGGCCGCGTCCGGCGGCAGTTCGGTGGCGGTGCCCGGGACCGATGCCAGCACCACCGTGGCGTCGGTCGGCAGCGCGACCGCCTCGTCCCCGGTGTTGACCCAGCACTGTGCGTCTCCACGGCGGAATGCGGCGATCTCGGGCGCGGTGGGGATCCATTCCAGCTCAACGGAGTCCACCCATGTCGTCGCGCGGGTCGACAGTGCCTGGCGGTACAGGTTGAGCGTCGAGTCGGGATCGCGATCTTGCGCGGCGGCGGTGCGGGAGCTCCAGTCCTGCGGCTGTGGCAGCCACGTCGTGGCATCGGCGTTGGGCGAGAATCCGTATGGCGCAGCGTCGCCCGCCCACGGCAGGGGCACCCGGCAGCCGTCGCGACCGACGTCGGTATGCCCGGACTGTTCCCAGATCGGATCCTGTCGGAGGTCGTTCGGCAGATCCTCGACCTCTTCGAGCCCCAGTTCCTCGCCCTGGTAGACGTAGGCCGTGCCCGGCAGCGCCAACTGCAGCAGCGCCGCCGCCCGGGCCCGACGCAGACCCAGCGCATAGTCGGCCGGCTCCTCGGCCCACCGACTCCGCTCCCAGTCGGTCTCGATGAGGTGGTCGGGTTGCGACCGGGCATACCGGGTGACGGTGCGGGTGACGTCGTGATTGGAGAGCACCCAGGTCGGCGGGGCGCCGACGGACGTGGCCTCCTTGACGGCGTCGTCGATCACGGTCCGCAGGATGGCGGCCCGCCAGGGCGCGCGAAGGAAGTCGAACTGGAACGCGGTGTGCAACTCGTCGAAGCGCAGGTACCGCGCCAGCCGTTCGTTGTTGGGCACCCACGCTTCGGCGATGAAGATCCGTTCGGGCACATAGCGATTCGCCACCGAACGCCATCCCCGGTACACGTCGTGAACGCCGTCCTGGTCCCACGCGGGGTGAGACTCGTTGTGCTGGACCAAGCCGGGGGCGGCGTCGTTTCCCGGGCCGCCGTCGGGCAGCCCGTCGGCCTTCACCAATCCGTGGGCGACGTCGATGCGAAATCCGTCGACGCCCTTGTCGAACCAGAACGCCAACACATCCTCGAACTCGGCGCGCACCTCCGGGTTCTCCCAGTTGAAATCCGGTTGGCCGGGGGCGAACAGGTGCAGGTACCACTGCCCGTCGGACACCCTGGTCCACGCGGGTCCGCCGAACACGCTCTGCCAGTCGTTGGGGGGCAGCGCGCCGTCTTCGCCCTTGCCCGCACGAAAGTGATAGCGCGCTCTGGCTTTTGGATCACCGGCCAACGCGGCGACGAACCACCTGTGCTTGTCCGAGCTGTGGTTGGGCACGATGTCGAGCAGCACGCGGATGCCCGCCTGGTGCGCCTCGGCGATCACCAGGTCGGCCTCGGCGAGGGTTCCGTAGAGGGGTTCGACGTCGCGGTAGTCGGCCACGTCGTAGCCGCCGTCGGCCAGCGGCGACGGATACCAGGGGTTGATCCAGATCGCGTCGACGCCCAGCCGTGCCAGGTACGGCAGGCGGTCGCGCAGGCCGGCGATGTCGCCGACGCCGTCACCGCTTCCGTCGGCGAAGCTGCGGATGTAGACCTGGTAGACGACGGCGGTCTGCCACCAGGATTCTGCGGGTGTCACGGCTCTCCTCGGATCGGGGTTGGGTGAACGTCGTCGAGGACTACCCGCTGCGCGGGCTGGCGATACCCCCACACCGCTGGTCAATCGGGAGTCTCAGTTCTGCAACGGCTTTCGCGACCATCGCCGTCAAGCATAGGCAACCTGCCCAAACAGGTTGTGAGGTGTGACACACTCGTGCACAGGTTGAGATGGCTGCTGCTCGACAGACGAGGATGCATGAAACGAATTCAGTTCGCCCATTCACCGATACGACGGGCAATCGCGCTGGCCAGCGCATCGATGGTGACGGCAACGCTGTTGTCCGGCTGCGGGAGTGAGGGGGGTCCGCCGACGCTGACGTGGTACATCCTGCCCGACAACGGCGGGTCCGCGGCGCGCGCCGAACAGTGTGCGGACGCCTCGGGCGGTGCCTACAAGGTGCGGATCGAGTCGCTGCCCAGCACCGCCACCGCGCAGCGGGAGCAGATGGTGCGTCGCCTGGCGGCCGGGGACAGCTCGATCGACGTGCTGAGCCTCGACGTGGTGTTCACCGCGGAGTTCTCCCATGCCGGCTTCCTGCGCCCGTACACCGCCGAGGAGACCACCCGCCTCACCGCGGGGATGCTGCCGGCACCGGTGAAGACCGGAATGTGGGAGGACAAGCTCTTCGGCGCACCGTACAAGTCCAACGCCCAGCTGCTCTGGTACCGCAAGTCGTTGGCGGCCGCGGCCGGCGTCGACCCCACCAGTCCGAACTTCACCTGGGACGACATGCTCAAAGCCGCTGTGGGTCAAGGGAAGAAGATCTCCACCCAAGGTCAGCGCTACGAGGGCTACATGGTCTGGATCAACGCGCTGGTGCTCTCGGCCGGCGGCCAGGTTCTTCAAGACGTCGAGGCCGGACGCAACGCCAAGCCGTCGCTGGCCAGTCCCGCCGGCGAGAAGGCCGCAGAGATCGTCGGCAATCTCGCGCGGTCCAGCGCCGCGCCCGTCGACCTGTCCAACGCCGCCGAGGAGCAGGCCCGCGCGACGTTCCAGTCGGAGCAGGGCATGTTCATGCTGAATTGGCCGTACGTTCTCGCTGCCGCCCGCAGCGCGGCCGAGGCGGGGACGCTCGACCAGGCCGTCGTCGACGACATCGGCTGGGCTCGCTACCCGCGGGTCTTCGCCGACCGTCCCAGCGCTCCCCCCCTTGGCGGGGCCAACCTGGGCATCGGCGCCTACTCCAAGCATCCGGACCAGGCCGTCCAACTGGTGGAGTGCATCAACGCCGAGCCAAAGGCCACCCAGTACATGCTCGACGAGAGCGAGGCGTCGCCGTACGCGGCCTCCTACGACGATCCCAAGGTCCGGGCGGAATACGCCAACGCCGACCTGATCCGGGAATCCATCGCCGAGGGCGGCCCGCGACCGGTGACGCCGTATTACACCGACGTCGCGGGGGCGATCACCCAAACGTGGCACCCGCCGGCGTCGGTGACCGAGCAGACACCCAAGGAGTCAGATCAATTCGTCGCCGACGTACTGGCGGGAAGGCGGCTGCTGTGACCGCGGTCGAAGAGGCGCCCGTTCAGACCACGAAACGCGCCAAGGTGGTCACCAGTGAGCGGGTCCGCGGGGAGCGGCGGTTGGGCATCTACCTGACCCTGCCGTCGTACGTGGTGATGCTGCTCGTCACCGCATACCCGCTGGGTTACGCACTGGTGTTGTCGCTGTACAACTTCCGGCTCACCGACCCGGAGGGGCGCACCTTCGTCGGACTGAACAACTTCGGGGTCATCCTGACCGACCCGGTGTGGTGGAACGACTTCGTGACGACACTGGCGATCACCGTGGTGACGGTGGCGATCGAATTGGTGTTGGGATTCTGCTTCGCGTTCGTCATGTTGCGCATCATCAGGGGCCGGGGCCCGCTGCGGACGGCGATCCTGATCCCGTACGGCATCGTGACCGTGGTGTCGGCGTTCATCTGGCGGTACGCCTTCGCCACCGATTCCGGGTTCGTCAACCAGTGGCTCAACCTGACCGACTTCGACTGGTTCGGCAACCGCTGGTCGGCCATCTTCGTCATCTGTCTGTCCGAGATCTGGAAGACGACGCCGTTCATCTCGCTGCTGCTGCTGGCCGGTCTGGTGCAGGTGCCCGAAGACATGCAGGAGGCCGCCAAGGTCGACGGGGCGACCGCGTGGCAGCGGCTGTGGAAGATCACGCTGCCCAACATGAAGGCCGCGATCATGGTGGCGCTGTTGTTCCGGACGCTCGACGCGTGGCGCATCTTCGACAACCCCTACGTCATGACTGCGGGTGCCAACAACACCGAGACCATCTCGTTCCTGGCCTACCGGCAGAACGTCACGCTGGTGAATCTGGGTATGGGCTCGGCGATCTCGGTGCTGTTGTTCATCACCGTCGTGGTGATCGCCTGGATCTTCATCAAGGTGTTCAAGACCGATCTCTCGCAAGTCAGGGGTGACCAGTGAGCAGCGCCAAGAGCGCCCGGTGGTGACCC
>Ga0209051_1003282_pt1 | contig 10728 bp, 10 predicted proteins | sample AraplaCvi_mMS_r2_2_FD_184286 | JGI IMG/M metagenome (GOLD analysis project Ga0209051, IMG submission 184286) | Arabidopsis root microbial communities from North Carolina, USA - plate scrape MF_Cvi_mMS_r2 (SPAdes) (version 2) | ecosystem: Host-associated > Plants > Roots > Endosphere | place...
GGCATCGGCGCCGAGGCCCTCGCCCGCGTCTGGCCCCGCTATGACGACATGCGCGTCGAACTGGCCGTCGGCCAACTGGCCGACCTGGTCAACGATTCCCACGCGTTCCCCACCTTCGAGGAGGTGCTCGACGTGGCGCGGCGCAAGTCCGGCAACTACACCGTGCGGCGGCCGCTGGAGATCGGGGCGGTGATGGCCGGCTGCCGCCCGGAGATCGTGGACGCCGTCGGCCAGTACGGCACCGCGATCGGTGAGGCCTTCCAACTGCGCGACGACCTCCTGGGCATCTCGGGCTCGCCGACGGTGACCGGCAAGTCCGTCGGCACCGACCTCGAAGCCCAGAAGGCCACCAGCGTCGTGGTCGCCGCCCACCAGCTGGCCGACGCCGGATTGCGGCGGCAGCTCGCCGAGCTCATGACCACCCCGGCGCTGACCGCCGAGGACGCCGAACGGTGGCGCACACTGATCGTCGCCAGCGGAGCCGCCCAGTGGATCGAAGACCTGATCGAGGAGCGGCTCGTGCGGGCGATCGACTGTCTCGACGTCGCCGGCATTCCCCAGCAAGCCCGTGCCGCCATGGAGGACATGGCCGTGTACTGCACCGAGAGGAGTGCGTGATGCGCACCGTGAAGGGTAAGACCGACCGGGTCGTCGTGGTCGGCGGTGGACTCTCAGGGCTGTCCGCGGCGCTGTACCTGGCCGGCCGCGGCCGCCACGTCACCGTCGTCGAGCGGGAGGACCACCCCGGTGGACGCGTGGGACGGGCCGACGTCTCCGGATACCGGCTCGACATGGGACCCACCGTGCTGACGATGCCCGACATCATCGACGACGCGATGGGCGCGGTCGGGGAGAAGCTCACCGATCGCATCGAGCTGCAGCCCGTCCACCCCGCCTACAACGCGGTGTTCGCCGGCGGTGAGACCCTGCAGGTGCACACCGATCCGATGGCGATGTACTCCGAGGTGCAGCGGTTCTCCGGGACCAAGGAGGCCGACGCCTACCTGCAGATGCGCCAGTGGCTCACCTCGTTGTACGAGACCGAGTTCGACGGCTTCATCGGCGCCAATTTCGACTCGCCGCTCTCCCTCCTGACACCGCAACTGGGCCGACTGCTGGCCATGGGTGGTTTTCGCAAGTGGGAGAACGTGATTCGCAAGTTCCTCAGCGACGAGCGCCTGTTGCGGGTGTTCACCTTCCAGGCGCTGTATGCCGGGGTTCCGCCGCAGAGCGCGCTCGCCGTCTACGCGGTGATCGCCTACATGGACACCGTCGCCGGGGTGTACTTCCCCCGCGGCGGCATGCGGGCGCTGCCCGACGCGATGGCCGCCGCGGCCGCCGACGCCGGCGTCGAGTTCGTCTACGGCGCCTCCGTGTCGCGGATCGAGCGCAGCGGTTCGCGCGCGACCGCGGTCGTCACCGACGGCGGCCAGCGCATCCCGGCCGACGCCGTGGTGCTCACCACCGAACTACCCGACACCTACCGGCTGTTGGACTACCAACCCCGCCGCCTGCTCAAGCTGCGGCCGGCGCCGTCGGCGGTGGTGGCCCACGTCGGCGTGCCCGCGGTGGACTCGTCGGTCGGACACCACACGATCCTGTTCGGCGAGGCCTGGAAGCAGACCTTCACCGACATCATCACCGACGGCCGGGTGATGGGCGATCCGTCGCTGCTGGTCACGCGGCCGACGGCCGGCGATCCGTCGCTGGCCCCCGCGGGGCGTGACCTGCTCTACGTGCTGGCCCCGACGCCCAACACCGAGATCGGCAGGGTGGACTGGGATGCGACGTCGTCGACCTACGTCGACCACATGCTCGACGCCGTTCGGGAGCGGCTGCCTCAGGTCGGCGACGACATGGAGGTGCTCTCGGTGGTGACACCCGCGGACTGGGGTCGCCAGGGAATGCTCGCCGGGACACCCTTCGCGCTGGCACACACCTTCGCCCAGACCGGACCCTTCCGGCCGGCGAACACCGTGCGCGGCGTGGACAACGTGGTGCTGGCCGGCTCGTCCACGGTGCCGGGCGTCGGCGTTCCGACCGCGGTCATGTCCGGCCGCCTGGCCGCCGACCGGATCACCGGAGTTCCGGTGGCACAGGCGAAGCGAGAGGTCGCACCACGATGATCGGGTCGGAACTGGACGCCGCGGGAGTGCTCGATCCGTCGTTGCGCGACGCCTACCGGACCTGCCGCGAGATCAACGCCCGCGACGGCAAGACCTTCTTCCTGGCGACGCGTCTGCTCGCGCCCGCCCAGCGCCCTGCGGTGCACGCGCTCTACGGCTTCGCCCGTCGCGCCGACGACATCCTCGACGAATTCGACGACAGCCGCGGGGACGAGGTGCGCGCCCAACAGCTGCAGCTGTTCTCCACGCAACTGTTCAACTGCCTCGTCGAGAACCAGGACTGCGCCGACGACCCCACCCTCACGGCGGTGGTGCACACGGCCCGCCGCTACGACATCGGATGGCAGCTCTTCGACGACTTCCTGGCCTCCATGCGCATGGATCTGACGGTCACCGACTATCCCGATCGTGCCGCGCTCGAGCGCTACATGTACGGCTCGGCCGAGGTGATCGGTCTGCAGATGCTGCCCATCCTCGGGACCGTCGGGCCGCGCGAGGATGCCGCGCCGTTCGCCGCCGCCCTGGGCAAGGCGTTCCAGCTGACCAACTTCCTGCGCGACGTCGACGAGGATCTACGGCGTGGACGGGTGTATCTCCCCGCCGACGAGCTCGCCGTCCACGGTGTCGACCGCGACGTCTTGACCTGGTGCCAGACCACCCGTCGGGTCGACTCCCGGGTGCGCCGGGCCTTGCGCGAACAGCACGACGTCACCCGGCGGGTGTACGACGCGGCCCGGCCGGGCATCAACGCATTGGCGCCGGTGTCGCGCCCTTGCGTCGAGACGGCGCTGAAGCTGTACTCGGAGATCCTCGACCAGATCGAGGAGATGGACTTCGAGATCTTCAGCAGACGTGCCAGTGTCGGTAAGGGACGCCGCGCGACCGTCGCCGGGGCGGGCATCGTCAAGGCATGGGGCGCGCGGCTGCGGCACCGAAAGGGGTAGGGGTGGACAAGCTTCACGAGACCGTTCCCGCGCGCCCGGGTCTGCCCCACGCCGACGCGTTGTCGGCCACTCCACGGGTGGTGGTCGTCGGTGCCGGGATCGCCGGTCTGGCGGCGGCGGCCGGCCTCAGCGAGCGCGGCGTCGCCGTCGACGTGGTCGAGGCCGCGGACTACGTCGGGGGGCGGGTCGGCGGCTGGCCCGACACCCTCGCCGACGGTTCCGCGGTCGCGATGAACCGGGGGTTCCACGCCTTCTTCCGGCAGTACTACAACCTGCGCGCTCTGCTGCGGCGGTCGGACCCCCACCTGTCGGCGCTGACGCCGGTCGAGGACTACCCGCTGGTCGACGAGCACGGTCGCCGGGACACGTTCCGCGGTTTGCCGCGCACGCCGCCGTTCAACGCCCTGACCTTCGCGTTGCGCAGCCCCACCTTCCGGCTGCGGGACCTGGTCCGCATCGACGGCATGGCGGCCGCACCGCTGGCGACCGCATCGGTACCGCAGACCTACTACGACCTCGACGATCGCGACGCCGCGCAGTTCCTCACCGACATCAACTTCCCGCCCGCGGCGCGACACCTGGCCTTCGAGGTGTTCGCCAGGAGCTTCTTCGTCAAGCCCGAGAAGCTCTCCGCGGCCGAGCTCGTGGCCATGTTCCACATCTACTTCCTCGGCTCCGACGAGGGCTTGGTGTTCGACGTCGCCAACGCCAATTTCGACGACGCGTTGTGGAACCCGCTACGAAAGTACTTGGAGGGCAACGGCGTCCGGTTCCATACCGGGACCTCGGTGCGTTCGGTCGAGCTGGGTGAGCGGGTGCGGGTCGGCTGCGTCGGGACCGAGGACCTGCTCGCCGACGCCGTCGTGCTGGCCACCGACGTCGCGGGGCTGCGTAACGTCGTGGCGGCCTCGCCCACCCTCGGTGACGACGACTGGCGGGCGCGGGTGGCCGGTGTGGGCAACGCCCCGCCGTTCGTCGTCCTTCGGCTCTGGCTGGATCGGCCGGTGCGCCCGGACCGGGCGGCGTTCCTGGGCACCGGCGGCCGTCCACCCCTGGACAACGTCAGCGTGCTGGAACGCTACGAACGCGAAGCGGCGCAATGGGCGTCGCGCACGGGCGGCTCGGTGGTGGAACTGCACGGCTACTCCGTCACCACCGACGACGCCGAGGTGCGCGACGGTCTGTTGGCCCGCATGTACGAGCTGTACCCCGAGACCGCCGCGGCGACCATCGTCGACGAACGGTTGCTGCGACGCGAGGACTGTCCGACGTTCGGTCCGGGTGACTTCGAACGACGGCCCACCGTGCGCACTCCCGATCCTCGAGTCATGTTGGCCGGGGACGGCATTCGCATCGATCTGCCGGTCGCGCTGATGGAGCGAGCGGCGACGACGGGGTGGACGGCGGCCAACGAACTGCTCGACACCTTCGGTCTGGCCGGTCACACCTTGCACACCGTGCCCAACCGCGGCCGCTCCGCCCGCCTCGGCCGGTTGATCGCTCGAGCGGAAGGTCGTCGCACATGAGCCCGTTCACCGAATTTCGCGCCAACATGGCCAAGAGCTGGCCGTTCACCACCTTGCCGTCTCTGGACTGGGCGGCGCAGACCCCCACCTACGCCGACGCCGACCCGCGGGTGATCTCGACGGCGCTGGCCCGGGCCGAACGCCGCCCGAGTGGCAACTGGTACCCGTTCGCGGCGAGTTGTCAGATCGCTTCTGCGGCAACGGGTTCGGTGGTGGCTGGCGTTCAGATCGTAGCCTGGCGCGGTGCCGACGGCGGGCTGTTGGTCGCGCCGCGGGCATGCCCGCACCTTGGTGCCGACCTGGCCACCGCGCCCGTGGAGTGCGGCACCCTGGTGTGCCCGTGGCACGGTCTGCGGCTCTCCGAGCGCCGGCACGGCACCTGGAAGCCGTTCCCCGCCTTCGACGACGGCGTGCTGTGCTGGGTGCGCCTGGACGCCGTCGGCGGCGAGGAGCCCACCGACGCCCCCATCGTGCCGGAGCGGCCCGGTCATCCGCAGATGGCCGCCGTCGCCAGGCTCGAGGGCACCTGCGAGGCGCGTGACATCGTCGCCAACCGGCTGGACCCCTGGCACGGTGCTTGGTTTCACCCGTATTCGTTCACCCAGCTCAAGGTGCTCAGCGCCCCGCCGGCGGTCGACGAGGTACCCGACGCCCAAGACCGCTTCCTGGTCGACGTGACGTTCCGGATCGGGAAGCTCGGTGTGCCGGTCATCGCAGAGTTCACCGCACCGGGACCGCGGACGGTCGTGATGCGCATCGTCGAGGGGGAGGGCGTCGGCAGCGTCGTCGAAACCCACGGCACGCCATTGGGTTCCGGCCCCGACGGGCTGCCGCGCACCGCGGTGCTGGAGGCCGTGATCGCGCACTCCGACCGGCCCAACTTCGGCAAGGGTCTGGTCGCGGCGCCCCTGATTCGGCCCCTGATGCGGGCCGCAGCGGCCCGGCTGTGGCGCGACGACCTCGCGTACGCCGAACGGTTGTATGCGTTGAGGTCCGGGCGCTGACCTAGCGGCCGACGTTCGCGGCGTCGAGCAGCGGTACCTGCTCGACCGCCCACGGGCTGATCGCCCAGGGCAGCGCGGTCGCCGCCCGCAGTTGATCCCACGGCACCCACGCCGAGTCCATGATCTCCTCGGGGTCGGCGTCCAACGGTCCGTCGACCCGAGCGCAGAACACCGGGCACACCTCGTTCTCCACGACTCCACCGGCGTCGACGGCGCGGTACCGAAAGTCGGGCAACACACAGCGCAGATCGGACAGGTCGACACCGAGCTCGGTACGGGCCCGGCGGATCACCGCGTCCTCGAGGGGTTCCTCGGGTGCCGGGTGACCGCAGAACGAGTTGGTCCACACTCCGGGGAAGGCCTTCTTGTCCAGTGCCCGCCGCGTCAGGAGCACCCGACCCTCGTCGTCGAAGAGGTAGCAGGAGAACGCCAGGTGCAGCGGCGTCGCCGTGCCGTGGACGTCGGCCTTGCGGGCCGTGCCGATCGTGCGGCCGGCGTCGTCGAGGAGGACGACCAGCTCGTCGGTCTGAATCGAGGTCATGAACACCCACAACATCACTCGTAGGAACGTCTCTTCGGAATTCGTCACCGCCACTGCTCTGGACGGCTCCGAAGTCACAGCACCTGTGTGCCGTACATCTCACCAAGGGGGTCGGCGATCAGCTCGATCCGCGCGCCGTCGGGATCGCGGAAGTACAACGACACCCCGCTGTGCTCGGACACCTCGACGCCCGCGGCGGCCAGCTTCTCCCGAAGGTGCTGCCACCGGCGGGGTTCGACGCTGATGGCCACGTGGTGCAACCCGCCGAGCACCTCTCGATACGGCGCCAGGTCCAGCCCCGGGAAGTCGAAGAACGCCAGGAGGTTCGAATTGCCGATGTCGAAGAAGAAGTGCGTGGACCCGTGATAGTCGCGGTTCTCGATGAGCTCGGTCAGCGGAAACTCCAACAGGTCCTGGTAGAACCGGATGGTCCGCTCGACGTCACCGCTGATCAGCGCCGTGTGGTGCAGTCCGCGGCCCGACGACGCCGGCCGTGCAGTCGGGGGTTGCAGATGGGCCTCGGCGAGCTCGTGACGCCGTGACGCCGAGGCGTCGTCCGTAGCGGTCATGTCCGACATTCTCCCCGACGTCGCGGATCCGCGATGGACGTGGCTTAGAACACGTCGTGTCGAAGCGCCCAGGGGGCTTCGGCACCGAATACCGAACATGGCACACGATGACGTCGCGCCAGACGCGACCAACACGCCCGGACCCATCGCCGGCGAGGCGCTCAAGGATGCGGCTCGCTGGCCTGGTTACGTCCTGATCGCCGTCGGTCTCGCCTTGACGGCCCTGAGCCTGGCGGGTTTCGCCGTCGGCAGGTCCTCACTGGCCACCGGGGGCGCGGTGCTCGCCGCCCTGGCCGTCGTCGCCGGGGTGGCGTGGCAGTTCGTCGAGCATCGACGACTCACCGCCCGGCACGGATCCGGTACTCCGGAGCGTCCGGAGGACACGGCGCCCCTCGCGTGATCGAGACGGCCGCTGCCACCACGACCAGCACGGTGGCGACGGCGGACGCGACGGCCAGCGTCGTCGACCCCCGGTGGGCGGCGCCGATCGCGGCCGCGATCAACGCCCACGCCACCGCAGCCACGTAGCCCGGCGAGCCGCGCAGCACGCCGGTGAGCACCAGCGCCGCGCCCGTGGCGACCGCCACGACGGCGGCTTGCCAGCCGACCTCGTCGGCCGGGGCGCCCGCGCCGATCAACGCGGCCGCAACGTTGACGCAGACCGCCACGCTGCTCCACCCGAGGTAGAGCCCGACCGTCGCCGTGGCCAACCGGCGGAGCCAGCGCGGGCAGGTCAGGTCGTCGGCATGGCGCACCAGCAGACGGGCCACGTCGACCAAGGCCGCGACCATCACCGCGAAGACGGCGACGCTGAGCCACAGCCAGTCCTGCGCCGCGACGATCAGCCAGATGGTGAAACCGGTGTAGACCACCGACAGCTCGGCCAGGACACGGGCCTCCCAGGGCGCGCCGAGCCCGTGGCGCAGCACGCCGACACCCGTGACGGCGGTGAGCAGGGTGATCAACCCCCAGATGGAGAACGCGTAACCCGAGGGCGTGATGAGCGCCCGGTTGGTGTCGCCGGTGGACAAGAAGTCGCCGAACAGCTGGGACACGATCGGCGGACTGGCCAGCTGACTCACCGCCAGCAGGGTCGAGATCCATCGCCACGTTCGCACGGTGTCAGGAGATGCCATCAGTCGTCCGGCCTTTCGTCGGGTCGACGCGCGCGGGCCACCAGATGCGGGGGCCGACGAGGGTGAACAGCGCGGGGATCATCACGGTGCGCACCAGGAACGTGTCCAAGAGGATGCCGAGACCGACGATGATGCCGATCTGGGTGAGCACGATCAGCGGCAGTACCCCCAGCACGGCGAATACGGCGGCGAGCACGATGCCGGCACTGGTGATGACGCCGCCGGTGGCCGAGACGGCCCGGATGACGCCCTCGCGGGTTCCGTGTTCGTGCGTCTCCTCCCTGGCACGGGTGATGAGGAAGATGGTGTAGTCCACGCCGAGGGCGACCAGGAACAGGATCGCGAACAGGGGAGTGGTGTTGTCGAGCGCGGGGAAGCCGAGCGCGTGGACGCTGAGCCAGCCGCCGAACCCCAGCGCGGCGAGTGCACTGAGCATTGTCACCGCCACCAGGATCACCGGCGCCAAGGCCGCCCGCAGCAGAACGTAGAGCACCAGCAGGACCACGACGAGGATGGCGGGGATCACGACGCGCTGGTCGCGTTGGGCGGCAGTGCGGGCGTCGAGGGCTTGCGCGTCGGCGCCGCCGACCACGGCTGAATCGTCGGCCCCGCCGACCGCGGCTGAATCGTCGGCCCCGTGGACGGCTCCGCGAAGGCGGTCGACGACGTCGAAGGCCGAGTCCGAGGCGGGAGGGGCGTCGACGACGACGGAGAACTGGGTCAGGCCGGAGTCCGAGGTGCCGACGTTCCGAGCCGAGACGACGCCCGGGGTGGCGTCGATCGCCCGCTGAAGCTCCCCGGTGCGGTCGGAGCGCCCGATCACCGACGTCGGCGCGGACAGGCCGCCCGGGAAGTGGGCGGCGAGGGTGTCGTAGGCCGACACCGACTCCGCCTTCACCCGGAACTGCTCGGTCTGCGACAGCCCGACCGGCGTGTTCAGCACCCCGGTGCACAGGACGGCCAGCAGAGCCACGGTGCCGACGGTGACCCGGCCCGCGTGGTCAGTCACCCAGGTCGCGACCCGGTACCACGCTCCTGCACGGGGCGCCTCGCGGTGCTCGGCCTGCCGGGGAATGAAGGGCCAGAACAGCTTTGGCCCGAACAGCGCCAACAGGGGCGGCAGCACGCCCAGGACGAAGACCGCGGCGACGACCAATCCGCACGCCGCCTGAGCGCCGAGGCTACGGGTGGACGGCACCACGGCCAGCAGCAGGGTCAGCAGCGCGAGCACCACGGTGGCGTTGCTGGCCAGGATGGCCGGGCCGGCGTGCCGCAGAGCGACTCTCAGCGCGTCGCGATGATTCCGGGTGGCGGTCAGTTCCTCCCGGTACCGCGAGATCAACAGCAGGGCGTAGTTGGTGCCTGCGCCGAACACCAGCACGCTGGTGATCCCGGTGGTGGATCCGTCGGAGGTCAGTCCGCTTGCCTCGGCCACCACGCCGCCGAGCGCCGCCGCCGTCTGATCGGCGAGGGCGATGACCGTCAACGGCGCCAGCCACAGGATCGGCGAACGATAGGTGAGGATGAGCAGCAACGCGACCACCGCCGCGGTGACGGCCAGGAGGGTGAAGTTGGCCCCGGAGAACGAGTCGGCGATGTCGGCGCCGAATGCCGGTCCGCCGGTGATCTGGAGTTGGAGTCCGTCGGGCGCACCGTCGACGGCGGCCGTCCGCAGTCCGGTGACGGTGTCGGCGAGGTCGAAGCCGGTCAGGTCGGCCTTGATTGGCACCGGGGCCACCGCGACGAAGCCGTCCTCCGACGGCGCCAGAGGTGCGCCGCCCTGCGCGCCGGCGCGAGCCAGCACCCGTTGGAGAGCGTCCCGAGCGGCGGCGAGGTCGGCAGGCGAGAGGGCGGCGCCGTCGGTTCGCGAGGCGACCAAGAGCACAGGCGCCTCGTCGCCGGTGGGGAAGTCCTTGGCCAGTGCGGCGGCTCGGGCCGACTCGGCCGAGGCCGGCACGGGGACCGGTGACTTGGTGGATCCGTCGTTCGTTCCGGCCAGCGCCATCAGCGCGCCGGCCGCGACGGCGATGAGCAGGGCGACGATCCACGACCGCCGACCGGAGATGATGGTGGCATATCGGTCCCACGGGTTCATGATCCGAAGTATATTAAGACGATTAACGATTAATCAAATGAAGGATTTGTGGCGTGAGTGTCAGCAGGGATGCCGTAGAAGCGCAGATCGTGGCAGACGTTCAAGCGCTGTCCGCGGCGTCCGACGATCTCAGCCGGGTGTTCCGCGATCGGAATGACCTGACGGACAACGATTTTCGTGCCCTTCTGCACGTGATGGTGTCCGAACGCGACGGCGAGCCGCTGACGCAGAGTCAACTGGGGCGGCGCATCGGCGTCTCGGGCGCCGCGATCACCTACCTGGTCGACCGGATGGTGCAATCGGGTCATCTGACCCGCGAACAGCACCCGTCGGACCGGCGCAAGGTGCTGCTGCGCTATGCCGACCACCCCAATGCCGTGGCCAGGGCGTTCTTCACGCCGTTGGGCCAGCACACCGCGGCCTCGCTGGCGCAGTTCTCGGCGACCGAGCTGGCGACGGCCCATCGGGTGCTCGAAGCGTTGGTGGGATCGATGCGGGAGTTTGGCGCAGAGCTCGAAGGGTGACGTCACACCGATGACCGATCGATGACGAAGCTCGAGAACGCCAGTCATGACGAGAATATGACGTGCCGAGCGGCGCACAATGAAGGTCGACCTCCCGGGAGCGTGCAATATGAGTCCCAAGCTCGCAGAGTTGGCCGCCCATCAGGGCGATGCGATCGATTCGCGGTATCACCCGTCGGCGGCGGTGCGTCGTCAGTTGAACAAGGTCTTCCCGACGCACTGGTCGTTCCTGCTCGGTGAGATCGCGCTGTACAGCTTCATCG
>Ga0209051_1003284_pt1 | contig 10725 bp, 11 predicted proteins | sample AraplaCvi_mMS_r2_2_FD_184286 | JGI IMG/M metagenome (GOLD analysis project Ga0209051, IMG submission 184286) | Arabidopsis root microbial communities from North Carolina, USA - plate scrape MF_Cvi_mMS_r2 (SPAdes) (version 2) | ecosystem: Host-associated > Plants > Roots > Endosphere | place...
CAGATGGTGGAGTACACGTAGCCGTCGTCGTGGATTTCCTGGAAACTGACGTCGAAGACGTCCGTGTAGAAGGACCGCGCCGCCTCCTTGTCGCGGGTGTGGAGTTCGTTCCAGCACAGCGCACCATGTTCATTGACGCGTTCAGCCCCGATGTGGTTCCCGGCCTGCCAGATCCCAAACACCGAACCGAGACTGTCTGAAGCCAGGGCCATCCGGCCGGAGTCCATCACATCGAAAGGCGGCGCGATCAATTGACCGCCGCTGCCCACGATTCTGCCGGCCGTCTGGTCAACGTCATCTGACGCCAGGTACGTAGTCCACGAGGCCGGGGCGTCCTTGTCCTGTTGAGGGCCGATTCCAGCCACCGCGCGGCCCCGGAGTTCCGCCAGGACGTAACCCCCGGACTCCGGGCCGCCGGAAGCGAAGGTCCACCCAAACAGATCCGCGTAGAAGGCCTTGGCCGCGTCCAGGTCATCCACTCCCAAATCCACCCACATGGGCGTCGCGGCGGGCCAAGCGGAGATTTTGGTGGACATGGGGCTCCTTGGTGTAGGGCTGCGCTGAGTGGTGCAGCTGCCTCCCCGGAAGCCCTATGCGCCGAGCATCCGAAGAGGCAGCCACCCATAAAGTGCAGTCACGGCCCGGTTCATGACACGGTTTCGTCCTGCAAATCCTCCAGGACCGCCATGGCGGCGTTGTGCCCGCCCAATCCACTGACTCCGCCCCCGCGGCGGGCACCTGCCCCGCAAAGGAAGACGTTCGGGTACCCCGTTGCGACGCCCCACCGTTCAGCCGGGGAAGCCCGGGGCTCGTCGTCCTCCAGGAAGGGCCACTGCAGCTTGCCGTGGAAGATATTGCCCCCGGACATGTTCAGGGCATGTTCAAGGTCAAGGGTGGTCTTGGCCTCGACGCACGGGTTTCCGTCGGCGTCCGTGAGCAGGAGGTCCTCGATGGGTTCGGCCAGGACCGAGTTGAGCGATTCGAGGACGGCGGCCTGGAGCTTGGCACGCATCACGTGGTTGTTTTCTTCCGTCACCAGCCGGTCGGGGGTGTGCAGCCCGAACACCGTCAATGTGTGCGCTCCGGCGGCTGCAAGCTCCCCGGAAAGGATGCTCGGATCAGTCAAGGAGTGGCAGTAGATCTCACAGGGGAGTGGGCTGGGTATCTGCCCGTCGGTGGCCGCACGGTGCGCGTCGGCAAGCTGTTGGTACCGCTCATTGATGTGGAAGGTCCCGCCGAAAGCGGCTTCGGGAGTGACCGTGGCATCCCGGAGCTTCGGAAGGCGCTTCAGGAGTAGGTTCACCTTGATCTGCGCCCCTTCGGGCCGGGCGACCTCCTGCGGTGACGGCAGTCCCAGAAGGTCCTGCAGGACCCATGGCGAAACGTTGGCGAGGATACGCCTGCCCTGGAACACGTGTTCGCTGCCGTCGCGCCGGAACCGGACTTCGCCGTCGTCGGAAATGGCTGTTACCTCCGCCGATGGCAGCAGCACCGCCCCGGCCTCCCGGGCCGCCCGCTCGAGTTCGCGGGAAACGGACCCCATGCCGCCCAGGGGAATGTCCCACAACCCGGTCCCGTTGCCGATCACGTGATAGAGGAAGCAGCGGTTGGCATCCAGGGAGGGGTCGTCGAGCGAAGTGAAGGTGCCGATCAGGGCGTCGGTGGAAACCATGCCCCGGACCAGATCGTGGGTGAGGCGCTCTGTGATGACCTGGTCCAGCGGATTCTCGATGAAGGAGTTCCACAGGTTGTCGTCAGCCACGAGGGCTCGGGCTTCCGAGCGGCTGGGCAGTGGTTCGCAAACGGTGGGAAACAAGGCTTGCGCGAGCTTGCCGGTGTCGGCGTAGAAGCCTTCCAGCGCGTCAAAGTCAGCTCCCGCACCCACATTTTCGAAGGATTCCCGGCTGGCGTGGGAGTCGCCGCCGTCGATGAGGAGGCCTTTTTCGGGGTTTTCCGGGTCCGGTGTGTAGGAGGAGTACCTGCGGCGGGCCAGCGCTATGTCCAAGTTCAGCTCCTGGATAATCCGCTGGGGAAGCAGGCTGACCAGATAGGAGTAGCGCGAGAGGCGGGCATCGACGCCCTTGAAGGCGGCCGCTGAAACAGCCGCGCCGCCGAAGTGGTCGTCCCGCTCCAGGACGGCTACGCTCTTGCCCGCCCGAGCCAGGTACGCGGCCGCTGTGAGTCCGTTGTGGCCGCCGCCAACAATGACTGTGTCGTAAAGGGTCTTTTCCATAGGGCGAGACTAGACGGCGGGGGCTGTTGCTTACGGATACTGCCTCGAATGGTAAGAGGAACTTGGCCTTACCTTGGGTGCTGCCGTGATGAGCAACACCTCCGCGCGGTGATGCCCGACTGTTCCACGACGCGCGAAGGCGGACAGGGGCAAGCCGCCCGCCCGCCGTCGTGCGCTGTGGTTCAGGTGGTGCGGTTCGCCTTGGCGAGGTTCTCCCGAAGTTCATCCGCGTTCTGCCGGATGACATAGGCGGGACGGTCACGCTCGACGCGCCAGCTGTCTGCAAGGGGCCCGATGTTGACGGTGTCGAAACCGAATTCGTCGTAAAGTCTGGTGACGAGCTCCGCTGCTTCCGGGAAGTCGCTGGCGGTTGCCAGGGCACGACGGTTCGGCGTCCCCGCGGGAGTGCCGTCCGTTGTGATGTCCTTGGCGAAGATGTGGTTGAAGCCCTTTACCACCTTCGAGGTGGGGAGGTGCTTCTGGAGCAGGCCGGACGTGGTTGCTTCACCGTTGTCCAGCTCCGGAATGCGTCCGTCGCGCTCCCAGTAGTAGTTGTTCGTGTCGATAACCACCTTGCCTTCGAGCGGCTGGGCGGGAACGTCCCGGTAGTTCTTCAGGGGAACGGTCACGACGGCGAAATCGCCTGCCGCTGCTGCTTCGGCCGCCGTCGCGGCCCGGGCGCGCGGCCCCAGTTCCGCGACGAGGTCGCCGAGGGTCTCGGGTCCGCGTGAGTTGCTGATCACGACGTCGTAGCCGAGTTCGACCGCCTTGCGTGCGACCTGGCTGCCAATGTGTCCTGCACCGATAATTCCGATTGTTGTCATATCCACGCCAACAAGAAGTTGCAGGCGCCTATTTCCAGCGTTACGGATTATTTCCAAGGGCTTATACTAAGTAGTCTTACTAAGCTGTTTTTCATCGAAAACGAGGAGGTAGCGATGGCCGGCCGTTTGGAACTGGTGGAAACGCCCGATGGGGGATATCGGATTTTGATGGTGGATGGCGGGGATTGCCTGATGGGTTTGTCCAAGCGGTTCTCCACGGTGGATGACGCCGTTGAAGGGGTGGCTGCGATCCGGGAAGTGGCCGGCACCGGCCTGCTGCAAACCGGCTCTGCGGAGCGGTACGCCGTATTGATGTTGGAAGAACCCGTGATTGATTCCGCGCTCGCCGCCCAGGGGACGCGGACGCAAGCGAAGGTGGTCAACTGTGGCAACTGAGGCGACGTCAAAGAAGCGCGGTGTCCTGTTCGACGTGGACGGCACCCTGATTGATTCGAGCTACTTCCACGCCATGGCGTGGTGGCAGGCGTTCCGGCGGGAAGGGTTGGACATCGAAATGTCGGCCATCCACCGGCGAGTCGGTATGGGAGGCGACCGGCTCATCCAGAGCTTGGTGCCGGAGCCCTCGGAGGACTTGCAGGAAAACCTCAAGTCCTCGCACAGTGCGGTCTTTTCCACCTTCTGGCCCGCGCTGCGGACCTTCGAATCGGCCCGGGATCTCCTGGCCGCCTGTTCGGAAGCCGGGCTGGCGGTCGGATTGGCGTCCTCGGCGCAGGATCGCGACCTTGAGGTCAGCCGCAGGCTCCTCGACGCCGGATCCTCCATTGATGCGTGGACGAGTTCCAATGACGCGAAGGAGAGCAAGCCCGCGCCCGACATCCTGGAGGCGTGCTTGGAGAAGCTCCACCTGGAACCAAGGGACGTGGTTTTCGTGGGCGACGCTGTCTGGGACGTAAAGGCCGGCTCTGCCGTTGGCGTCCCGGTGATCGCGCTGACCTGCGGCGGAATCAGCGAGGCCGAATTGCGCGACGCAGGTGCCGCGGAAGTCTATGACAATCCGCGGCACCTGCTCGAAAACCTCGAAGGCAGCCTTATCGGGAAGCTGGCCTAGCTTTCCCGGCTGATTCCCTTGTCCCGGCCGCGCCGGTTCCGCAGGGTCCAAATGATTAGCGCGATGATGATGACGGCGGCAACGCCCGCCAGTACCCATGGCACGGCGTTGGTTCGTGTCTGCTCCTGGGGTTCGGATTCTCCCGTGCCGGGGTTGGCTGGTCCGCTTCCTGCGGGGTTAGGTGTGCTGGGCGCACCCGAGGATGGCCCGGGGTTGGTGGGTGTCTGCGTTGACGGGCCCGAGGGGTTGCTTGCATCCGGCGAAGGCGTTGCAGTGGTGGCGGCTACGCTGCCCTGCGCGTGGACGGTGGTTGCGGCTGCCGCCGGGGCTGCGGCGTTTGCTGCGGCGGTGGTGGATGCCATCGACCCGGCAAAAAGGGCCAAGGCGGCTGTAGTTATGGCTAACTTACGAAGCATTGGTATCTCCTGAGTAGGGGGCGTGTCCTCAAATCCTCATACTCGTAAGCATACTGACTAAATCCTTGCAGGTGGGGGGTACTGCGGGTGCCGCTTCGGGAGTTCGCCCGCGAGATCCTCAACGTCGATAGCTTCGTCGATCTTGGGTACAGTTTTGAGGAAACCGGCACTGATTACCTCGACCAAGCGCTCAGAGCCCCAATGAGGCAGCGCCTTGATCACGCTGGGTGAACTATATTCCGGTCGACACCTGAGGCGGACACTGTGGTGTCGAAAACCTAATGCTTCCTGAGGCAGTGCTGGTCGGCGCTCTCTTCAGGAGCGGAAGCCCTCGAAAATCCTAAAGGCTGGGGATTCACCGGTGACGGAGTCTTGTTTAGTCGCCTCTCCGGGAAGTGTCTCAGCAAAAGCGGAGCACGCAAAGCCAAGGACTCCATTCCCGACGGCATCAGCGACTGGGGTGGGGCTGCGTTTGGCTCCATGAGGCAGGCGGCCGGGCGCATTTCACGGGCCGGTCTATCTCCTAAACAGGTTGTTGCGAAACACAAAAAGAACGGCCACGACGTTACGAGGCTCTCCGACTTGCGTCACCTCGACCTTGAGCAAATCGACGTTGTCCGCGGGAGAGGTATGAGCTGGGGCTACCCTCTTGCTGCAGCTCTTTCGGGGGCCGGTGCAGGACTGGTGATCTCCGGAGGGGAACTCGCTGTCCCCGTCACCGGCGGAGCCGCGGCTGCGCCTTCAGGGGCAGCAATCGCCGGGGCATTCGTTGGTGACGCTGCATTAGTTCTAGGTCTCGCGTCCCGCTCCGTCGGTCACATATCTCTGCTGTACGGCTACGACCCCGAAGAACCAGCGGAGAAACTTTTCGTTATGTCTGTCGTCAACGCTGGCACGGCAATGTCAGCCAGCGCGAAGACTGCCGCGATGGCTGACATTTCACGGCTGACCCAGGCACTCGTGCGTGGCAAGAACTGGGCGGTGCTCTTGGATATGTCGCTCGTAGCCCAGGTCTCCAAGAAGTTTGCGGAAAAGTTCGCTTTTCGGCTTACCAAGCAAGGGCTCGGCAAAGTCGTCCCGGCAGCCGGGATCGTCTTGGGTGGCGCTTTCAATTGGGCCACTCTGGAATCGATTGTCGACGTCGCAAATATTGAGTACCGGAAGCGCTTTCTTCTTGAGAAATACCCGCACCTCGCTAATGACGAGGCGGCCGACTCGTTTTCCGATGTCGATCAAGACGCCACCCAATACGGGGACGACGAGGGAATCAGCGTGCTGGGCGAACTCGCCGAGACAGGTGGGCCAGACCTCCGCTAACGGGCTTGGCGAGGACACAATCATCCCCCTCGTCAGAAAAGTGGACGTTCCTGAGTGGCACATCGGAGCAGGGCAGCTGGCCGTTGACGCTACTTTGCGAATTCAAAGACGATTTCGGCGTCGGTATCGATGCCTGTGATGATTCCGGAGTAGAACGTCTTGGTCTGCTCCTGAAGCGCGGCCTCGTTTTGGGCTATATATTTCTGCTTGTTCTCGTCGCTGAGAATGTTGTTGATCATGCGGGTTTGAACGGCGGGCGGCGTCAGCCAGCTAAGCGCTTCGCTGCTCTCCATTGGGTCTTCGAACACCGGATCGTCGAAGCCGATGCCGACGAACTGAGGAATGGTCACCCGGAACGATGATGGGCTGTTCTTTTCGATCTTGACCTGTGACCCATCGATGCCTAGTTTTGCGTTGAACTTGTACTGGATCAGTGTCGTTTTCTCGCTGGCAGGTACGGCGACGCCGAGAATTTCCCCTGTGCTTTCATGCCTCGCGACACCCTCGATGTGAAGACTTACCAAGGCAACCTCCTGCACGCGCGTGACCGCCTGGACTACTTGCGTATCTCGTTCGTTGGAGCTGCTGCCGAGCATCGAACTGAGAGCCAGGGCATTAAGTCCGCCAGTTGCAAAGGCCGCGCCCAGTCCCGCAATACCCACACCCATGATCAGCAGGACGGGCCAGAGCCGAACCTGTACCCTAAAAAATTTCATGACGATTCAATCCCCAAGTCGTTCGATGCCGAAATGCCCTTCCGCGCTTGTGGAGTGATCCAAATGGATCACCCGGTCAAGTCTTTCCGAACCTTATACGCAAGCGGAAGCCGTCCGATAATCGCACACCCCAACGACCATTCTTAGGTTCAGGACCTCATTGAGGCCGGCGGTCGGCGTTAATGCGGAAACGCAAACCACCGGGCCGTCGAACGTCCGCGCGGACATCGATCTTTCCCCATAGTCCCAGGGGTGCCGCCCCAGGAAGAGCGGCACCCGCCCCTCGCCAATACAGCTAACGCGTGAGCTTGGCCGAATCCGGTTCCGGGTCGCCGATGTGACCCGGCGCGTTGGCTGCCAGGACGCGTTGTACGAACGCGCTGTACTCCTCCATATAGTGGCGCAACAGCGCGGCGGTCCCTTCGTCCTTAACGGAACCGTCGTCGTCGTACGCGTCTGCCACGAAGCGGATGTACGCCTCGGGCGCATTCAGCTGCGGCGCGTCCAGGAAGCTCAGAACGCTGCGCATGGATGACTGCATCACTGCGGTGCCGATGCCACCGGGCGAAGCGCCGATGATTCCGGTGGGTTTCCGTGCGAACGAGTTGGTGCCCCAGGGGCGCGAGCCCCAGTCGATGGCGTTCTTCAAGGCGCCCGGGATGGAACGGTTGTATTCGGGGGAGACAAACAGGATCCCGTCCGACGCCGCGATGGCATCCTTCAACTCCCGGCCCGCGGGCGGGAAGTCGGCATCGTAGTCAGAGCTGTAGAGGGGAAGATCCTTGATCGCGATTTCATGGAATTCGAGTTCCGGGGGTGCGACGCTGATCAGCGCTTTGGAGAGGACCCTGTTGATGGAATTGCTGGCCAGGCTTCCAACGAAATAGCCGATTTTGAAGGTGTCCATAGCGGCGTTCCTTTCCGACGGCGCGGCCGGAACCGGCTCGTCGACGGTGTGGTGGCGGGTTGACCCGACTCAACCGACACTAGTGGACTTGTTCACATAGCGCAGCCCCCTACTCCCGCCCGGACCCTCGCGGTCATAGACTCATGCCAACTGGTTTCTGGAGCGTTCCGGAAGAGGGGTGGCGGGTGAAAGCAGGCATAGCACGCGAAGCGCTCGACGGCGAGCGGCGGGTGGCAGCCACGCCGGAAACAATCAAGCAACTAGTGGGCCTCGGCCTGGCGGTGGACGTTGAATCCGGCGCGGGGCTCGCCTCCGGCCACAGCGACGACGACTACCGCAGCGCAGGAGCGTCCGTGGTGGAGTCGTTGGACCTCGGATCGCTGGACGTCTACTGCCACGTCCGTCCCATGGAACCGTCGACGGCGGGAGCCCTCCGCCGGGGTTGCGTCACCGTGGGCCTGGGGTCGCCGTCGTCGGAGTTGCCTACCGTCAGGGCGCTCGCGGCCGGCGGAATCACCGCTTTTGCCCTGGAGCTGGTGCCGCGCATTTCACGTGCCCAATCCATGGACGCACTGACCTCCCAAGCGCTGGTGGCGGGCTACCGCTGTGTGCTGGAGGCCGCTATGCGGCTGCCCCGGTTCTTCCCGCTGTACATGACTGCGGCCGGAACCATCCCTCCGGCCCGCGTTCTGGTGCTGGGGGCAGGGGTGGCCGGGCTGCAGGCCATCGGCACCGCCAAAAGGCTAGGCGCCAGGGTCTCTGCCAACGACATCCGGCCAGCGTCAGCAGATGAGGTTGCCTCCATGGGCGGAACGTTCATCAAGCTGGACCTTGAGACAGCAGAGGCCTCCGGGGGATACGCGCGGGAGCTCAGCGAGGACAGGGGAGCGCTTCAACGGGCGCTTCTGACACCGCACGTGGCACAGGCCGATGTGCTGATTACTACTGCTGCGGTTCCGGGCAGGCGGGCGCCCCTGCTGGTCAGCCGCGACATGGTGCAGGGCATGAGATCGGGATCCGTGGTGGTGGACCTCGCCGCGGAATCGGGCGGGAACGTGGAGGGAAGCATTCCCGGGCAGGACATTTCCATCCCCACCGGCGACGGCCAAGGCACAGTAACCCTGGTGGGAATGAAGGATGTGGCCTCGGCGATGCCCGCAGATGCCTCCCGCTTGTATGCCAAGAACGTGGCCAACCTGCTGGCGTTGATGACCCGGGATGGCGTGGTTTCCCCGGACTTCGAGGACGAAGTGGTGGCCGGGACCTGCCTCACCCACGAAGGCGCGGTCCGGCACGCACCCACGGCGGAAGCACTCACCGCGCTCGCGGGCGGGGAAGCACCCTTTGGAAGTATCCACCCCGGGACCGAAGGAGGGCGCTGATGGACGGCATGAGCCTGCTGACAATCACTGTGCTGGCCGTGTTCGTGGGCTTTGAGGTTGTTTCCAAAGTCTCCAGCACCCTGCACACGCCCCTGATGTCGGGGGCGAACGCGATTCACGGCATCATCCTGGTAGGGGCCATCATCGTGGCGGGCCAAGCAGGCGATCCCTGGGTGTTGGCGGTCGCCCTGCTCGCTGTCGTCCTGGCCACGGCCAACCTCGTGGGCGGTTTCGTGGTGACCGACCGCATGCTGGAGATGTTCCGGGGAAGGCAGCGGCCGCCGTCGAAAGCTGACGCCGCAGCAGGTGCGGCTGAGGAGCGCCGCCCGTGACACTGTTGAATCCCACCTGGACGGCACTCCTGTATCTTGCGGCAGCAGCTTGTTTCATCCTTGCCCTCAAAGGCCTGAACTCGCCGCGCACGGCCCGGCGGGGAAACCTGATCGGGGCAGTCGGAGCCCTCCTGGCCGTGGTGACCGTGTTTGTTTCGGTGAAGCTGGATAACGTGCCCTGGATACTGGGAGCTGTTGCCGTTGGTGCCGGAGTGGCCGCTCCGGTTGCCCGCAAGGTGCAAATGACGCAGATGCCGCAGTTGGTGGCTCTTTTCAACGGCGTGGGCGGTGGCGCGGCGGCCTTGGTTGCCTTGCTGGAGCTTTCCCACACCGGCGACTCCTGGGTCCGCCTAGCGATTGTGTTCACCTTGCTGGTGGGGGCAGTCTCGTTCGCCGGCTCGGGGGTGACCTTTGCGAAACTCCAAGGCCTCATGACCACCCGGCCTGTGACCTTCCCCGGGCTTCCTGCGCTCATGGCCCTGGTGCTGCTGGCGGCAGTGGGTGCTGGCGTTGCAGTGATCCTGAACGGTTCGCTGCTGTTGGCGTTGATCCTCCTGGTTCTTGGCCTCGTTGCCGGCGTCCTTCTGGTGCTCCCGGTGGGTGGGGCCGATGTCCCGATCGTCATCTCCCTGCTGAACGCGTTTACGGGGTTGGCCGTAGCTGCGTCCGGACTGGTGCTGGGGAACGTGCTGCTTTTGGTGGCCGGGACCTTGGTTGGGGCGTCGGGCACCATCCTTACGCGGGCCATGGCGGCGGCGATGGGACGCAGTGTTGCCGGCATTATGTTCGGCGCCTTCAAAGGCGGGTCCACGGCCGGATCCACCGCTGTGAGTGAGCGGCCGGTGCGTTCGTCCAGTGCCGAGGACGTAGCGGTCCTGCTCGGGTACGCGCAAAGGGTGATCATCGTCCCCGGCTACGGCCTCGCGGTGGCTCAAGGGCAGCACACGGCGGCTGAATTGGCGTTGGCCCTGGAATCGCGCGGAATCGAAGTGGACTTCGCCATCCACCCCGTCGCCGGGCGCATGCCCGGACACATGAATGTCCTGCTGGCGGAGGCCAATGTTCCTTATGAGTCCCTCAAGGAAATGAGCGAGATCAACTCCGAATTCAAGACCGCGGACGTCGCCTTGGTAGTAGGCGCCAACGACGTCGTGAACCCCGCCGCGAAGACCACCGCCGGTTCACCGATTTACGGGATGCCCATCCTGGAGGTTGCTGACGCACGGCAGGTGGTGTTCCTCAAACGCTCCATGCGCCCCGGGTTCGCAGGGATTGAGAACGAACTTCTCTACGAACCCCAGACCACGCTGTTGTTTGGTGATGCCAAGGACTCCTTGACCAAGGTACTCGGCGCCGTAAAGGCACTGTAGCGTCATTAAGTTGTGGGCATGGATTAATTTGGCCGGGAATCGCGTCATGGACTGAGCCGTGGCAGCACACCTCCTGTACAGGGTTTTGTAGAGGACGCGAGGAGTCGTCGGTTGAAACAGGGTGCGAAAGATTCGCTGTTCGGGGTCAGCTTTGATCGA
>Ga0209051_1003285_pt1 | contig 10725 bp, 9 predicted proteins | sample AraplaCvi_mMS_r2_2_FD_184286 | JGI IMG/M metagenome (GOLD analysis project Ga0209051, IMG submission 184286) | Arabidopsis root microbial communities from North Carolina, USA - plate scrape MF_Cvi_mMS_r2 (SPAdes) (version 2) | ecosystem: Host-associated > Plants > Roots > Endosphere | place: USA...
TGATCACGAAGGCGTGCACCTTGTAGCGGTACACCGAGACGCCCATGCAGTCGGAGGCGATCGGGCTGCCGCGCAGGGCCTCGAAGGCGCGCCCGAGGTGGGAGCGCAGCACGCGGTGCACCACGACCAGCGAGGCCACCAGCATCACCGAGCAGAACCAGTAGTAGGCGCGCTCGTCGAGCTCCACGCCCAGCAGCCGCGGCTTGCTGAAGGTGATGCCCATCGGCCCGTTGGTGATGTCGGTCACCTCGTTGATCAGGATCTGGATGATGGTGCCGAAGGCGAGCGTGACCATCGCGAGGTAGGGTCCGGTCACGCGCAGCGCGGGCAGCGCGAGCAGTGCGCCGAAGCCCGCCGTGACCGCGACGCCCGACACGATGGTGACGAGCAGCGGCGCGTGGAAGTGCATGTAGAGCACCCCGGCCGTGTAGGCGCCGATGCCGAACAGGCCCGCGTGGCCCAGCGATACCTGGCCCGTGTAGCCGACCACGATGTCCAGCCCGAACAGCAGGATCGCGTAGATCGAGATCGTCTGCAGCAGGTGGATGTAGTAGGGGTTGTCGACGACCAGCGGGATGAGGACGAGCAGGCCCAGGCCGAGGGCCGCGAAGAGGAGGGGGCGGGACTTCATGGCGCGCTCACACCTTCTTGATCGCGGTCTTGCCGAACAGGCCGGCGGGCTTGACGGCGAGGACGATCAGCAGCAGCACCAGCCCGGGCACGTCCTGGTAGCCGGTGGACAGGTAGAAGCCGGTCAGTTTCTCGGCGATGCCGAGGATGATGCCGCCGACGATGATGCCCATGCCGCTGGTCAGCCCGCCGATGATGGCGACGGCGAAGGCCTTCAGGCCGAGCGCCGCGCCCATGGTGGCCCCGGTGAGCGTGATGGGCGCGATCAGCACGCCCGCCAGCGCCGCGCTCATCGACGAGAGCGCGTACGAGAAGGTGATCACCAGGCTGGTGTTGATGCCCATCAGGCGCGCCGCCTCGCGGTCGTTGAACGTGGCCACCACCGCCTTGCCCCAGATGGTCTTGCGGTTGAACAGCTCCACCGCGGCCATCATCAGCACCGCGCCGACCACGACCAGGATCTCCATCGGCAGCACGTTGGCGCCGAACACGTGGATGGGCGACTCGGGCAGCGGCGAGGGGAACTTGAGGTCGTCGCGGCCCCAGACGTTCTCGGCCACGTTCTTGAAGATGATGCCGAGCGCGATGGTGGACATGATCCAGCCGAACTCGCTCTTGATGCGGATCGCCGGGCGCACGCCGATGCGTTCGACCACCGCGCCCTGGATCGCGCCGAACACGCACACGATGGGGATCATCAGCCAGTAGTTGACGCCCATGCCGACCAGCGTCAGGCCGACCAGCGCGCCCAGCATGAGCGCGTCGCCCTGGCCGAAGTTCAGGGTGTCGGACGTCGCGAAGGTCAGCTGGTAGCCGAACGAGATGACCGCGTAGATCATCCCCAGCGCGATGCCGCTGTAGATCAGTTGGATCAGGATTTGCATGCGCGATCCCTCATACGTCGCACGGAACTCGAAATGCACCGCCGCCGCCGGTCGGGGGACGGGCGGCGGCGCGGGCGCGAGGCCCGCGGGGGGCCCGGCGCGGGATCACTTCTTGGCGGTGGGCAGCGCGCCCTTGGCGTTGACGTCCTTCACGCGGACCTCCGAGGCCTTGGCCTTGTCGTCGGCGTACGCATAGATGACGCGGTTGCCCTTGACCTCGCCGAACACCGGGATGTTGGCGGTGATGGCCTCGTGGTCGGTCTTGGTGAAGGGCTTGTTGTAGGTCGTCACGACGCCGTCGACGGGCGTCTTCAGGTCTTCCAGCGCGGCCTTGATCTTCGGGCCCTCGGTCGAGCCGGCCTGCTTGATCGCCGCCGCGAGCAGGTAGATCGAGTCGTAGCCCTGCGCCGCGGAGACCGGCGAATCCATGCGCGCGTTCTTCGGATTGAAGGTCTTGAGGTAGGCGATGATGAAGGACTGGCGCTTGGGCGTCGTCGGCTCCTGGATGAAGGTCTGCGGCATGCGCGCGCCTTCGCCGCCGGGGCCCGCGTTGTCGATGTAGTTGGCCATCGAGAGCGTCCAGCTGCCGATCATCGGCACCTTCCAGCCCAGCTTGGTCATGCCGTTGGCGATCTGCGCCAGCTCGGGGCCGATGCCGTAGGTCAGCACGGCCTCGGCGCCGGCCTCCTTGGCCTTCAGCAGCTGGGCCGTCATGTCGACGTCCTTGATGTTGAACTTCTCGACCGCCACCGGCTTGATGCCCTTGAGCGACAGCGCCTTCTCGAGGTCGGCCCGGCCCAGCTGGCCGTAGTTGGTGGAGTCGGCCAGGATCGCCACCTTCTTGAAGCCGCGGCGCGTGATCGCCTCCTCCACGATCATCGGCGCCTGGATGGAGTCGTTGGCGGCGTTGCGGAAGACGTAGTTCTCGGGCTGGTCGTCGAACTGGTGCGTGACGACCGAGCCGGTGGCCACGTTGTTCATGACGGGGATCTTCGCGTCCTGGAAGAAACGCTCGGACGCCAGGGCCACGCCGGTGTTGATGTAGCCGACGACCGCGACGACCTTCTCCTTGTTGATCAGCTCCTGCGCGATCTGCACGCCGCGCTCGTTCTTGGCCTCGTCGTCGCGCTCGACCAGCTCGATCGGGCGGCCGAGGACGCCGCCCGACTTGTTGATCTCGTCGACCGCGAGGCGCACGCCGTCGCGCATGCTGACGCCCATCGAGGACGAACCGCCAGTGAAGGGACCGTCGACGCCGATCTTGATCGGGTCGGCCGCGGCCGCGGTGCCGGCGGCCAGGGCGCAGGCGAGGGCGATGGGGAAGAGTCGGGGGGTGAGTTTCAAGGCTTGTCTCCTGTGGGTATCCCGCGGGGCAACCCTCGGCGCCCCTTCTGTGTGTTTCTGATTGTGGATGGACAACGCGGCAATGCCATACGTGATCCCCGCAGACTCGTGCAAACCCTGAAGCCATCGCGGTGCATTTGTCGCCCTGCGAAAACAGCGCGCGGGCCCTGTAAGACCGGCGTCAGCGCCAGTCGTTCATTTGCACAGAAAAAGGACATGCGGGCAGAAGGGTCGCGGGCGGATCGCCGCACACTGTGGCGGTCGCCAGCTCCGCAAGCCCATGCGCATGAAGTCACGCCGTCAATTCCTTGCCGGGGCCCCGATCGGGGCCCTCGGCGTCGCCGCCGGCCGGGGCGCCGGCGCGGCGGACGGGCCCGTCCCCGGCGCGCCGCCCACCTTCGGCAGCGCGCCGCCGGTCGGGCCGGCCGTCTCGGCGCAGACCTTCGCGGAAGCCGAGAAGCTGGTGCAGGTCACGCTGACGCCCGCGCAGCGCGACGTGGCCGCCGCGAGCTGGCCCTCGGCGATGGCGCCCCTGGCGGCGCGGCGCGTCGGACCGCGCGCGCTGGCCTTGCAAGAGACGCTCGCGCCGGCGTCGGTCTGGTCGCCCGCGCAGGTGGCGCGCGCGACCGGCCCGTTGCGCCATCGCTTCGTCCGGTCGACCGCGCCGGCCGGGCCGCTGCCGGCGCGCGACGAGGACATCGCCTACGCGCCCGTCACCGCGCTCTCGCGCTGGATCGAAGCGCGGGCGCTGACCTCGGAGCGTCTCACGCGCCTCTACCTCGAGCGCATCCGCCGCTTCGACCCCCGTCTGCGCGCCTTCATCACCGTCACCGCCGATCACGCCCTGGAGCGCGCACGGCGGGCCGATGCCGAGATCGCCGCAGGCCGCTACCGCGGCGCCCTGCACGGCATCCCCTACGGCGTGAAGGACCTGCTCGACACCGCCGGCATCCCGACCACCTGGGGCGCGGAGCCGCTGCGCAGCCGCGTGCCCGAGAAGGATGCGGCCGTCGTTGCCCGCCTCGATGCGGCCGGCGCCGTGCTGCTGGGCAAGCTCAGCCTGGGCACGCTCGCGCTCAACGACATCTGGTTCGGCGGCCAGACCATGAACCCGTGGCTGCCGGAAGAGGGCGCCTCCGGCTCCAGCGCCGGTCCGGGCGCCGCGACCGCGGCCGCGCTGGTCGGCTTTTCCATCGGCAGCGAGACCGGGGGCAGCATCGTCAGCCCCAGCATGCGCTGCGGCGTGACCGGCCTGCGCCCGACCTTCGGCCGCGTCGCGCGCACCGGCGCGATGACCCTGTGCTGGTCGCTCGACAAGCTCGGGCCGATGACGCGCGGCGTCGAGGACGCGATGCTGGTGCTGGCCGCCATCTCCGGCCCCGACGCGGGCGACGTCTCGAGCGTCCCCTCGCACCTGGACTTCACTGCCGGCGCGGACGTCAAGGGGCTGAAGATCGGCTACGTCCCCGCGTGGATGGAGGAGGATCCCGCCACCGACGTCGACCGCGCCGCGCTCGCCCTGGTCAAGTCGCTCGGCCTCGTGCCGACCGCGATCTCGCTGCCCGACTGGCCCTACGAATCGCTCGACGTCATCCTGTTCGCGGAGGGCGCCGCGGCGTTCGAGGAGTGGGCCGCGAACGGCCTCCTCGACCAGCTGAAGATGCAGGTGCCCGACGCCTGGCCCAACACCTTCCGCCAGTCGCGCTTCCTGTCGGCCGTCGATCTCGTGCAGGCCGACCGCCTGCGCCGCAAGGTGGCGCTGGAGATGGCGCGCGTGATGTCCGAGGTCGACCTGCTGCTCGTGCCCTCGCTGCGCGACGAGATGCTGACCCTCTCGAACCAGACGGGGCATCCCTCGCTGACGCTGCGCACGGGCACCGTGTCCGTGGGGCAGGCGCGCAGCGACTGGGCGCCGGATCCGGCGAATCCGCTGCCGCGCTTCGATCCGCCGCGGGCGGTGCCGCATGGGGTCACCTTGATCGGGCGCCTGTTCGACGAGGGCCGGATCGCGCAGGTCGGGATGGCGATGGAGCGGGCGGCGGGGGTGGCGGCCGCCCGGCCGGCGGGGTTCTGAACGTCCGGTCCGCCTGGATCGTCGCTCAGCGTCCCGGTCGCCTGATCCACGCGTTCACGAGCTCGAGGTCGCCTGCAGCCGCCTGCATCCAGACGCCGCCGCCCAGGATGCGCGAGCCGTGCGCGACCGTGTAGGTCGTCTTGAGCTTGCCCTTGACGGTCGTGGCGGGGCCGGTCGCGTCGGGCGGCGGCACGTCCATCTCGAAATCGACGAGCGCGTGCGTCGGGATGGGTTCGTCGCTCGCCAGGCCCACGCCGCGTCCCGAGACGTCGCGCACCGTGAGTGCGACGAGGCGCCCTTGCGGCAAGCGCATCCGCGCGGGCCACGACACCTGGACCCGCAGGTCGGTGCGCGAGTCGGGCGCGTCGGTGGCGACGCCATCGGCCGCGATCGTGCCCGCGAACTCGGCCGCCAGCGCGGCCTCCGCGGCGGCGAGGGCGTCTTCGGCCTCCGCGTCCGACGGTGCCGCAGCCTCGGGCGGCGGGAGGTCGAACAGCGCGGCGGCATCTTCCGGGGAAGTGGACATGGCGGGTGCACGGAGGAATCGGCGGATCCTAGCGCGATACGGCCCGCCGTGCCTCGTGGCCAGCCGTCAATCCGCGAACACTCCGTCACGCTCCGCCAGGGTCACCACCACGGTCGCCGGCGCGAACCGCTCCCCGTGCGCCGCGGCCAGCTCGCGCGCCCGCGCCACGAACCGCCGCGTCCCCATCGCATTGATGAACTGCAGCGCCCCGCCGTGGAAGGGCGCGAAGCCCCAGCCGAGGATGGAGCCGACGTTGGCGTCGGCGACCGAGCGCAGCACGCCTTCCTCGACGCAGCGCGCCGCCTCGTTGGCCTGCGCGAACAGCAGGCGGTCGACGAGCTCGTGCTGCGGCGGCTGCGTGGCCGCCACCGGGAAGAGCTCGGCGAGGCCCGGCCACAGCCGGCGTCCGTCATCGGCCCAGTCGTAGAAGCCGTGCCCCGACTTGCGCCCGGCGCGGCCCGCCTCGCCCATGCGGCGCAGCACCGCCTCGCCCGGGTGCGCCAGGTAGGCCCGCCCCTCGGCGGCGAAGTCCCTGCGCGTCTGGTCGACGACGTGCAGCGCGAGCGTCAGCGAGACCTCGTCCTGCAGCGCGAGCGGCGGCATGGGCATGCCGGCGCGCAGGCCGGCGGCCTCGACGTGGCGCGGGTGCACGCCCTCGGCGAGCATGGCCAGCCCTTCCATCAGGTAGGTCGCGAAGACGCGGCTGGTGTAGAAGCCGCGCGAATCGTTGACGACGATGGGCGTCTTGCCGATGCGACGCACGAAGTCGAAGGCGAAGGCGAGGGTCTCCGGCTCCGTGCGGGCGCCGACGATGATCTCGACGAGCGGCATGCGCTCGACCGGCGAGAAGAAGTGCAGCCCGATGAATCGCGCCGGCCGCAGGCTGGCCTGCGCCAGGCCGGTGATGGGCAGGGTGGAGGTGTTGGACGCGAAGACGGCGTCGGCATCGAGCTGCGTCTCGGCCCGGCGCGTGACCTCGGCCTTGACGGCGCGATCCTCGAACACGGCCTCGATGACCAGCTCGCAGCCCGCGAGGTCCTCGAAGCGCACCGTGGGCGTGATGCGCGCGAGGACGGTGTCGCGCTCGTCCACCGTGAGACGGCCCTTGCGCACGCCCTCGTCGAGCAGGGCCTCGGAATGCGCGCGTCCGCGCACCGCGGTGTCGGGCGAGGTGTCGAGCAGCATCACGTCCAGCCCCGCCTTGGCGGCGACGTAGGCGATGCCCGCCCCCATCATGCCGGCACCGAGGATGCCGACGCGCTCGACGCGCTGCGGCGGCACGTCGGCCGGCCGCGAGGCGCCGCGCTCGATCGCGTTGCGCTGGTACCAGAGCGTGGAGATCAGGTTGCGCGATTCCTGCGACACGGCGCAGGCGGCGAAGAAGCGCGACTCCAGCGTCAGCGCCGCATCGATGTCGAGCAGGCCGCCCTCGAAGACGGCGGACTGGATGTGCGTGAGCGCGGGGAAGTTGCCGTGGCTCTTCGCGCCCGCGATCGAGGGCGCGATGGAGAACAGCTGCGCCGCCGCGGGCGTGCGCGAGTCGCCGCCGGGGTAGCGGAAGCGCGGCGCGTCCCAGGGCTGCCTCGGCGACGGGTTGGCCAGGATCCACGCGCGCGCCTGCGCCAGCAAGGCCTCGGGCGTGGGCGCGAGCTCGTCGACCAGCCCGGCCGCGCGCGCCTGGTCGGCGCGCACCTCCGTGCCCTCGAGCATCCATTGCAGGGCCTGCTGCATGCCCACGAGGCGCGGCAGCCGCTGCGTGCCGCCGCCGCCGGGCAACAGTCCGAGCTTGACCTCGGGCAGGCCGAGCCGCGCGAGGCCGTCGTCGAGCACGATGCGGCGATGGCAGGCGAGCGCGATCTCCAGCCCGCCGCCCAGGCACTTGCCACGGATGGCGGCGACCACCGGCTTGCCGGCGCGCTCCATGCGGCGCAGGACGGCCTTGAAGCGCATCGATTCGTCGAAGGCCTGCTGCGCCGTCGTGATCGCCCACAGGCGGTCGACGTCGGCGCCGGCCAGGAAGTCCTTCTTGCCGGTGGCGATCACCAGCCCCTTGACCGCCGGGTCGCCCACCAGGCGCTCGATGGCCGCGGCGAGCGGCTGGGCGAGGGCGTCGTCGAGCACGTTCATCGAGCGCGCGGGGTGGTCCATCGTGGCGATGGCGATGCCGTCGGCGTCGACGGCGAGCGTCAGGGCGTCGGTGGGCATGTCGGTTCCTCGAGCGAAGCGGGCGGGGGTCGTCATGGCCTCTCGATGATGGTGGCGATGCCCATGCCCCCGCCGACGCACAGCGTGGCGCAGCCCAGCGCCAGCTCGCGCCGCTCGAGCTCGTCGAGCAGCGTCCCGAGCAGGATGCACCCCGTGGCCCCGAGCGGATGCCCGAGCGCGATGGCGCCGCCGTTCACGTTGACGCGCTCCAGCGGCACCCCGAGGTCGCGCGCGGTCTTCATCGGCACCGCGGCGAAGGCCTCGTTGATCTCCCAGAGGTCGATGTCGGCGGCCGCGAGGCCCGCCTTGGCGAGCGCCTTGCGGCAGGCCGGCGTCGGCCCGGTGAGCATGATGGTCGGCTCGGAGCCGACGACGGCCGCGGCGCGCACGCGTGCCCGCGGGCGCAGGCCGGCGCGCTCGCCCGCCGCGCGCGAGCCGAGCAGCATCAGCGCCGCGCCGTCGACGATGCCCGAGGCGTTGCCGGCATGGTGCACGTGCGAGATCTCCTCGACCGTCGTGTAGCGGCGCAGCGCGGTCGCGTCGAAGCCCATCGAGCCCAGGGTGGCGAAGGAGGGCGGCAGCTTGGCCATGGCCTCCAGCGAGGCATCCGCGCGCACGGTCTCGTCCTCGGCCAGCATCGGCAGTCCGGCGATGTCGTGCACGGGCACGAGCGAGCGCCTGAAGTGCCCGGCGGCGCGGGCGGCCGCCGCGCGCTGGTGCGAGCGCAGCGCGTACGCGTCCAGCGCCTCGCGCGTGAAGCCCTCGAGCGTCGCGATCAGGTCGGCGCTCACGCCCTGCGGGATGAAGCCCAGCGCCTGGTTGACGCGCGGATCCATGAACCAGGCGCCGCCGTCGCTGCCCATGGGCCAGCGGCTCATGGACTCGACGCCGCCCGCGACCACCATGTCCTCGAAGCCGCTCGCGACCTTGGCCGCGGCGAGGTTCACGGCCTCCAGGCCGGAGGCGCAGAAGCGCGAGAGCGTGACGCCGGCGACGCGCTCGTCCCAGCCCGCGTCCAGCACCGCCGTGCGCGCGATGTCCGCGCCCTGCTCGCCGATGGGCGTGACGCAGCCGAGGACGAGGTCGTCGACCCGCGCGGTGTCGAGCGACAGGCGCGAGCGCAGCGACTGCAGCAGGCCGCGCAACAGCCAGGCGGGCGAGGCCTGGTGCAGCGACCCGTCCTTCTTGCCCTTGCCGCGCGGCGTGCGGACGTGGTCGTAGATGAATGCGTCCGTCATGCGATCACTTCGCCTCGAGCGTCCGCCGCGCGGCCTCGTTGATGACGCGCAGTTCGGCCAGCGAGGCGTCGATGTGCGCGCGCTTCTGCTCCAGCTCGGCGATGGCCTTGGTGGTGCGGTCGAGCACGTAGCGCAGCTGCACGCTGCGGCCTTCGCCGTGCGCGCCGTAGAGGTCGAGGTAGTGCTTGATCTCGGCGAGCGAGGAGCCGATGGCCTTGGCGCGCAGGATGAGCGCGAGCCGCGCGCGGTCGCGCCGCGTGTACACGCGCGTGCCGTTGACGCGGCGCGGCGCGAGCAGGCCCTTGTCCTCGTAGAAGCGGATGGCGCGAGGCGAGATGTCGAACTCGCGGCAGAGCTCGGTGATGCCGAACAGCTCGGCGACGTCGTCGCTGCGGTGGTCGGCGACCGCCTCGCGGGCGCTGCGGGCGCGCGTGGGGCGCGGCTCGGTATCGGCGACGGCCATGGCGTCAGACCACGCGCTGCAGCTTCATGGCGACGCTCATGTCGCCCGAGACCTTGAAGCGTCCCGTCATGAACCCCGTCACCGGCTCCAGCGACCCCGAGAGCAGGTCGCCCAGCGTGCCGAGCGGCAGCGCCACGGTGCAGTCGGCCGGCGCGGCCGCGTCGTTCGAGACGGTGTTGGGCACGCGCGTGGCGTCGATCACCACGGCGCCGTCGGCGCCGCAATCGAACTTCAGCACCGCGCCCAGGCCCGAGTCCTCGCCGACCTTGGCGCGCAGTTGATCGGTGGCGGTCTGCAGGTTCATGGCGGCCTCGCTGGAGCAGGAAGGGGAGTCGCGGCCATGCTATCGGCCCCCGCCGGCCCGGGCATCGGTGTAATTCCCGAGCGGGCAGCCTGTTGACGTTAACGTCACGTGGCAGCCTAATGCGGCACGTCCAGGCCACCGGATCTCCGACATGCACGCCACCACCGCCCCCCGGGGGTATCGCAGCGTCTTCGCGCCGGGCCTGTTCGCCGGGCAGCGGCTGTGGGTCACCGGCGGCGGCTCGGGGATCGGCCGCGCGGTCGCGCACGAGCTGGCATCGCTCGGCGCCGAGGTGATCCTCAGCGGCCGCAGCCTCGACAAGCTCGAGCGCGTCGCCGCCGAGATCCGCGAGGACGGCGGCCGCTGCGCGCTGCACGCGTTCGACATCCGCGACGAAGAGGCCGTGCAGGCCGAGGTGGGCGCCGAGGTCGCGGCCGGCGGCCCGGTGCACGGCCTCGTCAACAACGCTGGCGGCCAGTTCCCCGCGCCGCTTCAGGCGATCAGCAAGCGCGGCTTCGAGGCGGTGGTCGCCAACAACCTCACCGGCGGGTTCCTCATGATGCGCGAGCTCTACCGCGCGAGCTTCGAGCGCCACGGCGGCGCGGTCGTCAACATGACGGCCGACTTCCGCAACGGCATGCCCGGCATGGCGCACTCGGGCGCCGCGCGTGCCGGCATGGCCAACCTCACGATGAGCGCCGCGTACGAATGGGCCGCGGCCGGCGTGCGCGTGAACGCGGTCGCGCCCGGCTGGATCGCCTCCAGCGGCATGGACACCTACGGCGGCGCGATGAAGTCCCTCATCCCCCAGTTGCAGCGCCACGTGCCCATGCGCCGCCTCGGGCTCGAGGCCGAGGTGAGCGCGGCCATCGTGTTCCTGCTCTCGCCCGCCGCGGCCTTCGTCACCGGCGTCACGCTGCAGATCGACGGTGGCGCCTCGCTCGGCTCGGCCATCTTCCCGCTGCCGGACGCCGCGCGCTCGGTGCCCTTCGACGGCTTCCACCGCGCCAGCGTCCCCGCGGTGCTGCGCGAGGACGGAGAAGGCTGATGCCCGTCA